>Ga0160442_100021_pt1 | contig 306736 bp, 277 predicted proteins | sample HID1971M_E1MG_FD_108252 | JGI IMG/M metagenome (GOLD analysis project Ga0160442, IMG submission 108252) | Enriched millipede-associated microbial communities from UW Madison campus, WI, USA - HID1971M_E1 MG | ecosystem: Host-associated > Arthropoda: Insects > Digestive system > Unclassified ... | reverse complement strand
TCCTTCTCGAAGTTGAGCAGGAACAGGCGCACGCGGGCGCGGTCGACCGGGTCGCCGGGCATCAGCTGCGGATGCGGGAAGCGCTCGTCGATGTACTCGTTGATGATGTTCGACTCGTACAGGATCAGGTCGCGCTCGACCAGGATCGGCACCTGGCCGTACGGGTTCATCACGCTAATGTCTTCGGGCTTGTTATAGAGATCGACGTCGCGGATCTCGAAGTCCATGCCCTTTTCGAACAACACGAAGCGGCAGCGGTGGGAGAAGGGGCAGGTCGTTCCTGAATACAAGACCATCATGGCGAGAGACTCCTAAAAATCAAAAAGAGTGGGTCGCCTGGGCAACCCACTCTGTGGGACCGGACGCACGAGGCGCCCGGTCGGCGTGAACGGAATTACTTGACGTCTTTCCAGTACGAGGCGTTCAGTCGCCATACGAAAACCACCGACATGGCCAGGAACAGCAGCACCCAGACGCCGATGCGCACGCGGGTGTTCTGTGCCGGCTCGGCCATCCACTGCAGGTAGCCGACGAGGTCGCCCACTGCGCTGTCGAACTGCACCGGGGTCAGCGTGCCGGGGGTCACTTGCTCCCACTTGCCCGTGAACACGTCGGTGGCATGACCGTGCTGCTCAACCTTGGCGTGCACCGGCAGGCGCTCGCCTTGCAGTTCCCACAGCGGGTTCGGCATGGCGACGCTCGGGAACAGCAGGTTGTTCCAGCCGGTAGCCTTGGTGTCGTCGCGGTAGAAGCTGCGCAGGAAGGTGTACAGGTAGTCGGGGCCCGTGCCGCCGTGGCCGGCGCGCGAACGTGCGACCAGCGTCAGGTCGGGCGGCGTGGTGCCGAACCATTCCTTGGCCTGGCGCGCGTCAATGTTGGCCTTCATGGTCTCGCCGACCTTGTCGGTCGTGAACAGAAGGTTGTCCTTGATCTGCTGCTCGCTGATGCCGATGTCCTGCAGGCGGTTGTAGCGCATGAAGGCGGCCGAGTGGCAGTTCAGGCAGTAGTTGACGAACAGCTTGGCGCCGTTCTGCAGGGCCGCCACGTCGGTGGTCTTGTTGGGCGACTTGTCCCACGCCAGACCGCCCGATTCGGCGGATGCGGCCGCGGAGAAGGTCAGGCCCAGTGCCAGACCCATGACAGCGAGCCAGCCGGAAATTCTTTTCTTCATCGTGTTTCTCTCAAGCTCTCTTGCACTTGTGCGCACATCAATGGGCGGCGAAGACCACGCGCTCGGGCACGGTCTTGAATTCGCCCTTGCGGCTCCACCACGGCATCAGCAGGAAGAAGCCGAAGTAGAAGAGCGTGCCGATCTGCGAGATGGTCTGGGCGATGTCCAGGGCGAACGAGCCGATGACCAGGTTGCCCCAGACGCCGGGTGCCTGGATGCCCAGGTAACCCAGGATCAGGAAGAAGAACACGAACACGCCGTAGACATACTTGTGCCAACTCGGACGGTAGCGGATCGACTTGACTTCGCTGTGGTCGAGCCACGGCAGGAAGAACAGGATGATGACCGAGCCGCCCATGATGACCACGCCCCAGAACTTGGCGTCGAAGGTCTTGAGCAGGAAGATCACGACGGCGGCCACGACCACGGCGGCAACCTTGAGGCCCATGCCCGACTTGCCCTTGATGAAGTTCCAGATGGCGGCGGCCGCGATGATCAGCGCGAACACGTTGACCATGTCGTCGGTGGTGGCGCGCAGCATCGAATAGAACGGCGTGAAGTACCAGACCGGAGCGATGTGGTTCGGCGTCTTCAGCGAGTCGGCCGGGATGAAGTTGTTGTACTCCAGGAAGTACCCACCGGCTTCGGGCGCGAAGAAGATCACGGCCGAGAAGATCGTGAGGAACACCACCACGCCGAAGATGTCGTGCACCGTGTAGTACGGGTGCGACGGGATGCCGTCGAGCGGATGGCCGTCGGGACCGCGCTTGGCCTTGATCTCGATGCCGTCGGGGTTGTTCGAACCCACTTCGTGCAGCGCGATCAGGTGGGCCACCACGAGGCCGAGCAGCACCAGCGGCACGGCGATGACGTGGAAGCTGAAGAAGCGGTTCAGCGTGGCGTCGCTCACGACGTAGTCGCCGCGGATCAGCAGGGCCAGGTCAGGACCAATGAAGGGGATGGCGGCGAACAGGTTCACGATCACCTGGGCGCCCCAGTAGGACATCTGGCCCCAAGGCAGCAGGTAGCCCATGAAGGCTTCGGCCATCAGGCACAGGAAGATCGCGCAGCCGAACACCCAGATCAGCTCGCGCGGCTTACGGTAGCTGCCGTACATGAGGCCGCGGAACATGTGCAGGTACACCACGATGAAGAACGCCGAGGCGCCCGTCGAGTGGATGTAGCGGATCAGCCAGCCCCAGGGCACGTCGCGCATGATGTACTCGACCGATGCGAACGCCTGGTTCGCGTCGGGCTTGTAGTGCATGACGAGGAAGATGCCGGTCACGATCTGGATCACGAGGACCAGCATCGCGAGCGAGCCGAAGATGTACCAGAAGTTGAAATTCTTCGGTGCGTAGTACTTGCCCCACTGGTCGTTCCAGAGCTTGGTCAGCGGGAAGCGGTTGTCGACCCAGTTGAGCAGCTTCTCGCCGGCGGGAGCGTTGGGGGAAACTTCGTGAAATTCAGCCATGTTCGTGGTCTCCCTCAGGCCTTCTTGCTGTCGTCGCCGATGAGCAGGCGCGTGTCGGACAGGTACATGTGCGGAGGCACAGGGAGGTTGTCAGGAGCGGGCTTGTTCTTGAAGACGCGACCGGCGAGGTCGAACGTGGAACCGTGGCAAGGGCAGAGGAAGCCGCCTTCCCAGTCGTTCGGCAACGAGGGTTGCGGGCCGGCCTGCAGGCGATCGACCGGCGAGCAGCCGAGGTGGGTGCAGATACCGACCACGACCAGCACATCGGGCTTGATCGAACGGTGGCCGTTCTGTGCGTACTTGGGCGTGAATTCGTCGGGGTGACGCTTGGAAAGCGGATCGGCGAGCTGGCCGTCCAGCTTGGCGAGTTCGGCGACCTGGTCAGGGCTGCGCTTGAGGATCCAGACCGGCTTGCCACGCCATTCGACGGTGATCTTTTCGCCGACCTTCAGGGCCGAGATGTCCACTTCGACCGCGGCGCCCGCGGCCTTGGCCTTTTCGGACGGCTGGAATGTGCTCACAAAAGGGATTGCGGTGGCCACGCCGCCCGCTACGCCGGCACAGCTGGATGCGATCAACCACGTCCGCTTGCTTGTGTCGATCCGGGGCGAGCCGGAGGTCATGTCACTCATGGGGATCCTCTAAGTCTTCTTCGCTGGAGCAGGGGCTGACCTTTGCCACAGCAAGGTCAACCCGAGATTGTAGCGGGGCGCAAAAGGGTTTTTCAATGATTGCCGCGCGTGCGCACGGCGCCGCAGCACGTGCGCGACAGCACGCGACGGCCCTCGGCGCTCAGCTCAGCAGCCCGTATTGGGTCGCCTGCCGGACGGCCTGGGTTCGCGACTTGACGGCCAGCTTGCGGTAGATCCGCTTGGCGTGGAACTCGACCGTGTTGATCGAAAGGCAGATCGCTTCGGCAATCTGCCGATTGCTCCAGCCTTGCGCGATCAGGCGCAGCACATTGAGCTCCCGAGGTGACAGCAGCCCGGGAGCAGGCATCGGGGGCGAAACCGTGTCACCGTCGCGCAGCGCGGACTCGACACCCTCCGGTTTCGCGGACGCCGCAATCAGGCCGAGGACACGGCGCGCGACGCGTGCGTCCACCGGCGAACCGCCGCGCTCGATCGAGCGCAGCAAGAAAGAGAGCTCGACATCGTCGGCGCTCGTCAGCAGGTAGCCGGAGGCTCCTGACGAGATCGCAGCTTCGACCAGCAGGCGGTCGTCGTCCTTCGACATGGCGATGGCGTCGATCTGCGGGTAGGCGCGCCGCAGGTGCGACAGAAGTGCGACGCCGCCGTCATCGGACAAGTGCATGTCGACCAGCACCAGGTCGTAGGGCAGCGCTGTCAGCAGATGGATCGCTTCTGCGAGCGTGGAGGCAATCACCACTCGACGGCCGGGGGCCAGGTCGCACAGGAGGCGTCGCATGCGGTCGGCCAGCGCCAAGTCGCCCTCGACGATCAATGCGCCGAAGAATGCGCAACCCAAGCCGGCGTATCGCCCGACGAGTGCAGGCGCCGACTGTGCGCTGTTGGCGGACAGGTGATTCATCATGAGCAGACGCCTCCGATCACGCCAATTGCCGCGCCCAAGTACGCCCGCACACCTTCCGCCAACCCGCCCTCAGACAATCGAACCACGCATACCCCCTTGTTGTGCCCCACGGCATACCTTGAATGTCAACTTTCGTTTCAGGCACAGCAGGAACGATGCCCGGGCCTCGGCGATACAGCCAAACGCAAAGGGGCTTCGGCCAGCACGTTGATTTCATTGAAGAATTGCAGCAACGGCAGTCAGCGCCACGCTGATCGAGGCGCACGTCAGTCGTTGCCGTTACGGCCGCGCCCAACGGAACGTTACGTAGCATCGAGATACACATGCACTCGTCACACTCACCCGTAAAAATCGAGGCAATATGCGGTTACAAGGATGCTGTGACAAACGCCCCATGCCCAAGGCCAAATTAGTTGCGGCACACTTCTGATGCTGCTAATCTCGACTCAAGAGCATAAAAACCCTTTGAGAGGATCACTGTGAAGATGAACAAACTGGTTGCTACCGTCGCCCTTGCCACCCTGGCAATCTCGTCGGCTTTTGCCCAAACGCAGGTTACCCCTGCGCCCGCAAGCAACAACACTCGCGCATTTGCACCGGGCCCCGCTGGCGCTCCGAGCGCAACCGCTGCTGGCCTCGGCGGCCTGACCCCCGCTCAATGGGGCGCTGTTGGAGGCACCGGCGCACTGATGCTGGCCCTCGGCAGCAGCAACAACGGCAACGGCGGCGGCGGCTTCTTCGTCCCCGGCACGGGCACCACCGGCACGGGCACTACCGGCACGCGTTAATGCTGGTTGCCCTCCTGAAAGGAGGGCATTCGCTGAAAAGTCCGCGCGTTGCTTCCGCCACGCGACTCTTAGAACGTTGCCTTTTGGCAACGTTTTTCTTGGGCGTTGGCGGTTGCTCCTCCGGAACTTCAGCCATGCTGGATTCAGCTCGATTGCTGTATCGCGGCGAGTCTGCAGCAACCCAGCCCAACTTCAATCCCAGCTATCGGTACCTGCGGACAAGCGTCAATGGGCGCGTCCTGTACATGGTGCTCGGCTATATCGATCAACGCGCCGAAGGGCCCGTCGAGGTTTGGTACAGCGGCACGGGCGAAGTCGTCCGACTTCTGAATGGTCAACTGGTCGGCACGACCGGGCTGTCCCTTGACTGGCGCGACGTTCGACTTGCCAACCCACCCGCCTGGCAAGCTCACACTGCCAACACCACGCAGACCTACGCGCGCGAACGCAACCTGATGCCCGGCTATCGCTTCGGCATTCGCGACGACATCGAGCGCACATCGATCGCGCCGCCCACCGACAGCGCTCTCGCCGGCGTGCCCGCAAGCGCCTTGCGCTGGTATGAAGAACGCAGCGTGTCCCGCCCTGCGACAGCCTCCGTTCCTCCCGCCCGCTTCGGCGTTTCATTTGCTTCTGGCGCCCCTCAGGTCGTGTATTCGGAGCAATGTATTTCCCGCGACCTCTGCATGAGCTTCGAACAGTGGACACCCCCCGCACCAGCAGCCGGCACCGCGGCGCGCGCTGGTACATGAGCCCCCTCTTCCTGCGAGCCATCAGCCCCCCGCATTGGCCCCGTCGAACGGCCCTTGCCTGCGCGTTGATGGCAAGTCTTGGCGCCGCGGCGGAGCCGTCGCAGAACGCGGCGACCGTTGAACCCGCAAGCGATGCCGAAGTGCGACCCGGCGAACGACTGAGCACTTGGCTGCTGCGTCAGCCAGAAGGCACTGCAACGCCCGGGCTGGCATGGCGCGTGCCGCAGGAGCGACTGGCCCAGCAGTTCCTGAAAAACACCCTGCTCGTGCGCCTTGAGGCGGCCAGCAGGCGCGCACCGCGCTCCGAGCAACTCGATCGACTGAAGCTCATCACGTGGCTGCAGAACCTGCCGGTCACCGGCCGCGTGGCGCTGGGCATCGTGGACCCCCGCTGGCTGCAAGCACACCCGGATCAAGACCCTGTGCTGTCGGCCGGCCAGCAGCTCGTTGCGCCCTCCCCGCAATTGAAAACCATCGCGGTTGTCCGCCCCAATGGCAAGTTGTGCCACGTGGCGCACGAAGCCGGCCGGACCGCCTGGGACTACGTCATCGCCTGCGCCCCCAACACAACTCACGATTGGGCATGGGTGGCGCAACCCGACGGCCGGACGTCCCGCGTGGGCATCGCCCCCTGGAATGGCCACCCCTCCGATGAGCCGGCGCCCGGCGCATGGATCTGGGCAGCGCCGCGCGGCATGACCGAACTGGTCGACGCATCGGAAGGCATCATCAAGTTCCTGGCGACCCAGGGCCCTTCGCCTCAGGCAGCGGCGCTGGGCACCACCACTGCCGCGCTTGCAGTGGCCAAGCCGGCCGCGGTGATCAATACATCCATCCCGCCATCAGTGCCGCCGGAAAGCGTGATCTCTGTGCGCCCCGACGCCTCGGCCCCGCAATACAAGGCACCTCGCACGAGTAGCAACGACTGGGGCGAAACCGGCCTGCTCCAGACGCCGACGGCACGCATGGGTGAGGCCGGCGACTTCCGCACGTCGATCAGCCACGTATCGCCCTACACGCGACTGAACGTGATGTTCCAGCCGCTGGACTGGGTGGAGGCCGGCTTTCGCTACACCTCCATCAGCAACCGCGCGTATGCCGCCAGCACCACTGGCCAGAGCAACAAGGACAAGAGCATCGACGTGAAGCTGCGGCTGCTGCGCGAATCCGCGTATGTGCCTCAGGTTGCGCTAGGCTTTCGCGACCTTGGCGGTACCGGCCTCTTTTCGGCCGAGTACCTGGTCGCCAACAAGCGCTACGGCGATCTCGACTTCAGCCTCGGCATCGGCTGGGGGTACCTGGGCAACAGCGGAAACATCCGCAACCCCTTGCTGGCCCTGAGCAATCGTTTCAGAACGCGCACGGTGAGTTCCGCAACGGGCGGTGAAGCGAACTTCAAGGCTTTCTTCCGAGGTCCAGCATCCTTGTTCGGTGGCGTCGAATGGCGCACGCCCTGGGATCCCCTGACCGTCAAGCTCGAGTACGAAGGCAACAACTACAAGAACGAGCCTCAGCAGAACAACCAGGTTCAGCGCTCCCCTTTCAACATCGGACTGGAATATCGCTACTCACCCGGCGTCGCCTTCACCGCCGGCCTGGAGCGCGGCAATAAAGTGATGGTGGGCCTGACCCTGTCCACCAACATGGCGAGCATGCGAGCCAGCAAGCCCGCAGACCCGCCGCCGCCCCGCTTCACACCGGAGGCGCCGGCCAATCCACCCGGCTGGGCCGCCACTGCGGCCGAGATCCAGGCACGCACCGAATGGACCGTGCAGCGCATCGCACCGCAGGGCGACAGCGCGCACGTCTGGATCACCGAGAGCCACACGGTGTACCGCGAAGCACGCGTGCAGCAGGTCATTGCCGTCATGCATCGCGATGCACCAGCATCGATCAAGCACTTCATCCTTCACTACAACGAGCGCGGACTCGCACTGCACACGCAGGTCGTCGATCGCAGCGAGTGGGTGACGGCGCACTACCAGGCGCAGACGCCCGCAGAACTGCGCGCCACGGACCAGCGCGACTATGCCCCGCCGCGCGGCCGGACCGAGGACGGGCTCTACGTGCCGGCATCGCCGCAGCGCACACCCGCCGAGGCAACCACAACCACCGGCACCGCATCGCCCGGCGAGACGCCGGCTATGGCTCCTTGGGAGCGGCGCACAGAAAAACTCACCTTCGGCCTGACCCCGAGCTTCTCGCAGATCCTCGGCGGCCCCGATGCCTTCTTGCTCTACCAACTTGGCATCTCGGCCACTGCGGAGTACCGCTTCACACCGAGCACCTGGGTGAACGCCGCGCTGAACTGGCGCCTGATCGACAATTTCGACAAGTTCACCTACACAGCGCCCAGCAACCTTCCCCGCGTGCGAACCTACCAGCGTGAGTACGCAACGACCAAGCGATTCACCATGCCGGTGTTTCAGCTGACCCATGTGGGCCGACTGAACGAAGACCAGTACTACAGCGTCTACGGCGGCGCTCTCGAATCGATGTTTGCCGGCGTGGGCGCCGAGTGGCTCTATCGCCCGTGGCGCAGCAAGTTCGCCTTCGGCATCGACGTCAACCACGTGCGTCAGCGAGACTTCGCTCAGGATTTGGGTCTGCGTGATTACAAGGTCAATACTGGCCACGCCACACTCTATTGGGACACGGGCTGGAACGGGGTGCAGGCCAGGATCAGCGCAGGCCAATACTTGGCAGGCGATCGCGGTGTCACCCTAGACATCAGCCGCCGCTTCGACAACGGCGTGACGATCGGCGCGTGGGCCACCAAGACCAACGTGTCGGCTGCACAGTTCGGGGAAGGCAGCTTCGACAAGGGGATCTATGTGTCCATCCCCTTCGATGCGTTGCTGCCGCGCTCAAGCAAGTTCACTGCGAACTTTGCCTGGGCTCCGCTGATACGGGATGGTGGCGCCAAGCTGGGACGGATCAACCCGCTGTTCGAGATGACGTCGATACGGGATCCGAAGGCTTTCAGCTTCTCGCCGCCCGATGACAAAGCACCCAAAGCGGGGGACAACATCCTCGACTTCAAGCGGGCGCAATAGGCGCCACAGGCTTGAAAACAAAAGAGCCCCGATCCGGGGCTCTTGGTCTCAGCATCACCCCAGTGAGTCGGGGCGGGAAAAAACGAAGCAGCTCTATCGAATCAGATTGCCACGGCAATCTGATTCGGCGCGGATGGCTGGTTGGCCTCGCTCACCTGCGCAGCGCTGACCGCCACTGCGAGCGGCTGAGCACGGTCACGCACACGGTGACGCTCCATATGCACCCAATCCACCACCTCCGCGTGGGGCCGATAGCCGGGCAGCATCTGCGTCAGCGTTCGCTTCAGCATCGGCACATCGCTGCTTTCGAGTGCCGCATTCAGCGTCTCGAACTGACGCCAGAGCTCATTCCAAGGCAGGCAGGGATCGTGCGCCTTCATGACACGCGGATGCGCCGTAGGCATCGCGCTGTCACCGATCAGGAGCTCTTCGTAAAGCTTCTCTCCGGGCCTCAACCCAGTCACCTGGAGCTCGATATCGCCATCCGGCGAATGCTCGTCGCGAACCGTGCGCCCTGAAAGCTCTACCAGCCGACGGGCGAGATCGATGATCCGTACTGGCTCACCCATATCGAGCACGAACACATCGCCACCCTGCGCCATCGCGCCCGCCTGAATCACCAGCTGGGCGGCCTCGGGAATGGTCATGAAATAGCGCGTGATGTCCGCATGCGTGAGCGTGATAGGGCCACCCGCCTCGATCTGCTTGCGAAACAACGGCACCACCGAGCCACTGGAACCCAGCACGTTACCGAAGCGGACCATCGAGAAGCAGGTGTCCGAACTCTGCTGGGCCAGTCCCTGCAACGCCATTTCGGCGACCCGCTTGCTGGCGCCCATGATGTTCGTCGGCCGCACAGCCTTGTCGGTGCTGATCAGGACAAAGTTGGGAACCTTGCACTCCATGGCAATTCGCGCCGTCGTGAGCGTGCCCATGGCGTTGTTTCGCACACCCTCCGCCGGGTTGTGCTCGACGAGCGGCACGTGCTTGTATGCAGCTGCGTGGTAGACCGTGTCGGGGCGCCAGGCGCGCATCACTTCGCGCAGCCGCGCTGCATCGCGTACCGACGCGAGCAGCGGCACGACACGTACGTTCGGCGCCAGTTGCGCCAGTTCCTGATGGATGGCGTAGAGCGCGTATTCGCTCAACTCCACCAGCAACAGGGTGGAAGGCGACAGCTGAACGATCTGCCGGCATAACTCGCTGCCGATGGAGCCGCCGGCCCCAGTCACCAGCACCACTTGACTCCGGATGTGCTTGTGCAGCAGGTCTGCCACCGGCTCGACCGGATCGCGCCCTAGCAGGTCCTCGATGTCGACTTCAACCAGGTCATTGACCTGAACCTTGCCGTTGGCCAGATCGAGCAACCCCGGGAGCATGCGTACATGCAGATGCAATGGCAACAATTGGTTCAGGATCTCGACGCGGCGCCCGCGGCTGGCCGAAGGCATTGCCAAGAGCACGTCCGTGATGCCCCAACCGGCGGCGTTGTTGCTGAGCCAATCCGAAGACTGAATGCGTAGACCGTTGATCGTGTTGCCTTGGAGATGCGGGTCATCGTCAACAAAAGCGCGGACGACCATGTCCCGACTTTGGGCCAATGCCGCAGCCAATTGCAAACCCGCGCTACCTGCACCGTAGATCACCACCTGGGGCAGTTGCTTGCGCTGCAACGCGCTCATGTAGAGGCCGCCCAGCCAGTAGCGCGCAAACATGCGCGAGCCGGCGATGGCCAGGAACAAGAGCAGCGGCACCAGCAAACCGACCGTTCGCGGCACTCCTCGCACACCGACCACCGAGAAGATCAACGCATAGCCAAGGCCAAAAAGCACGCACGCGCGCACGATCGCCATGACTGCAGCCGTGCCTGCATAGCGAAAGATGGCTCGGTAAAGCCCGAACACCACAAAGAGGGGAAGCGCAAGGGCGACAGCGACCGCGACAGCCGACCACTGAACGCCACGCGGCGTCATCCATTGCTCGAAACGAAAGCTGAATGCCAACCAGACACACAGGACGCAGAGCATTGCATCCACCCCCAGAGCCAGCATGCGCTTCATGGGGCGCGGCAAAGCAAGCAAGGGCGCAGCCAGACGATTGATCACACTGAAAACTCCTGCGGCGTTGGAGTGCGCCGCGCTGCAACAATTGTCCGTGAAGGGTACCCACCCCTCCCCCCCAATTCAGGGGATTCGCGACACTCACAATGTCATTTTTTGTATCTTTTGCATCGATATGACTTTGGTCATAGCGCCGCTGATCAACCCCCTCAAGCAGCTGTCCCTTTGACAGCCCTGACCGATTCGAGCCTGGAATGCCTGCGGCTTGACCATCTCCCCGAGGCAGTGGGCGCCAACGCCCTGACTACAATGCAAAGGGCGTACCCAGCCATCCTTCGGCTCTCTTATATAGATAGTGCGATCCAATCGCTCGACGAAGAACAAATGGCGAGGACATTTCTGTATGACTTGTGATTCATGCTGGGCATGAAGCACGCGGTACGCAATACGTTGAATCTGACAACAGAGGCACAAGCCTTCGCAGGGAGCCAAGTCTCATGAAATCTGTTCTGGTGGTATGCATAGGCAATATCTGCCGTAGCCCGATGGGGGAGGCTCTGATTGCTGCAGCGTTGCCGCAGGTTCAAGTCGCGTCAGCGGGGACTGGAGCCTTAGTTGGGCACCAAGCAGATCCGATCGCACGCAAACTCATGGCCGAACGCGGCATCGACCTCGAGGCCCACCGTGCGCGCCAACTTACAGCGCAGATGTGTCAACAGGCCGATCTCATTCTTGCAATGGACGAAGCTCAGCGGATTCACATCGGGCAGCGCCATCCGTTGACCCGGGGCAAGCTGTTTCGCTTGGGTGAAGTCGCACGCGTTGACATTCCCGATCCGTATCGCCTCGGCCGTCCGGCCTTCGAGCACGCCCTGCAACTCATCGCTGACGGCGCCCAAGCTTGGGCCGAACGCATTCGCAAACTCTCATGACTCCTTCTGCCTCCACATCGCCCCTCTCCGCAGCACTCGCTCGCGATGATGACGAAGATGCGATTAATCTGTCTGAGTACCTGGACATCCTGCTTGATCGCAAATGGCTGGTTGCAGGTGCCACCGCCGTCGCCCTTGCAATCGGTACGGCTTACGCGCTCCTGGCCACCCCCATTTATCAGTCCAACCTACTGATTCAAGTCGAAGACTCTGCTCCTGACGCAAAGAATTTTCTTGGTGATACCGCGAACCTCTTCGACGTAAAGACTCCAGCAACAGGCGAAATCCAGATCATTCGCTCACGGATGGTCATCGGAGGAGCCGTTCAGGCCAAGCAGCTATATGTCGATGCGCAACCACGCTATCTGCCGCTCGTCGGCGAGTGGCTTGCAGGGCGAGCGAAAGAGTTGTCAACCCCAGGCTTTCTGGGTATAGGTGGGTATGTTTCTGGCACCGAAGCAGTCAACATTGCCAAGTTCGATGTGCCTCCCGCATTCGAAGATCAGAAGCCGTTCACAATCACAGTGCTGCCCGATGGGCAGTACAGACTGACACATCCTGATCTTGCTGAATCGCTAACCGGCACTGTCGGCACGGTACTTAATCAACAGCTGTCCGAAGGCGCCATCACATTGGTGGTTTCGCGCCTTGACGGCAAGCCCGGCGCCGAATTTCTGGTTTCGCGTGCTTCGTTGCTTGCTACTACCGAAGATCTTCAAAAACGTCTTCAGCTCGCCGAGCAAGGCAAGCAATCGAATGTGATCAATGCTTCGCTGGAAGATAGCGACCGCGATCGCCTCCAGCGGACACTCAACGAGATCGGTGCTCAGTACGTCCGGCAGAACGTCGAGCGTAAGGCTGCTGAGGCTGAAAAAACCATCGAATTCCTTGATCGGCAACTTCCCGAATTCAAGCAGCAACTTGAAGAGTCGGAAGATGCTTACGCACGATTTCGCAATCAGAACGGCACCGTAGCCTTTGATGAAGAAGCCAAAGCAGCACTGACCATGTCGGTGCAATTGCAGACCAAGCTGCTGGAGTCCCAGCAACTCCGACGCGAGTTGCTGTCGCGGTTCACTGAAAGCAATCCGAAGGTCCGCATGATCGATGGCCAGATCGCGGCCGTTCGTCATGAAATCGAAGGCCTCGAAACCCGCGTCAGTGCAATGCCTGCGATCCAACGCGATGCCCTTCGACTCGAACGTGATGTCCGTGTCAACGGTGAACTCTACAAGTCGATGCTCAACAGCTCGCTGCAATTGCGCCTTGTGAAGGAAGGAAAAATCGGCAACGTGCGGCTGCTCGACACTGCCGTCGAACCAAGAAAAGCGGTCAAGCCACAGAAGTCGCTTGTCGTCGCACTGTCTCTGATGCTGGGGCTGTTGACCGGTGTTGCGCTTGCGATCCTCCGAAGCAAGCTCTCGAGCGGCATTCGCAATCCCCAGGAGATCGAGGACCGTCTTGGCCTGAACGTCTATTCCGTCGTGCCATTGGCACTCGAGCAAGAAACAATCTTGGAGCACATTGCAGGCGGTGCGAAGGGTGTTCAGTTACTGGCGGTGACCTCCCCCGAAAGCCTTGCCATCGAGAGCCTGCGCAATCTGCGTGTTTCCCTGCAACTGACCCTGATGGAAAGCGGCAACAATCGTGTGCTCATCACCGGCGCGACACCCGGTGTGGGCAAGAGTTTTGTCTCCGGGAATTTCGCCGTCATCATGGCCCAAGCCGGCAAGCGCGTACTGCTGATTGACGCCGACCTGCGTAAGGGTCACCTTCAAAAGGCCTTCGGCCTGCCGCGCAAGGGGGGGTTGGCGGAGGTGCTAGCAGGCGACTTGACGCCCGAACAGGCGATCCATGTTCAAGTGATCCCGAACCTCGATGTCTTGACGACCGGCGCCTACCCGTTCAATCCAGCGAACATGATGCTGTCGTCAGCGCTGGGTGAGCTGCTGAACGACTTCTCGGAACGCTACGACTTGGTGGTAATCGATAGCCCGCCGGTGCTGGTGGCCGCCGATGCCGCCGCAGTCGCGGCACATGCAGGCGCCGTGCTGCTGGTCGCCCGTGACAACTTGACCCAACTGGGCGAACTCAACGAGAGCATAAAGCGGCTTGCGCACGCAGGCCAGCAAGTCAACGGCGTGGTCTTCAACGGCATGGACCTCTCGCGACGGCACTACGGCAGCTATGGCTACAAGTACGGCGGCTATCGGTACACCGAATACAAGTACAAGGAAGAAGCGGCCTAAGGGCCTCAAAGAACCGAGCTCGGTGGGCCCATAGCGGGCCCTCTGCGCTGCTCCGTACTAGATCTTGGCGGCCATTCTTGGAGAACTGCTCCAGCATCAATATCAACTAAGACGAACGGACAACGGATAGTCGCTGCACCATCGAGGCGAGAACTGCACCGATCATCAGCCCTACGCCATCCGCCCATAGATCGCCCCATTCGGCCAAGCGATCAGGGGTCAGCGACTGCAGTGCTTCAATTAGGGCTCCATAGCCGAACAGCCCCAACAGTGCCACCGGAATACTCGCCGGCCGCGCCCAATGTGCAAGAAACGCCAATGCCGCAAAGCCTAGTGCGTGATTGCTCTTGTCCCAGCCCGTGCTCGGTACTGAAACAGACGCAGGCATCAAGCTGAGCACCAGCAGTGCCAGCATGGCGATAGCCAGCAACCAACGCCACAAGGTCACATGGGCCGCGAGGCGACCCCACACCGTCACGCCGACGCCTCTGCCAGCACTTGTGCAATGACCTGGCAACTCTTGTTCATCTCAACCGAAGTCAACGTCGGGTGGACCAAGAACATCAAGCTCGTCTCTCCCAACTCGCGAGCGACAGGCAATCGGTCAGCGGGCCGCCAGCCTGTATCATCGAATGCGCGCTCCAGATACACCTCGGAACACGAGCCCTGATAGCAGGGCACGCCCTGCGCTTGAATAGCGTCGACGATCCGATCTCGGCTCCAGCCAGCGGCCAACTTCTCGGGCTGCACATAAACATAGCACTTGTAGTGCGCGTGAACACTGCCAGCTGCTTCGCGATTCGCGAAGACAGGGACGCGAACCGCAGCATGAGGCCGCGCGGCCTCCCACACGGCGTGCGCATGACGCATGCGCGCAGCAGTCCAGTCGGTCATGCGCCGCAATTGAATGCGCCCGATGACTGCCTGTAACTCCAGCATTCGCCAGTTGGTGCCGAAACTTTCGTGCACCCAACGAAAGCCCGGTGGGTGCTCGCGCTCATAGACGGCCTCGTAGCTCTTTCCGTGGTCCTTGTATTGCCACATGGTGCGCCACAATGCTTCGTCGTTGGTCGTCACCATGCCGCCCTCGCCTCCCGTGGTCATGATCTTGTCTTGGCAAAACGACCAAGCGCCGGCATGGCCGATGGAACCGACAGATCGACCTTTGTAACGTGCACCATGTGCCTGGGCGCAATCTTCGATCACCTTAAAATCGTGCTTGGCCGCAAGCGCCATGATCGGATCCATGTCACATGGCCAACCGCCCAGGTGCACGCAAATGACGGCCTTGGTACGCGGCGTGACGACCTTGGCAATGGTCTCGGCCGAGAGGTTCCCACTTTCCGCATCGACATCCGCGAACACCGGCGTCGCGCCCGCATTCACCACGCACGACACGCTGGCAATGAAGGTGCGCGGCGTGACGACGACTTCGTCACCCGGCCCGATGCCCATGCCCTTCAGGATCACGTCCAGGGCCAGCGTGCCGTTGGCCAGCGCGAGCGCATGCGCGGTGCCTGCCCATGCGGCGAATTCCTTTTCGAACAGGCGGCATTCCTGCCCCGTCCAGTAGTTGACCTTGTTGGACAGGAGCGCGCGCTGCACGGCATCGGCTTCTTCGGTGGTGAAGCTCGGCCACGGGGAGAAAGAGGTGTTCAACACAACAGTTCAACCTTTGAAAAATGGTTTGGCGGGGTTTCCGACAACGGTGGTGCCCGGCGGTACATCGCGGGTGACGACAGCCCCCATACCGACCACCGCACCACGACCGATGACCAGGGGCTGCCCGGGCTTGCCTTGCTTGATGACCGCGCCTGTTCCGATGTAGGCGTGGTCTTCAATGACGACATTGCCATTGCACTTGACGCCGGGCGCAAAGGTCACGAAGTCGCCCACCACGCAATCGTGGGCCACATAGCTATAGATGTTGGCGTGAAAGTGCCGCCCTATCCGGAGATTGGAGGTGAGCATGGCGAAGGGACTCAATATGGCCCCTTCTCCCAGCACGGCATCGTCGAGCATCACCACGTTCGCGGCTGTCACAGTCCACGGCAACACCTGATCCGCAGCACAACGTGCGGCCAGTTCTTCTCGCACCGTGCTGTTCGCGATGGCCAGCACCGCATACCGCATGCTGGCTTCGGCCTGCATGAATTCCGCATAGCGGAGCACGCGCTGACCATTGACCATCTGCGCCTCGGGATGATCGTCAACGAACACTAATTGCTCGGCCGGAATGCCCTGGCGCCGCAATTGGTCGCGCGCAAGCGGCATCACTTCGCGCCCATATCCGCTGGCACCATAAACGGCAAAGAGAGGAAGAGTCATTGTTTGTCTCCAGTTTGCGAGCCTACGAATCGAGGCATCGTGGCCTCGCCCGCCGCGCTGATGCCATCACGCACCAGCACCTTGCGCACCGTCAGCCACAGGATCTTGATGTCGAGCCAGAGCGAACGGTTGTCCACGTACCAGACGTCGAGCTTGAATTTCTCGTCCCAGCTCAACGCATTGCGCCCGTTGATCTGCGCCCAGCCGGTGATGCCGGGACGCACCTCATGGCGGCGGGATTGCTCGGCGGAGTAAAGCGGCAGGTAGTCCATCAGCAACGGACGCGGGCCGACGAGGCTCATGTCGCCCTTGAGCACGTTCCAGAGTTCGGGCAACTCGTCGAGGCTGCTGGCGCGCAGGAAGCGGCCGAAGGGCGTCAAGCGGTCGGCGTCGGACAACAACTCTCCGTCAGCACCACGCGCATCCGTCATCGTGCGGAACTTGACCATGTTGAACGGCCGCCCGTGCGTACCCGGTCGCGTCTGGCGAAAGAAAGCAGGGCTGCCCAACTTGCGGCGCACCTGCCATGTCAGGAACAACAGTGGAAGACCGAGGAGCAGCAACGCCAGACAGGCGAGCACGATGTCAAAAAGGCGCTTCATCTGGGTTTCGCTCCGTTTGCCAGCCGCATGAAGATGGCGCCGAATTTTGCGACGCCAACCTTCAGGGCCAGTTGTTCACGGTAGTAGCGCTGCGCCTGCTGCCCCATGGCCGCCAAGGCATCAGGCGGCATGGCTGCGAGCGCATCGACGGCGTCGGCCAGTGCATTGGCATTTTCGGATTCAACGACCACGCCACCGCCCGACTGCGCAACCAACCCGGCCGCATCGCCATCGACCGCCATCAACAGCGGCTTTCCGACGGCCATGTAGGCTTGTGTCTTGGAAGGGATGGTGATCTCGAAGAGCGGGTCTTTGCGAAGGTGCACCAGCAGCGTGTCGGCTGCATTCAGCAACGCACCCACTTCCGACATCGGCACCGGCGGCAGAAAGATCACGTTGCGCAACTGCAGGTCGGTAGCGCGCTGCTTCAGCCGGGCCACTTCCACGCCGCCCCCCAGCAGCACGAAACACACCCGCGAGTTGCGTGCCTGCAGCAGAACCGCTGCCTCGAGCACGGCGTCCAGTGCCTGGGCCTTGCCCATGTTTCCCGCAAAGAGAACGCGGAACTGGTCCGGCCCCGGGAAGCTATCCGGCGGATGGCCTTGCGGCGAAGCCAGCGCCGCTTCATCGGCCCAGTTGTAGATCACTTCCACCTTGGCATCAGGCACGCCGCGCTCCAACAGCAGGCGCTTGAACCCCGGCGACAGGACCGCGATGTGATCCGCGCGGCGGTACACCCATTGACATACTGCAGCCACGGCACTCAAAGCCCGGGCGTTGTTGACCATGCCGGTGGCACGCAAGGTATCGGGCCACATGTCCTGGATGTCGTAAACCACGGGAAGCCGGCGCAACAGCCGCAGCAGGCCCGCGGTGATGCCCACCGTGAGCGGCGGATGGTAGGCATAGATCACATCGGGCCGCCGCGCCATGAACAGGCCGTAGACCAACGACGACGCGGCGAAGCTTGCGTAGTTCAACACCCGCTTGATCGCCGACTGGTCATGGTTGGGATAGAGCGGCACGCGCGTAACCCGCACACCGTCGATCACTTCGCGCTGCAGCAACTTGATGCGGTAACCCGGATACACCTTGCCGCCCGGGTAGTTAGGGAAACCCGTCAACACTTCGACCTCGAAGCCCTGGCGCACCAGTTCGCGGGCGAACACGACGCCCTTGAACGTCGGTTCCGGGTCGAACCACTGCATCAGCAACAACACGCGAATTGCCATGCGTCAGTACTTCTTCCAGACCACGCGGTTCACATAGTCGGTGTAGCTGTGAACGATGCGCAGCACCTTATCCGACACGTTCGGCATACTGTAGTCGGCCACCTGGCGCAGGCCGCGCGCCTCGCCTCGCGGCTGGCTCTCCAGAATGGCCAGGCCCTGGCGCACACGGTCCACCTCGAGGCCCACCATCATCACGACCGCTTCTTCCATGCCTTCGGGCCGCTCGTGCGCCTCGCGCAGGTTGAGCGCCGGAAAATTCAGGATCGACGACTCTTCGTTGATCGTGCCGCTGTCGGATAGCGTGGCGCGCGCCGAGAGCTGCAGCTTCACGTAGTCGTGAAAGCCCAGTGGCTTCAACAGGCGCACCTGCGGATGAAAGCGCGCGCCCGTCGCATCGATGCGTTTTTGCGTACGCGGGTGCGTCGAGACGATGACCGGCAGGTCGTGGTCTTCAGCCACGGCATTCAGTACCGCCACCAGTTTGGCGAAAGACTCCGGCGACTCGATATTCTCTTCGCGATGCGCGCTGACGACGAAGTACTGCGCAGCCTGCAAACCCAGGCGCTGCAGCACGTCGGACGCTTCGATGCGCGAGCGATAGTGCGTCAGCACCTCGAACATCGGGCTGCCGGTCTTGATGACCAGATCGGGCGGCAGCCCTTCGCGCAAGAGGTAGTCGCGCGCGATCGTGCTGTATGTCAGGTTGACGTCCGCGGTGTGGTCCACGATACGACGGTTGGTTTCTTCGGGCACGCGCTGATCGAAGCAGCGGTTGCCAGCCTCCATATGGAAGATCGGAATCTTGCGGCGCTTGGCTGGAATTACCGAGAGGCAGCTGTTGGTGTCGCCCAGCACCAGCATGGCTTCGGGTTGCACCTCGCTCAACACCTGATCCACCGCGATGATGAGGTTGCCGATGGTGTGCGCCGCGCTGGTGGCGTTGGCCGCGCTGTTCAAAAAGTGATCAGGCTTACGCACGCCCAAATCGTCGAAGAAGACCTGGTTGAGTTCGTAGTCGTAGTTCTGACCGGTATGCACCAGCACGTGATCGCAATGCTCGTCCAGCCGGGCCAATACGCGCGACAGGCGAATGATTTCGGGTCGGGTACCGACCACGGTCATGACTTTGAGTTTTTTCATGGGAGATGGATTCAAAGCCGAGGGACTACAGCGGGCAAGCGAAGGTGTCCGGCCGCGCACGATCAAACACCTCGTTGGCCCAGAGCATCACGACCATTTCTTCGGTGCCGATGTTGGTGATGTCGTGCGTCCAGCCCGGCACGGTCTCGACGATTTCAGACTTGTCGCCCGCAGTCACCAGTTCATGGGTTTCACCGGTGTGCATGTGCCGGAACTTGAAGCGCGCCTGCCCCTTAATTACCAGGAACTTCTCGGTCTTGCTGTGGTGGTAGTGACCGCCCCGCGTGATGCCCGCGTGCGCGGTGAAAAACGAGAACTGGCCGGCGTCGGGCGTTTTGAGCATTTCGACGAACACACCGCGCGCGTCCCCGTGCTGCGGCACGGCGTAGGCGAACGACTCGGGCGGCAGGTAGCTCACATAGGTCGAATAGAGCGCGCGCAGCAAGCCCGTTCCCACGCGGTCGGTCATGAGCGTGTTGCGGCTATCCTTGAACGACTGGATCTGCCGGGCCAACTCACCCACCGTGGTGGTGTATTGCGGCATGACTGCTGCAAAACCGTCTGGGTCCACGGTGGCGTCGGCACCATCCATGAGTTGGATGAAACGGTCGATAACGTCGTCTACGTACACCAGCGTGACCGATGCAGTCGGGTCGTTGACTTCGATCGGCAGGTCGCGCGAAATGTTGTGGCAGAAGGTGGCCACCGCAGAGTTGTAGTTGGGCCGACACCACTTGCCGAACACGTTGGGCAAGCGAAAGATGTGCACCGAAATGCCAAGGCTGCCGGCAGCGGCTTGCAGCGCTTCTTCCGCACCGCGCTTGCTGTTCCCATACGGGTTGTCGCGGCCCGCCTGCGTAGACGACGTGTAGACGATCGGCACCTTCTTACCAGTCGCCTTCGCCATGTTACCGACGGCGCTGCAGAGGCTCTGCGTGAGCTCCGCGTTGCCGGTGGCGAATTCCTGCGGGTCTTGCGGGCGGTTGACGCCAGCGAGATGGAACACGAAGTCCACGCCTTCCAGCAGAGCTGGCAATTGCTCCACGCTGTGGTCACGCGTGAAGCGGACCACCTGCACGTCCTTGCGCTCGGCCAGGTGCAACTGCAGGTTCTTGCCCACGAAGCCGCCGGCGCCGGTAATCAACACCTTCATCGGATCACCCCTGTGCCTCGGCAGGCTCACCGCGCGCGATGCGCTGCATGAAGTCAAGCTTGAGCAGCAGCTTCTTCATGCCGTCGACATCGAGGCGGGTGGTGTTGTGCGAGTTGTAGTCTTCACCGTGCGAGCTGCGCGTGATGCGCTGTTCGCCCTGCTCCACGAACTTGGCGTAGTTCAGGTCGCGGCCATCGGGCGGCACGCGGTAGTAGTCGCCTTGGTCTTCGGCGCAGGCCATTTCTTCCCGGCTCAGCAGCGCTTCATAGAGCTTCTCGCCATGGCGAGTGCCGATTTCGCGCACTTCGTGGTCCGGCTTGTCCATCACTTCCAGGATGGCTTGCGTGAGAACCTGCACCGTGGCGGCGGGCGCCTTCTGCACAAAGATGTCGCCGTTGTTGCCGTGCTCGAAAGCATGCAACACCAGTTCGACAGCGTCCTCCAGAGTCATCATGAAACGGGTCATAGACGGGTCGGTCACGGTGATGGGCTTACCCGCCAGCACCTGTTCCACGAACAAAGGGATGACCGAACCGCGCGAGGCCATGACGTTGCCATAGCGGGTGCCGCAAATGACGGTGTTGGTGCTCTCCAGATTTCGACTAGCAGCGACCATCACCTTTTCCATCATGGCCTTGCTGATGCCCATGGCGTTGATGGGATAGACCGCTTTGTCGGTGCTTAGGCACACGACGCGTTTTACGCCTGCGGCAATTGCAGCCTCCAAGACGTTTTCGGTGCCGAGGACATTTGTACGGACTGCCTGCATCGGGTGAAACTCGCAGGATGGTACTTGCTTGAGAGCTGCTGCATGGAAGACGTAATCCACGCCGCGCATTGCTGCACTCACGCTCCGTGAGTCCCGCACATCGCCGATATAAAACTTTAGCTTGGGATGGTTGTAGCGCTTGCGCATGTCATCCTGCTTTTTCTCGTCTCGACTGAAGATTCTTATTTCCGAAAAATTCTCACTCAAAAATCTAGAAATCACGGCGTTGCCGAAGGAGCCGGTCCCACCCGTAACCAGCAATACGGAATTATCAGTCCTCACAATCGATCCTCTCAAAAATGAGTTTCGTCGCCTCAACAGCACCAGGAGAATAAGAAATGCTACGTCCTTTTTCCAAGACACGATCCCTCAGCACTTTTTTTGAATCAAAGTCCAACGAGCTCATCAAATTCAAATACCCCAAGAACATATCTTCATTCGACAAATCCCCAGAATACCCAACCCCCAATTCATCCAATTTCGTCCATGGAGTTTTATCTGAAATCAGCACAGGTGTTCCGGCCAAAAAAGACTCCACCACGACGTGCCCGTAATTTTCACCGAGCGTTGGCAAGAAAAACACGTCATATTTCGCCAACACGCCCACCACTTCCGCCGGTGCGATTGGGCCTTTGTATCGAATTTCAACGTTCACCGGAGCTTTGGCAATAAGATCCTTGCAGGCACTCCAGTAATCTTCGTCCTCCGCCGGTCCATAGATATCCAGCACCACAGGCGATGCCATCCGAGAAACAACTCGAATTGCGTAAGCCAAATTCTTCTTCGGGGATATTCTCGACAAAAATACCACCCGTAAAATCGAGCTCTCCATTGGCGGAGGCGGAGCCTCAAATTTAGTCGCAATGTTAGGCGCGACCAACACGCACCCCCCATTACGATCGGCAATCTTCGAAATCTCAAAACTCTCCAAATCCGCTGTCGCATGCCAAATCAATTTTTTATGCAGCCCCAAGAAATGCGTACATGCAATGTAAAAAATTTTCTTCTTATTTTTTAAAGCGAGCGCTCCTGGAGATAACTCGCCACGAGGTGCCAGCACGAACCTCGTGGCATTCACTCGGGAAATTCGCCTCACAATTAACGGAAATAACGAGAATGAAAAATTAAAAAAACCGTTTAGATAAACACAATCCCAATCACCCCCTCGAACCACCCTCCACAAGGTCAGAAATTTACCCATCCCTGGAGCAACATACATCACCCTCGCACTACCAACCTGCATCCAATCATGGGGACTAATACCCGGATATGGTGAATCATCTCCGTGATCACGATCCGAAGTGACGATATAAAAATCGAAACTCTCACTTAATGTCGCGACCAAATTTGACACGCTACGTATCGGCCCCCCTCCTTTAAATCCCGGGAAATATAATGGGCAAGCGATTAATATTTTCGGCTTACTCATTCTCAGCCGTTTCCAAACAAATCTCGTGAGAATAATTTACCTTTAACATCTTCAAGCTCCGAAGTAATTCGGTTAGCCAAGATGATATCCGAATCCATTTTGAAATTTTCTAGATTCGAGTACAACTCGGTATTAAGGCCGAGGTTTTTTGCATCCGAAAGAAGGGGTTCATATACCACAATTTTTCTTCCCGTCTGCTGCAGGCGCTCCATCAGACCAATTACAGCACTAGATCTAAAATTCTCAGATCCCGTCTTCATTACCAATCGATAAAACCCGATGACTCGAGGCTTACTCGCTAAGATAATTTCGCACATATAGTCGCGCCTTGTTTCATTGGACTCGACAATTGCTTTAATGAGATTTTGCGGAGTATTCTCGTAATTCGAGAGCAATTGCCTCGTATCTTTCGGCAAGCAATAGCCACCATAGCCAAATGACGGGTTGTTGTAGCTATTCCCAATACGAGAATCCAGACAAACCCCATCAATTATACTGCGGGAGCTAATGCCATTTTTTAGCGCAAAACTATCCAACTCATTAAAAAATGCAACACGCATTGCCAAATACGTGTTGGAGAATAACTTTATGGATTCAGCTTCGGAATTTGTGGAAAGAATGATTTTCACATCCGAATTCTTTGCGCACCCCAAAAATATCCGCCCCACTTCCAATCCTCGTGATGACTTATCGCCTACAACAATTCGGGAGGGGTAGTAGCAGTCGTGAAGAGCCTGCCCTTCTCTTAAGAATTCGGGGCAAAAAATTACATTCCCCGAATCCACAGCGGCACACAGAGAATCAGTAAAGCCTATTGGCACTGTTGATTTAATAACAACTATCGCTTTAGGATTCTTTTTAACCGCCGCTACAACCACTTCTTCAACAGAGGATGTGTCGAAGCTCTGCTGGATCGTATCGAAATTCGTCGGGGTAGCTACAACAATTAAGTCCGCGCCCGCATACGCCATGCTAGCGTCTGTTGTTGCGATCAGATCCAAGCGGTCATTCGCAAAGGCCTTTTTTATGTCAACGTCGTCAAGAGGTGAAATCCTTTCATTCACCGCCGCGACTCGCTTATGGTCGATATCGAGCACCAAGACTTCATGCTTTTTCGCCAATAGCACGGCATTCGCCAAGCCAACATAACCTGCGCCCACAACAACAATTTTCATTGAACTAAATCCGTATTAGCGATTAAGATTAACGCCTTATTCTCAAGCGACCGACCTGATTAAGTGCCGTTGATATGAGCAACATTCCCACAACCAAAACAGCAAACTGAATGAGCCGTAGATTTGAAATATGAAATCCCAGTATTGCCGAGAAAAAAAGCACTAGAGAAAATGGACCATAACCATTCAACTTTGCCCATTTACCAACCACCCCACAAACCAACCCTTTAATCCAAAAAAACGAAAAAACACCTAAAACCCCAAAATTCGCGTATCCCGATCCATAACTCTCGGGGGGCCAAGAGCTTGGATACATTGCGCCGAAAGCAGTGGATGGCCGGACATCGATCCCCTCAGCGAGAGTTCGAATATATACACCGTCATCAACTGGCGGTAAAAGGGCCGGAGGGGCGGATGAGAGGATTCTCAAAGGAATGTCCCCAAAAACAGATCCAAGCCAGAGCGGGTGCCGAGAAAAATAATCTGTAATAAACAGATAAGTGTCGCCATAACTCAAATTCGCCACTACATCAACCATGCTTAATGAATTTTCGACACCCCCCTGGGCTTCCAATCTAAATAACAGAACATAGAAGAAAAATGCCGCTCCGGCTGCATACACAAATAGAAAACCAGGCGAGACAAATGAGATTTTCTTGTTGTATATCTTAGCTGCCAATACCGCAAAAACAATTAAATAAAGAGTATTCTTTCGCCCTCCGAATGCACTAAAGCAAATGGCGACCAAGAAAAATACAACAACCGCGCTTAAAATCGAATACTTGCGACCAAATGAAACGGCGTAAATCGCAAAGACGACTGCCAAATATCCAAATGGATATATAAACACATCCAAAAATCCGGTGCCGGCAAGTGCTTCACTTCGAAGTGCAATATTGGCCCACAATTGAGCCAAGCCACCTACTTGATCCAATTTGACAAAAGTCAAAGCAATAACCACAAGACAACTCAAATAGGCCACCGCCACGCAAGAAATTCGGCTATTTTCTGCCGCACGCATTGGATATGCAATTAGCTTAGCCGCATTACTGGAGTATCCGAAGCTCGACCCAAAAAGGAACCCCAACAATCCCAAAGAATAAATCAAGCAGAATTTAATTAGATTTTCATCAAAATCAGAAGAGATAAGATACCGAACAGAAGATAGGCCTGAATCTCCCGCAATGAGCCCAATATATGGAATTGTAGTAATTGCACTAAACAGGAAAAGTATTTTGCTCGGACTGGTCTCCAACCGAGAGCGCTTCGCCCACGGAAGAGCATGGGCTGCAAGCAATAAAATTAAAGCAAGATAAACCATGAGCTATCAACATCTGGTTTTGATTATTTTCCCGGGATTGCCAACAACCACAGCTCTTGCGGGTACATCCTTGGCAACTACAGCGCCGGCCCCGATGATTGCATCGTCTCCAATGCTTTTACAACTCTCGAGGATAATTGCCCTACTTCCTATCCAAACTCTTGCGCCGATTTTCTTTTCAATACCTTTTGCAAGAGATCTTGGGTCAGTGCCATGAGAATGCGAGTAAATTACAACCCCCTCCGATATTAGAGTACCCCCTCCAATACAGATGTCGCCAGTGTAGTCAATTTTTACATTTCTATTTATCTGAACGTTATCTTCTACTATAAGTTTGGCGCTACGAAGTTCGGAAGAAAGTTCCAACCCCTGCTGCCCAAAAAAATCAGCTCCGATGTGGATCATGCCTGGGTATGACATATAGATGTCATGCTGAAGCACGGCCCTCGCCCCCATAGAACCACAATAGCGGCGATAGATCCAAGTATTGTATTTTCCGAGGAATTTATCTTTTATGCGGCGCATCGCTAGCGGGGCAATCAAAAAAATCCCACCTTTTCCAAATCGCATCATTTAGATCCCCTGGAAATAGCCGCGTAGCACATTAGCATCCTTAAAGCATTGCTAAGCAAAAAACAAAGGCACATGACAAAGAGATCTGCCGACAACACCCCCGCTTTTGACCCAATAGCAAAAACACAAAAGAACGCCAATCCAGCCACGGGGGAGATCCCGTATGTTTTGTCATTTCTTCTTATAAGCACCGCTTGAGCATAAAAACCAGCCGGGCCAAAAAGCAGCATGCTTAGGGTGAATGACATGCCAACCTGCTTGACTTCCGACGAATTCAAGAAAGGAAAAATTCCAGCAATCAAAGGAGCATCAACAATCATCCAAAAAAGTCCAAATGTCACGACAGGCAGAAAGCTTATTACGCTAAGATTATTAAGAAGGGATTCAAATTTTGAACCACTTGAATCACTCAGATCCGCCAGTTTTTTCAAATTAGACTGAGCAAGTGCTGATACAAAAATCTGCACAGGTGCAAACGCCGTTTGAATGACCCCAAATATGCCGACAATTTCTGCCGAAAAGATGGCCCCTACTGCCAAGCGCAATGAATTTGCGTGAAGAGAATCCAAAAATGGAAACAGCTTGACCGCATTACTTATGCCATTTTTTTCCAGGCTTTCCTTTTCTTCCACTTTTGCCTCTCGAGGCAAAATTCTTAAAGGCACGTAAATATCAAACCAAACAACAAAGATCACGACAACGACTGCAGAAAAACCAATTCCAATCGCCAAAGAGGATGAAAGTCCGTATGCAATCACTAACACTGTCAATGGAATGAGCCCTCGCCCACAGTAGGAGAACACCAACCTCATTATGTTATTGTGTTTTTGATAGTACCCAGCACTAACGTCGCTTAATTGATCTGCGCCTCTTAAAACCAATAAAAGGAGAGTTAAAAAAGTGAATTGATTGAATTTCTCTGTTAGAAATAAAACAACCGTAGCGACCAACATCGCCACAAGCACAACGACAGCTCGAATGCATACGTCACGCAGAAGCGAAGTCGTCTTGCCTCTTCCAATCGCCACGAGATTTCGAGTATTTAGACTGCCAAGCAAGCAGAGCGGCGAGAAGATCGCAAGCGCAAAGGTCAACGCACCAACCAGAAATATCCCGTCTTGGCGACTCGATAAGAAAAATATCACGCCAGCTTGACAGGCAGCCCAAACCGCCTGCCCCATCAATAGCGAAAAACTCCTCAAAATTGCTCCTATTAGGTCCTCGGCACTGAAAATTCCGTCTGCGAATCGCGCTGGTCTGTCAACCGCACAATGTGAAGATAATTCACGGGGGCAGCACTACTCCCAGCACTGCGCACCTGAACTGCTTGGCGTGGGCGTAGCCTCTGGCCTTACGGTGCAGATGGCAGCTCTTGGACGCGAAGGCCTGCTTAGGCACCATGCCCGTCGCAATTGGCGGCAGCTACTACCTTGGTTCGGACGATTTCCAGTGGGAGGAAGGGCGATGGCATTCTTCTGGGTGGTGATGCCCACGATCATCGGCGGTAAGTTTGACGTGTGAAATCCAGGACCTCGATCAGAGTCGACTGAAGGCAACCCGCCAGCGCCGAAAAGAGATGACGAAGATCGATCATCTCGGCTAGCCGAGGGCGGAGGGAGTCAGCCTTTTCGGCGGGCTTAATCATCGCAAGTCTCTCTCAAAAAAAATCAGCTATCTCTTCAACTCTTCCTGGAAAATCCGTTGGACCGCAAAGAGCCACGAACCCAGTATTGATGCGGAGGGCAAAGAATTTGCAGCGCCGACGAAATCGCGAAGAGCGCTACCGATGCCTGACGTAAACCTCACTGGCGTTGTTAACCACTTGTGCCGAAGGCAGAATCAGACTGACCACGCGGTTCCACTTGACCAGCGGAACCGGGTCGACGTACACGACGTCTTGCGACTGCAACCGGAACTGGCTTGCCAACGCCAACGTCGCCGGGTTCTTGGCGTTCAGATGGAAGATGGCTGGTGCACCGGTCGCGCCTTGACGAATCACGTAGATCTGGCCGGCGTTGGAGGTGGTCGTCATCGGACCACCCGCCTCGCCCAGGGCCTCGCTAAGGCTCAACCGGCCATTGCTGCGCATGGACAGGGCAACGGGCGCCATGATTTCGCCCATCACAAAGACCTTGGAGTCTTCCCGATGCGCCACGCGAACGGTGTCGCCGTTTTTCAGAGGGATGTTGTTCCCGTCGTAGCCAGCCTCGCGCAGGCGCGTCATATCAATCGGGACCGAACGGCCATCGCGAATGAGCGTGACCGCCGAGCGATTGGCGTTCGAGGTCATGCCTCCAGCGCGGTTGATCGCCTCGTTCAGCGTCATGGGCACGTCGGTGAAGATCTGCGACCCCGGGGTGCGCACTTCGCCTTCCACATAGGCGCGACGGCTTCGGAAGGACTGAATTCGCACCGTTACCTGGGGATCACGAACGTGGGGCCGCAGCAGCTTGCCAATCAGGTCGGAAGCATCGCCTTCGCTCAAACCCGCTACGCGCACGCGACCGATGTATGGAAAGGCAATCTCACCATCAGCATCGACGATGAAGCCTGGCGCCACCTGCACACCAGTCGGGTCGGCCGACTGCGAAATCACAGCACCCGCATTGGGCAGCAGCTCAGGGTGGTCGTACACGATGACGCCCACGACATCGCCCGACCCAATGGTGTAGCGCGCGCCCTTGCCAAACAGCGCCTGCACCTCAGGCGGCACCCCCTTCGGCGACACCTCCGCCAGCGTGCGCACCAGCGCCAGCGAGATGGGCGTGATTTCGCCCTCAGGCGCTTCGTCGGGAAGGTAGCGGAACTGGGACGGCAACTCGCCGCCTGCTTCGTAAGGCTCCACCGAACCCATGCCGGGCACCACGGCACAGCCCTGGAGCAACACCGCGCCGGCAAGCGCCACCCACGCGAGGGCTTTCGCATTTCTTCTCAATTCAGGTCCCTTGAAAGTCAGTCAGTCGTATCAACAACGAAGCGACGAAAGAACGGCAGTTCCCAGAGGCATGCGAGGCTCGCACATCCGCTCTTTTGTATCGCGCTTCTTTTTCAAACACTTGTGATCGCCACCACTACGCGGCACCATTTATGTAAAAATTTGAACAGCTATAGTCGCGCTGAAACTGGCAAATTCAGGCAACAAAGGTGCAGAATTCATCGCGGGGTCACGCAAGAATCTGGCGCGCCCGAGGCGAATGCGCTCTGACAGACAGAAGTCTTAAAGGTCGATTTCGCGCGGCCACTCCCCACTGCTCCCCTCTCATCGTACCAGTGCAGTGCACTGTCAATGGGGCTTTGCCTGCGTTCCAGGATGCTTCCGGAATGCCCGCACAGCGCCGTTTTGCCTTCTTTTCGAGAGCAAAACACGACGTATCCGGCCGGTTCTACCCATCCCGCGAAATTGGAAACAAGACGTTCCAAAGCGTAGTCGGCAAGGTTTGGCTACGGAGACTGGGTACCCTCCGTCCGTTCCAGACAGGAGCCGCCAGTGGTCATGCCTCAGTTGCGGTCCCGCATCACCCGAGGCGCCGCCCCTCTTGGCCTCCCGCTTCCGCAGGCATACTGGCACCCCTTTCAACAGCAGGTCTTCAGCACCCTTTCTGAATCATGAGCATCCTCAGTGAATTCAAGGAGTTTGCCGTCAAGGGCAACGTCATCGACCTCGCCGTCGGCGTGATCATCGGGGCGGCGTTCGGCAAGATCGTCGACTCGCTCGTGGCCGACATCATCATGCCGCTCGTGGGCATGGTGTTCGGGAAGCTCGACTTCTCGAACCTCTACGTGATCCTGGGCACGGTGCCGCCGGGCGTGACGAATACGCTGGCGGAGTTGAAGAAGGCCGGCGTGCCGGTGCTGGCATATGGCAACTTCATCACGATTGCTGTCAATTTCGTGATCCTCGCCTTCATCATCTTCATCATGGTCAAGCAGATCAACAAGCTGCGCAAAACCGAAGAGGCCGCCCCGGCAGCGCCGGCCGCCACGCCGGAAGACATCACGCTGCTGCGTGAGATCCGCGACAGCCTGAAGCGCCCCTGAGCTTTTCTTACTGGCCGCGCGCTCAGGCGCCGGCCAGCGTTCGCGCCATGCGCAGCGCCTCGACGAGGCTCGAGGCATCGGCCACGCCCTGGCCCGCGATGTCGAACGCCGTGCCGTGATCCGGGCTGGTGCGCACCAGCGGCAGCCCGAGCGTCACGTTCACGCCCTTCTCCACCCCGAGGTACTTGACCGGGATCAGGCCCTGGTCGTGGTACATCGCGATCACCACGTCGAACTCGCCGCTGGACGGCACGCCGGCCTTGGCGCGCGCGCGCATGAAGACGGTGTCGGGCGCATGGGGCCCCTGGGCGTCGATGCCCTCGGCGCGCGCAGCTTCGATGGCCGGCGCGATGACGGTGCGCTCTTCCGAACCGAAGAGGCCGCCCTCGCCCGCGTGCGGGTTGAGCCCGGCCACGCCGATGCGCGGCGGCCGCCCGAGGGCGTGGGTCAAGGCGCGATGGGTGATGCGCAGCGTGTCCAGCACGCCGTCGAAGCGCACGGCCTCGATGGCGTCGCGCAGCGACATGTGGATGCTCACGAGCACGGTGCGCAGCTCGTCGTTGGCCAGCATCATGCGCACGGGCACATCGGCCACGGTGCGGCCCAGGTGGGCGGCGGCCTCGGCCTGCAGCAGCTCGGTGTGGCCGGGGTACGGGAAGCCGGCCGCGGCCAGCGCTTCCTTGTGCAGCGGTGCGGTGACAAGGGCCGATATCTCGCCGCGCAACGCGGCCCGCGCGGCCCACACCACGCAGTCGCCGGCGGCGCGGCCGGCCTCTGCGCTGATCTGCCCCTGCACGATGCCGTTCGGCGGCACGATCACCTGGAGCACCGGGATGCACCCCGGCGGCACGGCAACCACTTCAGCGACGCTGGCGATCTCCACGACAGGCCACGCCAGCCGCCCCGGCGCCGCGAGCGCCTGCGACGCACGGCGCAGCGTGCCGACGTCGCCGGCCACGAACGCACCGCGCACGGCGTCAGGCGCGTCGCGGAAGGCCTTGGCAATGATCTCGGGGCCGATGCCGGCCGGGTCGCCGAGCGTGATCGCGATCGGCGCCTTCATGCGGGGTTGTCGATGTCGATGAATTCGTGCTTCAGCCCGAGCTGCGCCGCCACGTGAGCCGCCACGGCCTGCGCGCCGTAGCGCTCGGTGGCGTGGTGGCCGCAGGCCAGAAAGGCCACGCCCAGTTCGCGGGCGTAGTGCGCCTGCGGCTCTGAAATCTCACCGGTGATGAAGGCGTCGGCGCCGGCCGCGATGGCGGCCTCGAAGTAGCCCTGGGCGCCGCCCGTGCACCACGCGATGTTCTTGATCGGGCGGTGGGCCGTATCGACCAGCGTGACGGGCCGCTTCAGCACCTTCTCGGCATGGGTCGCCAGGGCCTTGGCGCTGGCGAAGTTCTCGCCGTTCTCGCGCGCCCCCAGGAAGCCCAGTTCCTGTTCGCCGAAGCGCCCTGCCGACCCCGGGTGCGCCACGAGCCCCAGCTGCAGGCCGAGTTGCGCGTTGTTGCCCAGCTCGGGGTGCGCGTCGAGCGGCAGGTGGTAGGCGAAGAGGTTGACGTCATCACCCAGCAGCAGGCCCAGGCGCTGCTTCATCCAGCCGGTGACGCAGCCGTCCTGGCCGCGCCAGAACAGGCCGTGGTGGACAAAGATGGCATCGGCCTCGGCGTGGATCGCGGCCTCGATCAGCGCGCGGCTGGCAGTCACGCCCGAGACGATCTTGCGGACCACGGTGCGCCCTTCGACCTGCAGGCCGTTGGGTCCGTAATCCTTGAAGCGCCCGGGGGCCAGCAGCAGGTCGAATGCGTGAAGCAGTTCGTGGCGTGTGGTGCTCATCGCGACATTGTCGCGCTCCCCGTGGCCGGCGTGCCATCGCGCATCGGGTGGCCGCGTGCGGCCAGGGGCCACAGGGCCAGCAGGAAGCCCAGCGCCGCCAGCGCGGCGACGTAGTGCGCCGGCGCCATGGTGTCGTGCTGCAGCCAGAGCGTGAGGATCACCGGCGTCAGGCCGCCGAAGACGGCATAAGACATGTTGTAGGCGAACGAAAGCCCCGTGAAGCGCACCGGCGCCGGAAAGGCGCGCACGCCCGCGATCGGCACGGTGGCGATGGTGCCCACGAACAGACCCACCAGCCCGTAGTGCCAGAACAGCGTGGCCGGCGTGCCGGGCAGCCCGGTGTAGAACAGGTAGGCGGTGGCAAATAGGCCGCCCCAGCCGATGAGCATCACGGCGCGCGTGCCGATGCGGTCGCTGGCCCAGCCGACGATCACGCAGCCGATGGTCAGGGTCAGCGTGGCGAGCGCGTTGGCCTCGAGCGCGAGCGCCGCCGGAATGTGGTGCACCTTCTGCAAGTAGGTGGGCGTGTACAGCACCACCACGACGATGGCGGCCGACAGCACCCAAGTCTGCAGCCCCACGTACACGCTCGCCAGGCGGTGCTCGCGCAGCACGGTGCGCAGCGGCAGCTCACGGGCGACCGTCTTGCGGCCGGCCAGCTCCTTGAAGACCGGCGTCTCGTGCAGGAAGCGCCGCAGGTAGACCGAGAACAGCCCGAACACGCCGCCCAGGATGAAGGGAATGCGCCAGGCGAAGTCATTCACCTGCTCCGGCGAGTAGTGGCGGTTGATGGCCACGGCCACCAGCGAGCCCAGCAGGATGCCGCCGGTGATGCCCGAGGTCAGCGTGCCGATGCCGAAACCGTAGCGCTTGGCCGGCACGTGCTCGCCGACGAACACCCAGGCGCCGGGCATCTCGCCGCCGATGGCCGCACCCTGCAGCACGCGCATGGCCAGCAGCAGCAGGGGCGCCGCGACGCCGATGCTCGCGTAGGTGGGCAAGAGGCCGATCACCAGCGTGGGCGCTGCCATCAGGAAGATCGACAGCGTGAACATGCGCTTGCGCCCCAGCAGGTCGCCGAAGTGCGCAATGACGATGCCGCCCACGGGCCGCGCGAGGTAGCCCGCCGCGAAGATGCCGAAGGTCTGCAGCTGGCGCAGCCAGTCGGGCATGTCGGCGGGGAAGAACAGCGCGCCCAGCACGGTCGCGAAGAAGACGTAGATGACGAAGTCGTAGAACTCGAGCGTGCCGCCGAGTGCGGACAGGGCCAGGGTCTTGTAGTCGCGCGCATCGAGCGTGCGCGCCGGAGCGGGCGTGGCGCCGTCCGTGTAGGTAGCTTCTGAGGTCATGGCAGCAGGGGTATCGTGGCCGCTCGCCTGCCTTGAACCGGATAGGGGCAGAGCGTGGCACGCCGACGAAGGGATCGCCTGGCCGCGTCCGCCGGGTGGGCGGCGCGGAAGGCCTGAAGGGGCGATCCGGGTCGGATCGCCTTCCGATACTAAGGGTTAGCCCGTATTCACGCCCCGCAGGGCGCGCAATCTCGACCCTGCCGCGCGGTCTATGGCGCCAGGCTGGTTGAGGGACAATTGCAACCGGCGCCCTCTTTCAGCGCTTTTCCAACGCTCTTTCTTCAAGCTTTCATGAAACGCACCTGGCTGCTCTTTGCCCAAGCCGTGACCGTCCTTCTGGCGGCCTACTTCGTCGTCGCGACGCTCAAGCCCGAGTGGATCAATAAGCGCTCGACCTCGCTGGGCGGCGTGGTGTCGATCGTGGAAGCGCCCAGCGGCGCGCCGGCCGTGCCTGCCGCGGGCAGCCTGAGCGCGGCGGCCAAGAAGGCCTCGCCGGCGGTCGTGAGCATCAACACCAGCAAGGCCGCGCAGCGCCACCCGCGCAGCAACGACCCCTGGTTCCGCTTCTTCTTCGGCGACCAGGCCGACCAGCCCCAGGTGGGCCTGGGCAGCGGCGTGATCGTCAGCACCGACGGCTACATCCTCACCAACAACCACGTGGTCGAGGGCGCCGACGAAATCGAGGTCACCCTGAACGACAGCCGCCACGCGCGCGGCAAGGTGATCGGCACCGACCCCGACACCGACCTGGCCGTGCTCAAGATCGAGCTCGACAAGCTGCCGGTGATCGTGCTGGGCAACTCCGACGAACTGCTGGTGGGCGACCAGGTGCTGGCCATCGGCAACCCCTTCGGCGTGGGCCAGACCGTGACCAGCGGCATCGTCTCGGCGCTGGGCCGCAACCAGCTGGGCATCAACCAGTTCGAGAACTTCATCCAGACCGACGCGGCCATCAACCCCGGCAACTCGGGCGGCGCGCTGATCGACGTCAACGGCAACCTGCAGGGCATCAACACCGCGATCTACTCGCGCTCGGGCGGCAGCATGGGCATCGGCTTCGCCATCCCGGTGTCGATGGCCAAGATCGTGCTCGAGGGCATCGTGAAGGAAGGCCAGGTGCGCCGCGGCTGGATCGGCGTCGAGCCGAGCGACCTGTCGCCCGAACTGGCCGAGACCTTCGGCGTGAAGGCCGATGCGGGCGTGATCATCACCGGCGTGCTGCAGAACGGCCCCGCCGCCAAGGCCGGCATCCGCCCGGGCGACGTGATCACCTCGGTGGGCGAGAAGAAGACCGACAGCGTGCAGGCCCTGTTGACCGCCGTCGCCGGGCTCAAGCCGGGCGACACGGCACGCTTCGCCCTGCAGCGCGGCACCGACAAGATGGAACTGGACGTGACGCCGGGGCTGCGACCGAAGAGTCCGATCCGGCAGCAGTTGCCGAACAACGAATAGGCAAGAAACGACAGCGGCTCCGGCCGCAGATCGGACAGCAACAAAAAAGCGGTCCTCGGGCCGCTTTTGTTTTGAGGGGCAGGAGCCGATCGATCCGGGGGATCAGGAACTGCCGGAAGACCCCGAACCCGCGCCCTCTTCTTCACTCTCGGACGCCTTGCCCGTTCCTGCGAAATAGCGCGCACCGATGATCCCCACCTCGTACAGCAGGCACATCGGCACCGCCAGCGCGAGCTGCGAGACCACGTCGGGCGGCGTGAGCACCGCGGCCACCACGAAGGCGATCACGATGAAGTAGCCGCGGAACGAGCGCAGCTTCTCGATGGTGACCATCTCGAAGCGCACCAGCAGCATCACCACGATCGGCACCTGGAAGGCGACGCCGAAGGCGATGTACAGCGACAGGATGGCCTCCACGTACGACGAAATGTCGGGCGTGGCCGCCACCGCCGCGGGCGTGAACTTCTGGATGAAGCCGAACATCTTGTCCAGCACGAACAGCTGCACGAAGGCGATGCCGCCGTAGGCCAGCACGCTGCCGAAGAAGATCAGCGGCAAGGCGAAGCGCTTCTCGTGGCTGTACAGGCCCGGCGCGACGAACATCCAGGCCTGGTACATGAGCCAGGGCAGCGCCAGCAGCACGGCCGCCATCATCAGCACCTTGAGCGGCACGAAGAACGGCGAGAACACGCCGATGGCGATCAGCTTGGCGTCCGGCGGCATGTGCGCGCGGATCGGCATGGCGATGATGTCCATCAGCCCGCTCGGGCCGGGCCAGATCGCCAGCAGGATGCCCGCGACCACGAGGCCGTAGACGCAGTACAGCAGCCGGTCCCGAAGCTCGACCAGGTGCTGCACGAACGGCTGCTCGGTGCCCGCCAGCTCGTCTTCTTTGTTCTTGTTGTCGGAATCGGCCATGGGAGAGGAGAAAGCGTGGGAGAAGACACAGGCGCCCGGGAACGCCGCGGGGCGTGCGCGTGCGTCAGTTGATCTTGTGGGGGCGGAAGCGGGCGACCCGCGCCGCGCCCGACAGCGCCTTGGTGCGCACGCCGTTACGCGCCTTGTACCAGTTCGGCGTGGCGCCCTGCTTCAGGCGCCAGTTCTTGCGGGGGTGCCTGTATTCGGGCACAGCCTGCTCGGGCTCGGCCAGTGCCGACAGGGTGTCGCCGGACGCGCCGGAAAACTGCTTCTCGAACTCGCTGGCGCCGGTGTGGATGCTGTGCTCCACGTCTCGCGCCGCGTCCTCGACCGTGGTCTTCATCTTGCGAAGCTCGTCGAGCTCCATCGAACGGTTGACTTCGGCCTTGACGTCGTTCACGTAGCGCTGCGCCTTGCCGAGCAGGGCGCCCACCGTGCGTGCAACGCGCGGCAGCTTCTCCGGCCCGATCACGATCAGCGCCACGACGCCGATGAGCGCCAGCTTCTCAATGCCGAGGTCGATCACGGATGTGTGCCTGCGGTGCTCAGGACTTCTGGCGCGCTTCGACGTCAATCGTCGACTTGTCGCTGTTGGCCGGCTGGCCGGTCACTTGCTGCGTGGGGGCCGGTGCAGCGGAGGCGTCAGGGGAGGCCGAGCCGTCCTTCATGCCGTCCTTGAAACCCTTGACGGCGCCACCGAGATCCGAACCCATGTTCCGCAGCTTCTTGGTGCCGAAGATCATGACCACGACGAGCAGCACGATCAGCCAGTGCCAGATGGAAAAAGAACCCATGGAGAACTCCTAAGAATGTGTCCGATTTTAGTCGGGGGGAATGTGACAGTTTGGCTTAACCCTGCTCAGCCGCGAAGCCAGGGCCGGGGGCCGCCCATGACGTGCACATGGAGATGGTGAACCTCCTGCCCGCCCTCGGCGCCGGTGTTCACGACGACCCTATAGCCGCCGTCCGGATAGGGCCTGCAGCCCTGCTCCAGCGCCAGCTGGGGGGCCAGGGTCATGATCTTGCCCATGAGCGCCGAATCCTCGGGCGTCAGCTGCGCCATCGAGGCGATGTGTTTCTTCGGCACCAGCATGAAATGCACCGGCGCCCAGGGCGAGATGTCATGGAAACCGAACAGGTCGTCGTCTTCGTAGACCTTGCGCGAGGGGATCTTGCCTTCGATGATTTTGCAGAAGACGCAATTCGGATCAGATGACATCTTTGGGTTCCATGGGACGGCCGTCGTTCATCCGGATCATGCCCTTCACGATCCGGTAGAGGAACCACAGCGAAATCAGGCTCCAGGCGATCCAGCCCGGCACGAACAGCAGCAGCCAGAGCCACGAGGTGACGATGTACAGCAGGCCGGCCCACAGCACCGAGCGGATGCGCCAGCTGAAGTGCGAGGCCTGCCAGGTGCCGGCCGCGTCGTCGCGCTTCACGAAATCGATCAGGAGGGCGATGAGCAGCAGCAGCACGGAGGCCTGCGCGCCCGGCACGACCGCGCCGATGGCCACGATCAGGTGCAGCACGTAGCTGACCCAGCCCCAGGTCTTGAGGGAGTCGTCGGGTTCCATGTTCACGATGTCATTGGCCATGGTCGATGCCCTTTCAATCGATCATTCAGTCGTTGGAAGCTTCGCGGGCCTGCACCTTGCGCAGGGCTTTTTCCTCGATGCCGCTGGTGCCTTCGCGGCGCTCGAGCTCCGCGACGACGTCGGCCGGCGAGAAACCGTAGTGGGCCAGCGCCACCATGGTGTGGAACCACAGGTCGGCCACTTCGTTCACTATTTTCGAGCGGTCGCCGCCGTGGTCGGCGTCCTTGGCGGCCATCACGACCTCGGTGGCTTCCTCGCCGATCTTCTTGAGGAAGGCGTCGGGGCCCTTGTGTAGCAGCCGGGCGACGTAGCTCTTCTCGGGGTCGCCGCCGTTCGCGGGCAGGCGGCTCTCCAGCACCGCGGCCAGGCGGGCGAGTGCGTCGGAGGTGTTCGAATCGTTCACTGTGGCGGTCATTTGTAGATCGATTCAGGGTCTTTCAAGACCGGTTCGACCACGGTCCACTGGCCCTTCTCGTACTTGCTGAAGAAGCAGCTGTGGCGGCCGGTGTGGCAGGCGATGCCGGGCTCGTGGCCCAGCTGCGTCACCTTGAGCAGCACCACGTCGTTGTCGCAGTCCAGGCGGATCTCGTGCACGGTCTGCACGTGGCCCGACTCCTCGCCCTTGAACCACAGCTTGCCGCGCGAGCGGCTGAAATACACCGCGCGGCCCAGCTCGGCGGTCTTTTCGAGCGCCTCGCGGTTCATCCACGCGAACATGAGCACGTCATTCGTGCCTTGTTCCTGGGCGATCACGGGCACCAACCCGTTCGCGTCCCACTTCACTTCATCGAGCCAATTCATGGGGATATTGTCGAGGATAGGAAAAGACCCTTCCGGTCCCGCTCAGGCGTCGATGCGCACGGGAATCCCGCGCTCGGCCATGCGCGCCTTGGCCTCGCCCACGGTGTGCTCGCCGTAGTGGAAGATGCTCGCGGCCAGCACCGCGTCGGCGCCGCCCTTCTGGATGCCGTCGGCCAGGTCGTCGAGGCTGCCGACGCCGCCCGAGGCGATCACGGGCACGTTGACCGCGTCGCTCACAGCGCGCGTCAGGGCCAGGTCGAAGCCGCTCTTGGTGCCGTCGCGGTCCATGCTGGTGAGCAGGATCTCGCCCGCGCCGCGGCGCGCCATCTCGGTCGCCCACTGCACCACGTCCAGGCCGGTGTTCTTGCGCCCGCCGTGGCTGTAGACGTCCCAGCCCGCGCCACGCGTGGCGGCGTCTTCGGGGCTGCGGCGCTTGGCGTCGATGGCGACCACGATGCACTGCGAGCCGTACTTCTGGGCCGCGTCGCTGATCACCTGCGGGTCGGCGATGGCGGCCGAGTTGAAGCTGGTCTTGTCGGCGCCCGCGTTGAGCAGCCGGCGCACGTCGGCCACGGTGCGCACGCCGCCGCCCACGGTCAGCGGAATGAAGACCTGCGAGGCCACCGCCTCGATGATCGGCAGGATCAGGTCGCGGCCGTCGCTGGTGGCCGTGATGTCCAGGAAGGTGAGTTCGTCGGCGCCCTGTGCGTTGTAGCGCGCCGCGATCTCGACCGGGTCGCCGGCATCGCGCAGCTCGAGGAAGTTGACGCCCTTGACGACGCGGCCGCCGGTGACGTCGAGGCAGGGAATGATGCGTTTGGCAAGCATGGGGTGGTGAACCAGGAAGAAATCAGAGAACGCAAAGCTGTTGCCAGCCCTGCCATTGGGCGCCGGGCGCCAGCACGACGGGTTCGTCGATGCGGGCCGCCTCGACGCAGAGCATGTGGCGGAAGCCCTCTGGGGGCATGTCCGCGAGTGTCGCACCGAGCGCGGCGCCGGGGTTCCAGACCACGGTTTCGGTGCAGGTTTCGCTCTGGGTGATTTCGAGCGTGCCGTCGGGCTGCACCAGCCGCAGCGGCTGCGCCGGGGCCGTGTAGACGCTGTCGAACTCGGCGTCGAACTGCAGCGCGGCAGCGGTTTCGGTCTGGCGCACGTCGCGCACCGCGTCCCAGCGGGCGGCGCCCTGCAGGCCTTCGAGGCGCACCGCGGCGATGTCGTCCACGCGCAGGTAGGTGTGCAGCGCGGCCGAAAACGGCCAGGGTGCGTCGCCGGTGTTGGTCAGGGTGAGCGCGGTGCGCAGCCGGCCGGCGGCGAGCGTGGCGTCCATCCGCGCCTCGAAGGCATGCGGCCAGAGCCGGCGAGTGGCGTCGTTGTCGCGCAGCACGAGCCGCAGCGTATCGGGCGCGCCCGATTCCTCGCGAATCCAAGGCAGATTGCGCATGAAGCCATGCTTGGGGAGCATGCCGCGCTGGTTGAACTGGGGGCAGCACAGGGGAATGCCGCCGCGGATGGCGGTTTGGCCGTCAAAAACGGCCTTCGGACTCAGATACAGTCGCTCCCCACCGCGGGCCGGGGCCCAGGAAAGCACCTGGGCGCCATGCAGCGCCACCGTCAGCGTGCTGCCATCGGCCGCCACGGCGTGCAACGCCGGCTGGCCTCGAAACTCGATCGAGCGGATATCCATGTGAGGAATTGTAGGCAGCCGCCGCATCCTGACAGCGGGCCATTGCGTGCATCCGCCTTTCTTGGATACCCTGTGCCGGGTCGGTCCCGTGCACTCGAAAAGAACCACTCTCACACGACAAAGGGGATACGCATGAAGAAAAAGCTGCCCATGGCCGCCTGGATCCTGATCGCCATGGTGCTCGGCATCATCGTCGGTTACATGATCTTCACCAGCTTTCCCGACAAGAAGGCCGCCAAGGAGATCGCGGACTACGTCTCCATCGTCTCCGACGTCTTCCTGCGCCTGATCAAGATGCTGATCGGCCCGCTGGTGTTCTCCACGCTGGTGGTGGGCATCGCGCACATGGGCGACGCCAAGTCGGTCGGCCGCGTGTTCGGCAAGGCCATCGGCTGGTTCCTCACCGCCTCGCTGATCTCGCTGGTGATCGGCCTGGTGATGGCCAACCTGCTCAAGCCCGGCGAGAACCTGGGCCTGCCGCTGCCCGACATCGGCGCCTCGGCCAACCTGGCGACCAACAAGTTCACCTTCAAGGACTTCGTGAGCCACACGGTGCCCAAGTCGTTCGTGGAGGCGATGGCCAACAACGAGATCCTGCAGATCGTGGTGTTCTCGATGTTCTTCGGCGTGGCGCTGGCCTCGCTCGGCGACAAGGCCAAGACGCTGGTGGCCGCCATCGAGGAGCTGTCGCATGCCATGCTCAAGATCACGGGCTACGTCATGAAGCTCGCACCGCTGGCGGTGCTGGCCGCCATGGCCGCCACCGTGGCCGTGAACGGGCTGGGCATCCTCGTCAAGTTCGCCGTGTTCATGCGCGACTTCTACCTGGGCCTGTTCGTGCTGTGGGGCGTGCTGATCATGGCCGGCCTGCTGTTCCTAGGGCCGCGCGTGTTCAAGCTGCTGGTGCTCATCAAGGAAGCGTTCCTGCTCTCGTTCGCCACGGCGAGCTCCGAAGCCGCGTACCCGAAGATCCTGCAGGCGCTCGACCGTTTCGGCGTGAAGCGCAAGATCTCCAGCTTCGTGATGCCGATGGGCTACTCGTTCAACCTGGACGGCTCGATGATGTACTGCACCTTCGCCGTGCTGTTCATCGCGCAGGCCTACGACATCCACATGCCGATCAGCACGCAGATCACCATGCTGCTGATCCTGATGCTCACCTCCAAGGGCATGGCCGGCGTGCCGCGCGCCTCGCTGGTGGTGATCGCCGCCACGCTGAACCACTTCGACATTCCCGAGGCCGGCCTGCTGCTGATCCTGGGCGTGGACACCTTCCTGGACATGGGCCGCTCGGCCACCAACGCGGTGGGCAACTCCATCGCCACGGCCGTGGTCGCCAAGTGGGAGGGCGAACTGCTGTCCGAGAGCGATGCCGAGGCCAACGCCAAGGTGCTCGACGAGGAAGCCGCTGCCACCCTTGCCCACCCGGCCCACGCGTGAGGCGCCACGCCATGACGCGCATCGCCACGCTGCCCTCCGCCGTCGCCGCATGGCTGCTGGCGGCCGTGGCCCTGGCCTTGCCGGCCGGCCCCGCGCAGGCGCAGGAGCTCCTCACCGGCACGCTGGCCAAGGTGCGCGAGAGCGGCACCATCGCCATCGGCCACCGCGAGGCCTCGGTGCCTTTCTCGTACCTCAATGCGCGCAAGGAACCGATCGGCTACTCCATCGAGCTGTGCCGCGCACTCGTCACGGCCATCGAGGACACGGTCAACAAGAGCCTCACGATCAAGTGGGTGCCCGTCACCTCCGACTCGCGCATCGACGCGGTCGTCAGCGGCCAGGTCGACCTCGAGTGCGGCTCCACCACCAGCAACCTCGAGCGCCAGAAGCGCGTGGCCTTCTCGCCGACCATGTTCGTCTCGGGCACCAAGGTGCTGGTGAAGAAGGGCGCGCCGATCCAGTCGTTCCGCGACCTGGCTGGCAAGAAGGTGGCCGTGACGGCGGGCACCACCAACGAGAAGACGCTGCGCGACCTGTCGCAGAAGTTCAAGCTGAACATCGAGCTGAAGGTGGCGCGCGACCATGCCGAGTCGTTCGCGCTCGTGAAAGAAGGCCAGGCCGACGCCTTCGCCACCGACGACGTGCTGCTCTACGGCCTGATCGCCCGCGACGCCGCCAAGGCGCAGTACGAGGTGGTGGGCGACTTCCTTTCCTACGACCCCTACGCGGTCATGTACCGCAAGGGCGACCCGCAGCTGAACAAGGTGGTGATCGACACCTTCCAGGTGCTGGCGGAAGACGGCGAGATCCACCGGCAGTACAAGCGCTGGTTCATGCGCAAGCTGCCTTCGGGGGAGAGCCTCAACCTGCCGATGAGCGCGCAGCTGGAAACGATCATCCAGACGATGGCGGTGAAGGCCGAGTAACGAGTAGTCACCGCCCAACCACCCCAAGACAGGCCGCGTACACGGCCAGCCGAGGGCCAACGAGCTCATCACGTCGGCCACTCCCAGTGCGAAATTTCGCCCCTCTCGAAACAGAAGGGAAAGGCAAATGTGCAGCACAGCACGGCTCGTGAACCAGTCAGGGGGGCGAGGTTGTGGCATGAAATTGTCAATACGCGGTCTACGGCGCTCCCATGAACTTCGGATAAATCGATAAGACCACCGAAAGAACTACTTTTATCCTTCCGATATCCAAGGGACTGCCCCGACTTTCTTCGCGCCTTTAAATCAGGGCTGACAAGGATTTCAAGCTCTGCAACCGCGCCTTCACCAGCAAGCAGGCGGCAGACATGGCCTGTGGTCTCGGGCTTCTCGTAACTCTGGCGATCGCTGCTACGGGCATTTCGCCTACGGGGCCTGTTGTAGTTTCTTGAAAATCGAACGTCGTTGCATGTGCTTTCATCGATGAAGATTATCTGATCCAAAATAGCTTGATTTTTCCGCAAGGATCAATCATGTTGAATTGGATTCAGAGATTCAAGAACTTACCCTCTCGTGACGCCCCCGCACGCCGCGGGCTAATGGTTTCGGCTCTCTGCCTCCCCTTCGCTGCAAGGGCCACCGGCGAGCAGACCCAATCCGGGAGCTTAGGCAATGAACTTCCGGGTATCGCAAAGCGGGTTGGCGAAGAGGTCGGAAGCCAACTGCGTGGATTGACGGCAACCGATGGTGCGTCGCGAATCGGCTTTTCACGCGGAGAGGAGGGGGCGGTGTCTCTTTCGGTAGAGAAGAAGCTGCGCTCTCTCCCCGTGGCACCAGAGGATTTCGATACCGGGATCCCCGATAAAGCGGCTCCTATTCAAAGGAGCTTCAACACCATCCGCTCCCGATTAAACATCGCGTTATCCCAGTCAACGATGCGTTATGGCAGTAAAGTCATTGAACTCGAACCCGGTATTTACGACTTTGGGACAACACTGGAGTTCGACGGCGATGTAAAGATTGCAGCCAAAGGCCCCAAAGGCTCGGTAATTTTGCGCTACACCGGTTCAGAAATTGCGGTGGTGGTGAACTCCAAGCAAATGACATTGCAAGGCGCGCCTGGAAATACACGAGTTTTTGAATGGCATAACGTCGCACTGCGCGGCGACCGAGCAACGGAAGGCATTCGCATCGGAGCCAACACCAACCTATCAATCCTGTTCCAAGGCAGTGAGGTGTCTGGAATTCAAGGGCCGCCGATCAACTGTGGCGTTGCCGTTTACTTTCTCGCACTGAGAAATCACACTTCCCGTTTCAACCAGGCGCCGATCTATGTTGGCGAATACTGTGACATGCTCACCATCGACGACAGATCTCTTTTTTCCGCCAACAGCAATGGATCTTTATTGCTTGAATGTCCAACAGCGTTGATCAGCAATAGTGATTTTGAATTGGGAAGCGGTCTTTCCGACATCGAGGTACGCAGTCGGGCTGCCCCGATCTCCAATGCGCGACACATAAATATTTTCAAAAATCGTTTTGGCCCTGAGGTCTACTCCGGGCGATCACCAGTGCAATTTGATATTGCGATCACTGAGGAGCCGGGCCTTCCAGCAGGAAATGCCATCGCAGGGCTGCAATGCTGGGCAAACGACCACTTCAGCGGGGGGCGGTTTGCGAAGAAAAAAGCTCCAATTCTGATCGCCGCACGAACGCGAAGATTTGATTTCCGCGGCGAGAAGTACGCTCCTTCATCCTTCGAACTCCCCTACCTGATAGTGCCCGGCAAAGACGATTCAGTTCCTACAGGCACTGGTGCTGAGTTCAACTCTCGTACTGATGATTTATCGCTCGTTCACCCGTCTCTTCGAGGCTTGTTTGCCAGCGAGATGACCGGCCAAAAGCGGGTGCGCGCGGTCAAGGCTTGCCCGGCATTCACAGTCGTCTATGCCGTCGGACATAGCACTGGAGCTGGCGTGCTCGGGGGCATGTTGAACGTCTCGGCGCTCGAGCCATCTGCCAGCGGCACAAACTACGACAAGGCCATAGGTGTCACTTCGTCTCATGCACCGGCGGCACAGCCGAGCTGGATCGCCGTCGATGGAGCGCAGATCACTACCTCAATAAATGGCGCTCGCGGTTCGTTCTGGCAACCGGTCTATCTTGGCGCTTCGGGTCAACTGACACTCTCCGCACCATCCGAGCCGAGGGCTGTGCTGCGTGTCGGGCGCCTGCTGACCCTCGTCGAAAACGCCCAAGTTTTGATCGACATTCAAAGGATCGGTTAAGCAGTGCGCGTGGGCATCGTAGCTAAGGCGGACAACGGCAACAACGTGAAATTAGATCGCCTACGAACGTGACGTCGCTATCGATGCCATGAACGGGTACTAGGTAGATGCTGGACGCTGACATTGATACGACGCGTCCCCCAATCAAAGGGGCTCGTTCCCACATTCCTCACGCAACTGGGCTATCGCCGGCGCCCACAAAATGACCGCATCAACTAGATCGGACCGCCAATCGGGCTGATTGCCCCGCCGCTACGCACAGTAAGCAAGACAGTCAACACGGTGACGACTGTGCTGCTGGCGGTCATCCGGCTGTCGCGCGAAGTGCACAGCTTCGCGACCGAGCACTACGACTGGCGCACGGCGTGCAGCGTGGCTGCGGCGTGCAACTGGCAGGCCGCCGGCATAACCCGACCATTTACTGGATCACACGGTCAAACACAATCCGCGCGTCAGTCGTCTAGCGTCCGTTAAGGAAGAAAGGCGTCAGGCGCCGGCCAGCTCGTCCGCGCGCGCCTGGGCGGCGGCGAAGTCGAGGTCGCCCGAGTAGATGGCGCGGCCGCAGATCACGCCCTCGACGCCTTCGGACTCGACCGCGCAGAGCTGGTCGATGTCGGCCATGTTCGAGAGGCCCCCCGAGGCGATCACGGGAATGGTCAGCGCCTGCGCGAGCTTGACGGTGGCGTCGATGTTGATGCCCGAGAGCATGCCGTCGCGGCCGATGTCGGTGTAGATGATCGATTCGACGCCGTAGTCCTCGAACTTCTTGCCCAGGTCGGCCACTTCGTGGCCCGTGAGCTTGCTCCAGCCGTCGGTGGCGACCTTGCCGTCCTTGGCGTCCAGGCCCACGATGATGTGGCCGCCGAAGGCGCTGCAGGCGTCCTTCAGGAAGCCGGGGTTCTTGACCGCGGCGGTGCCGATGATCACGTAGCGCAGGCCGTCGTCGATGTAGCGCTCGATGGTGTCCAGGTCGCGGATGCCGCCGCCCAACTGCACCGGGATGTCGTCGCCGACCTCCTTCAGGATCGCCTTGATCGCCGCGTGGTTCTGCGGCTTGCCGGCGAAGGCGCCATTCAGATCGACCAGGTGCAGCCGACGGGCGCCGGCCTCGACCCATTTGCGGGCCATGGCGGCGGGGTCTTCGCTGAAGATGGTGGACTGGTCCATGTCGCCCTGCTTGAGGCGAACGCAGTGGCCGTCTTTGAGATCAATGGCGGGAATGAGGAGCATGGAAGTGACGCGAGTGTGCGAAAGCCGGGCTGCCAACGGTACGGCCCGGGCGGGAATATAAGGTCAGGGATTCCAGTGGAGGAAGTTGCGATACAGCTGCAGCCCATGGTCCGCACTCTTCTCCGGGTGGAACTGGGTTGCAAAAATGTTATCGCGTGCGATGGCCGCGGTAAAGCATGCCCCGTAATCGGCCTCGCCCACGCTGTGCCGGGCATCCGCCGGGCACGCGTAGAAGCTGTGCACGAAATAGAAGTAGCTCTGGTCGGGAATGCCCGCCCACACCGCGTGCGGCTGGACCTGGCGCACCTGGTTCCAGCCCATCTGCGGCACCTTGAAGCGGCTGCCGTCGGGCTGCAGGCGACCGGCCAGGTCGAACTTGACGACCTCGCCGGGAATGAGCCCCAGGCCGTCGGTCGGGCCTTCGTCGCTGCGCGACAGCAGCATCTGCATGCCCACGCACACGCCGAAGAGCGGCTTGCTGGCCGCGGCTTCGAGCACCGATTCGAGCAGGCCCGAATCGCGCAGCTCGCGCATGCAGTCGGGCATGGCGCCCTGCCCCGGCAGCACCACGCGGGTGGCCTGGCGCACCACGTCCGGGTCGGAGGTGACGAACACCTCCACGCCCACCTGGTCGGCCGCATGGCGCACGGCCTGCGACACGGAGTGCAGGTTGCCCATGCCGTAGTCGACTACCGCGACGGAATTCTTTGCTACAGATTTCATAGCTGCTCGCCGGGGAGTTTCAGAGCGAACCCTTGGTCGAGGGAATGACGCCGACGGAGCGCGGATCGAGCTCCAGCGCGCCGCGCATGGCGCGCGCGAAGGCCTTGAACACGGTCTCGCACTGGTGGTGCGCGTTCACGCCCTTCAGGTTGTCGATGTGCAGCGTGACGAAGGCGTGGTTCACGAAGCCCTGGAAGAACTCGTAGGTGAGCTGGCTGTCGAAGGTGCCGATCATGCCGCTGGTGAAGGGCACGTGCATCACGAGGCCGGGGCGGCCCGAGAAGTCGATGACGACGCGGCTGAGCGCTTCGTCCAGCGGCACGTAGGCATGGCCGTAGCGGCGGATGCCCTTCTTGTCGCCGATGGCCTTGGCCACGGCCTGGCCGAGCGTGATGCCCACGTCTTCCACGGTGTGGTGGCCGTCGATGTGCAGGTCGCCCTCGCAGTCGATGTCCAGGTCGATCAGCCCGTGGCGGGCGATCTGGTCGAGCATGTGATCGAAAAAGCCGATGCCCGTGGAGAGCTTGGCCTTGCCGGTGCCGTCGAGGTTGACGCTGACCGTGATCTTCGTCTCGGCGGTGTGGCGGGTGACCGTCGCGATGCGATCGGTGCTGCCCGGGGTCGTGGGGGTGGTCATAGTGAGGCTTCGAGCGCCGCCAGCATCTGCGTGTTCTCGTCGGCCGTTCCGACGGTGAGGCGCAGGCAGTTGGCGAGCAGTTCATGCATTTTAGAAACGTTCTTCACCAGCACCCCGCGGGCCTTCATGCCCTCGAAGGTACGGGTGGCATCCGGCACGCGCAGCAGGATCATGTTGGCGTCGCTGGGCCAGGTCTTCACGCCCGGCAGCCGGGCCAGCGCGGCCATGAGCTGGTCGCGCCCTTCGCGGATCTGGCGCGCCTGGGCCTCGAACACGGCGGCATGCTCCAGCGCGAACAGCGCGGCCTCGCAGTTGAGCACGCTGATGTTGTAGGGCGGGCGCACCTTGTCGATCTCGGCGACCAGCGCGGCGGGGCCCATGAGGTAGCCCAGGCGGATGCCGGCCAGGCCGAACTTGCTCAGGGTGCGCATCAGCAGCACGTGGCTGTGGTTCGCGAGCCGGTCGATGTAGCTGCGGGCGGCGAAGGGCTGGTAGGCCTCATCGATCACCACCAGGCCGCCCTGCGCGCCCTGGGCCTGCACGATCTTCTCGATGACGGCGTCGTCCCAGAGGTTGGCGGTCGGGTTGTTCGGGTAGGCGAGGTAGACGATGGCGGGCTTCTCGCGCGCGATGGCGGCCAGCATGGCGGCCTCGTCGAGCTCGAAATCGGCCGTCAACGGCACGCCGACGAAGCGCAGGCCCTGCAGCTGGGCGCTCATCGCGTACATGACGAAGCCGGGCACGGGCGCCAGCACGGCGGCGCCGGGCTGGTCGCAGGCGATGCCGAGCAGCGAGATGAGCTCGTCCGAGCCGTTGCCCAGCATCAGCCCGAAGCCTTCGGGCAGGCCCGCATGGGCGGCCAGCGCGCGCTGCAGGTCGGCGCCGCGGTCGCCGGGGTAGCGGTTGAGCGACAGCGCGCCCAGGCGCGCGCCCAGTTCGGCCTGCAGCGCGGGCGGCAGGCCGTAGGGGTTCTCCATCGCGTCGAGCTTGAGGAAGCCGCGCGCGTCCTGCACCGCGTAGGCGTGCATGGCGCGCACGTCGGCGCGGATGCGGTCGAGCGGCAGGCGGTTGTCGGAGGCGGAAGAATCGGAAACGGTCATCGGGTGCAGCGGTAGCTGTTGCGGAGGGCGCCGGCCATGACCAGTTGCACGGGCATGTCGGCTTCGTAGCTGTCGGCGTTGCGGCTCAGCTCGGTCTGGTAGAGCGAGCGGGCCATCGAGGGTTCGAGGCGGCGGCCCTCGATGCAGAACGGCGGCACCTGGCCGTTGCGCTGCGACGACTCGACGCCCTCGCGCAGGCCTTCGAGCACGCCGACGAGGTAGTAGCTGGCGTAGGCCTTGCCGTCCTTCTCGTTTGCTTCGAGGGTGCGCAGCTCGCGGATGCTCATGGCCTGCGCGCCGGCGCCGATCGCACCGGCCGCCAGGGCGAGCAGCAGCGCCGGCAGGCGCGGCAACAGCAGGACGGCGGCGCGTTGCATGGCCTCGCCGGTTTACTTGCGGTAGCGCGGCGGCGGCGCGTACGCGCCGTCGGCCGGGAAGGCGCTGGGCTGCGACGGCGAGGCGTCGCGGCGGGTGCGGCGCGGGGCGTTCGGCTCTTCGAGCTCGAACAGCGCGGCGCCGATCACGCCGATGTTGCGCACGTCGCCGGCCTCGGTGTTCGCGGCGTAGGCACGGCCCGGCGTGGCGAAACGGAAGGCAGCCACTTCGCTCTGGCTCTTGCGGAAGCCCTCGATGTTCAGCGTCTGCTGCGGGCGCAGCACGTAGCCGCCGTTGCGCAGGCTGCCGGGCTTGCCGTTGAGCACGTCCAGGCCGTCGACGGTGGCGATCACCTCGTAGCTGCGGTCGCTGAGGTTGCGAAAGCGCAGCGTGTAGCGCGCGCCTTCGACGCCGGCGAGGCGGAACATGTCATTGCCGCTTCGACGTGCGCGCTGCAACGGCAGCGGGCGGTCGTTCTCGTCGAGCACCGACCACTCGATGTCGCCCTGGGCCAGCTGCAGGTTCAGCCGGCGCTCGGGGTTGCTGCCCGCATCGCGGCGCACGCTGGCCGCGTCGTTGTAGCCGATCGAGGCCACGTCGTCGGGCTGGTCGGACAGGCGCTTGGCGGCGACGGTGCGGGTCTTCGACTCGATGCCCTCGCCCCATTGCGTGCCGAGTTGGGCCGGCGCGGGTGCAGGCTTTGCAGCACTGGACGTGGCCGCCATCGCCGTCGTCTCGGCGCGGTTCTGCGGCATCTGGGTGCAGGCGGCCAGCAAGGCGGCACCGGCAACGAGGCCGGTGGCGAACCGGAAAAATCGCGAGCGATAGAGGCGTTGAATCATCTGGTGTGCTCCTCCCTGAAGCGGGGTTGTTGGAGCCTCAGATCTTACGCAGGCGCATGCGCGCGGCTTCGGCGTGCGCCTGCAGGCCCTCGCCTTCGGCCAGCGTGACCGCAATCGGGCCCAGCACCTGCGCGCCGGCCTCGCTCACCTCGATGAGGCTGGAGCGCTTCTGGAAGTCGTACACGCCCAGCGGGCTCGAGAAGCGCGCGGTGCCGCTGGTCGGCAGCACGTGGTTCGGGCCGGCGCAGTAGTCGCCCAGGCTCTCGCTGGTGAAGTTGCCCAGGAAGATCGCGCCGGCGTGACGCAGCAGCGGTTCCCAGCGGTGCGGCTCGCTGCTGCTCACCTCGAGGTGTTCGGGGGCGATGCGGTTGCTGATCTCGCAAGCCTCTTCCATGCTCTTCGTGTGGATCAGCGCGCCGCGGCCGTTGAGCGAGGCGGCGATGATCTCGGCGCGCGGCATGGTTGGCAGCAGGCGGTCGATCTCAGCCTGCACGCGGTCGATGTAGGCGGCGTCGGGGCACAGCAGGATGCTTTGCGCCAGCTCATCGTGCTCGGCCTGGCTAAACAGGTCCATGGCCACCCAGTCGGGCGGCGTGGAGCCGTCGGCCAGCACCAGGATCTCGCTCGGGCCCGCGATCATGTCGATGCCCACGGTGCCGAAGACGCGGCGCTTGGCGGCGGCCACGTAGGCGTTGCCGGGGCCGGTGATCTTGTCGCAGGCCGGGATGGTGGCCGTGCCGTAGGCCAGCGCGGCCACGGCCTGCGCACCGCCGACGGTGAAGCCGCGCGTCACGCCGGCCACGTAGGCGGCGGCGAGCACGAGCTGGTTCTTCTCGCCCTTCGGCGTGGGCACGACCATGATGATTTCGCCCACACCCGCGACGTGCGCGGGAATGGCGTTCATCAGCACGCTCGACGGGTACGCGGCCTTGCCGCCCGGCACGTAGATGCCCACGCGATCGAGCGGCGTGACCTTCTGGCCGAGCAGCGTGCCGTCGGCGTCGCGGTAGCTCCAGCTTTCGCCCGAGGCCTTCTTCTGCGCCTCGTGGTAGCTGCGCACGCGGCGCGCCGCGGCTTCGAGCGCGTCGCGCTGCGCGGCCGGGAGGCCCTCGAACGCGGCCTTCAGTTCGGCCTGCGTGAGTTCGAGCTCGGGCAGCGTCTTGGCGTCGAGCTTGTCGAAGCGGTTGGTGTATTCCAGCACCGCCTCGTCGCCGCGCTTTTGCACGTCGGCCAGGATGTCGGCCACCACCTTCTCGATCGCCGCATCCGCGTCCGCGGACCAATGCAGCCGCGCCTTGAATTCAGCGTCGAAGCTGGCTGAGTTCGTGGACAGTCGGGCGGGGGCTGCTTGCAGAGTCATGGGCTTGAGGTTCAGGCGGAGGGAATGGCGGACGCGAAGGCGTCGATGATGCGGCGGATGGGTTCGCGCTTGAGCTTGAGCGCGGCCTGGTTGACGACCAGCCGGGCGCTGATGTCCATGATGCGCTCCACCTCGACGAGGTGGTTGGCCTTGAGCGTGTTGCCGGTCGAGACCAGGTCGACGATGGCGTCGGCCAGGCCCGTGAGCGGCGCGAGTTCCATGCTGCCGTAGAGCTTGATCAGGTCGACGTGCACGCCCTTGCTGGCGAAGAAGTCGCGCGCCAGGCCCACGTACTTGGTGGCCACGCGCAGGCGCGAGCCCTGCTTCACGGCCGAGGCGTAGTCGTAGTCGGCGCGCACGGCCACGCTGAGGCGGCAGGCGGCAATGCGCAGGTCCAGCGGCTGGTACAGGCCCTGGTTGCCGTGCTCGAGCAGCACGTCCAGGCCGGTCACGCCCAGGTCGGCGCCGCCGTACTGCACGTAGGTGGGCACGTCGGAGGCGCGCACCAGCACCACGCGCACGTCGGGGCGGGTGGTGTCGAGGATGAGCTTGCGCGATTTCTCGGGGTCTTCGGTGACCTCGATGCCGGCGGCGGCCAGCAGGGGCATCGTCTCTTCGAAGATGCGGCCTTTGGAAAGAGCCAAAGTGATCATGCGGCGGCTCCCGTCACGCGTTCAATGTCGGCACCCAGGCCGCGCAGTTTCGATTCCATGCGGTCGTAGCCTCGGTCGAGGTGGTAGATGCGGTCGACCAGCGTCTCGCCCTCGGCCACGAGGCCGGCGATGACGAGGCTGGCGGAGGCGCGCAGGTCGGTGGCCATCACGGTGGCGCCCGAGAGCTGTTGCACGCCCTCGACCATCGCGACCTTGCCTTCGACGTGGATGCGCGCGCCCAGGCGCACCATCTCGTTCACGTGCATGAAGCGGTTCTCGAAGATGGTCTCGGTGACCATCGAGGCGCCGCGCGCGATCACGTTCAGGGCCATGAACTGGGCCTGCATGTCGGTCGGGAAGCCGGGGTATTCGGTGGTGCTGAAGCTCTGCGCCTTCAGGTGGTCGTAGGCCGGGCCCTGCGAGCCAATGCGAATGCCGTCGGGCTCGGTCACGACGGTGCAGCCGGCGTCACGCAGCTTGTCGATCACGGCGTCGAGGTGGTCGCCGCGCGCATGGCGCAGGAAGGCCTCGCCGCCCGTGGCCGCCACGGCGCACAGGAAGGTGCCGGCCTCGATGCGGTCGGCCACCACGGCGTGCTCGCAGCCGTGCAGCTTCTCGACGCCCTGAATGCGGATGTGGCTGGTGCCGTGGCCTTCGATCTTCGCGCCCATGCGGATCAGCATCTCGGCCAGGTCGACGATCTCGGGCTCTTGCGCCGCGTTCTCGAGCAGCGTCTCGCCCTCGGCCAGCGCGGCGGCCATGAGGAAGTTCTCGGTGCCGGTGACGGTGACCATGTCGGTCAGGATGCGCGCGCCCTTCAGCCGCGTGCGGCCCTCGGACAGGCGCGCGACCATGTAGCCGTGCTCAACCACGATTTCGGCGCCCATCGCCTGCAGGCCCTTGATGTGCTGGTCGACCGGCCGCGAACCGATGGCGCAGCCGCCGGGCAGCGAGACCTTGGCGTGGCCGAAGCGCGCCAGCAGCGGGCCCAGTGCCAGCACCGAAGCGCGCATGGTCTTCACCAGTTCGTAGGGGGCCTCGGGGTTGCCGAGCTCGCCGGCGTTCAGGCGCACGGTGCCGTTGTCGTCGGCCTCGGCCGTCACGCCCATGTTGCGCACCAGCTTGAGCATGGTCGACACGTCCTGCAGGCGCGGCACGTTGTGCAGCACCACGGGCTGGTCGGTCAGCAGCGCCGCGCACAGCTCGGGCAGCGCGGCGTTCTTGGCGCCGGAAATGAGCACTTCGCCGCGAAGCTCACGCCCGCCGCGAATCAGAAGTTTGTCCATGAAGGATCCAGCGAAATCAGGAGGCCCGCAGGGGCCGGAAAGTCATTTGTCCACGGCGGCCCATTCGGCCGGCGTGTAGGTCTTCATCGAGAGCGCATGCACCTCGTCGGTATGCATTTTCGCACCGAGGGTGGCGTAGACCCGCTGGTGGCGCTGGATGGCGCGCTTGCCCTCGAATTCGGCCGAGACGATGGTCGCGTACCAATGTCGGCCGTCGCCCTCGAGCGTGATGTGCTCGCACGGCAGATGGGCAGCGATGATGGCTTGGAGTTCGTCAGCGGTCATGGGGTCTTGGAAGGCGGGATCAACCGCGGATTTTGTAGCCGATGCGCAGGAGGTGAACGGCAATCGCGCTCACCACCAGCCAGGCGGAACCGACGATGCCGAAGCTCAGCCAGGGCGAGGCATCGCTCACCCCGAAGAAGCCGTAGCGGAAGCCGTCGATCATGTAGAAGAAGGGGTTCAAGTGGCTCACGCTCTGCCAGAACGGCGGCAGCGAGCCGATCGAATAGAACACGCCCGACAGGAAGGTCATGGGCATGATCAGGAAGTTCTGGAACACGGCCATCTGGTCGAACTTCTCGGCCCAGAGCCCGGCGATGAGGCCCAGCGTGCCCAGCATGGCCGAGCCCAGCAGCGCGAACACCAGGATCCACACCGGCGCCACGAAGCTCGGCACGGCGAAGAAGACGGTCACGGCGAACACGCCCACGCCCACCGCCAGCCCGCGGATCACCGAGGAGCCCACGTAGGCAAAGAACCAGCCCCAGTGCGACAGCGGCGTGAGCAGCACGAACACGAGGTTGCCCATGATCTTGCTCTGGATGATCGAGGACGAGCTGTTCGCGAACGCGTTCTGCAGCACGCTCATCATCACGAGGCCGGGAATCAGGAAAGCGGTGTAGCCCACGGTGCCGTAGACCGTCACGCGGCCTTCGAGCACATGGCCGAACACCATGAGGTACAGCAGCGCGGTGAGCACCGGCGCACCGACGGTCTGGAAGCCGACCTTCCAGAAGCGCAGCGTTTCCTTGTACAGGAGCGCGCGCCACCCCGTGACGGCCATCATCGCGACACCTCCAGCGGCGTCTGCTCGCCCGCCATCAGGTCGATGAACACGTCTTCCAGGTCGGCCTTGCGCATTTCCACGTCTTCCACCGCGACGCCGGCTTCGCGGATCGCGGCCAGCAGTTGTTCGACTTCATGCGCGTTCTGCGCCGGCAGCTGCACGATGCGCCCGGTGATGCGCGCGTGCTGGGCGATGGCCCAGGGCAGCATGGCGTCGGTCTTGAAGCGCAGCACGTTGCTTGCGGCCGATTTCAGCAGCTCGCTGGTGCGGTCCAGGGCGATCACCTTGCCGAGCTTGAGCATCGCGATGCGGCTGCACAGCGCCTCGGCCTCTTCGAGGTAGTGGGTGGTGAGCAGCACGGTGCTGCCCTGCTTGTTGAGCTTGGCCACGAACTGCCAGAGCGTCTGGCGCAGCTCGACGTCGACACCGGCCGTGGGCTCGTCGAGCACGATGACGGGCGGCTTGTGCACCAGCGCCTGCGCCACCAGCACGCGGCGCTTCATGCCGCCCGAGAGCTGGCGCATGTTGGCGGTGGCCTTGTCGGCCAGGCCCAGGCTCTGCAGCAGCTCGTCGATCCAGGCTTCGTTGTTCTTGATGCCGAAGTAGCCCGACTGGATGCGCAGCGACTCGCGCACGTTGAAGAAGGGGTCGAACACCAGCTCCTGCGGCACGATGCCGAGCTGGCGCCGGGCTTCGGCGTAGTCGCGCTGCACGTCGAAACCGTGCACGCTGATCGCGCCCGCCGTGGGCCGCGACAGGCCCGCCAGCATGCTGATGAGAGTCGTCTTGCCCGCGCCGTTGGGCCCGAGCAGGCCGAAGAACTCGCCCGGCTCGATCTGGAAGGAAACCTCGTCGACCGCACGCAGCCCCTGCTTGCCTTGGGCGCGTTGCTGACGGGAGGGAGGGTAGGTCTTGGAGACCGACTGGAATGAGATCGCGGGCATGGGAGCCCGCGATTTTACGGGCGATGGGTTTTTCGGCGCTGCTCAGGGGTGAACGCGGGGAGCCGGCCGCGCTAGGCATCGGCCCGGAGTTCACCCACAATCCCGCCGGTGCCGATTCTGCGCACCGCAACCGCCCATCGCGAGGAACGCCAATGAAGTGTTTGACCCGCAGCCCCCTCCCAACCGTTGCCGCCCTGCTCCTGGCGATGGTGCTGACTGCTTGCGGGGGAGGAGGTGGTGGTGGCGGCGGAGGTGGCGGCATCGCCCTTGTTGGCGGCGGCGCAGCCGCTGGCGCAGGGGGCGGCACCGCCCAACCTTGCACTGCATCTGCCGGTTCGGCCCAGCTGCCGGCCCGCGATGCACTCATTGCGCGCGCCAAGTGCCTGGAGCTGGACACGCCCTACGTGCCACCACCCGGCGATGTGCTGGAGCACAACACGTCCGGGTATGCCAAGGCCATGTGCTCGGCGGTCTTCATCACCGGACTCGATCCAGCGGTCGCCGCCGAAACCATCGGGTACTTCACGGGGCCGTACGAACAGCGCAAGAAGGTAGGGGCGCCGGTCGTCGACCGCACCAAGAAAGAGGTGCGGATCACGATGCCCAACGGCGGCCCGACGCTGGTGGCCCGCCACTTCGGATCGCAGGGTTGCATCACGCTGCCGCCCGGCAAGGACGACGTTTTCTTCACACCCGTCAATGTCAAGAGCGCGCTGGCCGACCCCACGACCGTGCCCTGGCCCATGGGCGATGTGCTGCCGAACGACCCGCCGCCCGCCGACGTCGACATGGCCAAGGTGAACCAGGCCCTCAGCGCCGCCTTCGAAACGACGGAGGCCTACACCGCGGCCTTCGTGGTCACGCACAAGGGGCGGCTCATCGGCGAGCGCTACATGAGCGGCATCAGCGCGACAACGCCGCTCGAATCATGGTCGATGGGCAAGAGCGTCGTGGCCACGATGATGGGTGTGCTGATCAAGCAGGGCGTGTACAAGCTCGACCAGCCCGCGCCGATTCCCGAATGGCAAGGTGCCGGCGACGGCCGCCAGCAGATCCGCATTGCCGACATCCTGCGCATGTCCAGCGGGCTGCGCATCAAGGCCCCGGACGATCCGGACTTCGATCCCAACGGCACCTACCCCGATCACATCTACTACTACACGGGCCGGATCAACGCATTCAACTACGCCGCGACCCGACCGCAGCAATGGCCGCCCAACACGGTGGGCCGCTACCGCAACACCGATCCGGTGCTTGCCAATTACCTGGTTCGTCTTGGAGTCGAGAAGCGCGGCGAGGAGTACCTCTCGTTCCCGCAACGCGCCATCTTCGACAAGATCGGCATCCGCTCCATGGTGATCGAGACCGATCCCTACGGCAACTTCCTCACGCAAGGCTACGACTTCATGTCGGCCCGCGATTGGGCCCGGCTGGCCAACCTCTACCTGCAGGACGGCGTGTGGAACGGGGAGCGCATTCTTCCCGAGGGGTTCGTCAATTTCGTGAGCACGGCCGCACCAGCCTGGGCCGCAGACCAGCGCCCCATCTACGGGGGATTCTTCTGGATTAATGGAACGGGAGCGCTGGCGGTGCCGACGACGGCCTACTACATGCTCGGCGCAGGGGGCCAGTTCGTGCTCGTGATTCCGTCGCACGATCTTGTGGTCGTGCGCATCGGCCACTCCAGGGGAGAGCGATTCGCGACCTCAACCCTGAACAAGGCGCTCTCGCTACTGACCGCAGCGGTGCCACGCACGCGCTAGGGTGTCAGGGCGCGGCGGGCAGAAGGCCCGCGATACCGTACAGCGCGGCCAGTTCGCGCAGACGCGGCGACAGGCCCTTGACCGAAAACCCCCGGCCCAGCGCGCTGGATTCGCGCCGGCACTCGAGCAGCACCGCCAGCGCGGAGGAATCGAACTGGGCCAGTGCCGTGGCGTCGACCACGGTGGACGACGAATCGGTCTGGCCCTTGAGCCCCTGCTGCAGCATGCGCATGCAGGCAGGAGCCTCGTCGTGGGTGAGCCTGGAGGGAAGGACCAGCATGGCGTGCGCCCGTCAGCCCTTGCCGTTGCCCTTGTTGCGCGCGGCCAGCGCGGCAATCAGGCCATCGATGCCGCTCTTGTTGATTTCCTGCGCGAACTGGGTGCGGTAGGTGTCGACCAGCCACACGCCCAGCACATTCAGGTTGTAGACCTTCCAGCCGGCGCCCTGCCCAGGCGTCTTTTCGAGGCGGTAGTCCAGTTGCACCGGATCGCCGCGGCCCTTCACCTCGGTGCGCACGAGCACGTCGGTGTCGGTGGGCGCGCCGCGGAACGGGCGGATGGTGACGGTCTGGTCGCTCACCTGGTCGAGCGCGCCGGCGTAGGTGCGCACCAGCAGGGTCTTGAACTCGTCCTGCAGGCGCTTTTGCTGCTCGGGCGTGGCCTGGCGCCAGGCCGGGCCGACGGCCGAGGCGGTCATGCGCTGGAAGTTGACGTTGGGCATGATCTTGCTGTCGACCAGCAGCATGATCTTGTTGATGTCACCGGCCTTGATCGACGAGTCGGCCTTGATGGTCTCGAGCACGTCGGTCGACAGGCGCTTGACGAGCGCGTCGGGGGCTTCATCGGCCGCGAATGCGCTCTGATGCACGAAGGCGGTGGCGGCGCCGAACAGCAGGGCGCCGGCCAATGCCAGGCGGCCCATGTCGCGTCGTTGCAGCAAGATCTTGTTGTTCATGGTGAGTCCCTCAGGTTGAATTGTCTTCCCTGCACGGTGCAGCCAATGGCTCCGTGCTGAGACAGGAACGGTTTCGACAGGCGCCAGGCCGACCGGGTTCCTGAAGCGGAGGTGAAGCCTTGCAACCGGATGCAAGCAGGACCACCCCGTCCGCCCTCTTTTGCCGTCACTTGCCGGCGTTGTCGTCGTCCGGCGGGTTGCCGTCGTAGACCTGGTTGCGGCGGCGCTGCAGGAACGCATCGCGCGTGAACGAATACTTGTCGAGCGCGGCTTCGTCGAGCAGGCGGGTCGCGCCCAGGTAGCGCGAGCGGGTGTCCACGACACGCAGGCCCGCCAGCGAATTGCGCCAGGCGATGTCGTGGATATGGCCCTGCGCGTCGCCGTACATGTCGAGCGGCCGGGCGATCGTGTCGCGCAGCGTGGAGGGGCCGAGCAGCGGCAGCACGACGTACGGACCGGCGCCCACGCCCCAGTAGCCCAGCGTCTGGCCGAAGTCTTCCTCGTGGCGCGGCAGGCGCGCCTCGGAGGCGACGTCGAGCAGGCCGCCCAGGCCGAAGAAGGTGTTGACGTTCAGCCGCATGAAGGTCTCGGCGCTGTTCTGCAGCTTGAGCTGGGCCACGTTGTTGGCCAGGCTCCAGATGTCACCGAGGTTGCTGAAGAAGTTGGTCACGCCCTGGCGCACCAGCGAGGGCACCACGTTCTGGTAGGCAGTGGCCACGGGCTCCAGCACGGCCTCGTCGACGGTGTCGTTGAAGCGCGTCATGCCGCGGTTGTACGGCTCGAAGGGATCGGTCGGGCTTGCGCCGGATCCGGTGGCGCATCCGGCCACGAGGGCGAAACCGACGGTGGCGGTGGCCCAACGGGCGGAACTAGCTACACTTTTAATAGCAGTCGACGAAAAAAGTCGTGTGGTCATTTCTTGTTGGCTGTTCCCGGCGCCGTATTCCCCTCGGCTGCCTTGCTGTACAGGAACTGGCTGATCAGGTTCTCCAGCACCACGGCCGATTGGGTCGCGGTGATGGTGTCGCCGGCTTGCAGGTTCTTTTCCTCGGCGCCCGCCTCGATGCCGATGTACTGCTCGCCGAGCAGGCCACTGGTCAGGATCTTGAGCGAGCTGTCCTTGGGAAAACTGTAACGGTTTTGCAGCGCCAGCGTCACATCGGCCTGAAAGGCCTTGTCGTTGAACGCGATGGATTCCACACGACCGACCACCACGCCAGCGCTCTTGACCGCGGTCTGGGGCTTGAGCCCGCCGATGTTGTCGAAACGCGCGGTGACCGTGTAGGTCTTCTGGAAGTTCAGGCTCAGCAGGTTGGCCGACTGCAGCGCCAGGAACAGCAAGGCGGCGCCGCCGATCAGCACGAACAGGCCGACCCAGATGTCGTTGGTGGAACGTTGCATGGTTTGCACTCTCTAGAACGATGGAGCCAGGGGCCCTTTAGATACTGAACATCATGGCGGTGAGCAAGAAATCGAGCCCCAAGACCGCCAGCGACGCCATCACCACGGTGCGCGTGGTGGCGCGCGACACGCCCTCGGGCGTCGGCTGGGCCTCGAAGCCCTGCAGCAGCGCGACGAAGGTCACGGTGAAACCGAACACGATGCTCTTGATGACGCCGTTGCCGACGTCGCGCCAGACATCGACGCCGCCCTGCATTTGGCCCCAGAACGCGCCCGGGTCGACGCCCAGCATCAGCACGCCCACGACATAGCCGCCCATGATGCCGACCGCACTGAACACGGCCGCCAGCAGCGGCATGGTGATGACGCCGGCCCAGAAGCGCGGCGCGAGGATGCGCTGCACCGGATCGACCGCCATCATTTCCATGGCGCTCAACTGCTCGTTGGCTTTCATGAGGCCGATCTCGGCCGTCAGCGAGGTGCCGGCCCGGCCGGTGAACAGCAGGGCCGCCACCACGGGACCGAGTTCGCGCACGAGGCTCAGCGCCACCAGCAGGCCGAGCGCCTCGGACGAGCCGTAGCGCTGCAGAGCGTAGTACATCTGCAGCCCGAGCACGAAGCCCACGAACAGGCCCGACACGCCGATGATGGCGAGCGAGTAGTTGCCCAGGAAATGGATCTGGTCACGCACCAGCCCGAAGCGCCGCATGATCTGCGCTCCCGGGCCGAGCAAGCGCAGGAAGAGCTTGGCCGCATGGCCCATGTCGGCGAGTTGACTGCGCACGGCAAAGCCGACGTCAGCGGGCTTCCACCAGCTCATGACCGCCCCCCTTCCCTGTTCCCGAAATCGTCTTCGATACTGACGCCCGGATAGTGGAAGTGCACAGGCCCGTCAGGCAGCGCATTGACGAACTGATGCACCAGCGGATCGGCGCTCTCGCGCACCTCGTCGGGCCGCCCCTGCGCGGCGATGCCGCCGTTGGCCAGGATGATCACGTGGTCCGCGATGCGGAAGGTTTCCTCGAGGTCGTGCGACACGATGATGCTGGTGAGGCCGAGCGCGTCGTTGAGCTGGCGGATCAGTCGCGCGGCCGTGCCGAGCGAGATCGGGTCGAGCCCCGCGAAGGGTTCGTCGTACATCACGAGGTCGGGGTCGAGCGCGATTGCGCGCGCCAGCGCCACGCGCCGCGCCATGCCGCCCGACACCTCGCTGGGCATCAGGTCGCGCGCGCCGCGCAGGCCGACGGCGTCCAGCTTCATGAGCACGATGTCGCGCACCAGCGCCTCCGACAGCTGCGTGTGCTCGCGCAGCGGAAAGGCCACGTTGTCGAACACGCTGATGTCAGTGAACAGCGCGCCGAACTGGAACAGCATGCCCATGCGGCGCCGCGCTGCATACAGCGTCGCGACATCGAAGCGACCGACATCCTTCCCGTCGAACAGCACCTCGCCGCGTTGGGCGCGCTGCTGGCCGCCAATGAGGCGCAGCACGGTGGTCTTGCCGCCACCCGATGCCCCCATCAACGCCGTCACCTTGCCGCGCGGCACGGAAAACGACACGCCGTCGAGGATCGCGCGCGCGCCGTAGCCGAACGTGACATCGCGGAATTCGACGAAGGAGGAAGACGTGGGTGTGGCTGGGTCCATCTCAATAAAAAAGCCGGGCGCCTTCTCAGGCATCCCGGCATGCGGTTTCCGCGGATGATAACGGGGCCGCGAACGGCGCCGCTTCACTGAAACAAAAATCAGCGCGGTAAGTCGCTGAATCCCATCAAAAATTCGTCGACCGAACGCGCCGCTTGACGGCCCTCGCGAATTGCCCACACCACCAGCGATTGGCCGCGGCGAATGTCACCTGCGGCGAACACCTTGGGCACATTGGTCGCATAGCCGCCGATGAAGTCGACCGTGGCGCGCGCGTTGCCGCGGGCGTCCTTCTCGACACCGAAGGCGTCGAGCACGGTGGCCACGGGGCTGATGAAGCCCATGGCCAGCAGCACCAGGTCGGCTTTGAGGATCTGCTCGCTGCCGGGCACTTCCTGCATCTTGCCGTCCTTCCATTCGACACGAACGGTCTTCAGGCCGGTGACCTTGCCCTTCTCGCCGATGAATTCCTTGGTCGAGATGGCGAACTCGCGCTCGCAACCTTCTTCGTGGCTGGAGCTGGTGCGCAGCTTAATCGGCCAGTAGGGCCAGGTCAGCGGACGGTTCTCTTCTTCCGGCGGCTGGGGCATCAGTTCGAACTGCGTGACGCTCACGGCGCCATGGCGGTTGCTGGTGCCCACGCAGTCGGAGCCGGTGTCGCCGCCGCCGATCACGATGACGTGCTTGCCGTCGGCGCGCAGCTGGCCCTTGACCTTGTCGCCCGCATTGACGCGGTTCTGCTGCGGCAGGAACTCCATCGCGAAGTGGATGCCATCGAGGTCGCGGCCGGGCACCGGCAGGTCGCGCGACTGCTCGGCGCCGCCGGTGAGCACCACGGCGTCGAAGTCCTTCTGCAGCTGCTCGGGCGTGACGGTTTCCTTGGCCAGGTTGGTGACCTTGGAGCCCTTGCCCAGCGGGTCTTTGGCGGCACCGACCATGACGCCGGTGCGGAAGGTCACGCCCTCGGCCTTCATCTGCTCGACGCGGCGGTCGATGTGCGACTTCTCCATCTTGAAGTCGGGAATGCCGTAGCGCAGCAGGCCGCCGACACGGTCGTTCTTCTCGAACAGCGTGACGTCGTGGCCGGCGCGTGCCAGTTGCTGCGCGGCGGCCATGCCGGCCGGGCCGGAGCCCACCACGGCGACCTTCTTGCCGGTCTTGTGCTTGGCGACGCGCGGCGCCACCCAGCCTTCATCCCAGGCGCGGTCGATGATCGCGTGTTCCAGCGACTTGATGCCGACCGCGTCGTCGTTCACGTTGAGCACACAGGCCGCCTCGCAGGGCGCGGGGCAAATGCGGCCGGTGAACTCGGGGAAGTTGTTGGTCGAGTCGAGCACCGCGAAGGCGTTCTGCCAGTCGTCGCGGTACACGAGGTCGTTGAAGTCCGGAATGATGTTGTTGACCGGGCAACCGCTGTTGCAGAACGGCGTGCCGCAGTCCATGCAGCGTGCGCCCTGCACCTTGGCCTGGTCGGTGTTCAGGCCGACGACGAATTCCTTGTAGTGCTTGACGCGCTCTTCGACAGGCTTGTAGCCCTCTTCGATGCGCTCATGCTCCATGAAGCCGGTGATTTTTCCCATCGTGCTTTCCTCTGTTCTTCGTATCTATGGCGCGCTCAGACGGCGGCCGTGGCGGGCGCGGCCAGTGCGTGCGGCTCGAGGCCGACGTGGGCGTTGTTGCCGCTGCTGGCCAGCTCGACCTGGCGGTCGTGCAGTTCGGCCAGGGCGCGCTTGTACTCGTTCGGGAACACCTTGACGAACTTGGTGCGCGACTCGGCCCAGGTGTCGAGCAGCTCGCGCGCGCGCTTGCTGCCGGTCCAGCGGTGGTGCTCTTCGAGGAGCTTCTTAAGCTGCGCTTCGTCGGTCTCCCCGCCGTGCCAGATCTTGCGATGCACGCTAGCGGTCTGCTCCGCCGAGGTGAGCACCCTGTCGAGCGACACCATCGAGAGGTTGCAGCGCGAGGCGAACTGGCCGTCTTCGTCATAGACGAAAGCAACGCCGCCGCTCATGCCGGCCGCGAAGTTGCGGCCCGTCTTGCCGAGCACGGCCACCGTGCCGCCGGTCATGTATTCACAGCCGTGGTCGCCGGTGCCTTCGATGACCGCCGTGGCGCCCGACAGGCGCACCGCGAAGCGCTCGCCGGCCACGCCGCACAGGTAGGCTTCGCCGGTGGTCGCGCCGTACAGCGCGGTGTTGCCGACGATGGTGTTGCGCGCGGCTTCACCGCGGAAGTCGAGGCTGGGGCGCACCACCACGCGGCCGCCCGAGAGGCCCTTGCCGGTGTAGTCGTTGGCGTCGCCGATCAGGTACAGCGTGATGCCGCGCGCCAGGAAGGCGCCGAACGACTGGCCGCCCGTGCCTTCGAGCTGGATGCGGATCGAGTCGTCGGGCAGGCCTTGCGGATGCACCTTGGTCAGCGCGCCCGAGAGCATCGCGCCCACCGAGCGGTTGACGTTGCGCGCCACCTCGATGAACTGCACCTTCTCGCCCTTGTCGATGGCGGGACGCGACTTCTCGATGAGCTTCACGTCAAGCGCGCGCTCGAGGCCGTGGTCCTGGTTCTCGACATGGAAGCGCGGCACGTCGGCCGGCACGGTCGGCAGCGCGAACAGGCGGCTGAAGTCCAGGCCCGAGGCCTTCCAGTGCTCGATGCCCTTGCGCATGTCGAGCAGGTCGGCGCGGCCGATCAGGTCGTCGAACTTGCGGATGCCCAGCTGGGCCATGATCTGGCGCACTTCTTCGGCAACGAAGAAGAAGTAGTTGACGACGTGCTCGGGCTTGCCCGAGAACTTCTTGCGCAGCACCGGGTCTTGCGTGGCCACGCCCACCGGGCAGGTGTTCAGGTGGCACTTGCGCATCATGATGCAGCCCTCGACCACCAGCGGCGCGGTAGCGAAGCCGAATTCGTCCGCACCTAGCAGCGCGCCGATGGCGACGTCGCGGCCGGTCTTCATCTGGCCATCGGCCTGCACGCGGATGCGGCTGCGCAGGCGGTTGAGCACCAGCGTCTGCTGCGTTTCGGCCAGGCCGATTTCCCACGGGCTGCCCGCATGCTTGATCGACGACCAGGGCGAAGCGCCCGTGCCGCCGTCATGGCCGGCGATCACGACGTGGTCGCTCTTGCACTTGGCCACGCCTGCAGCGATGGTGCCGACGCCGATTTCGCTCACCAGCTTCACGCTGATGCTGGCGTGCGGCGCGGTGTTCTTCAGGTCGTGGATCAGCTGTGCCAGGTCCTCGATCGAGTAGATGTCGTGGTGCGGCGGCGGCGAGATGAGGCCCACGCCCGGCACGGCATAGCGCTGCTTGCCGATGTACTCGGTGACCTTGCCGCCCGGGAGCTGACCGCCCTCGCCCGGCTTGGCACCTTGCGCCATCTTGATCTGGATCTGGTCGGCCGAGTGCAGGTACTCGGCGGTGACGCCGAAGCGGCCCGAAGCCACCTGCTTGATGCGCGAACGCAGCGAGTCGCCGTCGTTCAGCGGCAGGTCGACCTCGACGTTGGCCGCGCCGATCACGCTCTTGAGCGTGTCGCCCTGCTTGATCGGGATGCCCTTCAGTTCGTTGCGGTAGCGCGCCGGGTCTTCACCGCCTTCGCCCGTGTTGCTCTTGCCGCCGATGCGGTTCATGGCAATGGCGAGCGTGGCGTGCGCCTCGGTGCTGATCGAGCCCAGCGACATCGCGCCGGTGGCGAAGCGCTTGACGATCTCGGCAGCCGCTTCGACTTCGTCGACCGGGATGGCCTTGGCCGGATCGATCTTGAACTCGAACAGGCCGCGCAGCGTGAGGTGGCGGCGGTTCTGGTCGTTGATGAGCTGCGCGTATTCCTTGTACGTGTTCCAGTTGTTGGAGCGCGTGCTGTGCTGCAGCTTGGCGATGGCGTCGGGCGTCCACATGTGCTCTTCGCCGCGCGTGCGCCAGGCGTACTCGCCGCCGGCGTCGAGCATGTTCGCGAGCACCGGGTCATCACCGAAGGCAGCCTTGTGCATGCGGATGGCTTCTTCGGCGATCTCGAAGACGCCGATGCCTTCGACGCGGCTGGCGGTGCCGGTGAAGTACTTGTTCACCGTCTCGGTGTTCAGGCCGATGGCTTCGAACAGCTGGGCGCCGCAGTAGCTCATGTAGGTGCTGACACCCATCTTCGACATGATCTTCGACAGACCCTTGCCGATGGCCTTGACGTAGTTGTAGACCGCCTTGTCGGCGCTCAGGTCGCCCGGCAGGTCGGCGTGCATGGCCGCCAGCGTTTCCATCGCGAGGTACGGATGCACGGCTTCGGCGCCGTAGCCGGCGAGCACGCCGAAGTGATGCACTTCGCGCGCCGAACCAGTCTCGACCACGAGGCCGGCGGTGGTGCGCAAACCTTCACGCACGAGGTACTGGTGCACGGCCGACAGCGCCAGCACGGCGGGGATCGCCACTTGCGTCGGGCCCACGCCGCGGTCGCTCACGATCAAGATGTTGTGGCCGCCCTTGATGGCATCGACCGCTTCGGCGCACAGCGAGGCCAGCTTGGCTTCGACGCCTTCATCGCCCCAGCCCAGCGGGTAGGTGATGTCGAGCACGTAGCTCTTGAACTTGCCTTGCGTGTAGCGGCCGATGTCGCGCAGCTTCGCCATGTCGGCGAAGTCGAGGATCGGCTGGCTCACTTCGAGCCGCATTGGCGGGTTGACCTGGTTGATGTCCAGCAGGTTCGGCTTGGGGCCGATGAAGGACACCAGCGACATCACGATCGCTTCGCGGATCGGGTCGATCGGCGGGTTCGTGACCTGCGCGAACAGCTGCTTGAAGTAGTTGTACAGCGGCTTGTTCTTGCTGGAGAGCACGGCCAGCGGGCTGTCGTTGCCCATGGAGCCGATGCCCTCTTCGCCGGCCTGCGCCATCGGGCTCATCAGGAACTTGATGTCTTCCTGGGTGTAGCCGAAGGCCTGCTGGCGGTCGAGTAGCGCCACCTGGCTCACGGGGATCGCGGCGGGCTCGGCCTTGACGCTGTCGAGCTTGATGCGCAGGTTCTCGATCCACTGCTTGTAGGGCTTGCTGTTGGCGAGGGTGGCCTTGACCTCCTCGTCGTCGATCATGCGGCCCTGCTCCAGGTCGATGAGGAACATCTTGCCGGGCTGCAGGCGCCACTTGCGAACGATCTTCTGCTCGGGCACGGGCAGCACGCCCGACTCGGAGGCCATGATGACCAGGTCGTCGTCGGTCACGCAGTAGCGCGAGGGGCGCAGGCCGTTGCGGTCGAGCGTGGCGCCGATCTGGCGGCCGTCGGTGAACACGATGGAAGCCGGGCCGTCCCACGGCTCGAGCATGGCGGCGTGGTACTCATAGAACGCGCGGCGGCGCGTGTCCATGGTGGCATGCTGTTCCCAGGGTTCGGGAATCATCATCATCACGGCCTGGCTGATGGGGTAGCCGGCCATCGTCAAGAGCTCGAGGCAGTTGTCGAAGGTGGCGGTGTCGGACTGGCCGGCGAAGCTGATCGGGTAGAGCTTCTGCAGGTCGGCGCCCAGCACGGGCGACGACATCACGCCTTCGCGCGCCTTCATCCAGTTGTAGTTGCCCTTGACCGTGTTGATTTCGCCGTTATGGGCGACGTAGCGGTACGGGTGGGCCAGCGGCCATTCGGGGAAGGTGTTGGTCGAGAAGCGCTGGTGCACCAGGCCCAGGGCCGAGACGCAGCGCTTGTCCTGCAGGTCGAGGTAGTAGGTGCCAACCTGGTCGGCCAGCAGCAGGCCCTTGTAGACCACGGTGCGGCTGGACATGCTCGGAACGTAGTATTCCTTGCTGTGCTTGAGCTTCAGGCGCTGGATGTTGGCGCTGGCGGTCTTGCGGATCACGTACAGCTTGCGCTCCAGCGCGTCCTGCACGATCACGTCGTTGCCGCGGCCGATGAAGATCTGGCGCAGCAGCGGTTCCTTTTCGCGCACGGTGGGCGACATGGGCATGTCGCGGTTGACCGGCACGTCGCGCCAGCCCAGCAGCACCTGGCCTTCGGCCTTGATGGCGCGCTCCATTTCCTGCTCGCAGGCTTCGCGCGAGGCGTGTTCCTTGGGCAGGAAGATCATGCCGACGCCGTATTCGCCGGGCGGGGGCAGCGTGACGCCCTGCTTGGCCATTTCTTCGCGGTACAGCAGGTCGGGCAGCTGGATCAGGATGCCCGCGCCGTCGCCCATCAGCTTGTCGGCGCCGACAGCGCCGCGATGGTCGAGGTTCTCGAGGATCTTCAGGCCCTGCAGCACGATGGCGTGGCTCTTCTCGCCCTTGATGTGGGCGACGAAGCCGACGCCGCAGGCGTCGTGCTCATCGGCACCGGAATACAGACCGTGTTTTTGGAGATGTTCGATCTCGGCAGCCGTCGTCATGGCGCGCTCCTTCAGTTTTCGCAGGGAAAGGGAGCATATTGCGATGCACAAAGAATGCCAAACACTTTAATAGGGGTCAGATTCCTATTAAATCTTGAGTTTTCTTGTCAGAATTAAATTGGGGACACATTAAAAACAGCAGCACAACGCCCAATAAGGGCGCGGCCTTTGGCCGCTTTCAATTCGAATCTTTGGCGGGCGCGGGCGGCCGGCCGGCCTTGGCCTTGATCACCCGGCGCTCGGTGGACTTCTGCAACGTGTCCAGAAAACCGTCGTCGCCGGCCGCCCAGCCGCGCAGGGTGGCCTCGGTCAGGGCCTGCTGATCGGCCGCGCGAACCCCGCCACGCACCAGTTCGGCATACGCCGCCTCCCGCGCGAAGGGCGTGTTGCCGAGTTCCCAGTACAGCGGGTGCGGGGTCAACAGCCTGTCTTGCCGCAGGCCTGCGTAGTGGCCGTGACTGGACCAGGGGAAATCGCGCGCCTCGGCGACCATGCCGGCACGCACCGGGTTCAGGTCGATGTAGGCCATGCAGGTCAGCAGGTAGCGCTCGGTCTGGATCAGGGTCGATCTGTAGCGTCCTTCCCACAAGGTGCCGCTGCGGCCATGGCGGTCGTTGAAGTAGCGCACGTAGCTGCGCCCGACCGACTGCATGAACTGCGGCAGGCCCGTGGCACTGTCGGGCGTGGCCAGCAGGTGGAAGTGGTTGTCCATCAGCACGTAGGCGTGCAGCGCGATGCCGAAGCGCGCGGCGTTCTCGCCCAAGAGGCCAAGCAGCTTCTCGTGGTCGGCGCGGTCCACGAAGATCGGCTGGCGGTTGTTGCCGCGCTGGATCACGTGGTGTGGCATGCCGGCCAGCGTGAGACGGGGGAGACGGGCCATGGGAACGATGGACGAGGCCGTCCGGGCACTCAATCGGCGAGGCGGAAGCGCGTATCGCCCAGCGTGTCGAGCCCGAACTGCGCCAGCAGCTCGCGCAGCCGCGTCGCCGCACTCGCCTTGCGCTGGCCGGTGTAGCGCGCCAGGATCAGCTCGTTCTTCATGCTGTGCTCCCAGCCGACCAGCTCGGTCACGGTGACGCTGTAGCCGTTGGCTTCCAGGTACAGGCAGCGCAGCACGTTGGTGAGCTGGCTGCCGATCTCGCGCGTGTGCAGCGGATGGCGCCACAGCTCGGCCAGCGGCGTGCGCGACAGGGCCAGCGCCTTGGTCTCGCGCAGGCACGCCGCCACTTCGGCCTGGCAGCAGGGCACGAGCACCATGCAGCGCGCCTTCTTGGCCAGGCCGAAGGCGATGGCATCGTCGGTGGCGGTGTCGCAGGCGTGCAGCGCGGTGACCACGTCAATCTGCGCCGGCAGTTCGCTCGCTTGCGCCGACTCGGCCACGGTGAGGTTCAGGAAGGACATGCGCCCAAAGCCCAGCTGCTGCGCCAGCGCGCGGGAGCGCTCGACCAGCTCGCTGCGCGTCTCGATGCCGTAGACATGCCCGCCCTGCCGCGCGCGGAAGAACAGGTCGTAGATGATGAAGCCGAGGTACGACTTGCCCGCCCCGTGGTCGGCCAGCGTGGCCTCGGCGCCCTCGCCCGGCAGCTCGCGCAGCAGTTGCTCGATGAACTGAAACAGGTGGTAGACCTGCTTAAGCTTGCGCCGCGAATCCTGGTTGAGCCGGCCTTCGCGCGTGAGGATGTGCAGCTCCTTGAGGAGCTCGACGGACTGGCCCGGCCGCAGGACTTCGGCCAGCTCGGCCTCGGCCTTCGCAGCCTTGTTGGTGGAGTGGGCTTTCGCGGGACGGGGCATGGTGTTCTTGTTGTTCATGGCGTGGCGCTTCCCGGGCCGACGTCGAGCGCGGTCCAGCCGTCAGGGCCCAGGGTTTCGAGCGTCTCGATGTTGCGCTCGAAAATCGCCTCGGCCTCGGGAAAGGCCTCGACCGCGCGGTCCATGCTGTCTTCGCGCAGCAGGTGCAGCGTGGGGTACGGCGCGCGGTTGGTGGCGTTGGTGATGTCGTCGGCCTCGGTGCCGGCGAACTGGAAATGCGGATGGAAGCTGGCGAGCTGCAGCACGCCGTCGAAGCCCGCGCGGGCGAGCTTGCGCTCGGCGCGTTCGGTGAAATCGTTGAAGTCGAGAAAGTCCGCCAGCGCGTGGGGGACGATCAGCAAGGTGGTATCGCGCACCTCGGCATCGAGCGCCACGAGCGCGCGGGCTTCGGCCAGCAGCGCGTCGATGAGGCGGCCTTCGTGAGTGTCGAGGTAGGTGACATAGTGGATCTGCCCCTTCACATGCACCGCCTTGGCGAAGGGGCACAGGTTGAGGCCGATCACGGCGCGTTCGAGCCAGCGGCGGGTGTCGGCTTCGGCCTGTGCGGCGTCGATGACCGTCGGGTCGCTCATGCCGCGGCCTCCGTCAGCCGGCGAATGCGCCCGAGGCGCGCGGCGACCGCCATGCCGGCGAGCGAACAGGCCAGCGTGGCGGTCCAGGTCCAGTGCCAGCCACCGACGCGGTGGGCCAGCCAGGCCACCGCCGGCGGCGCCAGGAACTGGCCAAGCGACGACGCCTGCTGCATCAAACCGACGGTGGTCGAGACGGTGCTCGGCCCCGGCGCCAGCCGCACGCCCAACAGGAACAGCGTGGCCGGCACCATGCCGCCACCGAGCGAAAAGGCGCAGATCGCGGCATAGCGCAGCGCGGGCGGCAGGCCCAGCGCTTCGGCGCCGGCGCCCTGCCCCACCTGCGCGAAGGCGGCGACACCGCCCAGCGCCATGGTCAGGAAGCCCCATTGCAGCAGGCGCTCGGGCGCCACGCCACGCTGCAGCCAGCGGCCGCCCATGAGGTTGCCGACGATGTTCATCGCCGCGGCCAGCGCGGTCAGCACCGCGCTCCAGGCGGCCGGCACCTTGGCGTCGGCATAGATGGCGGGCAGGAAACCGATCACGGCCATCCACTGCGACGAGTACACGGCGAAGGTCAACGCGACCAGCCACGGCGCACGCGCGCCGACCGTCTCGCGCAGCCGCGACGCCCAGCCGGACGATGCGGGCTGCGGGCTTGCGCCGGCCACGCGGGGCCGGTCGCGCGGCACCGCCAGCCACACCCAGAGTGCCGCACCCGCCGACACCAGCGACAGCGTCCACCACCAGTCGGCCCAGCCGCCCCAGCCGATCAGGGCCGGACCGATCAGCAGCGCCAGCGCTACGCCCAGCGGCATGTAGGCGCCCCACAGGCCCAGCGCGGCCTTGTCGGCGCCCGCCGGTGTCAGTGCGCGGATCAGTCCCGGGCCAGGCATCACCGCCATCAGGAAGCCGATGCCTTCGGCCGCGCGCAGCATGAACAGCCACAGCACCGCATGCGATCCGCCCAGCAGGCCGGCGCCGACGGCACCGCCCAGCAGGCTGGCCGTCGTCAGCACCGCCAGCCCGACCAGCATGCTGCGACGCAGCCCGATGGAGTCTGCGGCGAGCCCGGCCAGCAAGCCGAGCGTCATGCTCGCGACCTGGACCAGCGAGAGCAGGAAGCCCGCTTCGACCAGGTCGATGCCGAGTGAGGCCTGCAGCGCCGGCACGGCGGGCGGCAGCTTGCCCAGATGCAGCGCGGCACTGACGCCGCCCAGCACGACGGCGAAGGCCGCGGCCGGCACGCGGGCCGACGCACTGCTCGAGCGCACGGCCGCCGTCATGCGATGCCCCGGCGGCCGGTCAGCCGTTCGTGCTCGCGCATGGCGAAGCGGTCGGTCATGCCGGCGATGTAGTCGGCCACGGCACGGTGCCGGTCGCGGCGCTCGGCGTAGGAGGCGGGCATCTCGGTGCCACGCGCCAGGTAGGCGTCAAACAGCCCGCGCACGACCTCGCTCGCCTGGTCGGTGGTCTGCGTGACCTGCGGATGGCGGTAGAGGTTGCGGAACAGGAACTGCTTGAGCGCCTCCGACTGCGCCTGCATGGCGCCGCTGAAGGCCACCAGTGGCGGCGCGCGGCGCACGGCGTCGGCATCGGCGGGCGCCAGCGCCTCGATGGCCGCGCGCGTCGTGTCGATCACGTCGTAGACCTGTGCGCTGAGCATGCGGCGGATGGTTTCATAGAGCACGCGCCGGCCTTGGCCCTGCAGGTGCGGATACTCGGCCAGCGCTTCGCGGCGGTAGCGTTCGAACAGTTCGACGTCGGCCAGCTGCTCGACGCTGATGAGGCCCGAGCGCACGCCGTCGTCGATGTCGTGTGCGTTGTAGGCGATGGCATCGGCCAGGTTGCACAGCTGTGCCTCCAGCCCCGGCTGCGTGCGGTCGAGAAAACGGCGGGCCACGCCCTGCGGCTCGGCCGCCTCGATGCGTTCGGCGTTGGCGCGCGAGCAGTGTTTGAGGATGCCTTCGCGGGTCTCGAAGCTGAGGTTCAGGCCGTCGTACTGCGGGTAGCGGTGCTCCAGGGCATCGACCACGCGCAGGCTCTGCAGGTTGTGTTCGAAGCCACCGTGTTCGGCCATACAGGCGTTGAGCGCGTCCTGGCCCGCGTGGCCGAAGGGCGTGTGGCCCAGGTCGTGGGCCAGCGCGATCGCCTCGACCAGGTCTTCGTTGAGCCGCAGCGCGCGCGCAATGGAGCGGCCCAGCTGCGCGACTTCGAGCGAATGCGTGAGCCGCGTGCGGAACAGGTCGCCCTCGTGGTTCAAGAACACCTGGGTCTTGTAGACCAGCCGTCGGAAGGCGGTGGAATGGACTATGCGGTCGCGGTCGCGCTGGAAGGCATCGCGCGTGGGCGCGGGCGGTTCCGCATGGCGCCGTCCGCGCGAGCGCGCGGGGTGGCAAGCGTACGCCGCAAGGCTCATGCCGCGCAGCACTGCGCGAGCACGTCGCGCACCATGGCGTCGGGCGCGCTACGCACGACGGCGGAGCCGGGTCGGTCGATCACCACGAAACGAATCTCGCCGGCTTCGGACTTCTTGTCGACACGCATCAGCTCGAGGTAGCGCTCGGCGCCCAGCGCCGGCCCCACCGTGGGAAGACCGGCCCGCTCGATCAGGCGGGTCAGCCGTTCGACGAAGGCCACGTCGACGCCGCCGAGCCGCTGCGACAGCTGCGCCGCCATGACCATGCCGCAGCCGACGGCTTCGCCGTGCAGCCACTCGCCGTAGCCCAGGCCCGACTCGATGGCATGGCCGAAGGTGTGGCCGAAGTTGAGGATGGCGCGCAGGCCGGTCTCGCGCTCGTCCTGGCCGACCACCAGCGCCTTGATCTCGCAGCTGCGCTTCACGGCATGGGCCAGCGCGGCCGGGTCGCGCGCCGCCAGCGCCTCGATGTTCGACTCGATCCAGTCGAAGAAAGCCATGTCGTAGATCGGGCCGTACTTGATGACCTCGGCCAGGCCGGCGCTGAGCTCGCGCGGAGGCAGCGTCTGCAGCGTGTCGAGGTCGCACAGCACGAGCTGCGGCTGGTAGAACGCGCCGATCATGTTCTTGCCCAGCGGGTGGTTGATGGCCGTCTTGCCGCCCACCGAGGAATCGACCTGCGCCAGCAGCGTGGTCGGCACCTGCACGAAAGGCACGCCGCGCATGTAGCTGGCGGCCGCGAAGCCGGTCATGTCGCCCACCACCCCGCCGCCGAGCGCGAACAGCACTGTCTTGCGGTCGCTGCCGTGGCCCAGCAGGGCGTCGAAGATCAGGTTGAGGGTTTCGAGGTTCTTGTATGCCTCGCCGTCGGGCAACTCGAGCAGGTGGACCGTGCGGAAGCGGCCGGCCAGCACAGTTTGCAGGGCCCGAGCGTAGAGCGGCGCCACAGTGGTGTTGCTGACGATCAGCGCGCTGGCGGCCGCGGGAACGACGCCGAAGCTGGCGGGGTCTTCCAGCAGGCCGCCGCCGATCAGGATCGGGTAGCTGCGTTCGCCGAGCTGGATCTCGACGCGTTCGGGCTTTGGCGGGGCGGAAAGTGCGGGCGAAACGGACAGGGACATGGCCACGAGTTTAGGCGCTCGGGCCTGCCGGGGTCAGTCCGAGGGCTCTTCCGGATGGGCGCCGGGTTCGACCACCCCGGCCAGTTCGAGCTGCATCACGATGAGGTTGACCAGCACCGCGATCGACGGCCGGCCGGTGTCGACCACGTCATGGGCGGTTTCCCGGTAGAACGGGTCGCGTGCATCATGCAGTTCGCGCAGCCGGCCCAGCGGGTCGGCCACCTGCAACAGCGGGCGCTTGACGTCGTGACGCAGACGCCGGAACAGGTCTTCGGGCGAGGAGCGCAGGTAGATGACGTGGAAATGGTCGCGCAGCTGCTGGCGGTTCGCCTCGCGCAGCACGGCGCCGCCGCCCGTCGCAAGCACGCCGTGGGGATGGGCGGCCAGGTCGGCGATGACCGCCTGCTCGATGTCACGGAAGGCGGCTTCGCCCTCGCGATCGAAGAAATCACGGATCGTGCAGCCGATGCGCTGCTCGATCACGTGATCGGTGTCGATGAAGGGAGTGTTCAGCCGAGCACCCAGGCGCCGGCCCACTGCGGACTTTCCGGCGCCGGGCAACCCGACAAGTGCGACCGCCACGCGGTGGCTGCTACGCCCGCGCTTCAGCGCGCGGCGTTGCGGTCGGTAATCATCTTCGGGGTGATAAAGACGAGCATTTCGGTCTTGTTGGCAACGCGTTCGCGCTTGCGGAACAATGCCCCCATGTAGGGGATTTCACCCAGCACCGGCACGCGCGATTCGTCATTGGTTTCGGTGAGCTCGAAGATACCACCGATGACGACCGTGCCGCCGTTCTCGACCAGCACCTCGGTCTGCACGTGCTTGGTGTTGATGGCCGGGCCCGCCGAGGTGTTGACGCCGCGGGCGTCCTTGCTCACGTCCAGCGTCAGGATGATGTTGCCCTCGGGCGTGATCTGCGGCGTGACTTCGAGCTTGAGCACCGCCTTGCGGAACGAGATCGACGTGGCGCCGCTGGAGGTGGCCTGCTGGTAGGGAATTTCCTCGCCCTGCTCGATCAGCGCCTTGGTCTGGTCGGCCGTGATGACGCGGGGGCTGGAGACCAGCTTGCCCTTGCCGTCGGCTTCGAGGGCCGAGATTTCGAGGTTCAGCATGCGCGACAAGCTCGAGTTGAACAGCGAGATCGCGAAGGTGCCTGCGGCGTTGCCGGTGCCGCCAGCATCGCCGGCGGGCAGGTTGATGAAGTTGGAGTTGGTCCAGGTGGCTGCTGCGCCACCAACACCGCCAGCGTTGGTGGTGGCAGGCATGACGCCGAAGGTGCCGTAGGCCGGATTGCCGTTGGACGACGCGACGCGTTCGCGGGAGATACCGCCACCCATCCGCACGCCGAGCGACTTGCCGAAGGTGTCCGAGGCTTCCACGATGCGCGCCTCGATCAGCACCTGGCGGACCGGGACGTCCAGCTTCTGGATCAGGTCAGTGACCTGGGCCAGTCGCGAGGGAATGTCGGACACGAACAGCTGGTTGGTCCGCGCCTCAGCGATCACGCTGCCACGGGGGCTAAGGATGCGTGTAGTGGTACCGCTGCCACCACCACCGCCGCCGCCAGCCGAGGCGCCCGTTCCCGTCAGCCCCTGCGCAATGGCAATGGCCTTCGTGTAGTTCAGCTGGAACGACTGCGTACGCAGCGGCTCCAGGTTCTCGATCGCCGCCTTGGCTTCGAACTCGAGCTTTTCCTTGGCGTTGATCTCGTCCTTGGGCGCGATCCACAGGACGCTGCCGTTCTTGCGCATGCCCAGGTTCTTCGCCTGCATGATGATGTCGAGCGCCTGGTCCCAGGGCACGTCCTTCAGCCGCAGCGTCAGTGCGCCGCTGACCGAATCGGAGGTCACGATGTTGAAGTTCGTGAAGTCGGCGATCACCTGCAGCAGCGAGCGGATCTCGATGTTCTGGAAGTTGAGCGACAGCTTCTCGCCGTTGTAGCCGACGCCTTGCGTGAGCTTGCTCGGGTCGACCTTGCGTGCGCGCACTTCCACCACGAACTGGTTTTCGCTCTGGTAGGCGCTGTGCTCCCAGTCGCCCTTGGCATCGATCGTCATGCGCACGCGGTCGCCCGACTGCTGCGAGGTGATCAGCTGCACCGGCGTACCAAAATCGGCCACGTCGAGGCGGCGGCGCAGGCCTTCGGGCAGCGTCGACTTGGTGAACTCCACCACGAGGCTCTTGCCCTGCTGCTTCACGTCGACGCCGACCTGGTTGTTCGGCAGGTCGACCAGCACGCGACCGGTGTTGTCGGCGCCGAGGCGGAAATCGACGTCGCGCAGCGGCAGCGTGTCGCGGTTGCGGTTCTCGGCGAAAGTGGTCGCCGCAGAAGCGACGAGTGCCGTCCCGGCCACAGGCTCAAGCACCACCAGCAGCGACTTGCCCTGGATCTCGGCCTTGTACGCCGTGGCCTGCTTCAGGTTCAGCACGACGCGGCTGCGGTCACCGGCCTGCACCACGTTGACCGAGCGCAGGTTGCCCTGGTTCACCTCGATGGCCGAACGCCCGATGGCGTTCGTCACACCCGGGAAGTCCAGCGCGATGCGCGCCGGCGTCTGCACCGAGAACCCGGCGGGCAGGGCGGTGAGCGGCTGCGCCAGGTCGATGCGGATCACTTCCGCGCCCGACTGGGTCGAGCTCGTCACCGACTCGATCGCGTTTTGCGCATGGGCGACGGCCAGGGCACCGAAAGCCAGCAGACCCAGCCCGGCGGCGCGCAGCCACTGTGCCATCGTTGATTTTTTATGGTTCATTTCGCACTCTCTTGCAACTGCAGCGTGGCTACGCGTTCGATCCATTCGCCCGCGGCGTCCTGCACGATCTCGCGCAGGGCGACTTCGGTTTCGTTGATACGGGTGATGCGCCCGTAGTTGAGCCCCAGGTATTCGCCGACGCGCACCTTGTAGAGCAGCTTGTCCACACGCACGAGCGCCACCGGCTGGCCGTTGCGGTTCATGCTGCCGACCATCGCCATCGTGTCGAGCGGGAACGCTTCGAGGGCTTCCTTGCGGCGCGCCAGCTCCGGCGCGATCAGCTCGGACGTGCTCGGCTGGTTCGACTCCCGGCGCAGTGCCTGGGTCAGCTTCAGCATGTTGAAGGGCTCGAACGACGACGCCTCGGTGTAGGCCTGCGGCGTGAACTTCTTGGGCTCGGAGATCGGCGGCACCGAGGGCTTGATCTGGGCGCGCTGCTCGACCATCCAGCGCTGCAGGTCTTCCTGGTCGGAATCGCCGCAGGCGCTCAGGCCCAGCGTGGCCAGTGCCAGCCACAGGACTTTGGCGACCGGCTTCATTTCTTCGCCTTCGGCGCCGTGGCGCGTTTCTGGGCGGCCCGCTCGTCTTCGTCGAGGTAGCGGTAGGTGCGCGCGGTGGCGTCCATCGTCAGCACGTCCTTGTCCTTCTGCGGTGTGACGGTCACGTTGTTGAGCGTCACGATGCGCGACAGGCTGGCCACGTCGGCCGCGAAGGCACCCATGTCGTGGTAGCGGCCCGTGACGCGCACGGCGATCGGCAGCTCTGCGTAGTAATCCTTGACCGACACCTGGCCGGGGCGGAACAGTTCGAACTGCAGGCTGCGGCCGAGGCCCGCCTGGTTGATGTCCGAGAGCAGTGCGTCCATTTCCGCCTTGCTGGGCAGTTGCTTCTCGAGAAGGATCACGTACTGCTGCACCTGCTCGCGCTGTTTCTTCAGCAGGTCGAGGTTGGCGGCTTGCGCCACTTTCTTCTGGTAGTCGGTCCGGAGCGTGACTTCCTTGGCGCGCTCGGCTTCGAGCTCGTCGTTAGAGTTCGTGAGCCAGACAAACCACAGGCCCGCCAGCACCAGGGCGGTCACGGCCAAGCACAGCGCATAGCGCGGCACCGCCGGCCACATGGAAGGATCGTTCGGATTCAGTCCGCGGAACTGGTCGCCGAAGTTGCGCAATGCGGTGGCGACGTCGACTTTGGGGAGGGATCGGTTGCTGATGGCCATGATCGGTTACCCCTTCGCCTGCGCCTTGGCGGCCAGGGCCTTCTCGGCCTCCGCCTTCTGCGCGTCGGTGGGCCGCTTGAGGCCGATGCGCATCGTGAAGTTCGCCACGCGGCGCTGATCGCGCTGGCTCAGGTTCACGTTAGCCGAGGTGATTTCGACCAGCTCGGGCTTCACCAGCCAGGGACTGTTGTTGCCGAGGTTGCGCAGCAGTTCCGACACGCGCTCGTTCGACTGCGCCATGCCTTGCAGGGTCACGGTCTGGTTCTCCTGCTTCATGCTGGTGAGGTAGACGCCGTCGGGCAGTTGCCGGACGAGTTCGTTGAGCAGGTGCACGGGCAGATTGCGGTCGCCTTGCAGGTCTTCCACGGCCAGCTGGCGCGCGCGCAAGGCTGCGATTTCTTCCTGCAGTGTCGAAATTTCCTTGATCTCGACTTCGAGCTTCTTGATCTCGGCCTGAAGAAAGCCGTTCTTCGATTGCTGAGCCGAAATCTGGGCCTCGAACCACAGGTAACCGAGGCCGGCGATCAGGGCACCCAGCAGCGCGGCACCACCCAGGGTGCCGTAGAAGGCCTCGCGGCGGCGCTTGCGCGCGGCTTCGCGGTGCGGAAGCAGATTGATCAGGATCACTGCAGGAACCTCCGCATGGCCAGGCCGCAGGAGGTCAGATAGGAAGGCGCTTCGCGGCGGACCTTCTTCTCGCGAATGCTGGGGCCGAAGTCCATGCCGTCGAACGGATTCACGAGCGAGCAGGCAAAAGAGGTCTGGCGGGTCACGGCATTGGTCAGCCCCGGCAGCGACGACGAGCCGCCCGCCAGCAGCACGTAATCGACGCGGTTGTGCGGCGTGCTGGTGAAAAAGAACTGCAACGCCCGCGCGATTTCCTGGGCGATGCTTTCGACGAAGGGCTTGAGCACGCCCGAGCCGTAGTCGTCGGGCAGGTCGCCACTGCGCTTCTTGGCTTCGGCTTCCTCGGCGGAAAAACCGTACTGGCGCACGATCAGCTGGCTCAATTGAGCACCGCCGAAGGCCTGGTCGCGGTCGTACAGCACTTCCTGGTTGCGCAGCACCTGCATGCTGGTCGTGAAGGCACCGACTTCGAACAGCGCCACGATGGCGTCGACGCCTTTGCCCGGGAGCTGTTCGATCAGGCGCGCGGTTGCGAGGCGCGAGGCATACGACTCGACGTCGAGAATCATGGCCTTCAGGCCCGCGGCTTCCGCCAGGCCTTCGCGGTCCTGCACCTTTTCCTTGCGGGAGGCGGCGATCAGCACTTCCACGTCGCCGACGGAAGTCGTGCTCGGTCCCGTCACGCAGAAGTCGAGGCTCACTTCATCGAGCGAAAACGGGATGTACTGGTTGGCTTCGGACTCGACCTGGATCTCGAGCTCCTGCTCGCTCATGCCGCCCGGGAGAATGATCTTCTTGGTGATGACCGCCGAGGGCGGCAGTGCCAGCGCCACGTTGCGGGTCTTGGTGCCGCTCTTGCGCACGACACGGCGCACGGCTTCGGCGACTTCGTCGAATTTCTCGACGTTGCCGTCGGTGATCCAGCCGCGTTCGAGCGGTTCGATGGCGCAGCGCTCCAGAACCAGCTTGCCGCTGGCCTCACGGCCGAGCTCCACCAGCTTCACGCTGGACGAACTGACGTCCAGTCCCAGCAGGGGGGCGTTCTGACGACGAAACAATGATCCAAGAGCAGCCAAGTTAGGTCCCTCTCCCCCTGTTATTTGTAACCAATGGAAAAATATGCGTTCGGTTGCATGCTAGCAGCAGGCACAGCGCCAACCAAGCGCGCCGAAAGACCGAAACCGGCAACCGTTGTCAAAACGTGACGTCAAAGCCGCATTCTGTAACTTTCTGCTTAGCCCAAGGAGAGGGAATGCGCGAGGTAACAAAGATCCGGAGGCGCCGAGGGGGCGGCTTTTTATAATGTCCGGTGACTCTCCGGGCCCCCATGCAAGAAACTTCCAGCCCGAAAGGGCGCGCCAAGACTCCTCCACCCGAACGCCCCTTCTGGCTGAAATGGCTGTTGCGTTTCGTGTTCTGGGGGGCGGGCATCGCTGCGGCGGGCCTGCTTTCCATCCTGTGCGTGGTGGCCGTGGCCCTGGCAGTGGCCTATCCCAACCTGCCGGACATCTCGGAACTCTCCGACTACCGCCCCAAGCTGCCGCTGCGCGTGTTCTCCGCCGAGGGCACGCAGATCGGCGAGTTCGGGGAAGAGCGACGCAACCTCACCCCTATCGCCGCGATCCCCAAGGTCGTGAAGGACGCCGTTCTGGCCGCCGAAGACGCGCGCTTCTATGACCACGGCGGCGTCGACTACAAGGGGCTGGTGCGCGCCGGCCTCGCCAACCTGAACCGCGTGAAGAGCCAGGGCGCCTCCACCATCACGATGCAGGTGGCCCGCAACGTCTACCTGAGCTCCGAGAAGACGCTGACCCGCAAGATCTACGAGGTGCTGCTGACCTTCAAGCTGGAGCACATGCTCACGAAGGACCAGATCTTCGAGATCTACCTGAACCAGATCTACCTGGGCAACCGCGCCTACGGCTTCGCGGCCGCGTCCGAGGCCTATTTCGGCAAGCCGCTGTCCGAGATGACGATCGCGCAGGCCGCCATGCTCGCCGGCCTGCCGAAGGCGCCCGGCGCGAACAACCCGGTCAACAATCCGCAGCGCGCACGCGGGCGCCAGTTCTACGTGATCGACCGCATGCAGGAGGCGGGCTTCATCACCGCCGAGCAGGCGGCCGAGGCCAAGAAGGAAGAGCTGCACCTGCGCGACGCCGCCGACCCGAATCGCCTGCACGCCGAGTACGTGGCCGAAACCGTGCGGCAGCTGATGTACGCTCAGTACGGCGACAGCACCTACACGCGCGGCCTCAAGGTCTACACCTCGCTGGTCGCGGCCGACCAGGCCGCGGCCTACAAGGCGCTGCGCAAGGGCATCATGGATTACGAGCGCCGTCAGGTGTACCGCGGCCCCGAGAAGTTCATCGACCTGCCGAACGACCCCAAGGAGCTCGACGAAGCGGTGGACGACGTGCTGAACGACCACCCCGACAACGGCGACGTGATGGCGGCCGTGGTGCTCAAGGCCACGCCCAAGGAAATCCAGGCGATCCGGGCCAATGGCGACGCCGTGCAGATCACGGGCGACGGCCTCAAGCCCGCGCAGTCCGGCCTGTCGGACAAGGCACCACCCAACATCAAGATCCGCCGCGGCGCCGTGATCCGCGTCGCGAAGACGCCCAAGAACACCTGGGAAATCACCCAGCTGCCCGAGGTGGAAGGCGCGTTCGTGGCCATGGACCCGCGCGACGGTGCCATCAAGGCGCTGGTCGGCGGTTTCGACTTCGGCAAGAACAAGTTCAACCACGTCACGCAGGCGTGGCGCCAGCCGGGCTCGAGCTTCAAACCCTTCATCTACTCGGCGGCGCTCGAAAAGGGCTTCACCCCCGCCACGGTCATCAACGACGGCCCGCTGTTCTTCGATGCCGGCACCACCGGCGGCCAGCCCTGGGAGCCCAAGAACTACGGCGGCGGCTTCGACGGCCCGATGTCGATGCGCACCGCGCTGATGAAGTCGCGCAACCTCGTGTCGATCCGCATCCTGCAGTCCATCGGCACGCGCTATGCGCAAGACTGGATCACCAATTTCGGCTTCGACAAGGACAAGCACCCCGCCTACCTGCCGATGGCGCTCGGTGCCGGTGCCGTCACGCCGATGCAGATGGCGGTGGGCTACTCGGTGTTCGCCAACGGCGGCTACCGTGTGAATCCGTACCTCGTGACCCGTGTCACCGACCACAAGGACCGCGTGCTGGTCGACGTCCAGCCGCCGCTGCTGAATGAAGCCTCGCGCGCCATTCCCCAGCGCAACGCCTTCATCATGGACACGCTGCTGCAGTCCATCACGCGCGCCGGCACGGCCGCGAAGGCGCAGGCGATGCTCAAGCGCCCTGACCTCTACGGCAAGACCGGCACCACCAACGATTCGCTCGACGCCTGGTTCGCGGGCTTCCAGCCCACCATGACGGCAATCTCGTGGATCGGCTACGACACGCCGCGCAACCTGGGCGACCGCGAAACCGGCGGCGGCCTGAGCCTGCCGATCTGGATCAACTACATGGAAACCGCCCTCAAGGGCGTGCCCGTGACCGACCTGTCGACCACGCCGCCTTCGGGCATCGTGAGCGTCGGCGGCGAGTGGTACTACGACGACTACGCGCCGGGCCGCGGCGTGTCGAGCCTGGGCGTGGAATCCTCCGCGCCGGTGGCACCGGCCGAAGCCCTGAGCGGCCCGGCGATCAGCGCGCCTGCGCCGCCCGAGGAGCGCAACCGCATCCTCGACCTGTTCAGGAACTGATCAAGAAAGCGGGAAAGCGGCGGCTCAGGCCGCCGCGAACACCAGCGGCTGCCCCGCCTGCAGGGTCGCCTCGCGCGACAGGTTGCCGAAGAATTCTTCCCCGGTCTTGGTGTCCACCCACACCCGGCCGTCGTGCCGGTAGTGGTAGCCGCCGGAGCGTGCCGCCAGCCAGATTTCCTGCAGCGGCTTCTGCAGGTTCACGATCAGCTGGCTGCCGTTGCGAAACGACATCGTGATCATCCCGCCGACCCGCTGGTTGTCGATGTCGGCGTCGGTCGCGTCGTTGATGCGGTCGCAGCCCTGCTCGATGGCAGCAAGCGCCGCCTCGGCGCGGTCCATGTACTCGGTGTCGGTCATTACAATTTCAGCATGTTGAATGTTCGCCAAATTCTAGTGAGCGCTCGCGCCCGCACCGCGCTCATGGTCTGCCTTGCCGCCAGCGCGGCCGGCCTTGCGGCGTGCGGACAGCGCGGCGCGCTCTATCTGCCGACCGATCCGGCGGCCGCCCAGCGCGCCACCTTGCCCCAATTGCTCACCCCCGGCGGCTCCAAAGCCTCCGACAACGAAGCGGCCCCCAAGCCCGCCGCAGCCAGCAGCGCCCCCGCCTCCCCCCAGAAATGACGACGAACACCCCCCTGCCCGGCCACCCCCACATCGCCCACCGCGACGGCGCCCTGCACGTCGAGGGCGTCGCGCTCGACGCGCTGGCGCGCACGCACGGCACGCCGCTGTTCGTCTATTCGAAGCAGTGGATGCTCGACGCCCTGGCCGCCTACCAGCGCGGCTTCGAGGGTCGCGACGCGCTCATCTGCTACGCGATGAAGGCCAATTCCTCGCTCGGCGTGCTGCGCGTGTTCGCCGAGGCCGGCTGTGGTTTCGACATCGTCTCGGGCGGCGAGCTGTCGCGTGTGCTGGCCGTGGGCGCCGATCCGAAGAAGATCATCTTCTCGGGCGTCGGCAAGACGCGCGCCGAGATGCGCCAGGCCCTGGCAGCCGGCATCGCCTGCTTCAACGTCGAGAGCGAGGCCGAACTCGACGTGCTCAACGAGGTGGCGCTGGCCGAGAAGGTGCGCGCGCCGATCAGCATCCGCATCAATCCGAACGTCGACCCGAAGACGCACCCCTACATTTCCACCGGCCTCAAGGGCAACAAGTTCGGCATCGCGCACGACCGTGCGGTGCAGGCCTACCAGCACGCCGCCCGGCTGCCGGGCCTCGAGGTGGTCGGCATCGACTGCCACATCGGCTCGCAGATCACCGAAGCCTCGCCCTACCTGGACGCCTGCGACCGCGTGCTCGACCTGGTGGAAGCCATCGAGGCGGCCGGCGTGCCGATCCATCACCTGGACTTCGGCGGCGGCCTGGGCATCGACTACAACGGCGAAGTGCCGCCCAAGGCCGATGCGCTGTGGCAGCAGCTGCTCGCCAAGCTCGACGCGCGCGGCTTCGACCAGCGCAAGCTGGTGATCGAACCCGGCCGTTCGCTGGTCGGCAATGCCGGCGTGTGCGTGACCGAGGTGCTCTACACGAAACCCGGCGAAGACAAGAACTTCTGCATCGTCGACGCGGCCATGAACGACCTGCCGCGCCCCGCGATGTACCAGGCCTTCCAGAAGATCGTGCCGCTGCGCGCGCGCGCCGGCGACGCGCCGACCTACGACGTGGTGGGCCCGGTCTGCGAAAGCGGCGACTGGATCGGCCGCGACCGCGCGCTCAACGTGGTGGCCGGCGACCTGCTGGCCGTGCTGTCGGCGGGTGCGTACTGCATGAGCATGGCCAGCAACTACAACACGCGTGGCCGTGCCGCTGAGGTGCTGGTGAGCGGCGCCGCAGCGAAGCTGATCCGCCGCCGCGAGACGATGGAAGACCAGCTGCGCGCCGAGATCGACGGCTGAGCCGGTCTCAGCCGGTGCGCAGCGGCTTCTCGCCGCCGCGCACGGCCACCGTCTGCTTGACCTGCCGCTTGCGCGCGAAATTCCACACGCGCCAGGCGAGCAGCACGCCGATGATCGCGGCGTAGACGAACACTTCGGCGAAGTTGTTCTTGCCCGCGCGCATCCAGAAGAAGTGCAGCAGCCCGAGCCCCGCGATCACGTAGACCAGCTTGTGCAGCAGCTGCCAGCGCTTGGCGCCCATCGCCTTGATCGCGCGGTTGAATGACGTGGCCGCCAGCGGCGTCAGCAGCACGAAGGCCGAGAAGCCCACCAGGATGAACGGCCGCTTGGCGATGTCCTTGGCGATCTCGCCCCACTCGAAGCCCATGTCGAACCAGCTGTAGCACAGCAGGTGCAGCACCACGTAGAAGTACGCGAACAGGCCCAGCATGCGGCGCAGCCGCGCCAGCGCGTTGAGCTTGGCGATCACGCGCAGCGGCGTCACCGCCAGCACGATGCAGATGAAACGCAAGGTCCAGTCGCCCGTCGCGCGGATCAGGAACTCGGCCGGGTTCGCGCCCAGCCCGTCGGTGAAGGCACCGTAGGCCAGCCGCGCGAACGGCAGCAGGCACAGCAGGAAGACGACCGGCTTGGTCGCCGGGTGCATGAGCAGCTTGTTCAGCATGGCGCAACAACCGGGCGGGCGCGCCCGCTCAGTAGTTCTTCTTCAGGTCCATGCCGGCGTAGAGCTGGCCGACCTGCGCCTCGTAGCCGTTGAACATCTCGGTCTTGCGCCGCTTCGCGAACAGGCCGCCGCCGTCGCCGATGCGGCGCTCGGTCGCCTGGCTCCAGCGCGGGTGGTCGACAGTCGGATTCACGTTCGAATAGAAGCCGTACTCCTGTGCCGCCGCCTTGTTCCAGGCGGTGCTCGGCTCCTTCTCGACGAAGCGGATCTTGACGATCGACTTGGCGGACTTGAAACCGTACTTCCATGGCACCACGAGCCGCACCGGCGCGCCGTTCTGGTTGGGCAGCACCTCGCCGTACATGCCGAAGGCCAGCAGCGTGAGCGGATGCATCGCCTCGTCCATGCGCAGGCCCTCGGTGTAGGGCCAGTCGAGCACGCGCGAGCCGACGAAGGGCATGGTCTTCGGGTCGGCCAGCGTCACGAACTCGACGAATTTGGCGTTGCCCTGCGGCTCGACCTTCTTGATGAGCTCGGCCAGCGAGTAGCCCACCCACGGGATCACCATCGACCAGCCCTCGACGCAGCGCAGGCGGTAGATGCGCTCTTCCTGCGCGCTGAGCTTGAGCAGGTCTTCGATGCCGTACTTGCCCGGCTTCTTGACCAGCCCCTCGACCTCCACGGTCCACGGCCGCGTCTTGAGGGTGCCGGCGTTCTTCACCGGATCACCCTTGTCGACGCCGAACTCGTAGTAGTTGTTGTAGCTGCTCGCGTCCTTGTAGTCGGTGAGCTTTTCCATCGTCTGCGCGCCCGGCACGGCCGATTTGGCGCCCGGCAGCAGGGCCAGCTTGTGCGGGCCGGTCGCCTGAGCGAAGGCCTCGCGCCCGGCAAAGGTGGCGAGCGCCGCACCCGCGGCACCGCCGGCCATCAGCTTGAGCAGGTCGCGCCGGCCTTCGTAGGCGGCGCGCGGCGTGATCTCGCTCGACAGCGGATGGTTGAAACCGTGGGTGTCGCGACGGTGCGAACGGGAAGGGAACGACATGGCAGGCCTTTCGCGTGAATCGTTGTGCTCAGGGTAGTTCGTGACATGCCCCGGTTTGGTTACGCGCCATGGCGGCGCGTGGTTTCAATTCTTCGCAAAAGGCGCCAGGCCTGCGCTTACAGCGTGCCGTAGCTGTGCAGCCCGCTCAGGAACATGTTCACGCCCAGGAAGGCGAAGGTGGTCACGGCCAGGCCGGCCAGCGCCCACCAGGCCGCCACGGTGCCGCGCAGGCCCTTCACGAGGCGCATGTGCAGCCAGGCCGCGTAGTTGAGCCAGACGATCAGCGCCCAGGTTTCCTTCGGGTCCCAGCTCCAGTAGCCGCCCCAGGCGTCGGCCGCCCACAGGGCGCCGAGCACGGTCGCGATGGTGAAGAAGGCGAAGCCGACGGTGATCGACTTGTACATGACGTCGTCGAGCACCTCGTTGGCCGGCAGGCGCGCCGCGATGCGCTTGCGCCCCAGCAGGATGCCCGCGGCGATCAGCGCCGAGATGCCCGCATAGATCACCCAGTAGCTGCCGCCGGCTTCCTGCACGCGCTGGCGGAAGGCCACCGGCACGAAGCACAGCGCCACGCCCAAGAGCCAGATCGGCGTGAGCTTGTACCAGCGGGTCTCGCTCGCCTGCTCCTTGATGAGGTAGGCGAAGGCCACCATGGCTGCCAGCGCGAAGGTGCCGTAGCCGATGAAGTTGGCGGGCACGTGCAGCTTCATCCACCAGCTCTGCAGCGCAGGCACCAGCGGCTGGATCTCATGCGCCTCGCGCACGATCGTGTACCAGAGCAAAAAGCCCACCGCGGCGCTGACCACCAGCATCACGAAGGCACCCAGCGCGCGCGTGTTGTAGCGCTCTTCGAAGTACAGGTAGAACGCGGCTGTCAGCCAGCAGAACAGCACGAACACTTCGTACAGATTGCTCACCGGGATGTGGCCGATGTCCGGGCCGAGCTGATGGCTTTCGTACCAGCGCACCATGGTGCCGATCAGCGCCATGGTCACGGCCGTCCAGGCCAGGCGGGAGCCGATCAGGTCGAAGGTGTCGGCCTGCTGCTTGCCGGCGACGAAGCCGATCCAGTAGAACAGCGTGCTCATGAAGAACAGCACGCTCATCCAGAGGATGGCCGACTGGCTCGACAGGAAATACTTGAGCCAGAACACCGAATCGGCGCGCGCCAGGTCGCCCTGGTAGGAGCTGATGGCCAGCAGCGAGGCCGCGGCCACCACCAGCGTCAGCACCCGCAGCGGGCGCCAGAACCAGCAGATGCCGATGACCGAGACCAGCGCCGCCACGAGGATCGGCTTTTCGTAGCTGTCCATCGAGCCGGCGTGGCGCATGAAGGCGAACGCGCCGCCGGCCAGCACCAGCGCCGCGAACACCCAGTCGAACAGGTTGCGGCGGGAGAGCCAGCTTTCGTGGAGCGTGAGGGTCGTGGTGTTCATGGTGACGCCGGTTCTTCTTTCTTCAGGGCGAGCAACCTGTACTTCAGGTGCTCGAATTCGCGATCGCTGTCCAGGGTCTTGCGGTTGACCGAGAACGCCATCGTGGCGACCGTTTCGCGGCCGTCGTTGTCTCCAGAGGCGCCGCCGCCGGGTGTCAGCCACACCCACAGGCGGCGCTCGCGCACGTACAGCATGGCAAAAATACCGATGATCAGCAACAGACACCCCAGATAGACGATGTTCTTGCCAGGGGCACGCGCCACCTGGAAGACGCTGGCCTGCACCTGGGTGAAGTCGGTCATCATCATCGCGACCGGCGCCGGGTAGAAGTGCGCGTCGCTCAGGGCCAGCACGGCCTGCGTGAGGTAGCCCTGCGATTTTTCGTCGTTCGGCAGCGCGGCCAGGCCGGCACCTTCGCGGCTCAGGTTGAGCACCTCGAACAGCACGTCGTTGAGGATGCGCACCAGCACCGTGCCGGCGCGCTCGCGCTCGGCCTCGGGCACGTTGGCTTCCATGAATTCGGCAATCGCCTGCCAGCCGCCCTGCGATGCGGCGTCGGCCTTGGCGCGCTCGGCCCCCGAGAACAGCGCCAGCGCGCGGGCGGCCGACACGCGCAGCTGCTCGGCCATCTCCGGGCGCTTGGGGTCGGTCGCCTTGGCGATGTAGCGCTCGATGGCGCGCTCACGCGTGGCGGGGTCGCCCAGCGCGGTGCGCATGCGCACGAAGCCGTCCATCGAGCCCTGCTCGTCGGCCGGCACGCGCAGGTAGCGGAACGGCTCCTCGGGCTTCTCGCGCATGCCCAGCAGGAACACCGGCTGGCCGTCGCCGGCATCGACCGGCACCATGTAGTTCTGGTACTCGCGCGCCTGGCCGGCCGCATCGCGCAGCTTGTAGCCGATGCTGGGGCCGATGTTGCGCAGCACCTTGGGCTTGTTGGTCTTGTTGGCGGCGCCCAGGCGCGACTCGATGCCGTGGCGCAGGTCGACCTTGCGCACGTCGGCGCCGCTGCCCATCGCACCGCCGTCGGCGAAGTTCTCGACGTTGATCACGCGCAGCGCGGCGTACTCGAGCGTGAGCTTGTCCTTGCCGTTGGTGATCTCGGTGCTCGGGCCGCCGATGATGCCCTCGACCTCGAAGGGCTTGGCCGCGGCCGCCATCGGCACCGCCTTGAGCTTCACCGTGGAGCCGCCGTCGTCGAAGCTCGACTGGTAGATCTCCACGCCCTTGTAGCTGGCCGGGTGGTTCACCTCGATGCGGGCGGGCACCTGCTCGCCGCTCTCGCGGTCGTGCAGCACCACCTCGCTGGCGAACAGCTTGGGCATGCCGGTCGAGTAGTAGTCGACGATGAACTTCTTCAGCTCGATGGTGAACGGCAGCTCCTGCAGCAGCACGCCGTCGGCCTGGTTCAGGATGGCCACGTTGCCCCGCCCGCCCTCGGGCACGAGGATGTTGCCGCGAAAGGTCGGGTTGGCGGTCGACAGGCGGTGCTCGGGCGCCACGTCGGCGATCATGCCGCCGCCCGTGAACACGCTCTTGCCGTTGAACCAGGTCTGGGCGCGCACCACCAGGTCGCCGTCGAGCAGGCCGCCGATGCACACCAGCACGATGGCGCTGTGGGCGGCGATGTAGCCCAGCTTGTGCGCGCCGCCGGCGCGCGCCGCGACCATCCAGCCCGCCGCGGCCTTGCCGTCGGCGCTGGCGTTGCGCTGCTGCAGCTTGACCTTCCAGCCGCCGCTCACCAGCAGCTGGCCGATGCGGTTGGCCGCCATGTCGGGCGTTTCCGCCAGGCGGTTTTCGGCGCGTTGGCCGAAGGCCTTGAGGCTCTGCGCGCGGATGTCTTCCTTGAAGGTGCGCAGGTCGATCAGGATGCGCGGCGTGTTGCGCGCGACGCACAGCGACGTGCTGATCACCAGGAACAGCAGGATCAGCAGGAACCACCAGGCGCTGTAGACCGAGTCGAGCCGCGCCGTGCGGAACAGCTCGGCCCAGAAAGGCCCGAACTGGTTGATGTAGTTGTTGATCGGCTCATGCTGCTTGAGCACGGTGCCGATGATCGAGGCGATGCAGATGACCGTGAGCAGCGCGATCGCGAAGCGCATCGACGACAGCAGTTCCACCGCGGCGCGAAGCAGCTGCGGGCCGCGATGCACGCGAAGGCCATGGGTGGAAACGGTCATCGGGAGGGAACCAGGAAAGAGGAAAAAAACAAAAGGGCGGGCCATCCTCCTGGATCGGCCCGCCCTTTGTTTGGGATTTTTATCGGCGGTTAGTTCACGCTGGACAGCGCGACGGCGGAAATCAGCGCAGGCCGGCGATGTAGTCGGCCACGGCCTTGATTTCGCGGTCGTTGAGCTTGGCGGCCACGCCGTTCATGGGCGAGCTGTTCAGGCGGACGTTGTCGCGGAAGGCCACGAGCTGGGCCACGGTGTAGTCGGCGTGCTGGCCGCCCAGGCGCGGGTACTGGGCTGGAAGGCCGGCGCCGTTCGGGCTGTGGCAGCCTGCGCAGGCCGGGATCTGGCGATCGCCGATGCCGCCGCGGTAGATCTTCTCGCCGAGGGCGACCGTGTCCTTCTCCTTCGAGAAGCCCGGCTTGATCTTCTTGGAGCCGACGAACCAGGCGATGTTGCGCATGTCTTCTTCGGACAGCGCCGACGCCAGCGGCTTCATGATGGCGCTCTTGCGCTTGCCGGACTTGAAGTCCTGCAGCTGCTTGAGGATGTATTCGGGGTGTTGTTGCGCCAGCTTGGGGTTGGCTGCGATGGCCGAGTTGCCGTCGGCGTTGTGGCACGAAGCGCAGCTTTGGCTGTTGGCCGGCGTCGCGTTGAACAGCGTGTCGCCCTTGGCGGGATCGGGCTTGGCCGGCTTGGCGACTGCCGCTGCGGGGGCAGCTGCATGCTCATCGGCTGCAAAACTCGCGCTGGCTGCGACGCCCATGAGGGCTGCAAGCAGAATATTGGCAAACAACTTCATATCGGGGGCTTCGAATTTATGGCGCAAAACCCCGCGATTCTACAATGGCGCCCCGTTCCGAAAGCCCATTGATGACCTCCCTGCGCGCCAAGTCCGCCGCTTATCCTCCCCGCGCGGCCCCTGCCGTGGACCCGCAGGTCGCTGAACGCGAGCGCGTGGCCCTCGGTTGGCTGCACACCGCCCACTTCCTGACCAGCGCTCCGCAACTCGAGCACCTGCCCCCGGTCGACCTGCCCGAGATCGCCTTCGTCGGCCGTTCGAACGCCGGCAAATCGACCGCCATCAACACCCTGACGCAGCAGACGCGCCTGGCTTTTGCCTCGAAGACGCCGGGCCGCACGCAGCACATCAACCTGTTCGGCATCGGCAAGCAGAAGGTCGACGACGCCGTGCTGGCCGACCTGCCCGGCTACGGCTACGCGGCCGTGCCGAAGGAAGCCAAGCTGCGCTGGCAGCGCGTGATGGGCAACTACCTCATGACGCGCGAAAGTCTGCGCGGGGTTGTCCTGATGTGCGATCCGCGCCACGGCATGACCGAGCTCGACGAGATCCTGCTCGACGTGATCCGTCCGCGCGTCGAGCAAGGCCTGAAATTCCTCGTGCTGCTGACCAAGTCCGACAAGCTCACCCGCACCGAAGCCGCCAAGGTGCTGTCGATTACGCGACTGAACGCCGGCGGCGGCGAGGTCAAACTGTTCTCGGCCCTGAAGAAGCAAGGGGTCGGCGAAGCGGCCGAGCTGCTGTGGCGCTGGGTGCATCCCGACGACGCCGCGCCAACGCCCGCGCCGCCACCGGCCGAAGACGCCTGATGCGCTAGAGGAGCCGGCTGCATCGAGCGCCTCGCCTGCGAAGTTCACTATCAAAACAATAGCGACAGTCAACCCAAGGAGACACGAAGCATGATCGAGACCTTCCAACGCAGCCTGCCCAACGGCACCACCCTGAGTTGCCGCGCCGCCGGCAAGCCGGGCCAGCCGCTGATGGTGTTCCTGCACGGCTTTCCCGAAGCCGCGTTCATCTGGGACGAACTGCTCGCCTACTTCTCGGACCCGGCCCACGGCGGCTACCGCTGCGTGGCGCCGAACCTGCGCGGCTTCGAGAAGTCCAGCGCGCCCACGGAAGTGGCCGACTACAAGGCCCACCTGCTGATCCAGGACATCCAGCAGCTCGTGGCCACCGAGAGCGCCGACGGCACCATGGCCGCGCTGGTGGCCCACGACTGGGGCGGCGCCTTCGCCTGGGGCTACGCCAACGCCTTCCCGCAGCAGGTCGGCAAGCTGGTCATCATCAATTCGCCGCACCCGGGCACCTTCACGCGCGAGCTGCGCAACAACCCGGCGCAGCAGCAGGCCAGTGCCTACATGCACTTCCTGGCGCGCCCCGACGCCGAAGCCCTGCTCGCGGCCGACGACTTCAAGCGCATGTGGCCCTTCTTCCTCTTGATGAAGGCCGGCCCGGACGGCTTCGGCTGGCTCACCGAAGAGGTGAAGCAACAGTACCGCGAGGTCTGGAGTGCGGGCCTCACGGGCGCCTGCAACCTGTACCGCGTGACCCCGATGAAGCCGCCACTGCCGGGCCAGACCGTCGACAGCATTCCGGTGCTGCCGCGCGAACGCCTCACGGTGACCATGCCGACCTTCGTGTTCTGGGCACTCGACGACGCCGCGCTGCTGCCGGGCCTGCTCGAAGGGCTGGAAGAGTACGTGCCCAAGCTCGAGGTCAAGAAGGTGCCGAACGCCACCCACTGGATCGTGCACGAGCAGCCGCAACTGGTCGCGCGCGAGATCGAGGGCTTCCTGGCCCGCAATCAATAAATCGGAGGCTCGCCTTCTGGGCGGGTCTTGAACCGGCGATGCACCCAGTAGTACTGGGACGGCATCGTGTCGATGTAGCCCTGCAGGCGCTCGTTCATGAGCGCCGTGTCGGCCTCGACGTCGTCGGTCGGGAAGTTCTGCCACGCCGGCAGCACCTGGATCTCATAACCGCCCGGCGTGAGCTTGGCCACCACCGGCACCACCTTGGCCTTGCCCAGCCGCGCGAAGCGTGACAGCGACGGCACGGTGGCCGCCTGCACGCCGTAGAAGGGCACGAAGATGGTCTGGTCGCGCCCGAAATCCATGTCGGGCAGCAGGTACAGCAGGCCGCCCTTGCGCAGCCCCGCGAGGATGGGCTTGATGCCGTCCACCCGGTTGAGCGCCGCCACGTCGCCGAAGCGCGTGCGGCCTTCGCGGATCCAGGCATCGACCATCGGGTCGCGCTGGGTCGTGTAGATCGTGGCCGAGGGGCGCGCCGTGTGCATGGTGAGCGCGGTGGCCGCGGCGTCGAGCCCGTAGAAGTGCGGCGCGAACAGGATCATCGGCGCCTCGCCCTCGGCGATCTCGCGGATTTCCGAGGCAGAACCGACGATCTTCAGCCGGCTCTTCACCACCTGCTCAGGCGCATGCCAGAGCCAGCTGCGGTCCAGCCATGACTGCGCGACGAAGACGAAGGTCTCGCGCGCGATGGCGCGGCGCTCGGCCTCCGATTTTTCGGGGAAGCACAGGGCCAGGTTCCGGTCGACCACGCGCCGCCGCGGCACGGCGATGGTGTGCAGCAGGCGGCCGAGGACCCTGCTGAAACCGCGCACGAGCGGCAGGGGCAGCGGGGCCAGCACCCGCATGAAGCCGATACCGAGTCGGGAACTGAGACTCATGGCGCAGCGCCTCCCGCGGCGTTGGCCACCACGGCGGGTTCGCCGCGCGGCTCCTTGTAGCGCGCGTAGTCCCACACGTACTGGCCGGGCAGGCTGTGGATCAGGCGGCCGATGCCGTCGTTCATGGCGGCGGCGGCGTCCTCGATGGAGGCCTCGGGGTCGGTGAGCGCGGTGCCGACGATCGGCTCGAAGCGGATCACGTAGCCCGCGCCGCGCGGCAGGCGCTCGCACACGCTGAGGAAGCAGGCGGCGCCGGTCTGTTGGGCCAAACGGGGAAGCAGGGTCATGGTGTAGGCGGGGCGGCCGAGGAAAGGCGCCCACACGCCCTGCCCCAGCGGCGGCACCTGGTCGGGCAGGATGCCGGTGTAGCCGCCGCCGCGCAGCGTGCGGATCAGGCCGCGCACGCCGGTGTTGTTGGTCGGCAGGGTCTGCAGGCCGGGCCGGTCGCGCGAGCCTGCGGCGATCAGGTCGGCCATCCATTTCTTGCGCGCCGGGCGGAACAGCGCGGTGATCGGTCCGAAGTCCGCGAGAAAGCGCTCGCCGATGGCCTGGCCGCACATCTCCCAGCTGCCCAGGTGCGGCGCCACGAGGATCACGCCCTTTTTCGCGCGCATCGCGGCCTCGAAGGCCTCGACGCCTTCCCAGCGCACCACGCGCGTCAGCACGCTCTCGCCCTGCGGGCGCAGCCACAGCCAGGGCAGCTCGGACGCCATGTGGCCGGCGGCGGCGATGGCGGGACGGTACTGCGCGGGCGAGAAGCCGGCGCTCTCGGCGTTGGCCTTGAAGCGGCGGCGGTAGTCCGGCGCGCACCACCAGACCAGCCATCCCAGCAAGGCGCCGAGCCGATGCATCAACGGCATCGGCACGCGGGCAAGCAGGCGGAACAGGGTGATCATTGAACGGGGAGGGGGAGAGAGTCAGGGAGCGTCAAAAGGCGGACGCGCGCGCATGGTATTGCGCGGCTCGAATAGAATGCAAATTGTCGCCGAGTTACGGAACAACTTGCAGGGCGACACCCACGAGCGCGAATGCGATTGTGTCCCGTCGATACGTCGACATCTGCTAAAGCGTTCGCCAGGGCTCCGCAGAGTTGGCAACGCGCCAATTGAACTTCAAGGAGTGACCACAGTGGCGAACGACTTTCTCTTTACTTCCGAATCGGTCTCCGAAGGCCATCCCGATAAGGTCGCGGACCAGATCTCGGACGCGATCCTCGACGCGATCTTCGAACAAGACCCCCGCAGCCGCGTCGCCGCCGAAACGCTGACCAACACCGGCCTCGTGGTGCTTGCCGGCGAGATCACGACCAACGCGCACGTCGACTACATCCAGGTCGCGCGCGACACCATCAAGCGCATCGGCTACGACAACACCGAGTACGGCATCGACTACAAGGGTTGCGCCGTGATGGTCTGCTACGACAAGCAGTCCAACGACATCGCCCAGGGCGTGGACCACGCCTCCGACGACCACCTGAACACCGGCGCCGGCGACCAGGGCCTGATGTTCGGCTACGCCTGCGACGAGACGCCCGAGCTGATGCCCGCGCCGATCTACTACGCGCACCGCCTCGTGGAGCGCCAGGCCCAGCTGCGCAAGGACGGCCGCCTGCCCTTCCTGCGCCCTGATGCCAAGAGCCAGGTCACGATGCGCTACGTGGACGGCAAGCCCCACAGCATCGACACCGTGGTGCTCTCCACGCAGCACAGCCCCGACCAGAGCGAAACGCCGACCAAGATGAAGGCCTCGTTCAACGAAGCCATCATCGAAGAGATCATCAAGCCCGTGCTGCCCAAGGAATGGCTGCAGAACACGCGCTACCTGATCAACCCGACCGGCCGCTTCGTCATCGGCGGCCCGCAGGGCGATTGCGGCCTCACCGGCCGCAAGATCATCGTCGACACCTACGGCGGCGCCTGCCCGCACGGCGGCGGCGCGTTCTCGGGCAAGGACCCGTCGAAGGTCGACCGCTCGGCCGCCTACGCCGCGCGCTACGTGGCCAAGAACATCGTGGCCGCCGGCCTGGCGCGCCAGTGCCAGATCCAGGTGGCCTACGCCATCGGCGTGGCCCAGCCGATGAACATCACGGTCTACACCGAAGGCACGGGCGTGATCCCCGACGAGAAGATCGCCGAACTCGTGCGCGAGCACTTCGACCTGCGTCCGAAGGGCATCATCCAGATGCTCGACCTGCTGCGCCCGATCTACCAGAAGACCGCCGCCTACGGCCACTTCGGCCGCGAAGAGCCCGAGTTCACCTGGGAAGCCACGACGCAAGCGGCCGCACTGCGCGCCGCAGCCGGCCTCAAGTAAGCACGCAGCCAGTCCACGGCCTAAAAGGCCCGCCGGCCCCTCGGGGCGGCGGGCCTTTTCATTTCATGGCGTGCTCAGAAGCGGTACGCGCTGCTCAGGCCCACCGTCCAGTTGCGCCCCGGCGCGGGCTCGTAGAAGCGCGCATTGCCTTCGTTGACGATGACCGAGCCCATGTAGCGGCGGTCGAACAGGTTGTCGACGCGCGCGAAAGCGTTGAAGTCCCAGCGCTCCCACTTCTTCAGGTAGCCGGCGTACAGCGCCGCCACGGCGTAGCCGTGCGCACTCGCGGTGTTCAGGTCGTTGGCCTGGATGCGGCTCAGCGCGCGCATCTCGACACCCGCGCGCCAGCCTTCGGGCGGCACCCAGCCGAGCGAGGCGAACAGCGACTGGCGCGCGATGCCCGGGATGCGGTTGCCCGCGTTCACGGCATTGCCGCCCGCGCAGGGCGACGGCGAGCAGAACGCATCGCGGTAGGTCGCGTCCAGCCACGTGTAGGCCACCTGCGTGCGCCAGTGGTCGGCCGTTTCGTGCTGCCAGCCCAGCTCGAAGCCGTTGCGCCGCGTGCGCCCGGCGTTCTGGAAGGTGGCGCGGCCGCCGCTGTTGGTGGCGGTGACGATCTCGTCGCGCGTGCGGGTGTGGAACAGCGCCGCCGTCAGCAGGCCGCCGGCCAGCCGAGCCTTCGCGCCCACCTCGAGGCTGTCGTTCACCGACGGCCGCAGCCCGAAGTTGAGCCCGCTGGCACCGCCCGGGCGGTACGACAGCTCGTTGAGCGTCGGCGTCTCGAAGCCCCGGCCGACCGAGCCGTACACCGCGAGATCGGGCGTGGCCTGGTAGCGCAGCGAGGCCACGGGCAAGGTCTTGCTGTAGCTCGCGCTGCCGCTGTCGTCGCGGTTGGCACCGGCTATGTACAGGTCGTGCGAATCGAAGTGCACCCGGCTGCGGCGCACGCCGGCCTCGAGCGTCCAGCGCTCGGCGAAGCGCCAGGCGGCCTGCGCATACGGATCGAGGTTCCAGACCTCGTTGCGCTCGTTGCGGCGCAAGCGCCCCTGCACGCCCAGCACGGGCATCGCCACGGAACCCTGGTAGTTCTCGTAGCCGCGTCGGCGCTCGCGCAGGCTGTCGTAGCCCAGGCCCGCCACGAGGTCGAAGGGCCGGTCGGCCAGTTGCAGCGCGGCGGTCCAGCGCAGGTCGACGCCGCCGTACTGGCGCGTGAGGTCGATCACGCCGCCCGCATGCAGCGGGCTCTGCTGCGCCGACGGCGGGATCGACTGGAACTGCACGGTCTTGCGCTCGCCGCCGTAGACCATGAACTGCAGCGCCTGTTCGGCATTCAGGCGCCGCTCGTAGCGCAGGCCGACCTGCGTCTGCTCGACCGTCTTGCGCGTGTCGTACTGCAGCGCCAGCGGCGCCTTGCGCGGCGCCTGCGCGACCTGCTCTGCCGTCAGGCCCAGCGGGTCTTGCGCCTCGATGCGCACGCTGTTGAACACCAGCGTGAGCTTGTCGCCGTTGTCGAGCGCGATGCCCAGCTTGCCGTTCGCGATGTTGCGCCGCGCGGCGCTCTGCTCGCGCCAGCCGTCGGTGCGAAAGTGGCTCGCGCCGAGCAGGTAGTCGACCGCGCCCTGCGAGCCGCTCAGCTGCAGCGACTGGCGCCAGCTGCCGAAGCTGCCGCCGGCCAGCGCATACGACAGGCGCGGCGCGCCCTCCCCCGAGGCCGTGAACGCCTGCACCACGCCGCCCGACGAATTGCCGTACAGCGCCGAGAACGGCCCGCGCAGCACTTCGACGCGGTCGACCGAGCCGATGTCGATGTTCGAGGTCTGCCCCTGGCCGTCGGGCAAGGTGGCCGGAATGCCGTCGACGTACAGGCGCACGCCGCGCACGCCGAAGGTCGAGCGCGCGCCGAAGCCGCGCACCGACAACTGCAGGTCCTGCGCGTAGTTCATGCGGTTCTGCACCTGCAGGCCGGGCACGGCGCCCAGGCTCTCGGACAGGTTGACCTGCATCCGGCTGTCGCGCATCTCGTCGCCGTCGACGCGGTCGACCGAGCCGGGCACGAGGAACGGAGACAGCGTGCCGCGCGGCGTGGAAACGGTGACGTCGCGCAGCGTGCCGGCCGGCGACGTGGCGGACTGCTGGCCGTGCACGGCCAGCGGAACGCCCAGGATCAGCAGGCGAAGCGGGTAGGAGAGTGCGGCATTCATCGGCACCGATTCTGCGTCGGTGCCCTGCCCCTTTGGCCTAGCGGGAACCCGTGCGCGGCGAGCGGCGCCAGCCGTACCAGGCGCACACGAGCACCGGAATGCCCAGGCCCACCCAGGCCACCATGTCGCCGAGGCCGCCGTCGCTGAACAGCGCGGTGATCAGGCCGACGGTGGTCATCACGCCCAGCGCGATGGGCCAGCCCCACATGCGCCAGAAGGACTGGTGCGGTGCCTTGTGGTGCGCCGTCATGCCTGTACCTTCATGGCCGGTGCCGGCTCGGGCTGCGGGCCCGAGGCCGAGGGCGGCGCGCGCTCCGTGGCGGGCGCCGCGGTCGGGGTCGCCCGGGCCGGCACCGTGTTGCCGCGCTTGAGCCACAGGTACAGCCCGCTGCCCAGCACGATGATGGTCGCGATGTCCAGCAGCGCCCACAGGATCTGCATCGGCATGCCGCCGTAGTCGCCGAAGTGCAGCGGCTGCGACACCAGCAGGCCCGTGAGGTACCACGGCATCTTCGGCGCCGCCGTCACCTCTGCGGTCTTGGCATCGACCAGCACCGGCTGCAGCAGCTTCGAGGTGAAGGGCTCGTTGCCGCGCAGGAAGAAGGTCGTGTGGTGCGGGCTCGAGAACGAGGTGCCCGGGAAGGCGATGAACGACAGCTTCATGCCGGGCGCCTTCTGCATCGCACCTTCCATCGAGCGCTGCAGCGAGCCGCGCTCGGCCACCGGCACCACCGGCTCGTTCTTGTAGGGCGCGAGCAGCGTGCTGAGCTGGTCGTACTGCCAGTACTTGATGATCAGGTCGGCCCAGGTGTTGATCATGCCGGTGGAGCCCACCACGAACAGCCACACCAGCGTGACGATGCCCAGCAGGTTGTGCAGGTCGAGCCACTTCAGGCGCGGGCGCTTCTCGCGTCGCACGGTGCCGAAGTCGAGCTTGCGCATGAACGGCGAATACAGCACCACGCCCGAGACGATGGCCACCAGCAGCAGCAAGCCCATGAAGCCCAGGAACAGCTTGCCCGGCAGCCCGGCGAACAGGTCGACGTGCAGCTTGAACATGATGTACATGAAGCCCTGGCTGAACTCCGGCTGCGCCAGCACGACGCCGGTGCGCGCATCGACCGCCACCGACTTGAAGTCTTCGGTGGGTTCGGGCGTGGGCGTGAGCGTGACGAACCACAGGCCGTCGTCGTCCTCGGGCTGCGAGACGAACTGCACCACGCGGTCGGGGTGCTTGGCGCGGCCGATCTCGACCACCTTGTCCAGGCTGATGCGCGGCGTGTTCGCCGGCATCTTCGGCGCCTCGACCTCGGTGCCCAGCAGGTGGCCGATCTCGTGGTGGAAGATCAGCGGCAGGCCGGTGATGCACAGCAGCAGCATGAACACCGTGCAGACGAGGCTGCTCCACTTGTGCACCCAGGCCCAGGTCTTGATCTTTCGGCTGTCCATGTCGTCGTGCGTCGTTGGGTGGAGAAAAGGCTAGAAGCGGTAGGTGGCGCTCGCCACGATGTTGCGTCGCGCACCGTACCAGCAGTCGCCGCGCGACAGGCAGGTGCTGAAGTACACCTTGTCCGTCACGTTGTTGATGTTGAGCGCATAGCGCCACTGGGCCGTATCGTAAGCAAACACCAGGTCGGCCAGCGCCACACCGGGGATGCGCGGGCCGGTGCCGAACTGGGTGTCGCGGAACGAGCTCATCACGCGCACGCCGGCGCCGGCCGAGAAGCCGCTCATGCCGGCCACCGAGAACCTGTACTTGGCCCAGAAGCTGGCCTGGTGCTTGGGCAGGCCTTCGATCTGCGCGTCGGCGTCGGTGTAGTTGTAGTGGGCGATCAGGTCGAGGTTCGCACCCACCGAGCCCTTGGCTTCGAGCTCCACGCCCTTGGTCTTGGTGAGGCCGCGCTGCGAGAACACCTTCGGCTGCTCTTCGACGATCTGGTTCTTCTCGCGCAGGTCGTACACCGCGGCGCTGAAGGCCATGGCGCGGTTCTTCGGCTCGTACTTGACGCCCGCTTCCCACTGCTCGCCGCGCAGCGGCGAGAAGATGCGGCCTTCGCGCGGCGACTGCGGCGTGAACGACTCGCTGTAGCTCAGGTACGGCGACCAGCCCGAGGGATGGGCGTACATCACGCCCAGGCGCTTGGTGGTGGCGCTGCTCTTTTGCTCGTCGCTGCCGGCGGCGCTGGACACGGCGCGGTCATGGCGCAGGCCGGCCACGAAGATCCAGTTGTCGAGCTTGATCTGGTCCTGCAGGTACAGGCCGGTCTGGCGCTGGCGGGTGCGCGGTCGCGCCACGCGCTCGGGTTCGTCCACGTGGCCGTACACCGGCGCGTAGAGGTCGATGGTGTCGACGGTGGTGCCGCCCCAGACGTTCTCGCGCTGGCGCGCGAAGTCCGCGCCCACGAGCAGCGTGTGCTTGAGCGCGCCGGTCTGGAAGTGGCCCTCGACGTGGTTGTCCAGTGTCTGCGTGCGGTTGCGGGTCAGCTGGCTGTCGAAGTAGCGGGGGAACACGCGCTTGAAGATCGGGTCGGTCGACCAGCTGTCGAAGCCGCTGAACGCACCGCCGTAGTGGTAGCGGTTGTCGTTTTCGTTCTTCGCATAGCGGAAGTTCTGGCGCACGGTCCAGCTGTCGTTGAACTTGTGCTCGAACTGCCAGCCGAAGGTCTGGCGCTCGCTGTTGTAGTAGTCGCCGGCCTCGCCGATGAAGCGGCTGGCGGGCACGCGGCCGTTCGGGTTCGGCAGCAAGGTGCCTTCCCACGGCAGGAACTGCGAGCTGCTGCCGCTCTTGTCTTTTTGCCACAGCCCCTGCAACGTGAGCGAGGTCGCCGCGTTGGGCCGCCAGGTGAGCGACGGCGCGATCACGCTGCGGTCGTCGGGCACGTTGTCCACTTGCGAATCGGACTTGCGCTGCAGCGCGATCAGCCGGTACGACAGCGAGCTGTCGGCGTTCAGCGGACCGGTGAGGTCGGCCTGCACCTGCTTGCGGCCGAAGCTGCCGAGCTGCACGCCCACCTCGCGCTGGGCCTCCTGCAGCGGCCGCTTGCTGACCATGTTGACCACGCCCGCCGCGGTGCCCGCGCCGAACAGCATGCCCGAGGGGCCGCGCAGCACTTCGAGGCGCTCCAGCGTGTAGGGCTCGGTGCGCGTCGTGCTGGTGTAGTAGCCGTAGGCCTGGCGCAGGCCATCCAGGTAGATGTCGGGATAGGCGCCGCGCACGCGGATCGAGTCGGTGCGCGAATCGACACCGTAGGCGTCGGAGCGCACGCCCGCCGCGTAGTTGAGGGCGTCCTGCAGGTTGTTGGCGCCCTGGTCGACCATCTGGTCGCGCGTGATCACGGTGACGGACTGCGGCGTTTCCGACAGCGGCGTGTCGGTCTTGGTGGCGGTGACGGCGTTCTTCGCGCGGTAGCCGATCACGGGCGAGGTGGCGGTTTCGGCTTCGGCGTTCGCATCGACGCGCACTTCGGGCAGCGAGCCGGTGCCGCCCGTTTGCGCCAGAACGTGCTGCTGCGCGTAGATCGCCAGACAGCCCACCAGCACCGAAGCGGCCCTGCACCGCGCCCTCATTCTTGCCATGTTTTTATTGCTCATTGAACACTATTGATAACAATTCGCATTCTATTGTCAAGAAAGTCGCGGTCCACGGGTTTTCCAGCACACAGGGGCGAAGCGTTGCAAAACCGCCGCGGTCGCCGCCGCGAGCCGGGCTACGATGCCGCCCGCACGCCGTTGCGTGCGCTGACAGGCCCCATGCTCAAGCTCCTCGCCTCGTTGTTTCCTGCGCTGCGCGGCCCGGCGCTGGTGCTGGTCGTGCTGGTGCTCACCGGCTGCGCCGGCCTGCCGCCGCGCCTGCCCGATGGGCCGCCCTCGATCGCCATTCCCGCTTCGTCCGCCACCCCGCTCGGCCATGCCGCCGCCAGCCTCGATTCGCCGCCCGACGGGCTGTCGAGCATGCGGCCGCTGATCGAGGCCTCGTTCGCGCTCGATGCGCGGCTGGAGCTCATCCGCCGCGCCCGGGCCTCGCTCGACGTGCAGACCTACCAGCTCGGCAACGACAAGACCGGCCGCCTGCTGCTGCGCGAACTGCGCGACGCCGCCCGGCGCGGCGTGCGCGTGCGGCTGCTGCTCGACGACTTCTACACCGCCGGCATGGACCGCCTGCTGCTCGGGCTGGCCGCCGAGCCCAACGCGCAGGTGCGGCTGTTCAACCCTTTCGTGAACGCGCGCGATCACTCGTCGCTGCGCTGGCTGGAGTTCTTCGGCGATTTCCGGCGGCTCAACCACCGCATGCACAACAAGCTGTTCATCGCCGATGGCGCCATGGCCATCGCCGGCGGACGCAACCTCGCGGACGAGTACTTCCTGCGCAGCGAGAGCGCCAACTTCATCGACTTCGAACTGCTGCTGGCCGGCCCGGTGGTGCCGCAGTCGGCCGGGATCTTCGACACCTACTGGAACAGCGACGTGGTCTACCCGCTGCAGCGCATGGCCGGCACCACGCTCACGCCCGATGAGCTGAAAGCCGCCTTCGACGCCGCGACCTCGCCCGCCTTTGCGCCGCTGCCCGATCCGCTGGCCGCCACCGACCTGCTGGGCGACCTGCCGCTGGGCGCGCAACTCGACAACATCGGCGAGACGCGCTGGATCCGCGCCGAGGCCGCCGCCACCGCCGACAGCCCGAACAAGGCCCTGGGCACGATGGCGCGCCCGCAGGAATCGCTGGCGCAGCGCTTCCACGAGATGCTGGGCGCCGCGAAGTCGAACGTGGTCGTGATCTCGCCCTACTTCATTCCCGGCGACGAGGGCATGGAGCGCATCCGCATGGGCCGCGACCACGGCCTGAGCATCACCGTGGTCACCAACTCGCTGGCCGACAGCGACGAGCCGCTGGTGAACATCAACTACAACCGCTACCGCGTCGACATGCTCAAGCTGGGCGTGAACCTGTACGAGGTGAGCACGCAGCAGCTCAAGCGCAGCGGCCAGTTCCGCAGCCTGCTCAAGAAGGCGCGCGGTCGCCTGCACGCCAAGCTGGCGCTGGTCGACCGCCAATGGGTGCTGCTGGGCTCGATGAACCTCGACCCGCGCTCGGCCCTGCTGAACACCGAGTTCGGCGTGCGCGTGCGCAGCTTCGAGCTCACGCAGGCGCTGCTCTTCGCCTACCAGCTGGACGACATGGAAGGCGTGTACCGCGTCGTGCTCAAGCCCGACGGCCAGAACGTGCAGTGGATCGGCACCGGCGACGTGCACAACGAGGTGCTCGACAGCGAGCCTGACTCCAGCATGCTCACGCGCCTGCAGCTGCTGCTGTTCTCGTGGTTCGTGCCGACCGACCAGCTGTGAGCGGCGAGCGGGCGGCCCCGCGTCGCATCCTCGCCACAAATGCAAACGCCTCGCATTTAGCTCTTTAGAATTCAGCCCGCCGCGTCCAGCGGCCGTCATGGCGTGCAGCCACGGAGCTTCTTCCGTCCGCGCTGCGCCATTGCCTCACCCAGACATTTCCAGTTCAAGGCAGGGCACGACAACGCCCTTCGTCTCTCGCGACGAAGGGCGTTGTCGCGTACGGCTGCGCCTGCGCGGCGGCGCCCTCCAAGAACAAGCACAACCGGACAACATGAAGCCCTCCTCCCGCACCGCCACCCGCACCGCCACCCCCTCGCGCCCGCTGTGGCCCCTTTCGCTGCTGGCCGGCGCCGCCCTCGCGTCGCTGTCGGGCGTCGCGCTGGCACAGACCGCCGCCACGACGCTGAAGGAAGTCACCGTCAGCGCCGAGGACGACAAGGGCTACGCCCCCGCCGCCGCCAGCACCGCCACCAAGGGCAGCGCGCCGCTGCGCGACGTGCCGCAGGCCGTCAACGTGCTGCCCGAACAGCTGTTGCGCGACCAGGGCGCCGTGTCGATGCAGGACGCCCTGCGCAACGTGCCGGGCGTGAGCTTCAACCACGGCGACGGCCAGCGCGACCAGGTCGTGATCCGCGGCTTCAGCGGCATCTCCGACTGGTTCGTGGACGGCGTGCGCGACGACGCGCTGTACTTTCGCGACCTCTCGGACACCGAGCGCATCGAAGTGCTCAAGGGCCCGGCCGCCGTGCTCTACGGCCGCGGCTCCTCGGGCGGCCTGATCAACCGCGTGACCAAGAAGCCCGTGTTCGAACGCCGCTTCGGTGAGGTCTCGCTGGGCCTGGGCAGCCACCACTACACGCGCAGCACGATCGACCTGAACACGCCCATCGGCGAGAACATGGCCTTCCGCCTGAACGTGGCGGGCGAGCAGTCGGACAGCTACCGCGACCAGCAGTTCACCGACCGCCACAACATCGCGCCCTCGCTGGCGATCAAGTTCAGCCCGCAGACCGACCTGCTGCTGCAGTACACCAACCTGCGCGACCAGCGCCTCACCGACTTCGGCATTCCGGCACTCAACGGCCGCCCCGTCGACGTGCCCATCGGCGCCTACTACGGTTCCGCGAACGGCAAGCGCGACGACACCGTGACCAGCAAGGTGCAGACCTTCACCGCCACGCTGAACCATCGCTTCAGCGACGCGCTGAGCCTGCGCAACACCACGCGCTATGCGAGCTACCACCTGGACCGCAACAACACGCTGCCCAGCGGCACCACCGACCCGGTGCGCCTGACGGTGGGCCGCACGCGCGGCATCGTCGACCGCGACGAGAGCGGCTGGTTCAACCAGACCGACCTGACCTGGCGCAACGACCTGGGCGGCTTCAAGCAGGAGTGGTTGGTCGGCGCCGAGTTCGGCGTGCAGCGCAAGCGCCTTTTCAGCGTGTCTTCCGCCACAGGAGCGCAGCGCGTGAACCTGTTCAGCGCGGTGGCGGACCCGCTGCCGATCCCGCTGGCCACCTACCTCGCCGACGGCGCGATCCCGAGCAACAGCGAGTTCAAGACCGCGGCCGTGTACGTCCAGGACCAGATCACGCTGGCGCCGCACTGGAAGGCGCTGATCGGCGGGCGCTACGACGTGTTCAAGCAGGACACCAGCTTCGAGCGCAAGCTCGCGCCGCTGGAACGCACCGATCGCAAGTTCAGCCCGCGCGCCGGCGTGGTGTGGCAGCCCGACACAGTGCAGTCGTACTACGTGTCGTACAGCCGCTCGTTCCAGCCCTCGGGCGAGAACTTCGCGCTGTCCACCGGCAACATCGACAACGCGCCCGAGATCACCGTCAACAAGGAAATCGGCGCCAAGTTCGACCTGCTCGACGGCGGCCTGAACCTCACGACCGCGCTGTTCAACCTGGAGCGCTCGGGCATCAAGAACACCGACCCGAACAACCCGCGCCGCCAGATCAACGTCGGCACGCAGCGCACCAACGGCCTGGAGCTTGCGCTCAACGGCCGCCTGCCGGGCCGCTGGGACGTGAGCGCGGGCTATGCCTACCTCGACGCGAAGATGACCAAGTCGCTCGCCACCGTGAGCTCGCTGCAGCTGCCCGTGGGCGCCGCGATCCCGGTGCAGGGCAAGACCGCCGCGCTCACGCCGCGCCACTCGGCCTTCGTGTGGGCCATGAAGGACCTCGGCCACGGCTTCAGCGCCGGCGGCGGCCTGAACTACGTCAGCGCGCGTTATGCCTCGCTGAGCAACCTCGTCACGCTGCCCTCGTACCTGACCGCCGACCTCGCGGCCAACTACAAGACCGAGCGCTACGAGATCGCGCTGAACCTGAAGAACATCGCGAACCGCAAGTACTACGTGTCGGCCCACGGCAGCGTGGACAACCTGATCCTGCCGGGACCGGGGCGCGAGGTGCAGCTGACGCTGCGCGCCAAGTTCTGAGAAGGCCTCAGGTCGCCGCCGCCGTCCTGCGCCGCTGCAGCCACGTGACCCACCAGGCGCCCGCCGTGCACAGCACCAGGTAGACGACGGCGACCAGGATGTAGACCTCGACCACGCGCCCGTCGCGTTGTCCCACCTTGCTGGCGGCGCCAAGAAAGTCGTTCAGGCTGATCACGTAGACCAGCGAGGTGTCCTTGAGCAGCGCGATGGTCTGGTTGATGAGCGAGGGCGTCATGTTGCGAAACGCCTGCGGCAGGATCACGTGCCGCAGGGCCTGCCCCGGTGACATCCCCAGCGACTGCGCCGCCTGCATCTGGCCGGCGCGCACGCTGCCGATGCCGGCGCGGATGATCTCGCAGTAGTACGCGGACTCCGCGAGCACGAACGCCACGAGCGCGGCGTAGATCGGCCCGACGCCGAGGTTCGGGTCGCCGGTCACGGCGCGCAGCACCACCGGCATCAGGAAGTAGATCCACAGGATCGTGAGGATCAGCGGGATCGAGCGGAACAGGTTCACGTACCCCGCCACGAGCGCCGCCACCGGCCGCGGCGCGAAGATCCGCGTGATCGCCAGCAGGGTCCCCAGGCCGATGCCGGCGGCCATGGAGGCCGCCACCAGCAAGGCGGTCATCTGCAGGCCCTGCAGCAGGTAGGGCCAGGCGCGCTGCAGGGCGACCCAATCGAAGTCGTAGCCCATCACGCGGCGCCCAGCAGCCCGGGCACGCGCACCCGATGTTCGATGCGGCGCATCAGCACGATCACGCCGTAGGTGATCGCCATGTAGATGAGCGTCGCCACGATGAAGGCCTCGAAGGGATGGGCGCTGAACTCGCTGAGCTGGCGCGTCTGCCCGGTGAGCTCCATGAGCCCGATCGTCAGCGCGACGGCCGAGTTCTTGAACACGTTCAGGAAGTCCGAGGTCAGCGGCGGGATGACGATGCGCAGGGCCTGCGGCAGGATCACGTAGCGGTAGGCCGCCACGGTTCCCAGGCCCATCGCCATGGCCGCCTGCTTCTGGCTGCGCGGCACCGACTCGATGCCCGCACGCACCTGCTCGGCCGCCTTCGCCGCCGTGTAGAGCGTGAGGCCCACCAGCACGGTGAGGAACTGGTTCGCGGTCGGGTTCATCTGCTTGATCGCATGGCCCCAGGCGGTCGGCAACAGCTCCGGCACCACGAAGTACCAGAGAAACAGCTGCACCAGCAGCGGCGTGTTGCGAAAGCAGTGGATGTACACCGCCGACAGCGTGCGCGCCGTCCGGTGGGGCAGCGTGCGGGCCACCCCGGCGATCAGGCCCAGGCCCAATGCCAGCGTCCAGGCCAGCAGCGACAGCGCGACCGTCCACAACAACCCGCGCACCAGCATCAGGCCGTACAGGCCCTCCCCCGTGACCGAGGGTTTGAAGAAGATCAACCAATCCCAGGTGTAGTGCATCGCGAAAGGTGCCGGGAGGCGGTTCGGTTCGTGAAGGGGTGGCCGCGCCCGCGCCTTACAGCGGCTGGTCGCTCGGATGGCGCACGAGCTCCTGCATGTCGGGCGACATCGGGAAGTTGACCGTCACGCTGCCCTTCACCGCGATGGGCTTGAGGAAGTACTTCTCGTACAACGCGGTGCACTCGCCCGATCGCATCATCCCGGTGATCACGCCGTCGACAAGCTTCTTGAACGCCGCGTCGCCCTTGCGCAGCATGCAGCCATAGGCCTCCTTCTGCTGCGGCACGCCGACCACCTCCCAGTCCGCCGGGTTCCTGGCGCGGGCGATGTTGCTGAACAGAATGATGTCGTCCTGCGTCGCGGCCACCGCGCGCCCGGTCTCCACGGTCAGGAAGTTCTCGTTGATGTCCTTGGCCAGGATGATCTGGATGCCCCACTTGTTCTTCTCGTTGAGCTGCCGCAGCATGCGCTCCGCCGTGGTGCCCGCGCTGACCACGACGTTCTTGCCGACGAGGTCCGCCCAGTGCTTGATGCCCGAGTTCTTGCGCACCAGCAGCCGCGCGCCCACGACGAAGAAAGTCGTCGAGAACGACACCTGGTTCTGCCGCTCGGCGTTGTTGGTGGTCGAGCTGCACTCCAGGTCGACGGTCTGGTTGGCCACCAGCGGAATGCGCGTCTGCGGCGTGACCTCCAGGGTCTTGACCTCCAGCCGGGCGAGCTGCAGGTCCTTCTTCACCTGGGCGACCACGCGCTGCGAAATTTCCCAGGCAAAGCCGGCCTGCTTGTTGTGGTCGTCCAGGTAGTTGAACGGGATCGAGGCGCCGCGCGTGGCCACGGTGATCGCCCCGGTGTCCTTGATCTTCTTGAGCGTGCCGTCCAGCGGCGGCGCGGTCTGCGCGGCAACGCCGGCGCACAGCGCGAGGCCGGCCATGGCGAGGAAGGAACGGATCAACGCGGCGTGAAGGGTCGGCTTGAAAGTCATCGCAGGCTCCAGGTGTCGGGGATCAGAGGTCGAAACGCGTGGCGCAGGCGTCCAGCGCGCCCAGCAGCTCGTCGCGCAGGGCCTGGGGGTCGTCCAGGCCGATCGACAGGCGGATGACCGGGCCTTCGACGTCGCAGAAGTTGCGCCTGGCGAGTTCCTCCGCCGGGTAGAAGGCCGCGATGCTGCGCACGCCGCCCCAGCTGGCGCCGATGGCAAAGCGCTTCAGGCCGGCGAACAGCGCCCGGTAGGCGTCGTAGGGGCAGTCCACGAGCTGCAGCGACATCACGCAGCCGGGCTGCGCGAAATCGCGCGCCCACAGCGCATGGTCCGGCGCGCCGGGCAACGCCGGAAAGAGCATCCGGCGCACGAGGCGGTGCGCGGCGAGTTGCCCGGCGATCAGGCGCGCGCTGGCGGCCTGGCGCTCCATGCGCACCTGCATCGTGTCCAGGCCCCGGGCCACCAGGAAGCAGTCCTCCGGGCTCACGGCCAGCCCCATCAGCGACTGCAGGCCGCGCAAGGAGCGGTACAGGCCTTCGTCCTGGGTGGTGACGCTGCCCATCAGCACGTCCGAATGCCCGCCCATGTACTTGGTGCATGCGTGCACGCACAGGTCGACGCCGTGCGCCAGCGCGGCAAAGCCCAGCGGGCTGGCCCAGGTGTTGTCGATGGCGGTCAACACGCCACGGGCGCGCGCCACGGCGGTGATCGCCGGCACGTCCTCGACTTCCATCGTCACCGTGCCGGGCGACTCCAGCCAGATGAGCCGCGTGTTCGGGCGCACGAGGCGCTCGATGCCCGCGCCGATGCGCGGCGCGTAGAACTCGACCTCGATGCCCAGCGCCTGCAGCCGTTCGACGGCGAAGGACTTGGCCAGGCCGTAGGCGGCATCGGTCATCAAGAGGTGGTCGCCCTTCTGGAGCAGTGCGAGCAGCACGCCGCAGATGGCCGCCTGTCCTGAGGGAAAGACGATGCCGTGGGCGGCGCCGTCCAGCTCGGCGATGCGCGCCTCGAGGGCGCGCTGCGTCGGCGTGCCCGTCGTGCCGTAGCTGAAGCCGTCCGGCAGGCGGGTGCGGCGATGCACGAAATCGTCGAGCGAATCGAAGACGACCGTGGAGGCGCGCCACACCGGCGGCGCCAGGCTGGCGAAGGCGGCGTCTGCAGGGGACGCGCCGGGATGGGAAATGGATGGGTTCACGGTGGAAGTCAGTTCGCGGGGGCCGATTCGATGAGCTGCAGCGCGTGCTTCATCTGCTCGACGGCCATGGTTTCGAGATCGGTGTAGACCTTCATCTCCACGCCCAGGCGGGTGAAGGTTTCGCGGGCGGTGGCGATCCGGGCCGGGTCCTGGGTCTTCGGGTTGGCCAGCGCCGCCTCCAGGCGCTTGTACTCGCTGGTGAGCAAGGCCGGCTGCTCGCCGAGGGCACGCAGGCCGGCGTTGGTCATCGAACGGATGCGCAGCAGCATCTTCACGTCCGACTGCTCCATCTCGCCCTGCGCCCGCTCCAGCGCCAGCTTGGCGGCCACCGCCTGCGGGCTGTCGGGCTTGCGGGTGGCCGCAAGGGTCTGGAACCTGGCGACGTCGCTGGAAAAGTCGTGCGCCCATGCGGGCATCGCACACGCCAGGACCGTCACTGCAAGCGCTGTTCGAAGGTTCATCTCGCGTCTTTCGGGAAGTGGCTGAAGACACCGACTCTAGGACGCTGGAGATAATCCGGATCGCGCCCGAGATTCTTTCTCCATAAGCGGTTGTTATATGTTGCTCCGAGAGATCGAGGTGTTCCGTTCCGTGATGTCCGTGGGCTCCGCGAGCAAGGCAGCGGCGCTGCTGGGCGTGACGCAGCCGGCCATCAGCCAGTCGCTGCGCAGGCTCGAGGAAGCCGCGGGCTTTCCCCTGTTCCGCCGGCTGCGCGGCCGCCTGCACCCCACGCCCGAAGCGCAGGCGCTGCTGACCGAGGTCGAGCGCGTCTTCGTGGGCCTGAGCAGCATCGAGCACCGCATGCGCAGCCTCAAGCGCTTCGGCGTCAACACGCTGCGCATGGCGGTGTATCCGGCCTTCGGCCTGAGCTTCGTGCCGCGGGTGCTGTCGCGGCTGGTGGCCGAGCGCGGCGACGCCGACGCCCGCCCGCAGATTTCGCTGCAGGTGCTCAGTTCGCGGGAGGTGCACGAGGCCGTGCTGGGACGCCAGGTCGACTTCGGGCTGATGGCCGACGAGATGCCGACGACCGGCCTAGAGCACTCCGAATTCGCGCGCTTTCCGGGCGTGGTGGTGATGCATGCGAAGCACCGGCTGGCCCGCGCCAGGACCATCCAGCCGCATCAACTCGCCGAAGAGCCCTTCCTCGCGCTCAACCCGGAAGACGCGTCCCGGCGGCGCCTGGAGCGGGCCCTGGCGGACTGCAACGTCGCGTTGAGCGTGCTGGTCGAGACCCCTTACGCGGCCAGCGTGTGCGAGATGGCCCTGAGCGGCATGGGCATCGGCGTCGTCAACCCGGTCACCGCGCTGGAGTACGCGCAGCGCGGCCTGGCCGTGCGCCCGCTGTCGCTGGAGGTGTCCTTCGCGGGCACGCTGGTGCTGCCGCCGGGACAGCCGCTGTCCGGCCTGGCGGTGCGCGTGCTCCAGCTCATGCGCATCCAGCTGGCCGAAGACCAGAAGGCCCTGGCGGGCCTTCTCAAGCCTCGCGCCAGGTAGCGCCGCGCAGGCGCAAGGCATTGGTGATCACCGACGCCGAGCTCAGGCTCATGGCCAGCGCCGCGATCATCGGCGACAGCAGCCAGCCCGTGAACGGGAACAGCACACCCGCGGCCAACGGCACGCCCAGCGCGTTGTAGAGGAAGGCGAAGCCCAGGTTCTGCTTCATGTTGGCGATGGTCTGCTCGGAGATGACGCGCGCCTGCGCGATGCCGCGCAGGTCGCCCTTGACCAGCGTCACCTGGGCGCTGTTCATCGCGACATCGGTGCCGGTGCCCATCGCCACGCCGACGTCGGCCTTGGCGAGCGCGGGCGCGTCGTTGATGCCGTCGCCGGCCATCGCGACGATGCGGCCTTCGCGCTGCAGTTTGTCGACCAGCGCGAGCTTGTCGGCCGGCTTCACTTCGCCGTGCACCTCGTCGATGCCCAGCTTCGCGGCGACGGCCCGGGCGGTGGTCAGCCCGTCGCCCGTGGCCATGATGACGCGCAGGCCCGAAGCCTTGAGCGCGGCCAGCGCCTCCAGCGTGGTGGGCTTGATCGGGTCCGACACCGCGAGCAGGCCGGCGGCCTGGCCGTCCACCGCCAGGAACATGACACTCGCGCCCTCGGCCCGCAGCGCCTCGGCCTGCGGCTTGAGTGCGTCGACCCGCACGCGCAGCTGTTCCATGAGCGCCGTGTTGCCCAGCGCCAGCTTCCGGCCGCCAACGCCGCCGCTCACGCCGATGCCGCTGCTGGATTCGAAACCCTCGGGCGTGTCCAGCGCCAGCTGGCGCTCGCGCGCCGCCCGCACGATGGCGTCGGCCAGCGGGTGTTCGCTGCCCTGGTCCAGGCTGGCTGCGAGGCGCAGCACCTCGTCGGCTGTGAAGCCCGGTGCAGGCACCGCGCGTTCGAACTGCGGCCGGCCTTCCGTCAGGGTGCCGGTCTTGTCGACGATGAGCGCATCGACCTTGCGGAAGTTCTCGATCGCCGCGGCATCGCGGAACAGCACGCCCTGCGTGGCCGCCTTGCCGGTGGCCACCATGATCGACATCGGCGTCGCGAGGCCGAGCGCACAGGGGCAGGCAATGATGAGCACCGCCACGGCATTGATGAGGCCGTAGACCCAGCTGGGCTGCGGCCCGAAGAACCCCCAGGCGAAGAAGGTCAGCACCGCGATGGCGATCACCGCCATGACGAAGTAGCCGGCGACCTGGTCGGCCATCCGCTGCATCGGCGCGCGGGAGCGCTGGGCCTGCGCCACCATCTGCACGATGCTCGCGAGCACGGTCTGCGAGCCGACCTTTTCCGACTGCATGACGAGGGCGCCGTTGGTGTTGAGCGTCGCGCCGATGAGCTTGTCGCCCACGCGCTTGGTCACGGGCAGCGGCTCGCCGGTGAGCATCGACTCGTCGACCGCGCTGCCGCCTTCGATCACCACGCCGTCCACCGGCACCTTCTCTCCGGGGCGCACGCGCAGCTTGTCGCCGACATGCACGTGGCCGATGGGCACGTCTTCCTCGGTGCCGTCGGCGCCGATCCGGCGCGCCGTCTTGGGCGCGAGCCCCAGCAACGACTTGATGGCCGCGGAGGTTTGCGAGCGCGCCTTGAGCTCGAGGATCTGGCCCAGCAAGGTGAGCGAGATGATCACCGCGGCCGCCTCGAAGTAGACCGACACGCGCCCCATCGACACGAACGATGCGGGGAACACGCCGGGCGCCACCGTGGCCACGACGCTGTAGACAAAGGCGGCGGCCGTGCCCAGGCCGATCAGGGTCCACATGTTCGGGCTGCGGTTCGCCACCGACTGCACCGCGCGCACAAAGAACGGCCACCCGGCCCACAGCACGATGGGAACAGTGAGCACGAGCTCGATCCAGCTTTGCGTGCCCATCTCGAACCACTGCAGGCGGTGGCCGGCCATGGCGAGCACGGTGACGGCGACGCTGAGCGGCAGCGTCCAGAAGAAGCGCCGCTTGAAGTCTTTCAGCTCGGGATCTTCGCCCTCGTCGAGGGTCGGCATCTCGGACTCCAGCGTCATTCCGCACTTGGGACAGTTGCCCGGGTGGTCCTGCCGGATCTCCGGGTGCATGGGGCAGGTGTAGACCGTGCCCTCCGCAGCGGGCTGCGCAGGGCCCGCGGGCGCATGCCCGTGCGATGCGTGGTGGCCGTGATGACCGTGGGGGTGTCCTGCGTGCCTGGTGGACGTGTCGTTCATTCGCGTTCTCCGACAGGAAAGGGGGAAGCCCCTTGAGGGGGAAGCGATCAGTGTCCAGGTTGACACGATGTGAAGGTCAAGCCCTGTCGCGCGATACCCTGGAAGAAAAAGCGCCGGCATGGCGGCCGGCGCGTGAAAGACGCGCACGCATGGCGCTCACTTGCCGGCCTTGCCCACCAGCACCGCGCCCTTCATTCCGGCGTCGTAGTGGCCCGGCTGCAGGCAGCCGAAGTCGACCTTGCCGGCCTGGGTGAACTGCCAGACGATCTCGCCCGTCTTGCCCGCGGCCAGCGTGACCATGTTCGGATCGGCGTGCTCCATCTCGGGGTTCTTCTTCATGGCCTCGTAGTGCGCCAGCAGCGCTTTCTCGGTCCCGAGCACGAGCTCGTGCTTCAGGACGCCGGAGTTCTTGACGACGAAGCGCACCGTCTCCCCCTGCTTGACCTTGATGTCCGCCGGCGTGAAGCGCATCGAGTCCGTCATGTCGACCTGGACCGTGCGCGTCACCTTGGCGGCCACGCCGGGCTTGCCGACGGCGGCTTCGGCATCGTGGCCGTGGCCACCGGCATGGGTGCCCGAGGCAAAGGCGCCGGCAGCGGCCAGTGCGGCTCCTGCGGCGAAAACGGTGTTGCGGAAGGTGTGTGTCATGGTGTCCTTGGAGGTTGCCGGGATGCCGCGACTCTAGGAAGCCAAGCCCGTCCACCACCGATCACCCGGATTACAAAAAAGCAATCTGCGCGCGCGACCTCCGTGCATCGGCGACATGGGCACGGCCTTATTTTGTCCGGGCAAAATACCTCAAAGCTTCCCGACCGAAGGCACCCGGCCACCCGGTGTTTCCCCGGAAAAGCACGTCGGTGCCAAACGGCGGCAAGGGCGCCGCCCTTGAAAGGTCATCGAATGCCCTTATGATTAGCACTCGCTGCTGACGAGTGCTAACAGCCCTCCCATCCAGTCGACAGGTCGCCGGTTTCTCTGGCGCCCGACCACAAACAAACCCGTTTCTTACCCTTCCAGGAGATGCAATGAAACTTCGTCCTTTGGCCGATCGCGTGATCGTCAAGCGTGTTGACAGCGAAACCAAGACCGCCTCCGGCATCGTCATCCCCGACGCAGCCGCCGAAAAGCCCGATCAGGGTGAAGTCCTGGCCGTGGGCCCGGGCAAGCGCAACGACAAGGGCGAACTGACCGCACTGACCGTCAAGGTCGGCGACCGCGTCCTGTTCGGCAAGTACAGCGGCCAGACCGTCAAGGTCGATGGCGACGAACTGCTCGTGATGAAGGAAGACGACCTGTTCGCAGTCGTCGAGAAGTAATTCTTCTCCTCCCTTTCGATCCCATCCAAATTCAATCCATTCGGAGTTAATTCATCATGGCAGCAAAAGACGTAGTCTTCGGCGGAGAAGCCCGCGCACGCATGGTCGAGGGTGTCAACATCCTGGCCAACGCAGTCAAAGTGACCCTGGGCCCCAAGGGCCGCAACGTGGTGCTCGAGCGTTCGTTCGGCGCCCCCACCGTGACCAAGGACGGTGTGTCCGTGGCCAAGGAAATCGAACTCAAGGACAAGCTGCAGAACATGGGCGCCCAGCTCGTGAAGGAAGTGGCCTCCAAGACCAGCGACAACGCTGGTGACGGCACCACGACCGCCACGGTCCTGGCACAAGCCATCGTTCGCGAAGGTTTCAAGCTGGTGGCTGCCGGCATGAACCCGATGGACCTGAAGCGCGGCATCGACAAGGCTGTCACGGCCCTGGTCGCCGAGCTGAAGAAGGCTTCCAAGCCCACCACCACCTCCAAGGAAATCGCGCAAGTCGGCTCCATCTCGGCCAACAGCGACGAAACCATCGGCAAGCTCATCGCTGACGCGATGGACAAGGTCGGCAAGGAAGGCGTGATCACCGTGGAAGACGGCAAGTCGCTGGACAGCGAACTCGACGTCGTCGAAGGCATGCAGTTCGACCGCGGCTACCTGTCGCCCTACTTCATCAACAACCCCGAGAAGCAATCGGCGCTGCTCGACAACCCCTTCGTGCTGCTGTTCGACAAGAAGATCAGCAACATCCGTGACCTGCTGCCGGTGCTGGAGCAAGTCGCCAAGGCTGGCCGTCCGCTGCTGATCATTGCCGAAGAAGTCGAAGGCGAAGCCCTGGCTACGCTGGTCGTGAACACGATCCGCGGCATCCTGAAGGTTGTGGCTGTGAAGGCTCCTGGCTTCGGCGACCGCCGCAAGGCCATGCTGGAAGACATCGCCATCCTGACGGGCGGCAAGGTCATCGCTGAAGAAGTGGGCCTGACGCTCGAAAAGGTGACGCTGGCCGACCTGGGCCAAGCCAAACGCATCGAAGTGGGCAAGGAAAACACGATCATCATCGACGGCGCTGGCGCTGCCGGTGACATCGAAGCCCGCGTGAAGCAAGTTCGCGTTCAGATCGAAGAAGCGACCAGCGACTACGACCGTGAAAAGCTGCAAGAGCGCGTGGCCAAGCTGGCCGGCGGCGTGGCAGTGATCAAGGTTGGCGCTGCCACCGAAGTCGAAATGAAGGAAAAGAAGGCTCGCGTCGAAGACGCCCTGCACGCCACCCGCGCTGCAGTGGAAGAAGGCGTTGTGGCTGGCGGCGGCGTGGCACTGCTGCGTGCCAAGCAAGCCGTGGGCGAGTCGGTCAAGGGCGACAACGCTGATCAAGAAGCCGGCATCAAGCTGGTGCTGAAGGCCATCGAAGCGCCCCTGCGCGAAATCGTGAACAACGCCGGCGGCGAAGCCTCGGTGGTGGTGAACGCTGTGCTGGCCGGCAAGGGCAACTACGGCTTCAACGCTGCGAACGACACGTACGGCGACATGCTCGAGCTGGGCATCCTGGACCCGACGAAGGTCACCCGCACCGCACTGCAGAACGCCGCTTCGGTGTCCTCGCTGCTGCTGACGACCGAAGCCATGGTTGCTGACGCACCCAAGGACGAGTCCGGCGCTGGCGGCGGTGGCATGCCCGACATGGGTGGCATGGGCGGCATGGGCGGCATGGGCATGTAATTTCGCTCGCCCCCAGGCTGCGCGGCACTTCGTGTCCGCTACGCCACCCCCCTACCGGGGGCAACACCTGCGGCCCGGCAAAGCCGGTTCCGCGGTGTTTCGCGAAACAAAAAACCCGTCTTGCGACGGGTTTTTTTATGGGCGTTCGGTTTGTTGTTGTGCCGGCTAGCGGAACTGGTCGCGCAGCGCCATGTACAGCACCTGAAAACGCGCGTGCCGCGTCTTGTGTGCGCCAGCGCCTTCGGATGAAGGCGTCAGCGTCTGCTTCACCGGCGGCAGCGTGCACACCTCGGCCACAGCACCTCCATCGGCCAGCCACGCCAGCCGCGCCGCACCAAGCGCACCGCCCGTTTCGCTGCCCGCGTACAGCGTGAGCGACACCTGGAAGATGTCGGCCAGCAACTGCCCCCACCACACACTGCGCGCACCGCCCCCCACGAGCGCGACTTCGCGCAGCGGCATGTCGGCCGGCAAGCGCAGCGTGTCGAAGCCATCCCGCAGCCCGAAGCTCACGCCCTCGACCACGGCATAGGCGATCTCCGCCGGGCCGTGCGCATGCGTCAGTCCGAACAGCACCCCTTGCGCGTTCGGGTTGTTGTGCGGCGAACGTTCGCCCGACAGGTACGGCAGGAACAGCGGGCAACGCGCCCGGTCCGCCAGCGCGACCGACGCCGCGGCTTCGAGCAGCGCAGCCTCGTCGGCAAACTTGAAGGTCTTCGCCGCCCAGCTCACCGCGCTGGCGGCCGAGAGCATCACCGACATCTGGTGCCAGCGCCTGGGCAGCGCGTGGCAGAAGGCGTGCATCGCCTGCGCGGGGTTCGGCAGGAAGCGGTCGGTCGAGACGAACACCACGCCCGAGGTGCCGAGCGAGACGAAGCCCTGCCCCGGCTCCACAAGCCCCATGCCGACCGCGCTGGCGGCGTTGTCGCCCGCGCCGCCGGCGATCTTCACGCCCTCGCACAGCCCCCAGCGCGCCGCCAGTTCCGGCTTGAGCAGCGCGGAGACTTCGCTGCCTTCGACCAACCGCGGCATGTGAGCGCGCGTGAGCCCCGTGGCGGCCAGCAGTTCGTCGGACCAGTCGCGCGCGCCCACGTCGAGCCACAGCGTGCCGGCCGCGTCGGACATCTCGCTGACCGCCTCGCCGCTGAGCGTGAAGCGCAGCCAGTCCTTGGGCAGCAGCACGCGCGCCACGCGGGCGAAGACCTCGGGCTCGTGCTCGCGCACCCACAGCAGCTTGGGCGCGGTGAAGCCGGGCATCGCGAGGTTGCCCGCGATCTCGCCCAGGCGCGGCACGGCGCGCGTGAGCGCCTCGCACTGCGCGCCGCTGCGGCCGTCGTTCCAGAGGATGGCCGGGCGCAGCACCTCGCCCACCGCGTCGAGCAGCGTGGCGCCGTGCATCTGGCCCGACAAGCCGATGGCGCGCACCTGCAGCAGCGCCTCGGCGTGCGTGGTGCGCAGCTCGGCCATGACCGCCTCGAGCGCCTGCCACCACTGGGCAGGCGCCTGCTCGGACCACAGCGGTTGCGGCCGGTCGACCGTGAGCGGCGCGCGTGCCACGCCGACGATGCGGTGATCGTCCGCGAGCAGCAATGCCTTGAGCTCGGACGTGCCGAGGTCGAGTCCCAGATACAAGATGGTCTCCCTGATGGCGCCTTCGGAGCGGGCGCGTTCGCCTTGAAAGAAGTCAGCCGAAGCGCGTGTCGGCCTGGCGCCTGAACTCGCTCGGCGTCATGCCCTTGATTTCGAGAAAGCGCCGGTTGAAGTTCGCCACGTTGTTGAAGCCCACCTGGTAGCAGATGTCGGTCACGTAGTGGTCGGTCTGCATCAGCAGGTGGCAGGCGCTGTTGATGCGCACGCGGTTCACGAAGTCGGTGAAGCTGTTGCCCGTCGAGCGGCGGAAGAAGCGGCTGAAGCGGCTCTCGCTCATGCCCAGCTCGGCGGCCACGTCCGACATCGAGATCGAGTCGGTCATGTTGTTGGTGATGCGGTTCACGATGTCGTTGATCTGGTCGACCTGCGCATCGCCGTCGCTGCCCTGCACGCCCTGCATCTGCACGCTCGACAGCAGCCGGTAGTCGGTGCACTGCGCCAGGTCGGCCATGAACTCGCAGAACAGGCCCAGGCGGCGCACGCCGCGCGCGGCCTTGATGGCGTCCCAGTGCGCCAGCGCCTGCGCCGACATGCCGAAGAACTCGATGCCGTGGCGCGCGCGGTCGAGCAGCGGCATCACGTCGCGCAGCTCGGGAATCTCGGCGGCCGCACGCTCGATGGGCTCGTGGCGGAACTGGATCACGCGGTCGCGCCCGGCGGCGCCTTCTTCGGGCACGTCCAGCGAGATCCAGTTGTGCGGCAGGCGCGGCCCGCACAGCACGAGGTGCCCGGGCTGGAACGGCCCGATCCAGTCGCCGATGAAGGCCTTGCCCGAGGTCTCGGTGATCAGGTGCAGCTCGTAGTCTTCATGGAAGTGCCATCGCACCAGCGGGCTCGGAAAGCCGTGCGCGAGACAGCGCACCAGGCCGGTTTCTTCCGGGGCCTCGTAGCCCAGCGACGGGGAGCGCGCGAAGTCGCGCTCCAGTTCGGGTTGGCGTTGACGAGGGATCGCGCGTTTGCGGGTGGTCGTGGTCATGGCGGCACGGATCGATCAGGGCCGGGAAGCGACGGCCTCGTTGTCTTCCTGCGAAAGCGCCGTGCGAACGGCTTCCAGCGTCGGTGGATCGGCGCCCTCGCGGGTGCAGTTCAGGGCCGCGGCGGTGGCGGCGAAGCGCATCACGGCGCGCCAGGCGTCGTCGCCGAGCTCGGCCAGTTGCGCCGGATGCTCGACGCCGTGCGCCAGCAGCGCCACCGACAGCCCGGCGGTGAAGGTGTCGCCCGCGCCGATGGTGTCGACCACCTCGACGCGCGGCGCGGCCACGGTGAGCGGCGCGCTGCCGGTGCGCCACAGCGTGGCACCGGCACCGCCGCGCGTGACGACCACGGCGCGCGCGCCGGCCGTGAGGCATTCGGCCGCGAGCGCATCCACGGGCCGCCCGGGCGCGAGCAGCGCGGCGTCTTCGTCGCTGAGCTTGACCAGGTCGGCCATGGCGAACCACTCGCTGACGCGGGCGCGGTAAGCGGCCATGTCCGGGATCAGGCTGGGCCGCACGTTGGGATCGAACACGATCACGCAGCGCCCCGTGTGGGCGGCCACGAGGTCGGCGATGCGCGACGACGCCGGCTCCTGCAACAACGAGATCGAGCCGAAGTGCAGGAAGCGGCATTCCGCGGGCAGCTGCGGCAGCGGCTCGGGCGCCCAGGTGGCGTCGGCGCTGCCGCGCGTGTAGAAGGCGTAGCGGTTGGTCTGCGGCGTGCGCTCGACGAACGCCAGCGTCGATGGCGCGTCGCTGCGCAGGATGAGCCGGGTGTCGACGCCGTTGCGTTCCAGAAAAGCCATCAGCCGCTCGCCGAACAGGTCGGTCGACAGCTGCGTGAGAAAGCCGGTCGGCTGCCCGAGTCGTGCGCAGGCCACGGCCGTGTTCAGCGGCGAGCCGCCTTCATGGCCGAGGAACGCCAGGGTGCCACCTTCGCCGGCGGTGAAATCGATCAGGGCCTCGCCCGTGAGTGCAATGCGCATGGTGCTTGGATTTTCTTCTTCTGTCAGGGCAAGGCGCGGGCGTCGGCCAGGAAACCCGCTTCGGCAGCCAGGGTGGCGGGATGGTCGAGCAGCTCGGCAAACAGGCGCGGCGGGATGGTGATGGCGCCCACGCCCAGTCCCAGCAGCGACAGGTAGGCCGCGCGCGAACGGATGCTCGCCACCAGCAGCCGCGTGCCCGAAGAAGGCCGCTGCGCCACCAGCGACTGCATCTGCGCGATGAGCGCCAGCCCGTCGATGCCGGCGTCTTCGAGCCGGCCGAGGTACGGCGCCGCATAGGCCGCGCCCAGCTGCGCGGCGAAGTGCGCCTGCTCGGGCGCGTACACGGCGGTCCAGGTGACGGGCACGCCCTGGGCGATGAGCCGCGCGCCGGCGTCCAGGCCCTGGCGCGTGGCGGGAATCTTGATGACGAGCTGGCCGGGGTCGAACTGCGGCAGCAGGACGGCGGCGTCTTCCAGCATGCCGTCGACCTCGCTCGAATACACCTGCGCCTGCACCTGGCGCGCGCCCAGGTCGATGCAACGTTTCAGCAGACCGGGCACATCGGAGCGCCCGACGCCGGCGCGTTGCAGCAGCGTCGGGTTGGTCGTCACGCCGTGCACCACCGGGTGCGGCAGGCAGGCCTGCAGCTCGGCCAGGTCGGCGCTGTCGAGGTACAGGTGGAAGTCGTCGTTCATGCGAAAGGAAGGTGGGTTCAGCTCATGACATTGCCGCCGTCGACATTGAGGGTCTGCGCCGTGATGTAGCGCGCCTCGTCGCTGGCGAGAAACACCGCCGCCCCGGCAATGTCGCCCGGCACGCCCATGCGCCCGAGCGGCACGGCGAGGCCGACGCGCCGCTTCTTCTCGCCCGGCGCCAGCCCCTCGGCCTTGGCGAACAGGCTGTCGACATGGTCCCACATCGGCGTGTCGACCACACCGGGGGCGATGCCGTTGACGCGGATGCCGTGCGGCGCCATGGCCAGCGCGGCGCTCTGCGTGTAGCTGATGACGGCCGCCTTGGTCGCGCAGTAGTGCGACACCAGCGCCTCGCCGCGGCGCCCGGCCTGCGAGGCCATGTTGATGACCGACGCGCCCGGCGTGCCGGCCTCGACCATGTGGCGCAGCACGGCCTGCATGACGAAGAACATGCCCTTCACGTTGACGGCGAAGAGCTTGTCGAACGAGGCCTCGTCGCTGTCGAGCAGCGGCGCGAGGTCGAACACGGCGGCGTTGTTGAACAGCGTGTGGACGGGACCGAAGGCGACCTGCGCCTCGGCCAGCATGTGCGCGATGGCCTGCGTGTCGGTCACGTCGGCCGCGATGTAGGCGAGCGTGTCGGGGTGGGCTTGCTGCAGTGCGCGCACGGCCTCGGGCGCGGCGGTCGCGCGGTCGATCACACTACAGCGCGCGCCCTCGGCGATGCAGGCCTCGGCAACCGCCAGGCCGATGCCGCCGCCGGCACCGGTCAGCAGCACATGGCGGTCCTGCAGGCGGCCGCTCATGGCGCGGCCTTCTCTTCGGTGAAGCGCGCCACGCGCGCACCGGCACGGCGCACCGCATCGACCAGCCGCGCATCCCCTGCGAGGCTGCCCCACAGCCCGGCATCGGCGCACAGCGCCGCCACCGGATCGGCCGCGTCGCAGATGGCGTGCGCGGCGGCGTCGTCCATGCTCTGGTCCTGGTAGGCATAGGGCAGCGTGCCCCGGTGCCAGCGCTGCAGGAACGCGAGGAACAGCGCGGGCAGCATTGCCACGCTGTCGATGCCCTGCCCGGCCGCGAGCCGCTCGCGCACGGTCGGCGCGATGAAGCCCGGGATCTTCGAGAAGCCGTCGGCCGCCACGCGCTGGTTGGTGTCGCGGATCGCGGGGTTGCCGAAGCGGTCGAGCACCACGTCGCGGTAGGTCGCGAGGTCGATCGGGCTCGGGCTCAGGCACGGGATGACGTCGTCGGTCACGTAGTCGAAGGCCATGCGGCGAATGGCCGCGTCGTGCGTGCCTTCGTGGATGAAGCCCAGCCCCGCCAGCGTGCCGGCCCAGGCGATGCAGCTGTGCGTGGCGTTGAGGATGCGAATCTTGGCCTCTTCATACGGTTGCACCGATTCGACCAGCTCCACGCCCACGCGTCCCCAGTCGGGCCGCCCCGCGATGAAATCGTCTTCGATCACCCACTGGATGAAGCTCTCGCCCGTGACCGCCGCGCCGTCGTCACGGCCTGTGGCGGCAAGCACGCGCGCGCGCAGCTCGGGCGGCGGGCGCGGCGTGATGCGGTCGACCATCGCGTTCGGGCAGCGGGTGTTGGCATCGACCCAGGCCTGCAGCGGCGCGTCGGCGACGAGCGCGATGAACTCGAGCAGGCCCGCGCGAAAGCGGTCGCCGTTGTGGCGCAGGTTGTCGCAGTTCAGCAGCGTCACGGGGCCCGCCTGCGCGGCGCGCCGTGCCCGCAGGATCGCGCAGACCGCGCCGTAGATCGTCTCGCCGGCCTCGCCGCGCTGCGCGCGTTCGATGTCGGCCGCGAGGTCGGTGAACGACAGGTCGAGCTTGCCCTTGGTGTCGAGGTAGTAGCCGGCCTCGGTCACGGTGAAGGAGACGATGCGCGTGGACGGCGCCGCGCCGCGCGCGATCACCGGGGCCAGCGAGGGCTCGTACGGCAGCACCTCGCGGATCGCTTCGATCTGCTCGTAGCGGTACTCGCCCGCCGGCGACACCGTCTCGAGCGTGTAGCGTCCGCCCTGGGCCTGCAATGCCGCGACGACTTCGGCCATGTCGGGCCGGATGTTGGCGCCCGACAGCGACCAGCGGGTGTCGCCCACATCGATCAGCCGCTGCAGGTAGACGGCCTGGTGGGCGCGATGGAACGAGCCGAGGCCGAGGTGAAGCACCGTGAATTCCGAAGGCACCGGTGGGGTGGGCACGAGGCCCGCTGCTGCAAGGGTCACGGGGAAGGTCCGTTGAAAGTGAGGGTCGTCGGATCAGGCGGCGACGGCGCGGCCTTCGCGGCTGAACAGGTGCAGCACGGACGGGTCGAGCTCGACCGCCACGTCGTCGCCGGCCTGCAGCGGCGTGCGTTCGTTCTGGCGCGCGATGAGCGGCACGCCGCCCACGTCCACGTGGATCAGCGTGTCGGCACCCAGCGCCTCGATGAGCTCGACGCGGCCCGGCACGCCGGCGGCCGCGCCCTGCTTCGGATGCACGCGCAGGCCTTCGGGGCGCACGCCCAGGAAGCCGTCGCTCGGCAGGCGCCCGCCGGTGGCGGCGGAAAAACTCGGGATCGCGCTCGCCGCCACCATGTTCATCGACGGCATGCCGATGAACTGCGCGACGAACTGGTTGGCGGGGCGGTCGTACAGCTCCAGCGGCGTGCCGACCTGCTCGATGAGCCCGTCTTTCAGCACCACCACGCGGTCGGCCAGCGTCATGGCCTCGACCTGGTCGTGCGTCACGTAGATCGTGGTCGCGCCGAGCGCGCGGTGCAGCTTGTGGATCTCGACGCGCGTGTTGCCGCGCAGCGCCGCATCGAGGTTCGACAGCGGCTCGTCGAAGAGAAACACCTTCGGCGCACGCACGATCGCGCGCCCGATGGCCACGCGCTGGCGCTGACCGCCCGACAGGTCCTTCGGCGTGCGGTCCAGGTACTGCGTGAGGTTCAGCGTCTTGGCCGCGTACTCGACCTTCGTCTTGATCTCGTCCTTGGCCACGCCCGCGAGCTTCAGCGCGAAGGACATGTTGTCGTACACGCTCATGTGCGGGTACAGCGCGTAGCTCTGGAACACCATCGCCAGGTCGCGCTTGCCCGAAGGCGTCCAGGTGATGTCCTTGCCGTCGAGCAGCAGGTTGCCGCTGGTGATGGGTTCGAGCCCCGCGATCAGGCGCAGCAGCGTCGACTTGCCGCAGCCCGAAGGCCCGACGAAGACGATGAACTCGCCCTTCTGGATCTGCAGGTCGACGCCCTTGATGATGTGGACGTCGCCAAAGCTCTTCTTGATGTTCTTGAGTTCGAGGTAGGCCATGAGATGTCTCCCTTTTCTTTACTTGACGGCGCCGAAGGTCAGGCCTTGCACCAGTTGCTTCTGGCTGAACCAGCCGAACACGACGATGGGCGCAATGGCCATCAGCGAGGCGGCCGACAACTTGGCCCAGAACAGGCCTTCGGGGCTGGAGTACGAGGCGATGAGCGTGGCCAGCGTGCCGGCCTTGGCAGAGGTGAGGTTCAACGCCCAGAAGGCCTCGTTCCAGCTCAGCACCAGGCACAGGAGGCCGGTCGATGCGAGCCCGCCGACCGACAGCGGCATCACGACATGGCGGAACTCGGTCCACAGGCTCGCGCCGTCCATGCGCGCGGCCTCGAGGATTTCGTTCGGAATGTCCTTGTAGGCGCTGTAGAGCATCCACACCATGATCGGCAGGTTCGACAGCGTGAACACGATGGTGAGCGCGGTGAGCGAATCCAGCATGCCCGCGGTCTGCGCGAGCACGTAGATCGGCACCAGCGCACCGACGGCCGGCATCATCTTGGTGGAGAGCATCCACATGAGGATGTCGCGCGTCTTCTTCGTGCGAAAGAACGCCATCGAGTACGCGGCGGGCGCGGCGATCAAGAGGCCCAGGATGGTCGAGCCCAGGCTGGTGATCAGCGAGTTGCGCGCATACAGCAGGTAGTCGCTGCGGCGCTGCACCTCGCCGAAGTTGTCGAGCGTGGGTTCGAAGATGAACAGCGGCGGCACGTGAATGGCCTGCAGCTCCGTCTTGAAGGCCGTGAGGAACAGCCAGCCGAGCGGGAAGAAGAGAAGCAGCGCCACGGCCCACGCACCGACGGTACGCAGCAGCTGGGGAAGGAAGTTGCTGGGTTGCATGGTCGTTCCTTCTTCAGTCCAGGTTCTTGCCGATGATGCGGATGAGAAACACGGCCACGATGTTCGCCAGCACCACCGCGAACAGCGCACCAGCGGAGGCCACGCCCACGTCGAAGTTCATGAGCGACTGCTTGAAGATCATGTAGGTCATGTTCGTGCTCTCGTTGCCCGGGCCGCCATTGGTGGTGATGGCGATCTCGGCGAACACGCTGAGCAGGAAGATCATCTCGATCATGATCACCACGGCCATCGGGCGGCCCAGGTGCGGAATGGTGAGATAGAAGAAGCGCTGGAACGAACTCGCGCCGTCCATGCGCGCGGCTTCCATCTGTTCGCGGTCGAGCGACTGCAACGAGGTGATGAAGATCAGGCAGGCGAAGGGCAGCCACTGCCACGCCACCATGATGATCACGGAGAACAGCGGCACGTCGGTGAGCCAGTCGACCGGCTGCGCGCCGAAGAAGCGCCACACGTCGGCCAGGATGCCGTAGATGGGGTTCATCATCATGTGCTTCCACAGCAGCGCATTCACTGCGGGCATCACGAAGAACGGCGAGATCAGCAGCACGCGCACGATGCCGCGGCCCGGGAAGGGCTCGTTCACCAGGAGCGCGAGCAGCACGCCGAACACCACCGTGATGACGATCACGCTGCCGATGAGCAGCAGCGTGTTCCACGTGGCCGGCCAGAAGTCGGGGTCGGTGACGAAGTAGTGAAAGTTCTCGATGCCCGCGAACGTGCGTTCGCCGGGCTGCATGAGGTTGTAGTTCACGAAGGAGAAGTACAACGTCATCAGAAGCGGCACGATCATCCACAGGAAGAGCGTGAGCACGGCGGGCGCCATGAGGGCGCGGGGCAGGAGTCTTTTCATGGTCTATTCCTCTCAGGCTGCGGCCCTCTCCCCGCGGGGAGAGGGGAAGAAGCGTGGCTTACTTGTAGTAGCCGGCCTTCTTCATTTCGCGTTCCGCAGCGAGCTGCGAAGTCTTCAACGCCTGGTCGACCGTGACCTTGCCCGACAGCGCCGCGCTCATCTGCTGGCCCACCGCCACGCCGATGGCCTGGAACTCGGGAATGGCCGCGTACTGCACGCCGACGTACGGCGACTTGGGCAAGGTGCTGTCGCTGAGGTTGGCGCTGTCGATGGCCTTCTTCTCGGCGGCAGCGAACTTGGCGACCTTCTGGAACTCGGGGTTCGCGTAGGTCGACTTGCGCGTGCCGGTGGGCACCGTGCCCCAGCCGTGTTCCTTGGCGACGAGGTTGACGTACTCTTTGGAGGTCGCCCACTTCACGAAGGTCTGTGCGGCGGCGCCCTTGGTCGAGCTGGCGGGAATGGCCAGGTTCCAGGTCCACAGCCAGTTGGCGCCCTTGGGCGTGACCGCCACCGGGGCCTGTGCGAAGGCCACCTTGTCGGCCACCTTCGACTGCTTGGGGTCGCTGATGAACGAGGCGGCGATGGTCGCGTCGACCCACATGCCGCACTTGCCTTCGTTGAAGAGCGCCAGGTTCTCGTTGAAGCTGTTGGCCGAAGCGCCCGGCGGGCCGTAGGCCTTCATGAGGTCGACGTAGAAGCCGATCGCGTCCTTCCAGGGCTTGGTGTCGATCTGCGGCTTCCACTGCATGTCGAACCACTGGCCGCCGTTGGTGTTGACCAGCGTGGTCAGGAAGGCCATGTTGTCGCCCCAGCCCGGCTTGCCGCGCAGGCACATGCCGTACAGGCCGCCCTTGGGGTCATGGATCTTGCCGGCCAGCTCCTTCACCTGCGCCCAGGTGGGCTGCTCGGGCATCTTGAAGCCGACCTTGTCGGCCAGGTCCTTGCGGTACATGAGCATCGAGCTCTCGCCGTAGAACGGCGCGGCGTACAGCTTGCCTTCGTGCGACAGGCCGGCGCGGATGGCAGGCAGCAGGTCGTCGGCGTCGTAGGCGGCATCGGTGGCGATGGGCTGCAGCCAGCCCTTCTTCGACCAGATCGGCGCCTCGTACAGGCCGATGGTCATCACGTCGAACTGGCCGCCCTTGGTGGCGATGTCGGTGGTCACGCGCTGGCGCAGCGTGCCTTCCTCGAGCGTGACCCACTTGAGCTTGATGTCGGGGTTGGCCTTTTCGAAGAAGGGCGTGAGCTTCTGCATCTCGATCATGTGGCCGTTGTTGACGGTCGCGATCACGAGTTCGGTGGCGGCGTGGGACACAAGGCCCGTGCCGATGAGTGCGAGGGCGAGGCCCGCTTTCAGAAAGCGCTTCATGGTGTCTCCTTGGGTGAGCGACGCCTCGGTATCGTGGTCGCCGTGCCCGGATTCTGGAGAAACGCGCTTGCAGTTTTGGTATTTCGAGAGTCACCACCAGTACTCTCATGCACCAGTTGGCTAGTGAAATCCCTAGTTGATGCAATTCAGGATGGAAAACTGTCTGTCTGAAGTTCTCATGCGTGCCCGCCGCCGCCCAGCAGCTGGCGCCGGAACTGCGCGGCGGCCGGCGACAGCGCGCGATCCTCGCGGGTGATCAGGCAGATCGGCGGCACGCGCACCGGCAACTCCACCGGCACGGTGCGCAGCACGCCCAGGCGGGCGTAGTGGCTGGCCTGCGAAGCTGGCATGACGGCGGCCATGTCGGAGTTCTCCAGCAGCGCCGTGATGGCGATGGGCGATGCCGTTTCGATGATGTCCAGCCGCGCCTGGATGCCCGCCTCGCGCATCGCCGCCTCGAAGCGCCCGCGCTGCGGCGAGCCCGGCGGCTGCAGCACCCACGACCAGTTCGCCATCTCGGCCAGGGTGACCGTGCCCGTGCGCTCGAACACCGGGTGCGCCGCGCGCACCACGACCACCTGCGACTCGCCCAGGAGCGGCACGCTCGCGTACTTGGCCTCGTCGTGGCCGTCGGTGAGGCGGCCCAGCACGAGGTCGACGTCGCCCTGTTCCAGCTGCGCCTGCATCAGGTCGCTGGTCTCGACCACCACCGACACGGCCACCTGCGGATGGAGCAGGTGGTACTCGACCAGCGCCGGCGCCAGCAGCCCGGACACCGCGCCCGGCACGCTGCCCACGCGCAGCGCGCCGCTCAGGCCGGAGCGCAGCGCGAGCATTTCCTCGCGGGCGGTGCCGAAGTCGCTGAGCACGCGGTGGGCGTAGCGGATCAGGATCTCGCCGTAGGGCGTGGGCGCCATGCCGCGCGCCAGGCGGTCGAAGAGCTGTTCGCCCAGCGACTCCTCCAACTGCTGCAGCAGCTTGGTGGCCGCGGGCTGGCTGATGTTCATAGCCTCGGCCGCGCGGCCGAGGTGGCGGTGCGCATCGAGCCGGGCCAGCAAAAGCAGCTGGCGCGGCCTCACATGCAGCATCAGCGAGGCGTCGGTGAGGCCGGGGTTCATGCACAAAAGTATATGAAGCTTCGGCCTTTTTCGATTGGATCGCGCGACCGAAGCTCCGTAGGCTCGGACCCACAACAAGCAGGAGACGACGCGATGACCCTCTTTCCCCTGGCCCGCGGTGCCGGCCTGGCGGCGCTGCTGGCGCTGGCCGCCTGCCTGAATGCGGGCGCGCAGCCGGCCTACCCCGACAAGCCGCTGCGCATCCTGGTCGGCGCCTCGCCCGGCGGCGGCACCGACATCCTCGCGCGCGTGCTGGCCGACAAGTTCTCGCCCGTGCTGAAGCAGCCCGTGACGGTGGAGAACCGCCCCGGCGCATCGAACACCATCGCCGGCGAACTCACGGCCCGCGCGCCGGCCGACGGCGCCACGCTGCTGCTGGCCACCAACACGGCGCAGGCCGTGGCGCCGCACATCCTCAAGCTCAAGTACGACCCGCTGAAAGACCTGCAACCCATCGGCCTCGTGGCCGTGATGCCCAACGTGCTGGTGGTGTCGGCCAGCTCGCCCTACAAGTCGGTGAAAGACCTGCTGGCCGCGATGGCCGCGAAGCCCGGCGGCTTCAAGTACGCGTCGTCGGGCATCGGCAGCACGCAGCACGTGGGCGGCGAAGCCTTCAACCTGGCCACGGGCATGACCTCGATCCACGTGCCCTACAAGGGCAGCTCGCAGGCGCACATCGACATCATCTCGGGCGAGGTCGAGATGATGTTCGACAGCACCTCCTCGGCCATGGGCCAGATCCGCGCCGGCAAGTTCCGCGCGCTGGCCGTGAGCGCGCCGCAGCGCTCGCCCGAGCTGCCCGACGTGCCGACGCTGGCCGAGCAAGGCGTCAAGGGCGCCGACGTATCGACCTGGTACGGCCTGTACGTGACGGCCGGCACGCCGCGCCCGGTGGTCGAACGGCTGAGCGCCGAACTCACGCGCACGATGGGCCTGGCGGACGTGCAGTCGCGCATCAAGGCCCTGGGCGGCGAGCCCGGCACGCTGACCGGCGAACCCTTCGCGGCGATGAACCGGCAGGAGTTCGACCACTACGGCCGGCTCGTGCGCGACGCGCGCATCAAGGCCGAGTGAGGCCGTCCCTTCTTTCTCTTTTCCCCCACCTCCATTGCCGACCATGTCTACCCCCTCGACAACTCCGCGCGTGACCTCCGCCAAACCCCGCATCGCCGTGTTGCTCGGCGACCCCAGCGGCGTCGGCCCCGAGATGGCCGTGAAGCTGCTCGCACGCCAGCGCAACCTCGACGCCGCGCGCGTGCTGCTGATCGCCGACCCCGTCGTGCTGGCCGCGGGCGAGCGCGTGGCGGGCGCGAAGCTGGCGCCTTTGCAGGTGAACACCCTCGACAGCCTGCGCTTCGAGGACGGCCGCACGAGCCTCCTCGTGCGCGACTGGATGGCGGGCGAGGAGCCGGTGCTCGGCGAATCGAACGAGCGCTCGGGCCGGGCCTCGTTCGAAGCGCTGGAGCTGGCCACGCAGGCCGTGCGCAACGGCCAGGCCGACGCGATCCTCTTCGCGCCGCTCAACAAGCATTCGCTGCGCCTGGGCGGCCTCGTGCACGAGGACGAACTGCGCTACATGCAGGAGCGCTTCGCGGTCACCGGCTTCGTCTGCGAGTTCAACCTCACCGGATCGCTGTGGACCTCGCGCGTGACCTCGCACATCCCGCTGAAGGACGTGGCGCGGCACATCACGGTGGAGGGCGTGCGCGACGCCGTGAAGATCATCGCGTCGGCGCTGCGCCGCGCCGGCGTGGCACACCCGCGCATCGCCGTGACCGGGCTCAATCCGCACGCGGGCGACGGCGGTTCGATCGGAATGGAAGAGATCGAGATCATCGCGCCCGCCATCGAACAGTTGCGCGCCGAAGGCCACGACGCGCGCGGCCCGTTCTCGCCCGACACCGTGTTCATCGGCGCGCGGCGCGGCGACGTGGACGCGGTGGTGTCGATGTACCACGACCAGGGCCAGATCGCGATGAAGCTCATGGGCTTCGAGCAGGGCGTGACCCTGCACGGCGGCCTGCCCGTGCCCGTGGCCACCTCGGCCAGCGGCAGCGCCTTCGACATCGCCGGCCAGGGCGTGGCGCAGATCGAAGGGCTGCAGCAGGCTTTCGACCTGTGCGTGCGGATGGCAAGCGGTGCGCCAGCGCCTGCATCCGTGGAGGCGGCGGTGGCCTAAGCCGCTTGCTAACGCCCAAAAGAAAAGGGCCGCGTGTGCGGCCCTTGGCAGAAAGATCAGGCGCTCGGCGGTTCGCCGTAAGCATTGCTCTCCGGCTGCGACGGCTGAACGAAGAAATAGATCAGCACCAGATTGATCAGCGGGATGATCGACAGCAGCAAGAACCAGCCGCTCTTGCCGATGTCGTGCAGGCGGCGCACGCCCACCGCGAGGGCGGGCAGAAGCAGGGCCAGCGCTGCAATGAAGTACACGTACTCATGGATCAGGCCCGTCACGACGAGCACGCCGAACTGGGCCAGAAAAAACCACCAGAACTCGGAACGCGACGCACGACCCGTGAAATCGGTGTACTTGGCGATGCACGTCTTGACCGCTGTTTGAAAGTCCATTGACTCGCTCCTCTTGATGAATCCCAGGGAAATTTCCCCGGGGCCATCATATCGGCGCACTGTGCAACGACAAACTCGGCCAAACCGGCCACCGCGCTGCAAACCAATGGCCTAACGGCCTAGTGGATAGAGCCTTTGGCCAAGGCTTGCAAGCCTTGCGGTGACGTGTGCCGTCAGGCGCTCAGCCGCTTTAGAAGGCCGGCCGTCGAGGCATCAAGCCCCGAGACATCGCCCGAAGCCAGGCGCGGCTCGATGTCGCGCGCCAGCACCTTGCCGAGCTCCACGCCCCACTGGTCGAAGCTGTTGATGCCCCACAGCGCGCCGCTGGTGAACACGCGGTGCTCGTACATCGCGAGGAAGGCGCCCAGCGCTTCGGGCGTGAGCTTCTCGAACACGAAGAAGGTGCTCGGCCGGTTGCCCGGAAAGTTCTTGTGGCCGCCTTCGTCGAGCTTGCCGACCATCAGCGCCTGCGCCTGCGCGAGCGCGTTGGCCAGCAGCTTGGGGTGGTGGCCGTCGAGGTCGTGCGAGGCGTCGCGCACCGCCATGAACTCGAGCGGGATCACGTCGGTGCCCTGGTGCAGCATCTGGAAGTAGGCGTGCTGCCCGTTGGTGCCGGGCTCGCCCCAGAGCACGGGCGAGGTGCCGAAGGCCATCGGCGCGCCGCTCGCGTCGACCTGCTTGCCGTTGCTCTCCATCTCGAGCTGCTGCAGGTAGGCCGGCACGCGCTTCAAGGCGCTGTGGTACGGCGCGATGCTGCGGCTCGTGAAGCGGTGGAAGTTGCGGTACCAGACATCGAGCAGGCCCAGCCGCACGGGCAGGTTCTGCTCGAGCGGCGCGGTGCGGAAGTGCTCGTCCATCGCGTGCGCACCCGCCAGCAGCCGGCGAAAGCCGTCGGCGCCGATGGCCAGCGCGATCGGCAGGCCGATGGCCGACCACAGCGAGTAGCGGCCGCCCACCCAGTCCCAGAAGCCGAAGGTGGTGTCGATGCCGAACTGCTTCGCGGCCTCGACGTTGGTGGTGAGCGCGGCGAAATGGCCGGCGATGTCGGTGCCGCCCAACTGCTCGTACCAGCGCTTGGCCGAGAGCGCGTTGGTCATCGTCTCGGCCGTGGTGAAGGTCTTCGACGCAACCAGGAACAGCGTGTGCTCGGGCGCCAGGCCCTTGAGCACGCCCGCCAGCTCGTGGCCGTCGACGTTCGAGACAAAGTGGAAGCGCTTGCCCGGCGCCACGAACTCCGCGAGCGCCAGCACGGCCATCTGCGGGCCGAGGTCGGAGCCGCCGATGCCGATGTTGACCACGTCGGTGATCGTGTGGTCGCTGCGCACCTTCTCGGCGTAGGCCAGCATGGCGTCGAGCGTGGCGTGCACTTCGCGCAACTCGTGGGCCGTCTGGCGGCCGGTGGCCGCGTCGGCCGGCGCGCGCAGCAGCGTGTGCAGCACGGCGCGGTCTTCGGTGTTGTTGATGTGCGCGCCCGCGAACATGGCGTCGCGGTGGGCTTCGAGGCCGCATTCGCGCGCCAGCGTGAACAGCAGCGCCTCGGTGCGCGCGTCGATGAGGTTCTTCGACAGGTCGGCGAAGACGTGCGGCGCCTCCTGGCTGAAGCGCGCGAAGCGCCCGGCGTCGTCCACGAAAGCATGGCGAAGGTCGAACTGGCGACCGGCCGTGTCGAAGCTGGACTGCAGTTGCGCCCAGGCCGGCGCGCGGTCACAGCGCAGGGTCATGGTCATGTTTACTTGCCGCTTTCCTGCATGAGCTTTTCGAGCTTCACGGCGTCGGCCGCGAAGGCGCGGATGCCTTCGGCAAGCTTCTCGGTGGCCATGGCGTCTTCGTTGAGCGCGAAGCGGAAGCCGGCTTCGTCGTAGCTCACCTTCTCTGCGTTGCCGCTCGCGGCAGCCTTGGCGTCGAGCGCGTGCGTGAGCGGCTCGTTGCTCGCGGCCAGCTCGGCCAGCAGCTCGGGGCTGATGGTCAGCAGGTCGCAGCCAGCGAGCGCCTGGATCTGCCCCACGTTGCGGAAGCTCGCGCCCATGACCTCGGTCTTGATGCCCTGCTGCTTGTAGTAGTTGAAGATTTCGCGCACCGACTTCACGCCCGGGTCGTTGGCGCCCGCGCTGGCGGCTTCGTCCCACTTGGCGCCGGCCGACTTCTTGTACCAGTCGTAGATGCGGCCCACGAAGGGCGAGATGAGCTGCACGCCGGCCGCGCCGCAGGCCACGGCCTGCGCGAACGAGAACAGCAGCGTGAGGTTGGTGCGGATGCCCTTCTGCTCGAGCAGGCGCGCGGCCTCGATGCCTTCCCAGGTGGAGGCGACCTTGATCAGCAGGCGCTTCTCGGTGTCGATGCCCTCGGCCCTGTACAGCGCCACGATGCGCTCGCCGCGGGCCACGGTGGCGGCGGTATCGAACGAGAGGCGGGCGTCGACTTCGGTGGACACGCGGCCCGGGATAATGGAGAGGATTTCGGTGCCGAAGCGCACCAGCAGGCGGTCGATGACTTCGTCGAGCGGCTTGCCGGCGTGCGCCTTCACGGTCTCGTCGAGCAGCGGCCGGTACTCGGCCTTCTGCACGGCCTTGAGGATCAGCGACGGGTTGGTGGTCGCGTCCTGCGGCTTGGAAATGCTGAGCTGCTTGAAGTCACCGGTGTCGGCAACCACGGTGGTCCACTGGCGGAGTGCATCGAGTTGGTTCATGAAATCAATTATCCGGGGAGGGGTGTGACAAGTCCTGCACGCAGTTGCGCGGCGGTCGATGTTTTCATGCGAACCGTAGCACGGGTTTTCGCGAAGCTCCATCGGCCTGCAGCGCGAAGGGTTGTCGGCCGCCCTGCCCTACAGGGGCTGTGGTCCCCGGCTGACGGCAGCCGGCCGCGGCCGGGGGCACCCTGAACGGGACGCGGCATCCACGCCGATAACGACTTTCCCCAGGAGCCCTCATGACCCCTCGCCCCCCACGCCCCGCGACCGCCGCCGGTCGCGCCTTCGACGACCGCCGCACCAGCCACGCGATCGGCACCATGGCCACCGCCTTCGTCGTGGGCGGCGTGGCCACCTGGTACGCGCTGGGCGCCGCACGCACGGCCCGTGCCCGGCCCGCCGGCCCGGCCGATGGCGCCCCGCTGATGCGCGCGCCGCTGCAGGTGGTGGCGCCGGTCGATCTGCACCGCTACGCCGGCGTCTGGCACGAACAGGCGCGGCTGCCCAACCGCTTCCAGAAACAGTGCGCCGGCCCGGTGAGCGCCGAGTACACGCCGCAGCCCGACGGCACCGTGCAGGTGCGCAATCGCTGCGTGCGGGAGGACGGCAACTTCGACGAGGCGATTGGCAGCGCGCGCGTGGTGCCCGTGGCCGGCCAGCCCGGCGCGGGACGGCTGCAGGTGCGCTTCGCCCCCGCCTGGATGGGCTGGCTGCCGCTGGTGTGGGGCGACTACTGGATCTTGAAGCTCGACCGCGACTACCAGGTGGCGCTGGTCGGCACGCCCGACCGTGAGTACCTTTGGGTGCTGTCGCGCGCGCCGCGCCTGGAGGACGACGCGCTGCAGGCCGAGCTGGACTACGCCCGCAGCCTGGGGTTCGACACCGACAAGGTGGTGCTCACCGGCAGGTAGCGCTGCAGTTGCGCCGGCAGCTTGTCGGGCGCGGTGCAATGGATGGCGTGCCAGCCGAAGGCGCGGGCCATCTCGACGTTGGCGGCCGAGTCGTCGATGAACACCGTCTGCTCGGGGTCGAGGCCGTGGCGCATGGCCAGCAGCTCGTAGATCTCGCGCTCGGGCTTGAGAAACTTCACGTCGCCCGAGAACACGCCGCCGTCGAAACGCCGCATGAAGGCGTGCCGGCGCTCGAGGGCGCGGGCGAACGGCACGGGCATGTTCGACAGGTAGTACAGCCGCAGCGGCTCGCCGGCGTCGCGCTGCACGAGCAGCTCTTCGAGCATCGCGACCGTGACGTCGATCGGCGCCAGCCGCTCCCCCAGGCCGTCGAGCATGGCGTGCAGCGACTCGGCGGGCAGCGCCAGCCGCGCCGACATGCGGGCGATGGCATCGTCCAGCGTGCGGGTGCCGCAGTCGAAGCCGGTCCAGTCGTCGTGATGGAAAAGGGCCCGGCCCAGGGCCGCGGCGGCGGCGTCAGTGGGGGCGTGAGAGGGGAGATGGGCCTGGACCAGCCGTGCCGGCTCCCAGGCGAACAGCACGGCGCCAAGATCGAAAACCACGTTCATGGCGCCATTGTTTCATGCGCCGGGCACCACGCTCACGCCATGGGTTCCGAGCGACAGGGTGGTCTGCGTGCCGGCCGCCAGCGGGCGCGACAGATCGGTCGAAACCACGAAGACCGGCCCCAGCGGGGTGTCGAAGCCGTATTCGTAGAAGCTGCCCAGGTACGCCGACTTGCGCAGCGTGGCGGGCAGGCCATCGAGCGCGCCGATGTCCCAGGCCTCAGGCCGCACCGCCACCTTCACCGTGCCGGGCGCCACCGCGTAGCGCGGCTGCAGCCGCAGCGGGCCGAGCGTGACGCTGCCGTCGGCCTGCGCCACGGCCGGGAACACCATCGCCTCGCCCATGAAGCCGGCGACGAACTCGCTCTCGGGCCGGCCGTAGAGCTGCTCGGGCGTGCCGCGCTGGGCGATCACGCCGTGGTCCATGACGATGATCTGGTCGCTCACGGCCAGCGCCTCGCTCTGGTCGTGCGTCACGTAGGCCACGGTGAGCTTCAGGCGCTGCTGCAGCGAGCGGATTTCCTCGCGCATCTCGCGCCGCAGGCGGGCGTCGAGGTTGGACAGCGGCTCGTCGAACAGCAGCACCGCCGGCTCGAGCACCAGCGCGCGCGCCAGGGCCACGCGCTGCTGCTGGCCGCCCGACAGCTCGCTGGGCAGGCGCTCGTCGAAGCCGACCAGGCCCACGCCCCTGAGCGCCTCGCGCGCCCGCGCCGTGGCCTCGTCCTTCTTCACGCCGCTCATGCGCAGGCCGTAGCCCACGTTCTCGATCACGTTCATGTGCGGGAACAGCGCGTAGCTCTGGAACATCATGCTCACGTTGCGCTCGCCCGGACCGAGCGTGGTGACGTCGCGCCCGCCCATGAAGATCGAGCCCGAGGTGGGCGATTCGAGCCCCGCGATCATGCGCAGCGTGGTCGTCTTGCCGCAGCCCGAGGGGCCGAGGATGGTGGTGAGCGTGCCCACGGGCACCTCGAAGCTGATGCCCTTGACGGCCATCGGCCCGTTCTTGTCGGTGCCGTAGCGCTTGGTGACGTTGCGGAATTCGATGCCGTTCATTCAGTAGTCTCCGTGCTCCGCACTTCGATATTCGCCTTGGGAGCGGCCCGGCGGCTCATGCTGCCAGGCTTTCCATTTTGTGATGTCCCTCATGCGGAGGCACAGCCCCGCGCCGCCCCAGCTTGCGCTCCCCGACCACGAACTGCACCAGCGCAATGGCCAGCGACATCAGAACCATGAGCACCGTGCAGTAGGCGAGCGCGATGCCGTAGTCGCCGTTGCCGACGCGGCCGATGATGTAGGTGGTAGCCAGCTCGTTCTCGGCGGTGACCAGGAAGATCACCGCGCTCACCGTCGTCATGGCGCGCACGAAGCTGTAGACCAGCGCGGCCACCAGCGCCGGCTTGAGCAGCGGCAGCACCACCTTGAACAGCGTCTGCGACGTGGACGCGCGCAGCATCAACGAGGCCTCGTCGAGCGAGCGGTCCAGTTGCTTGAAGGCCGCCGTGCCGGCCCGCACGCCCACCGGAAGATTGCGGAACATGAAGCACAGCACGATGATGAGCCCGGTGCCCGTGAGCTCGAACGGCGGCACGTTGAAGGCCAGGATGTAGCTCACGCCCAGCACCGTGCCCGGGATCGCAAAGGCGAGCAGCGCGCCGAACTCGAAGGCGCCCTGCCCCTTGAACTCGTTGCGCGCCAGCAGCCAGGCAATGAGCAGGCCCAGCGCCGCGGTGATCGGCGCCGAGATGCCGGCCAGTTTCAGCGTGGTGATCAGCGAGTTCCACGCCGTGCCGGCCCACACCAGCCCGAACTGGCCCCACTCCAGCGCGAAGGCGCTCTTGAAGTGGTTGAGCGTGAAGCTGTAGTCGCGGCCCCAGGTCTGCACGAAGCCGCCCGCGAAGGCGAACAGGTAGACCACGGCGGTGAAGGCGATCCACGGCAGCGCGATGCACTGGATGGTGCGACGCACGCCGTCAGGCAGTGCCATCGAGATGCCGGCGTCGCCCTTGCCGCTCACGGTCGTGTAGTTCTGCTTGCCCAAGAGGCCGCGCTGCAGCGCGAACACGCCGAGGGCGAACAGCGTGAGCACCCAGGCCAGCGACGCGGCGCGGCCCTGGTCGTACTGCGCGCCAACGATGGCGAAGAAGATGTCGGTCGACAGCACCGAGAACTGCCCGCCCACCACCACCGGATTGCCGAAGTCGGCAATGCTCTCGATGAAGCCGACCAGGAAGGCGTTGGCCAGCCCGGGCTTGAGCAGCGGCAGCGTCACGGTGAAGAAGGCGCGGCGCCGGTCGGCGCGCAGCATCTGCGCGGCTTCTTCCAGGCTGGGCGCGATGCCCTGCACCACGCCGCGCATGATCATGAAGGCGATGGGCGTGAAGGCGAACAGCTGCGCCACCAGCACGCCGGGCATGCCATAGAACCAGCGCGTGGGCTCGATGCCGAACACGTTTTCGAGCACCTGGTTGACGATGCCGGCGCGGCCGAACAGCAAGATGAGGCCCAGGCCGACCACGAACGGCGGCGTGATGATCGGCAGCAGCGCCAGCACGCGCAATGCGCCCTGCCCGCGCCGGCTGCCGCGCTCGGCCATCAGCGCCATCAGCGTGCCCAGGAAGGTGGTGCCGGCCGCGGTGAGCAGCGCCAGCACCAGCGTGTTCCACGCCACGCCGCAGCGCACGCCGCCCGCCAGGCAACCCAGGCCCCAGATGCGCTCGGTGAACACGCGCGCCGCGAAGGCCGCGATCGACCACTGCCCGTCTTCGTTGAAGAAGGCGCCCGACAGCGCCCGGCTCACCGGGTAGGCGATGAACAGCGCCATCAGCACGCCGCAGCCGACCACCGAGGCAGACACGAACAGGTCGCCCTTGAACAGGCCGAGCCGCGCCATGCCGAAGGCCGCCAGCAGCACCAGCGCCGTGAGCGCCACGAAGCCGCCCGCGCCGATGCCGAACTGGTTGACGGCCAACTCGCCGAACTGGGTGTTGAGCGCCGCGACGCTCCAGCCGCGCGCGCCGATGGTGAAGCCCGCCACGGCCAGGCCGATGGCGCCGATCGCGCCGCCCGCCAGCAGCCAGCGCCCCTGCGCCTTGCCGGCTGGCAGGGCCGCGCCGACGGCGCACAGCAGCAGCCCGGCCAGCCCGATGAAGAGCCAGCTGCGGCCCTGCGTCGCGGCCTGCATCAGGCCGTTGGCGCCCTCTGCCTGCCCGAAGACCTGCGGAACGGCTTCGTACCAGGTCGCATCCTGGATCGCATACCAGGGCAGCACGAGATAGGCCGCCAGGCCCAGCGCGACCCAGGCCCAGATCCATCGCCGCGCGCGCCGGGCGGCGGCCAGGGACGCCGGGTTGGCCGGCGCGCCTTCGTTGGAACGCGCCTGCACTTAGCGCGGCAGCGAGTTGACGTCTTTTTCCCAGCGCGCGATCAGGCGGCGACGCTCGGCGCTGGCGCCGTACTTGGCGTAGTCGTAGTTGATGAACTTGATCTTCTTGAAGTCAGGAATGCGCGGGTCGAGCTTGGCGCTCGCGTTGCTGGGCAGCTGGAACTGCTTGTTGGCGGCGCCCAGTTCCTGCGCCGCGGGCGTGAGCGCCCATTCGTAGAACTTCTTGGCCGCATCGAGGTTGCGCGCGCCCTTGATGATGCTCATGGAGCCGATCTCGGCGCCGGTGCCGTCGGCGGGCGTGATGGTTTCGACGGGGAAGCCCTGCATCTTCTCGCCCGGGCCGTCGTGCACGAAGCTGATGGAGATCGCAGTTTCGCCGCGCGCCACCGCCTTGATCGGGCCGGTGCCCGAGCGGGTGTACTGGCCCACGTTCTTGTGCAGCGCCTTGAGGTAGTCGAAGGCCCTGTCCTCGCCCATGAGCTGCACCAGCGTGGCGATCATGGTGTAGGCCGTGCCGCTCGATGCGGGGTTGGCCACCTGGATGTCGCCCTTGTACTCGGGCTTGAGCAGGTCGGCCCAGGTCTTGGGCACGGGCAGCTTCTTCTTGGCCAGCAGCTCGGGGTTGTAGCCGAAGCCCAGCGGGCCCGAGTAGATGCCCACGGTCTTGTAGCCCGACTGCTTGGCCTGTTGCTGCGCCCAGGGATGCAGCTGCGTGAGCGTGGGCGACTTGTATTCGAGCGTGAGCCCCTGCTCGGCCGCCTGCAGGTGCGGGTCGCCCGTGCCGCCGAACCAGACATCGGTCTTGGGGTTGTCCTTCTCGGCGATGAGCTGGGCCAGCGCCTCGCCCGAGCCCTTGAGCGCCATGTTGATGCGCACGCCCGTGGTACGGGCGTAGACGGTGGAGATTACGTTGCACCACTCGGCCTGCACCGAGCAGATGACGTTGACGGTCTGCGCCGACGCGGCGGCCGACAGACCCAGCAGCGCGGCTGCCGTGAAAAGCTTCTTCATTGGTATTCCCCTGCCTCGGCAATAAAAAAAGGCCTCGCGGCCATGGGACAGCGTAGCTTTAGTACAGGTGTGCCGAATCGGTACAAGTACCATCGCGACTGGCACGTTGCCTGCTCGGCATTCAGACAAAGGAAAGTTTTCTCATGAGCTTCGATCTCGTTCTGTTCGGCGGTACTGGCGACCTTGCGTGGCGCAAGCTGATGCCCGCGCTGTTCCAGGCCTTCAGGCACGGCAGCCTGCCGCAGGACGGGCGCATCGTCGGCGTGGCGCGCGACGACCTGTCGGACGACCAGTACCGCGAGCTGATCCAGTCGCGCTTCAGCGCCGTCGAAGGCGCCAAGCGCCCCTCCCCCGAGGAGTTCAAGAAGTTCGCGTCCATGCTGCACTACCTGCGCATGGACCTGTCCAAGCCCGCCGACTACGCCAGCCTGGCCGACCTGCTCAAGCAGCGCGACGCCAAGACGGTCGTGATGTACGTGGCCACGGCGCCCGCGCTCTTCACGCAGGTGGTCGAGCAGATCGCCGCCGCCGGGCTCAACGGCCCGCGCACCCGCGTCGTGCTCGAAAAGCCGCTGGGCCACGACCTGGCCTCCAACCGCGCGATCAACGCCGCGGTGGGCAAGGTGCTCGAGGAAAAGCAGGTCTTTCGCATCGACCACTACCTGGGCAAGCCTTCGGTGCAGAACCTGTTCGCGATGCGCTTCGGCAATGCCCTGTTCGAGCCCATCTGGCGCCGCGAGCACATCGCCAACATCCAGATCACCATGGCCGAGGACCTGGGCGTGGAAAAGCGCGGCGCCTTCTACGACCAGACCGGCGCGCTGCGCGACATGGTGCAGAACCACGCGCTGCAGCTGCTGTGCGCCGTGGCCATGGAGCCGCCCATCAACGCGCACGCCGACGCCATCCGCGACGAGAAGCTCAAGGTGCTGCGCGCCCTCAAGCCCTGGACACCCGAGAGCCTGGGCCTGCACGCGGTGCGCGGCCAGTACACGGCCGGCACGGCCTACGGCGAGCGGGTGCAGGGCTACCGCGACGAGCCGGGCGTGAACCCCGACAGCCGCACCGAGACCTTCGTGGCGCTGCGCACCGAGATCGCCAACTGGCGCTGGGCCGGCGTGCCCTTCTACATCCGCACCGGCAAGCGCCTGGCCTCGCGCGACGCGCGCATCGAGGTCAACTTCCGCCCCACGCCGCACGCCATCTACCGCGCCCCGGCGGGCAACGTGAACAAGCTGGTGATCAACCTGCAGCCCAAGGACGGCCTGGAACTGCACATGCTCGCGCAGGCGCAGGACAACCGCCAGCGCGGCGGCAACGGCCACGCCAGCGCCGCCCAACTGGCGCCGGTGCAGCTCGACCTGGACTTCGACAAGCGCTTCGGCGCCGAGCGCGTGGGCGCCTACGAACGCCTGCTGCTGGACGTGATCGACGGACGCCTGAACCTGTTCGTGCGCAGCGACGAGCAGGAAGAAGCCTGGCGCTGGGTCGAGCCGCTCATCGACTCCTGGGAGTCCGACGGCGGTCCGCGCCCCTATGCGGCCGGCACCTGGGGCCCCAGCGCGTCGAGCGCCATGATCGCCCGCGACGGCTTCGCCTGGGGCGAGGAGCAGTAAAGCCGCCGCCGAATGCGCCGCGCCTTCAGCCGAACTGAAGGCAGCGCATGCTGAGCGTGCCCGACTGGAAGCCTTCGTAGACCGTCTTTGCACGCTCGCCCGGCGCCGCAGCGCCCAGGGCATACAGGAAGGGAAAGTAGTGGTCCGGCGTGGCCACGGCGGTCGACGCCCCTTCGAGTTTTTCGTAGCCGATCAGCGCGCGGTCGTCCCGGCCGGCCAACGCGGCCTTGACCGCCTCGTCGAACGACTGCGCCCACGGGCGGCTCGCCTTAAACCCATCGGGCGTGCCACGGTCGGTGGCGCGCAGGTTGTGCACCACGTTGCCGCTGCCCATCACGAGCACGCCCTGGTCGCGCAAGGCCGCCAGGTCGCGCCCCACCGCATGGTGGAACGCCGCCGGCTTGTCGTAGTCGATGCTGAGCTGGAAGACCGGCACGTCGGCCTTCGGGTACAGGTGCTTCAGCACGGTCCAGGTGCCGTGGTCCAGCCCCCACTGCTCGGTGGCGATCACCGGCGTTTGCTTGACGGCGCCGATCGTTTCGCGCGCGAGTGCAGGGTGGCCCGGTGCCGGGTATTCGATGTCGAACAGCGCCTGCGGGAAGCCACCGAAGTCGTGGATCGTCTTGGGCCGCGTCTGCACCGTGACCCCGGTCGCGCCCTGGCTGAGCCAGTGCGCCGACACGCTGAGGATCGCCGTGGGGCGCGGCAGCTCGCGACCCCAGGCCGCAAGGCGGCGCGTGAAGGCGTTGTCCGCCAGCGCGTTCATCGGTGAGCCGTGGCCGATGAAGATGACGGGCATGCGGCGCGCCGGTGCTGCGCCGGCCGCGTGCGCGATCTCGGTCATCGACGCCAGCACGGCGGTGGCGCCCAGCGCCGAGCCCATGAGAAAGCCGCGGCGGCCGAGCAGGCGGGTCATCGGGGTGAAGGTCATCGTGTCAGAGGGTGTGGATTCGGGGCCAACCCGGGACTGTGCAACAGAGTGAGGGCTGGGAAAGTGCGTTTACGCACACCGCCCGGCGCAAGGTCCATGGTTCACGGCACGAATGCACGCAGGCGCTCGCCCAGCGGCGCCAGGAAATCGCGCAGCAAGGGCTCGCGCATCAGCGTGTCGAGGTAGCCCGGCGCCAGTCGCCCGTTCTCCCCATACACCGCCAGCACGCGCAGGCTCTCACCGCGCAGCACGGTGGTCGCGTGGACGTCGCCCTGCCGCTCGCAGGCGCTCGCCATGTCGCGCAGCAGCGCCGTGGCATCGTCGGCATCGGGCGCCCATTGCTGGCCGTAGAGCCGGGCCAGCCGCTGCGCATCGGCGAACGGCACGTCGGGGAAGATCAGCGGCAGGAGGCGTTCCCGCACACGGGTCAGCGCCGTCACATCGGTTTCCGTGAGGCCCGCGGCGTGGCGGCGCGTCAGGTGGCTCAGGTTCATGCCGAGGTTGGCGAGCCGCACACCGCCGCGCACCAGTTCCAGCAAGAGGCCGAGCCATGCGAACCGGCCGAGCGTGGCATCGAAGCCGAGCCCGCGTTGCTGGATGCGGGGCAGCGACAGCATCAGGCCGCCCATCAGCAGCGGCTGTTCGTGCGGCAAGTGGGCCAGCAGCGCGGCCAGGATCTGGTCGTGCATCTCCGGCAGGCGCTGCATCGGTGGTTCCGCGTCGCCGTCGCGGGCGAACCAGGCACCGACCGCGCCGATCTCCGGCGACGCGCGCAGGAACGCGGACTGCACCTGCAGGCGCTCGGGCGCACAGCGCACGGTCGGCGCCCACAGCGCCAGCGCGTCGCCGCGCGCCTGCATCAGCCCCCATTGCGCAGCCGCCGCCCAGCCCATCGGGACGGGCGCCTGCAACAGCAGCAGCCCAGCCAGCCGCGGGTCGGCGGCCATGCGCGCGCGAACCACGTCGACGGTGGCATCGGTGGAGCCGTCGTCCACCACGATGATCTGGCGCGGTGCGAGGCTTTGCTCGGCGATCGATGTCAGGGCCTCCGCGACATCGGCCTCGTTGTCCCGCGTCACCATCAGGACGGCCACCTGCGACGCAGGCTCAGCCGTATTCCGTGCCTGCTGCCCCACCCATCGCTGCCGGGCCGCCGCAAGGTAGCGCTGCATCGCCCCCGCCAGCACCTCATGCTGCGGCAGCAAGGATTGCAGCGCCCGAGGTCCGGCGATTTCCAGCGCGCGCCGCCGCGGCGCGTCGGCCACCAGCGCGCGCACGCGGTCGACCAGCTCGTCCTTCGTGCACCCTTCGACCGCATCGCGCAGCACCCGCGGAATCTCGGAATGCGGATACAGCTCCGACACCACGGCCTTGCGATGCCGCAGCAGGATTGACAGGCGCGGCAGCTCCACCGTGCTGGAGTGGTTGGCCTTGCGCATGTTCAGTCCGACCTTGGCGCGCGGCAGCAAGGCGTCGCGCTGCGCCGGCGTCCAGGCGGTGCCGAAGGGGTAGGCCACCCGCAGTCCGGCGGCAGTCAATGCCTCCAGCACCTGCAGCCGCCGGGGCGTCGTCTCGCCGAAGAAGATGACGTCGATGTCCTGCTGCCCGTCGTCCAGCACTTCGGACGCGGGCAGCAGCGGCGTGGCCATCGGCTCGAAGCCCGGCCCCACGTAATCCGACCGATGGATGCCCAGCGCCGGGTGGTGCACCATGTTCTCGAGGCTGTACTCCCACACATGGGCGCGCTGCAGCAGCCGTTGGTAGCCGGGCATCTCCGCGAGCAACGCGGGCAGGGCCGGCTCGAAGTTGACGACGATCGCGTTCGGCGGCAGCTCGTCGTCCGAGGGCAGGCTCAGGCCCATCGCGAAGAAGAAGAGGTTGATGTCGTCGTTGTCGACACCCGGGCCCGGCGCAATGCTTGTGGTGTAGCCGAGGCGTTCGCAGGCGAGGCGAAAGCCCTCCATCACCTCCCGCACGTTCTCGTTGCCCAGCGAGCAGAAGCGCAGGTGCGGCCGGTACGGAAAGTCCGTCGGCCAGCCCTGCGGGCTGCCGCCTTCACTCACAAGCGGCCTTCCTCCACCGCGTGGCAAGCCACCTGCACACCCTTCAGGCTCAGCAGCTGGGGCCGCTCCGTCGAGCAGCGCGCATTCGCATGCGGGCAGCGCGGATGAAAGGCGCAGCCGGTCGGCGGATTCAGCGGATTCGGCACCTCGCCCTGCACCGGTGTGCGCGCGCGGCCGGTGTGCTTCATCTGCGGGATCGCGTCGAGCAGCATGCGGGTGTACGGATGCTGCGGCTCGGCGAAGAGCTTCTGCTTGTCCGCCACCTCGACCAGCCGGCCCAGGTACATCACGCCGACCTGGTCGGCCACGTGGCGCACCACGGCGAGGTTGTGCGAGATGAACAGGTACGTCAGGCCCTGCTCGCGCTGCAGGTCCTTCATGATGTTGAGCACCTGCGCCTGCACGCTCACGTCGAGCGCCGAGGTGGGCTCGTCGCACACGAGGAACTCGGGCTGCGTGGCGAGCGCGCGCGCGATGGAGATGCGCTGGCGCTGGCCGCCCGAGAACTGGTGCGGGTACTTGCTCATGTCCAGCGGCGAGAGGCCGACCGACTGCAGCAGCTCGCCCACGCGCTGGCGCAGCGCGTCCTTGTCGCTCAGGATGCCGTGCTCGCGCAGCGGCTCGCCGATGATGTCCTCGACGATCCAGCGCGGGTTGAGGCTCGCGTAGGGGTCCTGGAAGATCATCTGGATACGGCGGCGCAGCTGACGGCCTTCGGGCGTCTTGAACGCGGCGTGCGCGTCCTGCCCGTCGAACTGCAGGCCGCCGCGCGTGGGCGCATACAGGCCCACCAGCAGGCGCGCCACGGTGCTCTTGCCGCAGCCCGATTCACCGACCAGCGCGAGCGTCTTCCCGCGCTCGATGGAAAAGCTCACGCCGTCCACTGCGTGCAGCAGCACGCGCGGCTTGCGTTCGAGCACACGGTTGAGCCAGGGCGGCGACACGTCGAAGGTGCGTGCGAGGTCGTGCGCGACCACGAGCGGCTCGCCGGTCTTTGCCGCTGCGGCGTCCTTGCGGGGTTCGATCACGGCGCTCATCGGGTCACCTCTGCCAGGGGTTCGGCCGCCTCGGGCGTGGCGCGCTCGCCGGCCGCCAGGGCGTCGTGGTGCTGCGCGGCGATCTCGGCCTGCCCCGCATGCGGGTCGGCGGGGTCGTGCAGCCAGCAGGAGGCGCGCGTGGCGCCCGCGTGCATCAGCTCGGGCCGTTCGGTCAGGCAGCGTGCGAAGGTGCGCGGGCAGCGCGGGTTGTAGGCACAGCCGGTCGGAATGGCATTGAGCCGCGGCATGGCACCGTCGATCTGGTTGAGCCGTTCGCGATCGCTCGTCATGTCGGGGATCGACGCCATCAGGCCCGAGGTGTAGGGGTGCGCGGGCTGGTGGATCACCTCGTGCACCGGGCCGATCTCGGCGATGCGGCCCGCATACATCACGGCCACGCGATCACAGGTCTCGGCGATCACGCCCATGTCGTGCGTGATGAGCATCACCGCCGCGCCGCGTTCCTTGCAGACCTGCTTGAGCAGCTGGATGATCTGCGCCTGGATCGACACGTCGAGCGCGGTGGTCGGCTCGTCGGCCACGATGAGCTTGGGCTCAGCCGCGAGTGCGAGCGCAATCACGACGCGCTGGCGCATGCCGCCCGAGAACTGGTGCGGAAAGTGGTCGATGCGCTGTTCGGCGGCGGGAATGCCGGTGTCCTGCAGCAGGCCGATGGCGCGCTTGCGCGCTTCCGACTCGGTCACGGGCAGGTGGGTGCGGATGGTCTCGATGAGCTGGCGGCCCACGGTGTACAGAGGGTTCAGCGAGGTCAGCGGATCCTGGAAGATCGCGCCGATCTTGCGACCGCGGATGGGGCGCATCGCATCGAAACCGAGGTTGTCGATGCGCTGGCCCTCGAGCAGGATCTCGCCGCCGGCCACGCGGCCCGGCGGTTCGAGCAGGCCAATGATGGCCGCGCCGGTGAGCGACTTGCCCGCGCCCGATTCGCCCACCACGCCGAGGATTTCCCCGGGCGCGATGTCGAAGGAAATGCGGTCGAGCGCGCGCAGCGTGCCGCGGCGATTTGGAAATTCGACGACGAGGTCTTTGACCTGGAGCAGCGTCATGGGGGCGTTCTCCTTTTCTGTTCAGCGCAAGCGCGGATTCAGCGCGTCGCGCAGCCAGTCGCCGAGCAGGTTCACGCTGAGTGCGATCAGCACCAGCATCAGGCCCGGGAACACCGTGATCCACCATTCACCCGAGAACAGGTACTGGTTGCCGATACTGATGAGCGTGCCCAGCGAAGGCGAGGTCGGCGGCACGCCGACGCCCAGGAACGAGAGCGTGGCCTCGGTGATGATCGCGGTCGCGACCTGGATGGTGGCCAGCACCATCACCGGCCCCATCACGTTGGGCAGCACGTGGCGCAGCATGATGCGCAGCGGCGCCACGCCGGTGACGCGCGCGGCCTGCACGTACTCCTTGTTGCGCTCCACCAGCGTGGAGCCGCGCACGGTGCGCGCGTACTGCACCCAGCCCGTGAGCGAGATCGAGATGATCAGCACGCCGAAGGCCAGCGACTCGTGCGCGCCCGGAAAGAGCGCGCGGCCGACGCCGGCGATGAGCAGCGCGACGAGGATGGGCGGGAACGACAGCATCACGTCGCAAACGCGCATGAGGAAGGAGTCAAGCCAGCCGCCGAAGAAGCCGGCCAGCAGGCCGAGCACCACGCCGACGACCACCGACAGCACCACCGACACCACGCCGACGATCAGCGAGATGCGCGCGCCGTAGATCACGGCCGAAAGAATGTCGCGGCCCTGGTCGTCGGTGCCGAGGATGTATTTGGTGGAGCCTTCGGCGCTCCACGCCGGTGGCAGGCGGGCGTCACCAAGTTCGAGGGTGGCGAGGTCGAAGGGGTTGTGCGGCGACACCCATCCGGCGAACACCGAACAGAAGACGCACACCAGCGCAATGACGGCGGCTGCGATCGCCACCGGTGAGGTGCGGAAGCTGTAGCCGACATCGCTGTCGAGCCAGCGAGCAAGGGTTTTTTTCATCGCCGGGCCGCGTGGGAGTTATTTTTCATCGTGAAGCAAAAAAGGAATGGGCCCGCAAGAAGCGGGCCCATGGTCGGGCCGCTCAGGCAGCGGCCCACGGTCGACTTACTTGATGCTCATCCACTTGAAGTACATGAAGTTGTCGGCCAGTTGCACCAGCTCGACCTTCTTGCTCACGCCCCAGGCCAGCGACTGCTGATGCAGCGGCAGGTGGCCGATGTCGTCGGTGTGGACCTTGAAGGCTTCCTTGATCATCTCGTTGCGCTTGGCCTTGTCCGACTCGGACTGGATCTTCTTGGTCAACTCGTCCAGCTTCGGATTGCAGTAGGCGCCCAGGTTGAACTGGCCCGTGCCCTTGTCGTCGGGGCACGAGGTGAGCGAGCTCAGCGCGTTGTGCGAGTCGTAGGTGGTCGGGGTCCAGCCCAGCATGTAGAAGCTGGTGTCGCGGCGCAGGATCTTCGGGAAGTAGGTGCCCTTGGTCTCGGCCACGAGGTTGATCTTGACGCCGATCTTGGCCAGGTTGGCGGCCACGCTCTGACAGATCTGGCCGTCGTTGACGTAACGGTCATTCGGGCAGTTCATCGAGACTTCGAAGCCGTTGGGGTAGCCGGCTTCGGTCAGCAGCTTCTTGGCGGCATCGACGTCGAAAGGCAAGCGCTTGTCCTGGTCGGCGGTCCAGCCATTGATGCCCGGGCCGACGAGCAGCGCGGTGGGCTTGGAGGCGCCGCGCATCACGGTGCGCTGGATGCCGGCGATGTCGATGGCCTGGTAGAAGGCCTGTCGCACGCGCTTGTCCTTGAACGGGTTCTTGCCCTTCACGTTCGAGTACTGCAACTCGTCGCGCTTCTGGTCCATGCCCAGGAAGATGGTGCGCATCTCGGGGCCGGTGATGACGCGGGCGTTGGGCGCGGCGTTGATGCGCGCGATGTCCTGCACGGGCACGGGCTCCATCACGTCGACTTCGCCGGAGACCAGCGCGGCCACGCGGGTCGCGGGGTTGGCGATGGGCGTGAACACGATCTCCTGCGCGTTGCCGTCGATCTTGCCCCAGTAGGTGCCGTTGCGCGTGAACACGGTGCGCACGTTGGGCTGGCGTTCGCGCACGCGGAACGGGCCGGTGCCGTTGGCCTTGAACGAGGCGGTGTTCTCGATGCCCTTGCGGCGGTCGACGGGCTTGGTGGCCTGGTTTTCCTCGCACCACTTCTTGCTCATGATCATCGTGAGCGAGATCACGTCGGGCAGGATCGGGAAGGGGCCGTTGGTTTCGATTTCGACGGCGAGGTCGCTGACCTTGCGCACGGCCTTGATCTCGCTGAGCGTGGCCTTCATGTCGGAGCCGTCGCCCTGCGCACGCGCAAAGCTGAACACGACGTCGTCGGCGCTGAACGGCGTGCCGTCATGGAACACCACGCCCTTGCGCAGTTCGAAGCGCCACACGTTCGGCGAGGTCTGCTTCCAGCTCGTGGCCAGCAGCGGCGCCAGGCTCAGGTCCTTGTTGCGGCCCACGAGAGTTTCATAGACGTTGGCGGTGACGCTCAGCTGCAGCGACTCGTTGAGCGAGTGCGGGTCGAGCGACAGGGCGTCGCCCTGGTTCGCGATGCGGATGGTCTGCGCGCTGGCGACCATGCTGACGGCGCTCAGAGCGCACAGGACAGCGACCGCAGCCGCTTGCTTCTTGAAACTCATGGGAACACTCCTCGGGTTGAAATCGAACACATCACGGCGCCGCGGTGGCGGCGGCTTTCCCTGGCTGCAGGCTGCGGGTAGCAACCGGCGGCATGCCCTGCTCGATCAGGCCCGCATGCAATGCGGCGCCCAGCGGCAGGATCTCGTCATTGAAGTCGTAGCGGCTGTTGTGCAGGAAGGCGCCGCTGCGGGCGTCCTGGCCGATGCGCAGGTAGGCACCGGCCTTCTTCTGCAGCATGAAGGAAAAATCTTCGGCACCCATACTGGGCTCCAGGTTGCGATCGACGTTCTTCGCGCCGACCAGCGCCTGCGCCACGTCGGCCGCGAACATCGCTTCGGGCGCGGTGTTGATCGTGGCCGGGTAGATGCGTTCGTACTTGATCGTCGCGGTCGCGCCAAAGCCGGCGGCAATGGCCGTACACAGCTCGCTCAGTCGCTGCTCGACCTGCGCCTGCACGCGCGCACTGAAGGTGCGCACGGTGCCGACCAGCGTGGCCTCGCCCGGGATCACGCTCATCGCGCCGAGGTCGCCGGCCTGCACGGCGCAGATGCTGACGACGGCCGCGTCGATGGGGCGCACGCTGCGCGACACGATGGTCTGCGCCGCGGTGATGATGTGCGCGGCCACCACGACGGGGTCGATGGTCTGGTAGGCATGCGCACCGTGGCCGCCCTTGCCCTTGATCTCGATCGTCACGCGGTCGGCCGCGGCCATCATGGCGCCGCGGTTGATGCCGACGGTGCCAGCCGGCATCGCGGGCCAGTTGTGCATGGCGTAGACGGCGTTCACCGGGAAGCGGTCGAACAGGCCGTCCTCGATCATCACGCGCGCGCCGGCAAGGCCTTCTTCGCCGGGCTGGAAGATCAGCACGGCGGTGCCGTCGAAGTCGCGCGTCTCGGCCAGGTAGCGCGCGGCGCCGACGAGCATGGCGGTGTGGCCGTCGTGGCCGCAACCGTGCATCAGGCCGTCGTTGGCGGAGCGCCAGCCGAAGTCGTTGTCCTCGCGCATGGGCAGCGCGTCCATGTCGGCGCGCAGGCCAATCATGCGGCCGCTGGCCGTCGACTTGCCGCGGATGACGCCGACGACACCGGTCTTGCCGATGCCCTCGTGGATCTCGTCCACGCCGCAGGCGCGCAGCGCTTCGCGCACGCGGCCCGCCGTGTAGACCTCTTCGAAGCCGAGCTCGGGGTGGGCATGCAGATCGCGGCGAAAGGCCGTGATCTCGGGGTAGAAGCTGGCGATGTGCGCGAAGGCCCGGCCGGAGGCCTGCAGGCGCGGCGTTGCGGCAGCGGTTGCGACACTCACCTCAATGGCCTCCCGCCTTGCCCACGCGCAGCCGGGGATCGACCACGAAGTACAACAGGTCGACCACGAGGTTGATCACCACGAAGATCAGTGCGATCAGGCACAGATAGGCGGCCATCACGGGGATGTCCGCGAAGGTCACGGCCTGGATGAAGAGCAGCCCCATGCCGGGCCACTGGAACACCGACTCGGTGATGATGGCAAAAGCGATCAGGCCGCCGAGCTGCAAGCCCGTGATGGTCATGACCGGTACCAGCGTGTTCTTGAGCGCATGGCCGAAGTGGATCGCGCGGTTCGACAGGCCCCGTGCACGCGCGAACTTGATGTAGTCGGTGCGTAGCACCTCGAGCATCTCGGCGCGCACCAGCCGCATGATCAGCGTGAGCTGGAAGATCGCCAGCGTCACCGCCGGCAGGATGATGTGGTGCCAGCCGTCGGCCTTGAAGAGGCCGCTGGTCCACCAGCCGAACTGCACCGTATCGCCGCGCCCGAAGCTCGGGAACCAGCCCAGCGTCACGGCGAAGACCAGGATCAGCAGGATGCCGATCAGGAAGGTGGGCAGCGACACGCCGAGCAGCGACACGGTCATGAACACCTGGCTCATGAAGGTGCCACGGCGCAGGGCGGTGTACACGCCCATCGGAATGCCGACGAACAGGGCCAGGGCCGCGGCCACGAGTGCGAGTTCGAGCGTGGCCGGGAAGCGCTCGCCGATCAGGCGCGACACCTTGGCGCCCTGGCGCAGGCTCAGTCCAAATTCGCCTTGCGCGGCGTTGACGAGGAAGTGCCAGAACTGCACGAAGAAGGGTCGGTCGAGCCCCAATGCGGCGCGCATTTCACGGATCTGGTCGGGCTTGGCATCTTGCCCCAGCAGGAACACGACCGGGTCGCCGACATATTGAAAGAGGAGGAAGGCAATGAACGCAACCGCGATCATCACGATCACGGCCTGGATCAGGCGGCGCAGTACAAAGGCAGTCATTCAGCAACAAGAGTGATCGCGGCATGCTAGCAGTGCAAGCAGCGTGCCCGCACGGGGGTTCCCCGGGGGTGGAGGCGCAATTTTTACGAGTGAGAACAGGCGCGCGCCAAAAGAAAAAGCCACCCGGCTTGCGCCGGGTGGCTTTCAGTCTTTCGATTCGAAGCTGGCTTGCGCCAGCATCAAATTAGAAAGCGTGACGGATACCGAAGTCGTAGCCAGTCGAGTTCTTCGGGGTGAAGACACCGCTGTTGATGAAGGCCGGGCCGCCAACGGTCAGGGCTGCACCGTTCTTGTTGCTCACGCGAGCAACGGTAGCGTACAGAGCCGTGCGCTTCGACAGGTTGTGCACGTAGCCGATAGCCAGCTTGTTAGCCTTCGGGTCAGCGATACGCGGCTGGAACAGCACTTCCGGCTGGTTCAGGTCGTACTTGACGCTCGAGTACGAAGCGCGGATCAGGCCAGCACCGACGGGCACGGTCACGCCGAGCAGGTAGCCGGTCAGGTCGGTGTCAGGCGTAGCGCCGACGAAGGGGGTGACTTCGTAGTCGACCTTGTTCTTGACGCGCGACACTTCACCGAACAGCTTCACGGGACCGAAGTCGTACGAAGCGCCCAGGTTCAGCGTGTTGACCTTGTTGGTCACGCCAGCGTAGAACTGGTCACCCGAGGTGCTGCTGCCATAGGCCAGCGCAACGTCCAGAGGACCGTTGGCGTAGCCGAAGCGGCCACCGACGTAACGGCCGGTGCGCGAGTTGTTCGCGACGTTAGGCGTAGCGGTACCAGGGCTGAACTTGTCCTTCTCGTGGAAGCCGTACTGCACTTGGCCGTAGAAGCCGCCCAGGTTCGGGGGCAGGAAGTAGCCGATGGTGTTGCTGGCGCGAACGTAGTTCGGGTTGCCACCAAAGCCACCCGAACCGCCGGTGGTGTTGAAACCGCTGGCCGTCGAGATCAGGTTGGTGCCAACGCCGTTGGTGCCGAACGGATCGAACACGGTGTCGTTCCAGAACGTCGGGGTGTAATCACGGCCCAGACGAACTTCACCGAAACCACCCGACAGGCTCACGGTCGAGCGACGAGCGAACGTCGAAACGCCAGTTGCGCCGTCGTCGTTGGTGATCGGGGCTTCGAGCCAGAAGCTGGCTGCCAGGCCACCACCCAGGTCTTCCGTACCACGGAAGCCCAGACGGCTGGAGTTGTAACCCGAGTTAGCCAGAGCCGTGCGGCTGACCTTCACGCTGCCACGGTTCAGGTAGAACGGGTTCAGGAAGGTGGCGCCGTTCAGGTCACGCGAGGTGGACGAGTAGCCGCTGATCGACGCGTCGACCACACCAAACAGCGTGACGGACGACTGAGCCGAGGCAACACCGGCAACAGCCAGGGCAGCCAGAGCAACTAGAGATTTTTTCATTGCAAGTTTCTCCAAGGTTAAACATAGGGCTCCGGTGCGAAGGGCTCACCGTGACTGGCACTTTTGTGCTCCCACCGGACCCCGGGCCAACCTCCTTTTGGGAAGTTGATGCTATTGCACCAGAGCCGCTGCGGCAGGGCAAAACAAATCGCCCTAAATCTTGGAAGCCCCGTGTGTTTCGTTGCAGTCGTGCAACAAAGGACTTAGACGGGTGGTTTTGCCACGATATGAAACGAAATGTGCTGTCCTTGCATCCCCGGACAGGTGCGTTCAAATAGACCCATGACTGCCCTGCTCGACCCCGCCTTAACTGCCGCCGATGCGGCTATGCGCACGCTTTTTGCCCGATCTCACGCCACCCGGGCGCTTCCGCCCGCGATCCAGCCGCAAGGTGAATTGAGCGAATCGGAGCGCCGCGAGGCCGGTGCGCTGATGCGCGTGAACCATGTCGGCGAAGTCTGTGCCCAGGCGCTGTACACCGCCCAAGCCGCCGTGGCACGGGACCCGGCGTTGCGCGCGCACTTTCTGGAAGCCGCGCATGAAGAAACCGATCACCTGGCCTGGACCCGGCAGCGGCTGGACGACCTGGGCGCCCGCCCATCCCTCCTGAACCCACTCTGGTATGCAGGCGCCTTCGGTCTCGGCCTGATTGCCGGGCGCCTGGGCGACCCCCTGAGCCTCGGCTTTGTCGCCGAAACCGAACGACAGGTGGAAGCACACCTCGAAAGCCACCTGGACCGCCTGCCGCCCACCGATCACGCATCCCGCGCCGTGGTCGAGCAGATGAAGATTGACGAGGCCCGCCATGCCACGCAGGCCGTCGACGCGGGCGCCGCGGAACTGCCGGCCCCGGCCAAGGCCCTGATGCGCCTGGCGTCCCGGGTCATGACGACCGTCGCGCACCGGATCTGAGGCTCCGGCGCACCGCCACCCGGCGTTTCAGGTCTCGATCAGGTCGAAGCTGGTCGTGATTTCCGCCGTCTTCGCCAACATGATGCTGGCGGAGCAGTAGGTTTCGTGGCTGAGGGCGATCGCCCGCTCCACGGCGGTCGCCGGAATGCCCTTGCCCGCCACGGTGAAGTGCATGTGGATCTTCGTGAAGACCTTGGGGTCCTTCTCGGCGCGCTCGCTGGTCAGCTTGACGCTACAGCGCTCGACGCGATGGCGCCCCCTCTTCAATATGAGCACCACGTCGTAGGCGGTGCAACCGCCCGTGCCCGCGAGCACGGTTTCCATCGGCCGCGCCGCTAGGTTCTGGCCGCCGTTCTCGGGCTTGGCCGCATCCGGGGCGCCGTCCATCATCAGGACGTGGCCGCTGCCGGTCTCGGCCACGAAGCCCATGGCTGATCGGGTGCCTGCGTCACCGGTCCAACTTACTGTGCATTCCATGGTGTTCAGCTCCAATTGGGATGAATTCGTGCGGAAAAATGCGCACCAAACATCAACTTGTGTGTGGGAAAAGCATCGCCTGCTTGTTGCATCGCAACAAAGGGTGGGTATACTCTATTTCATTGCTGCGCACTTCATGGTGCGCACCCAGTTGTCTCCTCCACCCTTCCAATTGGTGGATTTAGCCCCGAGTCGCAAGACTCGGGGCTTTTTTCTTTGTGCGCGCCCCTACGCCCCGGGCCTCTTATCATCGCCGGCTTGCCCATGAACACTCCCCCGGAAGAAACCGTGCCCGACGCATCCGCCCTGGCGCTCACGCCCGCCGACTATCTCAAGAGAATCCTCAATGCGCGGGTCTACGACGTGGCCGTCGAGTCCGCTCTGGAGAAGGCGCGCGCGCTCAGCGAGCGGCTCGGCAATACCGTGTTGCTCAAGCGCGAGGACCAGCAACCCGTATTCAGTTTCAAACTGCGTGGCGCCTATAACAAGATGGCGCACCTGAGCAAAGCGCAATTGGCGAGCGGTGTGATTTGCGCATCGGCCGGCAATCACGCGCAAGGCGTTGCGCTCGGTGCGCGCAAGCTCGGCACGCGCGCGGTGATCGTGATGCCCGTGACCACGCCGCAATTGAAGATCGATGCGGTGCGTGGTTTCGGCGGCGAGATCGTGCTGCATGGCGACAGCTATTCCGATGCCTACCTGCATGCGCTCGAATTGCAGACGCAGCAGAACCTAACCTTCGTCCATCCCTTCGACGATCCCGACGTCATCGCGGGCCAGGGCACCATCGCGATGGAAATCCTGCGCCAGCACCAGGGCCCGCTCGACGCGGTGTTCGTGGCGATCGGCGGCGGTGGTTTGATCTCCGGCGTGGCCAACTACATCAAGGCCGTGCGGCCCGAGATCAAGGTGATCGGTGTCCAGATGAACGACTCCGACGCGATGATGCAATCGGTCGCCGCGCACCAGCGCGTGAGCCTGCCCGACGTCGGCCTGTTCTCCGACGGCACGGCCGTCAAGCTGGTCGGCGAGGAAACCTTCCGCATCGCGCAGAACCTGGTCGACGGCTACATCTCGGTCGACACCGACGCCGTGTGCGCCGCCATCAAGGACGTGTTCGTCGACACGCGCAGCATCGTCGAGCCGGCCGGCGCGCTGGCCGTGGCGGCGATCAAGCAGTACGCGGCCGAGCATGGCCGACTAGGCGAGACCTACGCGGCGATCCTGTGCGGCGCCAACATGAACTTCGACCGGCTGCGCTTCGTGGCCGAGCGGGCCGAGGTCGGCGAGGAACGCGAAGCGCTGTTCGCCGTGACCATCCCCGAAGAGCGCGGCAGCTTCCGTCGCTTTTGCGAACTCATCAGCCAGCTGCCGGCCGGCGGCGCGCCGCGCAACGTGACCGAGTTCAACTACCGCATCAGCGATGCCGCCAAGGCCCACGTGTTCGTCGGCCTCACGACCTCGGCGCGTGGCGAGTCGGCCACCATCGCGAAGGTCTTCATCGAACACGGCTTCGACGCGCTCGACCTCACGCACGACGAACTCGCCAAGGAGCACCTGCGCCACCTGGTGGGCGGTCGCACGGGGCTGGCGCACGACGAGCGCCTGCTGCGTTTCGTGTTCCCCGAGCGTCCGGGTGCACTGCTCAAGTTCCTGAGCCTGATGCGGCCGAACTGGAACATCAGCCTGTTCCATTACCGCAACCAGGGCGCCGACTACGGGCGCATCCTCGTGGGCCTGCAGGTGCCGGCCGAGGAGTCGGCGGCCTTCGACAGCTTCCTCGAAACGCTGGGCTATCCCTGCGTCGAGGAAACGGCCAACCCGGCCTACCGCCTGTTCCTTCAGGCCTGACGCAAAGAAGAGAAGAGAAGAGAAAGAAAAAGACCGCTGCGCTTACTGCGCGGGGGTCTGCGCCTGCGGCGGCGGCTCCATCGCGGCGCCCGCCGTGGCGGGAAGTTGCTGCTGCTGCGGCGGCATCACCATCGTCGGCATCGTGGCCGGCAACGGGCCTGCAGGCACAGCCGGCGACACCGTGGGCAAACCGGCAGGCGGAGTCGGAAGCCCCATGCTCAGCGGCGCACGCACCGGCAGCTGCAGCGTGAACGCCGCGGGCCCGTCGCGCTGAGCACCGAGCGTCGCCGCGCGCACGCCCACCGACTGCAGCACATAGCTCTCGCCGACCTTCGAGCCGACGCGGAACGGCCGCGGCGGCTTGCCGTCGATCGAGATCAGTGCCGCCCCCTGGTTCGACGGGTCCGCCACCACGCCCGACAGCGCGAAGCGGCTCGCGGCCTCCGGCGCCACGGGGGCGTTCGACGTCACCGTGACCACGCCCAGCAACCGGGCCACCGCCTCGGCATCGGCCGCGACCGGTGCGCGCGGCATCGTGGCCGCAGCGGCCACGGCGTCGGCCGGCGAGGCCAGCCGCAGCGCCCAGAACACCGCGGCGCCCGCGGCCAACGCCCAAAGCCCCGTCGTTGCAAGTGGGGCATGCCAGCGGGCTGCGGAGTAAGGACTTGTCATGGCCGCGGATTATCATGCAGCGCGCTTACCGCCTCATGTCCCCGCAAGCTATGAACAAACTCCTTCGTTCCGTCTCCCGCACCGCACAACGCGGCTTCACGCTGATCGAACTCATGGTGGTGCTTGTCATCATCGGCGTGCTCGCTGCGCTGATCGTGCCGAACGTGATCGAGCGCGCCGACGACGCCCGCGTCACCGCCGCCCGCACCGACATCAACAACCTGATGCAGGCCCTCAAGCTCTACCGCCTCGACAACCAGCGCTACCCGACCGCCGAGCAGGGCCTGCAGTCGCTGCTGACCCGCCCCACCGCGGGCCCGGCCGCGCCCAACTGGAAGCCCTACGTCGAGAAGCTGCCCAACGACCCCTGGGGCCATCCGTACCAGTACATGAACCCCGGCATCAAGGGCGAAATCGACGTGCTCTCCTTCGGCGCCGACGGACAGAGCGGCGGCGAGGGCAAGAATGCCGACATCGGCAGCTGGCAGTAAGCGCATCGCCCCCGGCCGCGTGGTGCTGCCACCGCCTCGCGCAGCGCGTGGCTTCACGCTGCTGGAGCTGATCGTGGTGATCGCGATCATCGCCATCGCGACCGCCAGCGTGAGTTTCGCGATGCGCGACACCAACGCCGCCGCGCTCGACCGCGAGGCCGACCGCCTCGCCGCCCTGCTCGAATCGGCCCGCGCCCAGTCGCGCGCCAGCGGCGTCATGGTGCGCTGGCGCCTCGTCGAAGGCGGCGGCTTCGTCTTCGACGGCCTGCCCGCCGACGCGCTGCCCACCGGCTGGACGCACGCAGGCATCACGGCCCAGCCCATGCTGGGCGGCGACACGCCGGTGGCGGCGCTGCAGCTCGGGCCCGACCCCATCATTCCGGCGCAGCAGGTCATGCTGCACAGCGACGGCCCGCCCGCGCGCGTGCTGCGCGTCGCCACCGACGGGCTGCGGCCCTTCACCGTGTTCGCCGTGCCATGAGACAACGGCTGCGGCGCGCCGGCTCCAGCCACGGCTTCACGCTGGTCGAGGTGCTGATCGCGCTGGGCATCGTCGCGCTCGCGCTGGCGGCCGGCTCGCAGGCCACGATGTCGCTCACGCGCAATGCGCAGCGCCAGTCCGACCTCGTGCTGGCCGGCCTGTGCGCCGAAAACGAACTCGCCAAGGCGCGCCTGTCGCGGCAGATGCCGGCCGTCGGCGACTCGGGCTCGATCTGCCTGCAGGCCGGACTCACCTTCCTGGTGACGACCACGACGGTGCCCACGCTCAACCCGAATTTCCGGCGCGTCGACGTGCAGGTGCGCGACGAAGGCAGCGCGCCGCTGCTGCGCGTGTCGACCGTGGTGGGGCGCGTCTGATGACGAAGCCTTCGCGCGCACGCGGCTTCACGCTGATCGAGCTGCTGGTCGCCATCGCCGTGATGGCGCTGCTCGCGCTCGTGAGCTGGCGCGGCCTGGACAGCATGTCGCGCGCCACCACGCAGAACCAGCTGCGCGCCGACGCGGTGCTCACGCTGCAGGCCACGCTCGCGCAGTGGAGCGCCGACCTCGACGCCATCACCCTGCTCGCGCAGACCCGCCCGATCGACTGGGACGGCCGCGTGCTGCGCATGACGCGCCGCGGCAGCGACACCAGCACGCCGACCGTGCAGGTCGTCGCCTGGACGCTGCGCCCCGGTGCCGACGGCACGCGCTGGCGGCGCTGGCAGTCGGCGCCTTTCGCCACGCGCGACGAATGGGTGCAGGCCTGGAACCTGGCCGCGGCGTGGGCACAGGACGGCGCCGCGCCCACCGGCGGCGCCACCGATGTGGCGCTGATGCCGGTCAACAGCTGGCAGCTCGCGTACTTCCGCAACAACGCCTGGGTGCCGGCGGAGCCGCTGCCCGTGGCGGCGGCGAACCCGTCCAACCCGGCCGGTGCGCTCGTCGCCATGCCCGACGGCGTGCGGCTGGTGCTGAACCTGCCGCCCGGCGACGGGCTCTCGGGCACGCTCACGCGCGACTGGGTCCGACCGACGCTCGGGGGGCCGCGCTCATGACCGCGCCACGGCCGTACCGCGTGACCAGCACGCGCCGCCAGCGCGGCGCCGCGCTGCTCGCCGCCATGCTGACCGTGATGCTGGTCGCCACCTTTTCCGCCGCCGCGCTCTGGCAGCAATGGCGTTCGGCCGAGGTCGAAGGCGCCGAGCGCGCGCGCGTGCAGGCAGCCTGGGTGCTGATCGGCGCGCTCGACTGGTCGCGCCTGATCCTCGGCGAAGACGGCCGCGCCGGCGGCCCCGACCACCTCGGCGAACCGTGGGCCGTGCCGCTCGAAGAGGCCCGCCTCACGAGCTTTCTTTCGGCCGAAAAGAACGTGGCCAGCGACAACCTCGAAGGCCTGCCCGACGCATTCCTGTCGGGCCGCATCATCGACGCGCAGTCCAAGCTCAACGTGCTGTCGCTGGTGGACGCCGGCAAGCCAGTGCCGGCCAGCGTCGCCACCTTCACACGCCTCTTCAACCTGCTCGGCCTGCCCGCCGGCGAACTGACCCAGATGACCGCGCGGCTCGCGAGCGCGCTGCACACCGGCAGCACCGACGCCGCCTCAGGCGGTAGCGGCGGTGGCGATGCCAGCGCCGACACCGGCGCCGCTCCGCTGATGCCGCAGGAAGTCGCGCAACTGGTGTGGCTCGGCCTCTCGCCCGCCACCGCCGCCGCGCTCGAGCCCTACGTGACGATCCTGCCGGAGCGCACCACGCTCAACCTCAACACGGCCAGCGCCGAGGCCATCAGCGCGAGCGTCGAATCGCTGGGCATCGCCAGCGCGCGCCAGCTGGTGGAGCGGCGCACGCGCTCCTTCTTCAAGAACATCGAGGAAGCCAACGCCGGCCTGCCCAGCGGCGGCTCGCGCTTCAACGCGGCCCAGCACGGCGTGGGCACCCAGTATTTCGAGGTGTACGGCCGGCTGCGGCTGGACCGCACCTGGGTCGAGGAGCATTCGCTGCTCTTTCGCAAGGGCCTGGCCGTGACCACCGTCTGGCGCACCCGTGGCGCGGGCGCCACCATGCCCCCGGCAAAACCCTGACGCCGCTTTCCTTTTCTCTGACCAAAACACCGTCAAACGCACGTAGTCTCTGCAAGATATGCTATTCAAACAATAGCAACAACTTGTAAGCCACCCTCCTACAATCACCGGCTTTTCCGACACCCCCCGACATGACCCCGCTGCTGCTCATTGCCCCCCTCCCTCCGGCCGACGCCGCGGGCGAGTACGACTGGGCCCAGGCCGGTGAGGACGGCATCGCCCTGCGCGACCAGGGCCGCGCGCTGCTGACGTTGCTGCCGTCGGGCCCCGAGGTCACGCTCGGCATTCCGTCCTCGGCGCTGTCGTGGCACCGCGTCACCTTGCCCAAGGGCAGCATGGGCAGCACCTCGAAGCTGCGCGCCGTGCTCGACGGCCTGCTCGAAGAGCACCTGCTCGACGACCCGGAAGCCCTGCACTTCGCGCTCGCACCCGACGCCAAGGCCGGCGAGCCGGTGTGGGTCGCGGCTTGCAACCGCATCTGGCTGCGCAGCGTCGTGCAGGGACTCGAAGCCGCCGGCCGGCGCGTGGTGCGCATCGTTCCCGAATTCACGCCGCAACCGGCCGACGCACCACCGCTGCTGCAGGTCACGGGCGAGCCCGAGGCGCCGCAGCTCACGGTCTGCGACGGCGACGGCGTGGTCTCGCTGCCGCTGGCCGGCGCGGGCCTGGCCCTGTCGAACGGCCTGCCGCTGGACACCGCCGTCATCACCACCGAACCCGCCGTCGCCGAAGCGGCCGAGCACCTGCTGCAGCGCCGCGTGCCGATCGTGCAGGCGCCCCAGCGCTGGCTGCACGCCACGCGCACGCCCTGGGAGCTCGCGCAGTTCGACCTCGCCGTGACGGGCCGCGCGCGCGCCGGCAAGAAGTTCGCGTCGGTGCTGCAGACGCTGCGTTTCGCGCCCGAATGGCGCGCTGCGCGCTGGGGCATCGTGGTGCTGCTGTTGACGCAACTCATCGGCCTGAACGCCTGGGCCTGGAAGGAGCGCAACGCGCTCGAGTCCAAGCGCCAGGCCACGCGCGCCATCCTGACGCAGACCTTTCCCTCGGTGAAGATCGTGGTCGACGCGCCGCTGCAGATGGGCCGCGAGGTCGCCGCGCTGCAGCAGGCCGTGGGCGACGTGGCACCGAGCGATTTCGAACCCATGGTCGGCGCCATCGCCACCGCCATGCCGCCCGGGCGCTCCCCGAGCGCCATCGACTTCAGCGCCGGCCAGCTGCGCCTGCGCGGCCTGGGGCTGCAGCCGCAGGAGGTCACGCAGATCACCGCCGCGCTGTCGCCGCGCGGCTACCAGGTGCGCACCGAAGGCGATCTGCTACTGGTGCAGGCCGAGGCCAACCGATGAACTTCAGCGAACAACTCAAGGCCCGCTGGGCCGTCCTCGGGATGCGCGAGCGCCGCCTCGTCATCGGCGCCATCGCGCTGGTGGCATTGGCCTTGCTGTGGTGGATTGCGCTCGCCCCCGCGCTGCGCACGCTGGCCGCGGCACCGGCCGAACACGCACGGCTCGACGCCCAGCTCCAGCAGATGGCCACCTTGCAGAACCGCGCGAAGGCGCTGCAGTCGCAACCGCGCCTGGCGCGCGACGACGCCCTGCGCGCGCTCGAAAGCTCGGTGCGCGACGGCCTCGGCGTCACGAACGCCCAGCTCATGACGGCCGGTGGCGACGGCGCCGCCACCGTCACGCTGCGCGGCGCGCCCGCCCAGAACCTGGCGCAGTGGCTCGCACAGGCGCGCGGCAATGCCCACGCCGTGCCGCGCGAAGTGCACCTGACGCGCGCGCCCATCGCACCGCCGCCGCCAGGCGCCAAGCCCGCGCCCGCCACGCCCGACCAACCTCCGCAACCCCGCTGGGACGGCACGCTCGTGATGGCGCTGCCCGCCCCGCGCTGAAGCACCCCCACGCACCGCACGGCATGGCGAGACGCCCCCCGGTCCCCGACCTCGAGCCGCGCCGCGGCAGCTGGCGCTGGGCCGTGCTCGGCGCCGTCACCGGCATGCTGGTCGCGGTCGTGCTGTTCGCACCGGCGCGCTGGCTGGCCTCGGCACTCTCGGGCTGGACGCAAGGCCGCCTGCTGCTGGTCAACCCGCGCGGCACGGTCTGGAACGGCACCGCCGCCGTCGTGTTCGCCAGCGGCGCCGGCGGCACGCAGGCCGTCTCGCTGCCCGGCCTCTTGAACTGGCGCATGTGGCCGAACTGGCGCGGCCTGTCGGCGCGACTTGACCTCTCTTGCTGCGCAGCGCAACCGCTGGGCCTGCAAGCCAGCCCGCGCGCCAACGGCCTGCAGCTCGCCTGGCAGGACGCCCGCTCGCGCTGGCCCGCCACGCTGCTCACCGGCCTGGGCGCGCCCTGGAACACGCTCAAGCTCGAAGGCGCGCTCGACCTCAACACCCGCGCCTTCGCCATGCAATGGGACGGCCCCGCCTTGCGCCTCGAGGGCCAGGCCACGCTCGACGCCACCGATGTGTCGTCCGCCCTGTCGACCCTGCGGCCGATGGGCAGCTACCGCCTGTCGCTCGAAGGCGGCACGCGCCCCACGCTGCTGCTGAGCACGCGCGAAGGCAGCCTCGAACTGAACGGCAGCGGCAGCTGGAGCGGCACCGCGTTGCGCTTCAACGGCGAAGCCAGCGCGGCACCGGGCCGCGAAGACGCACTTTCCAATTTGTTGAACATCATCGGGCGGCGCGACGGTGCGCGCTCGATCATCACCCTGGGTTGATCCGACCATGAAGAAGCCTCTGTCCTCGTCCGGCGCCCGCCCCGGCCTCGTCGCGCTCGCGGTACGCCTGCTGATCGCGGCGTCGTTCGTGCCGGTGCTGCCGCCCGCCTACGCGCAGACCGGCGACGCCCCGCGGCGCGGCGAACCGATCACGCTGAACTTTGCCGCCGCCGACATCGAGGCCGTGGCCCGCACCATGGCCGTGGTCACCGGGCGCGACGTAGTGGTCGACCCGCGCGTCAAGGGCACCATGAACCTGGTCACCGACCGCCCGCTGGCGCCGGCCGCCGCGTTCAACCAGTTCGCCGCCGCACTGCGCCTGCAGGGCTTCGCGGTGGTGGAAGCCGACGGCCTGTACAAGGTGGTGCCCGAGGCCGACGCCAAGCTGCAGACCAGCACCGTCAACACCTCCATCGGCGGCGCCAGCGCGGCCGCGGGCAACCAGATCGTCACGCAGATCTTCCGCCTGAACTACGAGTCGGCCAACAGCCTGCTGCCGGTGCTGCGCCCGCTGATCCCGCCGAACAACACCATCAACGTGAACCCGGGCAACAACTCGCTCGTGATCACCGACTACGCCGACAACATGCGCCGGCTGGCGCGCATCATCGCGTCGCTCGACGTGCCCAACGCGTCCGACATCGAAGTCATCCAGCTCAAGCACTCGGTCGCCACCGACATGGTGCCGCTGGTCACGCGGCTGGTCGAAGGCGGCGGTGCGGGTGCGCCGGGCGCGGCCGCACCGGGCGGTGCCGATGCCTCGTTCCGCACCACGCTGATGGCCGACCCGCGCAGCAACTCGCTGATTCTTCGCGCCGCCAACCCGGCACGCGCGCAACTCGTGCGCACGCTGGTCGAGAAGCTCGACCGTGCGCCAGCCGAAAGCAGCAACGGCGCGGCCGGCAACATCTACGTGGTCTACCTGAAGAACGCCGACGCGGTGCGCCTGGCGGCCACGCTGCGCGCCGCCATGGCCGCGAGCCAGCAGCAGTCGCAGGTGCCGGGCGCACCCGGCGCCGCGGGCAGCGCCGGCTCGTCGGTGCCGCCGGCCAGCATGCCGATGACGCAGGCCAGCTTCGGCGGCAACAACACCCAGGGCGGCGGTTCGGCCGCGGCCAACGCGCCGCTGAACAACGCCAACCAGCCCTCCACCGGCGGCCAGATCCAGGCCGACCCGAGCACCAACTCGCTGATCATCACCGCACCCGAGCCGCAGTACCGCCAGATGCGCGCCGTGATCGACAAGCTCGACGGCCGCCGCGCACAGGTGATGATCGAGGCGCTCATCGTCGAGGTCAGCGCCAAGAAGGCCGCCAACTTCGGCGTGCAGTGGCAGAGCGCGCTGGGCAACAACGCCGTCATCGGCACCAACTCCAGCCTGGCCAGCGCCAACATCCTGGCGCTGACGCAGGCCCTGGCCACGCGCGACGTCGCCAACGTGCGGCCGTCCACCGGCCTGAACCTGGGCATCGCCGGCAAGATCGGCGGCCAGTACATCCTGGGCGCCATCGCCAACTTCTTCAACAGCGACGGTGACGCCAACGTGCTGTCCACGCCCAACCTGCTGACGCTGGACAACGAAGAAGCCAAGATCGTCATCGGCCAGAACGTGCCCTTCGTGACCGGCCAGTACGCCAGCACCTCGGGCTCGGTCGGCATCAACCCGTTCACCACGGTGGAGCGCAAGGACGTGGGCCTCACGCTGCGCGTGCGCCCGACCATCAACGAGAACGGCACCGTGAAGATGACCATCTTCCAGGAGACCTCCACGGTCGACCAGAACACGGCCAAGGACCCGAATGGCCCGACCACCAACAAGCGCTCCATCGAGTCGAGCGTGCTGGTGGAAGACGGCGGCCTCGTGATGCTCGGCGGCCTGCTGTCGGACAACTACGGCAACACCGTCGAGAAGGTGCCCGTGGCCGGCGACATCCCGGTGCTCGGCAACCTGTTCAAGAACGAGGTGCGCACGCGCGACAAGAGCAACCTCATGATGTTCCTGCGCCCCGCCGTGATGCGCGACGGCGCCTCCACCGAAGCCTTCGCCTACGACCGCTACGACGAGATCCGCGGCATGCAGCAGCGCACGCAGCCCAACACCGACAACATCATGCTGCGCGGTGTCGACTCGGCGCCCGTGCTGCCCGAGGCGCCGCTGGTGCGCATCAACCGCCTGAACAGCAGCGACAGCGGCAAGAAGAGCGGCGAGACCCGCATGGAAGGCACGCAGCTCATCCCGCCGCCGCGCCCCGCCACCGACAACCGCCGGCTCGCGCCCAGCCCGCTGCGCGGCGCGCTGCCGCCCACCGCCGACCCGACCAGCTCGCGCGAGCTGCCCTGAGCCCCGTTTCGCACACGCCATCCCCCATGCGCTATCCCCTGCCCTACGCGTTCGCACGCAGCCAGCAACTGCTGCTCGAAGCCACGGACGATGGCCGCCACACGCTGTGGATGTCTTCCCACCCGGCGCGCAGCGCGGTCGGTGAAGTGACCCGCAAGTACGGCGTGCAGGCCTTCGAGGTGCTCGACGACGGCCCGCTCGCGCAGCGCATCAGCGCCGCCTACGCGCAGGGCGAATCGAGCGCCGCCGCGGTGGTGAGCGAAGTACAGAACGACGCCGACCTCTCGCGCATGATGCAGGAGCTGCCCGCGGTCGAAGACCTGCTGGCCAGCGCCGGCGACGCGCCCATCATCCGCATGCTGAACGCGCTGCTCACGCAGGCCGCGCGCGACGGCGCCAGCGACATCCACATCGAGCCCTACGAGCGCACGTCGTCCGTGCGCTTTCGCATCGACGGCACACTGCGCGAGGTGGTGCAGCCCAACCGCGCACTGCACGCCGCGCTGATCTCGCGCCTGAAGATCATGGCTGACCTCGACATCTCCGAGAAGCGGCTGCCGCAGGACGGACGCATCAGCCTGCGCATCGGCACGCGCGCGGTCGACGTGCGGGTGTCGACGCTGCCCAGCGCGCACGGCGAACGCGCCGTGCTGCGCCTCTTGGACAAGAGCGAATCGAAGCTCACGCTCGAATCGGTCGGCATGCAGGGCGACTCGCTGGCGCGCTTCGAAAAGCTCATTGCGCAGCCGCACGGCATCATCCTCGTGACCGGCCCCACCGGCTCGGGCAAGACCACCACGCTGTACGCCGCGCTGGCCCGGCTCGACGCGAGCCGCAGCAACATCATGACGGTGGAAGACCCGATCGAGTACGAGCTGCCGGGCGTGGGCCAGACGCAAATCAACGCGAAGATCGAACTCACCTTCGCCAAGGCCCTGCGCGCCATCCTGCGGCAAGACCCCGACGTGATCATGATCGGCGAAATCCGCGACTTCGAAACCGCGCAGATCGCCATCCAGGCCTCGCTCACCGGCCACCTCGTGCTGGCCACGCTGCACACCAACGACTCGGTGAGCGCCGTCACGCGCCTGACCGACATGGGCGTGGAGCCCTTCCTGCTGAGCTCGTCGCTGCTCGGCGTGCTGGCCCAGCGCCTCGTGCGCAAGGTCTGCACGGCCTGCGGCGGCGCGGGCTGCGAGGCCTGCGGCCAGACCGGCTACCAGGGCCGCACCGGCATCTTCGAGCTGCTCGTGGCCGACGACGAGGTGCAGGCCCTCATCCACGGCAAGGCCGCCGAGAGCGCGCTGTTCGAAGCCGGCGCGCGCGGCGGCCTGCGCTCCATGCGCGAAGACGGCGAACGGCTGGTGCAGGCCGGCATCACCTCGCGCGCCGAGCTGCTGCGCGTCACCCGCGAGTAGCGACCCGCGATGCCCGCCTATTCCTTCGAAGCCATCGATGCCAGCGGCCAGTCGCGCGAAGGCGTGCTCGAGGCCGACACCGCACGCGCCGCACGCGGCCTGCTGCGGGCACAGGCGCTCATTCCGCTGTCGGTCAAGCCGGTCGGCGGCGGCGATGCGGCCGGCGGTGGCGGCAGCGCAGGCAGCACGCTCACGCGCTGGCTCGGCGGCGGCAAGCGGGTCTTCAATTCGACGAACCTCGCCGTGTGGACGCGTCAGCTCGCCGGCCTCATCTCGGCCGGCCTGCCACTGGAACGCGCGCTCACGGCCCTCACCGACGAAGCCGAATCGGAACCGCAGCGCAACCTCGTCGCCTCGCTGCGCGCCGAGGTCAACGCGGGCTCGCCCTTTGCGCGCGCGCTGTCGGCGCACCCGCGCGAGTTCTCGCCCATCTACACCGCCGTGATCGGCGCCGGCGAGCAAAGCGGCAACCTCGGGCTGGTGCTCGAACGCCTCGCCGACGACCTCGAAGAGCGCCAGGTGCTGCAGCAGAAGCTGATCGGCGCCGCGCTGTACCCGGCCATCGTCACGCTGGTCGCGATCGTCATCGTGATCTTCCTCGTGAGCTACGTGGTGCCGCAGGTGGCGCAGGTGTTCGCGGGCACCAAGCGCTCGCTGCCCTTCCTCACGACCGTGATGCTGTCGCTGAGCGCGGCCGTGCGCAACTACGGCTGGTGGATGCTGGGCGCCGTGGTGATCGCCACCATCGGTGCGCGCATCGCGCTGGCGCAGGAGGCCTTCCGCCTCAAGTTCGACGCCGCCTGGCTCAAACTGCCGCTGGTCGGCAAGCTCGCGCGCGGCTACAACGCGGCGCGCTTCGCGAGCACGCTCGCCATGCTGGCCACGGCCGGCGTGCCGATCCTGCGCGCGCTGCAGGCCGCCTCCGAAACGCTGGGCAACCGCGCCATGCGCGCCGACGCGCTCGACGCGCTGGTGCTGGTGCGCGAAGGCGCGCCGCTGGCCTCGGCGCTGGCGCAGAAAAAACGCTTCCCGGGGCTGGTGTCGATGTTCGCGCGCCTGGGCGAACAGACCGGCACGCTGCCCGTGATGCTGCAACGCGCCGCCAACCAGCTGGGCGCCGAAGTGCAGCGCCGCGCGATGCACCTGGCCACCATCCTGGAGCCGCTGCTCATCGTCGCAATGGGCGGCGTCGTGATGCTCATCGTGCTGGCCGTCATGCTACCTATCATCCAGCTCAATCAGTTCGTCAAGTGACGACGAACGGGGAGCCCCTCACATGCCCGTAACGCTCGAAGACAAACTCGTGGTCGCGATCTCCTCGCGGGCCCTGTTCAACCTCGAAGAAGAAAACAAGATCTTCGAGGCCGGCGACAACGAGGGCTACATGAAGCTGCAGCTCGACCGCATCGATGAACCGGCCGCCCCCGGCATCGCGTCGTCGCTGATCCGCAAGTTGCTGCGCTTCAACGACGACGGCGTGCAGCGCGTCGAGGTGGTCATCCTGTCGCGCAACGACCCGGTGTCGGGCATGCGCATCTTCAAGTCGAGCGCAGCGGCCGACATCAAGCTGCAGCGCGGCGTGTTCACCCAAGGCCGCCCGCCCTTCGGCTACCTGCGCCCGCTGCGCGCGCACCTGTTCCTGTCGGTCAACGCACAAGACGTGCGTGAGGCACTCGCCGCAGGCTTTCCGGCCGCGCGCGTGCTGGTCGAATCGGTGAAGGCCAGCGACGCGTGGCCCAACGAAGTGCGCATCGCCTTCGACGGCGACGCGGTGCTCTTCAGCGACGAGGCCGAGCGCGTGTTCCAGGCCGAGGGCCTCGACGCCTTCCAGGCGCACGAACTCAGCAAGGCCGACCTGCCCCTGCCCGAAGGCCCGTTCAAGCCGCTGCTGATGGCGCTGCACCGCCTGCAGATGGCGGGCAATGCGCAGATGCGCATCCGCACCGCGCTGGTCACGGCGCGCAGCGCACCGGCGCACGAGCGCGCGATCCGCACGCTCATGAAATGGAACATCCGCGTCGACGAAGCGATGTTCCTCGGCGGCCTGCCCAAGGGCGAGTTTCTGCGCGAGTTCGAGCCCGACTTCTTCTTCGACGACCAGACCGGTCACGTCGACGCGGCCTCGCGGCATGTGCCTGCGGGGCATGTGTCGAGCGGCATCAGCAACGAGCCCTGACGCCGTTCAGGGCGCAATCACGCCGACGGGGCACCTTGCTCCGCGAATGTCCTCCGCCCTTCGGGCTCCTCCTTGATTTCGCTGCGCAAGGCACCCCATCGACGTGATCGATGGGCCGTGCGGTTGTTGAGCGGCCGCACACCCGCGCTGCGCCCTGCGCACGCGCCCCAGGCCTTCTCTCGCAACCTCAAAGACCAGCGCGTTGTCACACGCGTTTCGTCCCACTGTCATCGCTCGTTCACTGCCGAGTAACGGGTTCTCCCTAGTCTTGCCGCCTGTCCGGTGCGCACGTCGGGCCAGCCGCTTTTCGCGCTCGCGCCCTGATCACCCCCCGATCTCCACGACATCACAAAGAGAGGATCACCTCATGCTTCTTCAAGCCTCGCTCCCCGCGCGACTCCTGTTCGCCTTCCTCCTGGCTTGCACGCTGTCAGCCTGCGGCGGCAGCGACAACGGCGGCGGCTTCGCCGGCTTTCCGCCCGTTACCACGCCGCCCCCGCAGCCCCAACCCGAAACCGGCGTGAAGCCCGAGATGCGCTGCGCACCGTGACACGCGAACACATGACATCCCACGACAAGACCATGAATTCACGCCGCAAATTCCTCACGGGCACCGCCACCACCGGCGCTGCCGCCCTCGCGCTCTCGGCCTTCCCGCCGAGCATCCGCCGCGCCCTCGCCATTCCTGCGAACAACAAGACCGGCACCATCAAGGACGTCGAGCACATCGTCATCCTGATGCAGGAGAACCGTTCGTTCGACCACTACTTCGGTACGCTGATGGGCGTGCGTGGTTTCGGCGACCGCTTCACGATTCCGCTGTCCAAGGGACGCAACGTCTGGCAGCAGCAGGACGCGACGGGCAAGCTTGTTCTGCCCTACCACCTCGATCAGAAAAAGGGCAACGCGCAACGTGCAGGCCAGACGCCGCATCGATGGGAAGACGCTCAGCCCGCCTGGGACAGCGGGAGGATGAGCCAATGGCCGACGTTCAAGACGCCGCTGGCGATGGGCTATCTCTCGAATGCCGAGCTCTCGTATCAGTTCTCATTGGCCAATGCTTTCACTGTGTGCGACAGCTATCACTGCAGCATGCACACCGGTACCAACTCGAATCGGCTGTTCCACTGGACGGGAACCAACGGCCCCTCGGGCCAGACAGCCACGGGTGTTGCCGGTGTCGCATCGGTAGACAACACGTGGGACGGCCTCGGCCCGTCCGCAGATGCCCTCGATTGGAAGACCTTTCCCGAGCGCCTGCAGGAGAAAAAAGTCTCCTGGATCGTCTACCAGAACCTGCCCGACAACTTCACGGACAACCCGCTCGCCGGCTTCAAGAACTATCGCAAGGCCAACGAGAAGAACATGGCCGACGAGAAAACGGCGACGCCAGGCCCTTACAAGCCCGTCTACGACGATGAAACGAGCCCGCTCTACAACCCGCTCTACAAGGGTATCTCCAACACCATGCCCGACGGCGGCTTTCTGGAGACCTTCAAGCAGCACATCCTGAGCAAGACATTGCCGAAGGTGTCGTGGATCGTCGCACCTGCCCAGTACTCAGAGCATCCGGGCCCGTCCAGCCCCGCAGAGGGTGCCTGGTACACGCAGGAGGTGCTGGATGCACTCACCGCCTCTCCCGAGGTGTGGAGCAAGACGGTGCTCATCGTCAACTTCGATGAGAACGACGGCAACTTCGACCACGTGCCTTCGCCTTCGGCCCCGTCGCTGATCAGCCCCGCCACCCCCGGCAGCAGCCTTCTCGCAGGCAAGACCACGCTGTCCGATGCGGACATGGGCTACGAGTACTTCACGCACAAGTCGGTGTCGAACCCGATGTACCCCGCGAACGGGGACGGTCTCGTCTATGGTCCGGGCCCGCGTGTGCCGATGTACGTGATCTCGCCCTGGAGCCGCGGTGGCTGGGTCAACTCGCAGGTGTTCGACCACACCTCGGTCATCCGCTTCATCGAGGAATGCTTCGATGTGAAGGAGCCCAACATCTCGCCCTTCCGCCGCGCGGTGTGCGGCGACCTCACGAGCGCCTTCAACTTCGCAACACCCAATACGGAAGTGCTGCCCACGCTGGCGGGGCGCACGACGAAGAACGACACAAAGAATCTGCGCCTGGCCCAGGAAGCCTTGGGCGCGGTCCCGCTGCCGATCGACCCCCAAATGCCGCGCCAGGCCGCCGGCACGCGCCCCTCCCGCGCCCTGCCCTACGAGTTGCACACGAGTGCGCGCGCCGATGTCACCGGCGGCAAGGTCCATCTGCTGTTCTCCAACACCGGCAAGGCCGCGGCCGTCTTCCATGTCTACGACAAGCTCCACCTGGATGCCCGTCTGCCACGCCGCTACATGGTGGAAGCCGGCAAGCAGCTCGACGACGCATGGGCAGCGGCCACCGACGACGCCGGCCAGTACGACCTCTGGGTGCTCGGCCCCAACGGCTACCACCGCCACTTCAAGGGCGACCTCAACCGCCTGCGCGCCGGCGGCGTGGCCGCGCCGGAGGTGCGTGTCTGCTACGACATCGCCAACGGCAACGTCTACCTGCAGATGCGCAACGACGGCAAGGCCGCGTGCAAGTTCACGGTGCGCGCCAAGGCCTACCGCGACGACGGCCCGTGGAACGCGACGGTGAACGGCGGCGCACAGGCCGAGCAGCACTGGGAGCTCGCCGCCAGCGGCCAGTGGTACGACTTCGCCGTCACCTGCGACAGCGACCCGGCCTTCTACCGCCGCTTTGCCGGCCGCGTGGAAACCGGCAAGCACACGGTCAGCGATCCGGCGATGGGCTTGCCCGACCTCTGAAGACGTAGGCATGATTCCCCCGCGCCCGCCAGTGGCGCGGGGGAATTCATGCACGCCAAGGTCATTCGGTACTTCGTCGAGGTGGTTCGCGCGGGCTCGATCCGCAAGGCGGCCGAGCAGCTGCACGTGGTGCCCACGGCGGTCAACCGGCAGATCCTCAACCTCGAGGAAGAACTGGGCGCGCCGCTGTTCGAGCGCATCCACAACGCGCTCAAGCTCACGCCCGTGGGCGAGATCGTGCTGGCGCATGCGCGCGGCACGCTGCGCGAGTTCGACCTCGTGCGCCAGCGCATCGAGGACATGCGCGGCCTGCGCCAGGGCGAGGTCACGCTGGCCACCACGGCCGGCCTGGCCGACGCCTTCCTGCCCGCCGTGGTGCAGCGCTTTCGGGCCGCGCACCCGGGCATCCAGCTCAAGCTGCTCGGCCTGCCCATCGCGGCCGTGCTGCGCAGCGTGGCTGAAGGCGATGCCGACCTGGCACTGGCCTACGACGTGCCCGGCACAGCCGGCTTTCGCACGCTGTTCAGCAGCGAGTGGCCGATCGGCGCGGTGGTGCCGCCGGGCCATCCGCTCACGGCGCACGCGACCACGGTGCTGGCGGAGTGCGTGGGCTATCCGCTGATCCTGCCCGCGCCGTCGCTGTCGATCCGGCCGATCCTCGATGCCGCGTTCGAGCGCTCGGCCATCCGCGTGTCGCCGGTGGTCGAGACCACTTCCACCGCGCTGATGCGCCGGCTGGTGCGCGACGGCGGCGGCATCACGCTGCTGAACCGACTGGACGTGGACGAGGAGCGCAACGACGGCACCCTGGTCTTCGTGCCGCTGCGCGACACCACGCTGGGCGCCCAGACGCTCACGCTCGAGACCCGCGCCGCACAGCCGCCGAGCGCCGCGGCCGAGCTGTTCGCGAACCATGTCGTGGCCTGCCTGGACGACCTGCTGGCGCCCTGAAACCGCGCGCGTCCGCTCTGGCAGCCCTTCCGATGACCGTCCACTTTTTGTGCACAGGGCGCGTCATTTATTGACTTTGCATGTGCAAAGACATCGCTCCTAGACTGCCGCGCCGGTTCATCGGCAGGAAAGGTTCCCATGTTCTCAAACGATAAAAAGACCCCCGCAGGAGACGGCGAAGGGGTCGACCAGAAACTTCCGCTCGCCCGTTGCGGCGCATTGAGCCTGCAGCACGTGCTCGTGATGTACGCGGGCACGGTGGCGGTGCCGCTCATCGTGGGCGGTGCGCTCGGCCTCTCGAAGGCCGACATCGCATTTCTCATCAACGCCGACCTGTTCGCCGCCGGCATCGCCACGCTGGTGCAGGCCATCGGCTTCTGGCGCTTCGGCATCCGCATGCCGGTGATGATGGGCGTGACCTTCGCGGCGGTCGGGCCGATGATCGCCATCGGCATGGACCCCTCGCTCGGGTTGCCCGCGATCTACGGCGCGACCATCGTGGCGGGCGTGTTCGGCATGCTCGTCGCGCCGCTCATGGGGCGGGTGCTGGGCGTGTTTCCGCCGCTCGTCACGGGCACGGTCATCACGTTGATCGGCGTGTCGCTCATGGGCGTGGCCATCAACTGGGCGGCCGGCGGCCAGCCCACCGCGACCCGCATGGTCGACGGCGTGGCGCACGCGGCGGCCAACCCGGCCTACGGCGAGCCGGTGAACCTGGCGATTGCCGCGGCGGTGCTGGCGGTGATCATCGCGATCACGCGCTTCGGCAAGGGCCTCATCGCCAACATCGCGGTGCTGCTGGGCATCGTGTTCGGCGTGGGCGTGTCGCTGGCGCTGGGGCGCATGCACTTCGACGGGCTCGAGGAAGCCAGCTGGATGGCCGTGACCACGCCCTTCCACTTCGGCCTGCCGCGCTTCGAGCTCACGGCCATCGCCTCGATGTGCATCGTGATGCTCATCACGCTGGTCGAATCGACCGGCATGTTCCTCGCGCTGGGCGAGATCACCGGCCGCAAGGTGACGACCGACGCGCTCACGCGCGGGTTGCGCGCCGACGGGCTGGGCACGGTCATCGGCGGCGTGTTCAACACCTTTCCCTACACCTCGTTCTCGCAGAACGTGGGGCTGGTCACGGTGACGGGCGTGCGCTCGCGCTACGTGGCGGCGGGCGGTGGCCTGATGCTGATCGCGCTGGCGCTGTTTCCGAAGATCGCGCACATCGTGGCCTCGGTGCCGCAGTTCGTGCTCGGCGGCGCGGGCATCGTGATGTTCGGCATGGTGGCGGCCACGGGCGTGCGCATCCTGGGCGCGATCGACTATGCGCAGAACCGCCACGCGCTGTACGTGATCGCCATTTCCATCGGGCTGGGCCTGGTGCCCACGCTGTCGCCCAACTTCTTCCAGCACTTCCCCGCCTGGACCCATCCGCTGACGCACAGCGGCATCGTGCTGGGCACGCTGGCCGCGGTGCTTCTCAATCTTTTCTACAACGGCGTGCTGTCGAAGGAACGCTCCTTCGCGATGGCGGCGCGCACTTCGCACGGTACCGAATGACTTTCCAGAACCCTTCGTCCTCTTCACCGCAGCGCCCGCCGCTGCTGATCGTGCGCCACGCCGACGTGCTCGTCACCATGGACGACGCCCGGCGCGAGATCGCCGACGGCGCCGTGGTGATGAACGGCCCCGCTGTCGCCTGGGTGGGCGCCACGGCCGAGCTGCCGGCGGCCTACCTCGACGCGCTGCGCAGCGGCCAGGCCGAGGCCATCGACATGCACGGCCATGTCGTGATGCCCGGGCTGGTCAACACGCACCACCACATGTACCAGAGCCTCACGCGTGCCGTGCCCGAGGCACAGGACGCCGAGCTCTTCGGCTGGCTCACGAACCTGTACCTGCTGTGGGCGCGGCTCACGCCCGAGATGATCCGCGTGTCGACGCAGACCGCCATGGCCGAGCTCATGCGCTCGGGCTGCACCACCACCAGCGACCACCTCTACCTGTTCCCCAACGGCTCGCGGCTCGACGACTCGATCGAGGCCGCCGACGCCATGGGCATGCGCTTCCACGCGGCGCGCGGCAGCATGAGCGTGGGCCGCAGCGCCGGCGGCCTGCCGCCCGACGAGGTGGTGGAGACCGAGGCGGCGATCCTGCGCGACAGCGAACGCCTCATCGATCGCTGGCACAACCCCGCGCGCCACTCGATGCGCCGCATCGTGCTGGCGCCCTGCTCGCCGTTCTCGGTGTCGCGCGACCTAATGCGGCTGTCGGCCGAGCTGGCGCGCGAGCGCGGCGTGTCGCTGCACACGCACCTGGCCGAGAACGACAACGACGTGGCGTACTCGCGCGAGAAGTTCGGCATGACGCCGGCCGAGTACGCCGAAGACCTGGGCTGGGTCGGCCACGACGTGTGGCACGCGCACTGCGTGAAGCTGGACGACGCCGGCATCGCGCTCTTCGGGCGCACCGGCACCGGCGTGGCGCACTGCCCGTGTTCGAACATGCGGCTGGCCTCGGGCATCGCGCCCATCGGCGCGATGCGGCGCGCGGGCGTACCCGTGGGCCTGGGCGTGGACGGCAGCGCGTCGAACGACGGCGCGCACATGCTGGGCGAGGCGCGCCAGGCCATGCTGCTGCAGCGCGTGGGCTACGGCCCCGCCGCCATGACGGCGCGCGAGGCGCTGGAGATCGCCACGCTCGGCGGCGCCCGCGTGCTCGGGCGCGACGACATCGGCGCGCTGGCGCCGGGCATGTCGGCCGACCTCGTGGCCTTCGACATGCGCGGCGTGGACCACGCGGGCGCCTGGCACGACCCGGTGGCGGCGCTGGTGTTCTGCACGCCGGTGGCGGCGTCGCTGAGCGTGATCGACGGCGTGGTCCGCATCCGCGACGGGCGCTTCACGGGCTTCGAGCTGGCGCCGCTGCTGGCCACGCACCGCGACCTGGCGCGCACGCTGTACGAGAGTGCGCGCCATCCGCACACCGCCTGAAAAAGCGGTGCGCCCTGCGCGTCAGCGGCGCATCGTGTCCAGCTGCGTGACCGGCGCGGCGTTGTTGCCCCACGACCCGCGGATGTAGGTGAGCACCTCGGCCACCTCGGTGGCGTCGAGCGCGTGCCCGAACGGCGGCATGCCGTAGGGGCGCGGGTTGCCGGCCGTGGCGGGCAGGAAGCCGCCGTGCGCGACCACCTGGATCAGGTTGGTGGGCCGCGCCATCGTCACCGCGCGGTTGCCCGCGAGCGGCGGGTAGGCGCCGGCCGCGCCCTGGCCCTGGTCGCCGTGGCAGTAGGCGCAGCGCTGGTCGTAGATCTTCGCGCCGCGCACCATCGCGCCGGCGTCGCGCCGCACCGGCGCGGCCGGGGCCTTGGTTGCTTCGGGGGCGTCCTTCTTCACGGCCTCGGGCAGGTCCTTCAGGTAGATGGCCATCGCGCCCAGGTCGGCGTCGCTCAGGTACTGCGTGCTGCGGAACACGACGTCGGCCATCGGGCCCATCACCGAGCCGCGCGGGGCGGTGCCGGTCTTGAGCAGCGCCACGACGTCGGCCGCGGGCCAGTCGGCCACGCCCGCTTCGTGCGGGTCGGCCAGCGAGGGCGCGTACCAGTTCTCCACCGCGATCAGTCCGCCCGAGAGCCCGAGCTTGGTTTCTGTGGCGCCCAGCGAGTTGCGGCTGCCGTGGCAGGCGATGCAGTGGCCCAGCCCGCCCACGAGGTAGGCGCCGCGGTTCCATTCGGCCGGCTTGTTCGCGTTCGCCACGAAGGGCTGCGGCTTGAACGAGAGCGCGCGCCACACCGCGAGCGCGGCCTGCGTGTCGTACGGAAAGCGCAGCCGGTGCGCCTTGTTTTCGGTGGCGGCCGGCGCCACGCTGCGCAGGTAGGCGTACAAGGCGTCGGAGTCTTCGCGCGTGACCTGCGTGAAGTTCGGGTACGGGAAGGCCGGGTACAGCAGGCGCCCGTCCTTGCTGCGGCCGTTGTGCATGGCGCGCCAGAAATGCGCGCTGCTCCAGCCGCCGATGCCGTGCGTCGGGTCGGGCGTGAGGTTGGTCGCGTAGATGGTGCCGAACGGCGTTTCGAGCGGCACACCGCCCGCATAGGGCTGGCCGCCGCGCGTGGTGTGGCAGCCGGCGCAGTTGCCCGCCAGCGCGAGGTAGCGCCCACGCTCGACGAGCTGCGGCGTGGCCTCGAAGGCTTCGGCGCGTTCGGGCAGCGGGTCTTCGCCGCGCAGGTTCAGCGCCAGCACGACGCCGGCCAACACGGCCGCCAGGGTGACCAGGCCCAGCAGGGCCCAGCCGAAATGTCTCAGTCGCGCGGTCATCGGGTTCTCAAGGTTTCGCTGCGGTCGGCATGCCGCCGCAGGTGACGGGGAGCGGCGCGGGCAGCGAGGCTGCCGGGCGGGTGTCGGCCGGCATCGGTTGCACGGCCAGCCAGCTGGCCACGGCGTTGATGTCGGCGGTGGTCATGCGCTGGCCGATCTGCGCCATGCAGTCGGGCGCGGGCGCGTGGCGCTCCTTGGTGAGCCAGGCGCCGAGCTGCGACGACACATACAGCCGCGGCAGGCCCAGCAGGCCCGGAATGGCCGGCTGCACGCCCGTGAGCGCGGCGCCGTGGCACTGCACGCAGGCCGGGATCTGGCGCGCGGCGTCGCCTTCGAGCGCCAGCTGGCGGCCGCGGCGCAGCTGCTCGGGCGAGGCGTCGCTCTGCGGCGAGACCGCCGCGTACGGCAGCGACAGGTTGGCGAAGTAGTCGGCCATCTCGCGCAGGTAGTCGTCCGACAGGTGCTGGACCATGTAGGTCATGTCGCTGTTGAAGCGGCGCCCGTCGCGAAAACTCACGAGCTGGTTGAACAGGTAGCCCGCCGGCTTGCCCGCCAGGCGCGGGAAGAAACCGGCGTTGGTGGTGGCGCCCTCGCGCCCGTGGCAGGCGATGCAGGCGGCCACGCGCTGCTCGATGGTGTCGGGCACGGTGGTGGTGGCAGCCTGCGCCGCAACCGGGGCAAGCGGCAACAGCAGCGCCAGGGCCAGCGCTGCCCGGTGGAGCACGGCCTTCATCACGTGCCTGCCGCGAAATGCGCCAGGGCCAACAGGCCCGCGATCAGCAGCAGGGCCATGCACAGCCCCACGCCGATCAGCGGCAGGATGCCCAGTTGGGCGGTCCGCTTGTCGGCGTCGGCCCGGCGGCCGCCCAGCCCGATGAAGCTCCAGAGTACGGCGCGCACCGCGCGCATCAGATTGAACATGGGTCCACTGTCGCGCAAACGGGGCAAAAAAAACAGATGCAGATCCAGCTCGATTCACCATATCAGATTAGAGTCCCCGCGAATGACAACGGCCCACCGATGAAGCGTTATGAAGCCCTGGCCTCGGACATCGAGGCCTCGATCCGCAACGGCACCCTCAAGACCGGCGACCGCCTGCCCTCCGTGCGCCACACGGGCAGCAGCCGCGGCGTGAGCGCCTCCACCGTGTTCCAAGCCTACTACCTGCTGGAGGCGCGCGGGCTGGTGCGCGCGCGCGACCGCTCGGGCTACTACGTGGCCGGCGGCGGCCTGCGCGACGCCCCGCCCGAGACCACCCTCACCTCGCGCCCCGCCGAAGGCCCGCGCGCGCTCGAAGTGAGCGACCAGGTGTTCGACATCCTCGAAGCCAGCATGTCGCGCCAGGTCGTGCCCTTCGGCTCGGCCTTTCCGAGCCCGCTGCTGTTTCCGCTGGCGCGGCTGGGCCAGTTCATGGCGGCCAGCGCCAAGTCGCTCGACCCGTGGCGCACCGTGGACGACCTCACGCCCGGCAGCGCGGCCCTGCGCCGGCAGATCGCGCTGCGCTACCTGGCCGACGGCCTGCCGGTGCCGGCCGAGGAGATCGTGGTCACCAACGGCGCGCTCGAGGCGCTCAACCTGTGCCTCTCGGCCGTCACGCGGCCCGGCGAAGCGGTGATCGTCGAGTCGCCCACCTTCTATGCCGCGCTGCAGGCGCTCGAGCGCATGGGCCTGCGCGCCATCGAGGTGCCGACGCACCCGGGCGAAGGCATCGACCTCGACGCGCTGGCGCAGGCCATCGCCGCGCACAAGCCGACCGCCTGCTGGCTCATGACCACCTTCCAGAACCCGCTGGGTAGCCTGATGCCCGATGCGAAGAAGAAGGCGCTGGTCGAACTGCTCGCGCGGCACGAGCTGCCGCTCATCGAAGACGACGTGTACGCCGAGCTCTATTTCGGCGAGCGCCGCCCGCCGCCGGCCAAGGCCTTCGACACGCAGGGGCTGGTGCTGCACTGCTCGTCGTTCTCGAAAAGCCTCGCGCCCGGCTACCGCATCGGCTGGGCCTCGGCCGGGCGCTTCGCGCGCAAGGTGGCGCGCCAGAAGCTCACGACCACGCTCAGCACCTCGGTGCCCGCGCAGCTGGCGCTGGCCGACTACCTCGAGAAGGGCGGCTTCGACAAGCACCTGCGCAAGCTGCGCCAGACGCTGGCAATGCAGCAGGCCACCTTCGCGCAGGCCGTGGGGCATTACTTTCCGGCGGGCACGCGCGCCACGCGGCCGCTGGGCGGGTACTTCCTGTGGGTGGAATTGCCGCCGCAGGTGGACGCGCTGGAGATCCATCGCCTCGCGCTGGAGCGCGGCATCAGCGTCGCGCCCGGCCCGATCTTCTCGGCCACGCGCGCGTTCTCGAACTGCCTGCGGCTGAACTACGGCCACGCGTGGGACGCGCACAGCGAGCAGGCCCTGCAGACGCTCGGGCGGTTGGTAGCAGAAGAAGCGAGCTGAAACGACAACGCCCGCCGAAGGGGCGGGCGTTGTTCAGCGCTGTCGCGTCGCTTACTCCTGCGGTTCCAGCGCCACCGGCGCCGGCGCCCCGTTCTTCTTGCGCGCCTGCAGCACGAACGCCACCAGCTGCCACACCACGAAGACCGCGATCAGCCCCAGCAGCGTGCCGCTGATGGGCCGCGAGACGAAGGTGCCGAAGCCGCCGCGGCTGAGCAGCATCGCCCGGCGGAAGTTCTCCTCGAGCATCGGCCCGAGGATGAAGCCGAGCATGAGCGGTGCGGCGTCGAGCTCCAGCCGCATGAACATGTAGCCCATGAAGCCGAACGCGGCGGTGATGAACACGTCCTGCAGGTTGTTGTTCACGCTGTAGGTGCCGATGCAGCAGAAGAACAGGATCGACGGGAACAGCACGCTGTACGGGATCTTGAACACCGACAGCCAGTAACGCACCAGCGGCACGTTCAGCACCAGCAGGAACACGTTGCCGATCCACATGCTGGCCACCAGGCCCCAGAACAGCTCGGGGTGGCTGGCGATCATGTTCGGGCCCGGCTGGATGCCCTTGATGATGAAGGCCGCCAGCATCAGCGCCATGACCGCGTTCTCGGGAATGCCGATGCTCATGAGCGGAATGAAGCTCGTGCGCGCCGCCGCTTCGTCGGCGGCGGCCTGGCCGGCCACGCCCTCGATGCAACCGGTGCCGATCTCGTGCTTGTACTTGCTGACCTTCTTGTCGAGCGCGTACGCCGCGAACTGCGCAATGGTCGGGCCGCCGCCGGGCAGGATGCCCAGGATGGAGCCGACCACGCTGCCGCGCAAGGCGCTCGGAATGATCCGCTTGAACTCCGCCCAGGTCGGAATGAGGTTGATCTTGCCGTTGAAGGGCGAGCGCTCCTCGCGCGAGTCGAGGTTCTTGGTGATCTCGGCGATGCCGAAGCAGCCCAGCGCAATGCTCACGATGCCCACGCCGTCGGTCAGGAACGGCATGTCCATCGTGAAGCGCGCCATGCCGCTGTTCACGTCGGTGCCGATGGTGCCCAGCAGCACGCCGATCATGCACATCGCCAGCCCGTTCAGCAGGCTGCCCGTGGTCACGAAGCTCACGCACACGAAGCCCACCAGCATCATCGCGACGTAATCGGCCGGGCCGAACAGGAAGGCCACCTCGCCCAGCGTCGGCGCCAGGAACGACAGCACCAGGATCGCGACCGTGCCGCCGATGAAGCTGGAGAAGCCGGCCGTGAACAGCGCCAGCCCGGTCTGGCCCTTGAGCGTCATCGCGTAGCCGTCGATGCAGGCCACGATGCTGCTGGCGTGCGGGATCTTCATCGTGATCGCGCTCACGCTGTCGCCGTACTGCGCACCGTAGTAGATGCCGGCCAGCATGATGAGTGCGCCGGTGGTGGGAATCGAGTACGTCAGCGGCAGCAGCAGGCTGATGGTGGCCAGCGGCCCCAGGCCCGGCAGCAGGCCGACCAGCGTGCCCACCGTGCAGCCGATGGCGCAGTACATCAGGTTGTGCAGTGTCAGGGCGTGCGAGAAACCGAACGCCAGGTTGTTCAGGACTTCCGTCATGGTCGTGGCCTCAGAACAGCGGCAGGTTCAGGCCGAGCAGCTTCTGCAGCGCCAGCGCCATGGCAATCAGGCCCGCCGAGATCTTCACGTTGCGCAGCCACGAGTTGGAACTGCCCGCGAAGGCCGAACAGAACACCATGAAGACGATGCCCGCGATCATGTTCACGTACATCGAGATCAGCGCGAACCCGCACAGGCTCGACAGGATGAGCCCGATGTTCTTGAAGTTCAGGTCCAGCGTCACCGGCGCCACCACGAACGACCGGACCACGGTGGCCACGCCGATCAGCAGCAGCAGGCTGCTCACCATCACGGGGAACAGGCCCGGCCCCGCCCGGCTGAAGTCGCCGATGGGGTAGCGCAGCGCGGTCAGGCCGAAGCCCAGCGCGATCGCCATGAGGAACAGACCTCTGACAAGGTTTCTATTTTTCATTCATACGCTCACGGAGTGATGTGATTCGAATGCGCCCGCGACTGGTGGAACCGGTGCGGGCGTGTCTCCGTCCGGAGGGAGTCGCCGGACGGATCGATGCTCTTTTTGCAAGCTGATCGGAATCTGACGCGGGCGCGAGGGGAACTACGTACCGGACGCGAAGGCGGTGAACGCGCCCGGGTCACAATGCGCGGGGCCTCCTTTCGAAGGATTGCGGAACACCGATGAAGACACCACGCCACGCTCCCCGACACGCGCTCCTGGCGGGCGCTGCCACCGCCGCGCTGCTCGCCGCCTGCGCGGCACCGCCGCCGCCAGCGCCCGGCGAATGGTCGCCGCAGCCCCCCAACCCGAACGCGCCCTACCCGGCCGAATCGCGGATGAACGGGGAGCAAGGCATGGTGCTGCTGCGCGTGCGCACCACGCCGGCCGGCCTGCCGGCGAGCGTCGAGGTGAAAGAGTCGAGCGGCCACGCACGGCTGGACCGCTCGGCCGTCGAGACCGTCCGCACATGGCGCTTCAAGCCGACGCCGGACGATGGCACGGTGGTGTGGCGGGAGGTGCCGATCCGGTTCTTCATCACGTCGCCGCCGCAGCAGCCGACGATGAATTAGGAACGCCTGTCCGGACGCAAGACACGAGATGCCGCACGTGATTCAGATGACGCTCGACGAGCGTTTGCTGGACATTTCGACGCCGGGCCCGTGGGCCCGTGCGCTCGATCTGATGCAGTCGACCTCCCGGTTCGAGTTGTGGGTCTCCGTGCCCGACGGCCCGTCGATGTGCATGCTGCGAAACGGCGAGAACGCCTGGCTGATGTACCTCCGAGAGCCGGGTGACAGCGGCTTCAGGTCGTCGGGCGACACACACCGGCCCGGCCTGGGAGTCTTCACGTTGAGCAACGGACAGGTCGACGAGTACCCGCTCGCATGGTGCATCGACGTCGGACACTGCCGCCAGGCCCTCGTCGATTTCCGCGACCGCGACGGCGCGCGGCCCGAATCGATCACGTGGTGCGAGAGCTAGGCGGCGCGATCTTTCGCGGCCTCAAGCCGCCACCGCCACCCCACCCCGCCGCATCCGGCTCACCCTGAACAGCAGGAACGCCGCGATGCTCACGTTCACCAGGTTCCAGCCGATGCCGTTCAGGAAGGCCGCGTGGTAGCTGCCGGTCAGGTCGAACACCTTGCCCGACATCCAGCCGCCCAGCGCCATGCCGAACAGCGTGAACATCAGCACCGTGCCCACGCGCGCGCCGGCTTCCCTGGGCGGGAAGTGCTCGCGCACGATGATCGCGTACGAGGGCACGATGCCGCCCTGGAACAGGCCGAACAGCGCCGAGATCACGTACAGCGGCACCAGCCCGTCGAAGGGCAGGAACAGCAGCAGCGCCACGCACTGCAGCACGCCGCCCAGCATCAGCGTGCGCAGCCCGCCGATGCGGTCGCAGATGGCGCCCGACACCAGCCGGCTCACGATGCCGAAGCCCAGCATCAGCGACAGCATCATCGCGCCCTGCGCCGGGCCGTAGCCCAGGTCGCCGCAGTAGGCCACGATGTGCACCTGCGGCATCGCCATCGCCACGCAGCAGGCCACGCCCGCGACGCACAGCAGGCCCTGCGCCGTGCCCATGCTCAGGCCGAAGGGGCGCGTCATGTCGCGCACCAGGGTGCTGCCCGCCACCTGCGACACCGGCGCCACCTCGGCCAGTGCTGGCGGCCGCGCGCGGAAGAACAGCGCCAGCAGCGCCATCGTCACGCCGCAGAAGATGCCCATGCCGATATAGGTCTGGCGCCAGCCCACCTGCTCGACGAAGTGCTGCGCAATGGGCGGCCACACCGCGCCCGCGAGGTAGTTGCCGCTGGCGCACACGGCCACCGCGATACCGCGCCGCTTGACGAACCACAGCGAGGTGTCGGCCACCAGCGGCGCAAAGGCCACCGAGCTGCCGAGCAGGCCGACCAGCAGCGCCTGCGCGATGGTGAAGGACACGATGCCTTGCGACAGGCCCGTGGCGATGTAGCCGGCGGCCAGGAAGACCGAGCCCATCAGCAGCGGCTTCATCACGCCGATGCGGTCGGCCAGCTTGCCCATGAGCACGCCGCCGAAACCGAAGCCCAGCATCAGCAGCGTGTAGGGCATGGAGGCATCGGCGCGCGCCACGCCGAACTCGGCCTGCACCGCGGGCAGCATGACCGACACCACGTACATGCCGCTGCTGCCGACCGTCATGACCAGCAGCGTGAGCGCCAGGCGCACCATGGCGTAGCGCGAGTCGGGCTGATGGACGATAGTTGTCTCTTGGGTCGTCTTCATTCTTCTTGTCTCCACGCGTGCATCGGGTGGCGCACGTCGTGTGGCATTCTCGCGGAAGGCCGCGCCGCTCGCTGCGCGTGCCCTCGAGAACCCAACGCATGCCAATCACCTACAGACAGGCCGTGCCTGAAGACACGCCCGCATGCCTCGACCTGCGAGGCCGCACGCGAGAGAACGCCTTCTCGGTCGACGAGCTCGAGGCGGTCGGCATCACCCTGGAGAGCTGGCAGGCCGGCATCGCCGACGGTTCCCTGCCCGGCTACGTCGCGCTCGTCGACGGCGAGCTGGCGGGCTATTGCTTCGGCGATCGGGACACCGGCGAGATCGCCGTGCTGGCCCTGCTGCCTGCGTACGAAGGCCAGGGCATCGGCAAGGCACTGCTCGCGCGGATGGTCGAAGAGTTCAAGGAGTTGGGCTTCCAACGGCTCTTCCTGGGTTGTTCGCCCGATCCGCAGGTGCGCTCGCACGGGTTCTACCGGCACCTGGGCTGGAAGCCCACGGGCGAATTCGATGCAGCGGGCGATGAAGTGCTGGCGTGCGTCCCGTCCTGAGACGTTCGCCGCGGCCGGTGCGCTGGACGCGCCGGCAGCCTCAGCTCACGAACGGCGCAGGTGCCGTCACCACGACGCTCGACGACCAGGCAGCCTTGGGTATCGGAATGCCCCCCGGCTTGCGCTTGCCGTCGCAGCCCGCGGCCAGCAGTGCCGTGCCCAGGCAGAGAAGAAGGATCACGACGCGACTTCGCATGATGCAAAGCATCCTAGGCCTGCACCCCGGTGCGTCAAGTCGGACGGCGGCGCCAGCCGGCGTCGGTGAAGCGGACTTTTTTCTTCGTCAGCGAACGGCCGCCGGCCGCTCGCCGGCCTGCAGGCGGCGCTCGATGTCTTCGAGCACGTTCGGCAGGTCGGCCACGCTGTCGATCACGTAGTGCGCGCCGGCGGCCTGCAGCTCGGCGGTGGCGCGGGCGCGGCGGGCCTGCTGGCTGTCGGCGTCGAGCGCCTGCCACTCGGCCAGCGTCAGGCCGTTGACGTTGCCGCTGACCGACACGCCGACGGCCCAGGTGCCGGCGTTCAGGCCTTCCTGCAGGCCCACGCCGGTGTCGTCGACCTTGACGACGGCGTGCGGCGGCCACACGCCGAGGTCGGCGAAGCAGCGGTACATCATGAGCGGCGACGGGCGACCCGCCGCGAGGTCGCCCGCGCACACGAGGTTGTCGGGCACATAGCCGCCGGCCGCGGCGATGGGCGTGACGACGTCCATGATTGGCCGGTTGTAGCCGGTGGTCGAACCGATCTTCAGACCACGCTCGCGCGCCGCGTGGACGGCCTCGAGGGCGCCCGGAATGAAGTCGGTGTAGTCGCGCACGCTGGCCGCATTCATCGGCGTGAACACCTCGTACAGGCGGTCGACGTCGGCGTCGCTGAAGGCATGGCCGTGCTTCGCTGCCCATTGCGCGGCGATGCGCGGCTGCGTGCCCAGGGCCTTGATGTGGTCCCACTTGGCCATGCCCATCGGGGCGCGGGCCTCGTCGATGGTGATGTCGATGCCGAACTGTGCGAACAGCTTCACGAAGGCGCCCATGGGCGCGCAGGAACCGAAGTCAAGGATGGTGCCGGCCCAGTCGAAGACGATGGCCTGCAGCCTGGCATGGGAGTGGGCGTTCATGGTGAGCGAAGAAGAAGGATGAAGAAGAAGGCGGTCGTACTCACCACGCGTCGAACACGTCGGCGGCAATGCCGAAGCCCGTGCTCGCGCCGCTGCCGCTGGTGACCAGCACCACGCGCGTGGCGTCGTCGGGCGCGTCGATCACGCAGGGCGTGGTTTTCGACGACGGGTACACGCCGGTCCAGCGCTCGGTGACCTGCGCGGTCTCGAGATTCAGCGTGCTGCGCAGGTGGCGCAGGATGAGCTGGTCGACCGCCTCGATGGCGAAGGGTTCGGGCGCGTCGCCGTAGTGGTGCGAGTCGCCGACCACCAGCGAGCCGTCGGCGCTCTGCACCACGATGAGGTGGATGCCGTGGTCGAGCGAGGCGCGCTCTTCCTGCATCAGCCGTTCGCGCAGCGCGGCTGCTTCGGGCAAGCTGCTGTAGCCCTCGTAGCGCACCAGGCTCAGGTCGGTCATCACCGCGCCCGGCAGGCGAAAGCCGGCCTCGGGCTGCACGCGCAGCATCTGCAGGCGACACAGCCTGAGGTCGTGCGCGGCGATGCGGCCGGCGAACAGGCCGTGCAGCTCGGTGTTGGTGCAGACCACCACGCGCTCGCCGCGCAGGGTGCCGCGCGAGGTGCGCACGCGCGGGGTTTCGACCTCGTGCACGGTTTCGCCGAAGCGGAACACCACGCCGTGTGCCTCGGCCAGCCAGCGCGCGAGCAGGCCGACGGCGGTGCGCGATTCGACGCGCAGCTCGTGCGGGCTGAACAGCACCGAGCGCGTCTGCGCAAGGTTGAGACCGGGCGCCCTCGCCTGCGCATCGGTGGCGTCGATGAGTGCGCAGGCCTCGGCCATTGGCGTACGCAAAAAGGCTTCGAGCACGGCATGCGCTTCGGGCCGGTAGGCCGCGAGCCAGAGGTGGCGGTGCACGATGTCGATGCCGGCCTGCGGCGCGATGGCCTGCCACACATCGCGCGAATGCATGGCGCGGCGCCACATGTCGCCCGGCGCCTGGCCGGTGACGGTGATGAAGCCGAAGTTGCGGATCGAGGCGCCCAGGCACGCAGCATCGCGTTCGACCACGCACACGCGCAGGCCGCGCTGCGCGGCGGTGTAGGCATGGGCCAGGCCGACGATTCCGGCGCCGACCACGATCACATCGAAGCTGTCGACGGACATGCTGGGGTTCATCAACGTTGTCTCCAGGCTTGCGTGCGCTTCAGCGCCCAGTGCCCGGCCAGCGCGAACAGGCCGCGGCCGACGGCGGCCGTGAGCATGATGAGCGAGGCCATGGCGGCGGCGGGTGCCACGTCGCCGGCGTCGTCCATGTTGAGCACGGCGATGGCGGCCAGCGTGGTCTGCGGCGAATAGAGGAACACGACGGCCGACACGGTGGTCATCGCGTTGACGAAGAAGTAGCCGGCCACGTTGAGCACGGTGGGCAGCGCCACCGGCAGGTGCACGCGCCACAGCGTGCGCCAGAACGGCACGCCCATCGATTCGGACACCAACTCGTACTCGCGGTCGAGCTGGCGCAGCGCGGTGAGCGACGTGAGGTGCGCCACCGAGAAGAAGTGCGCCACGGTGCAGATCACCAAAATCGCCATGCCGCCGTACAGGCCGTGCAGCGGGTTCGCCGCCGAGTTGAAGAAGAAGATGTAGCCCACGCCGAGCACGAGCCCCGGCACCGCGAGCGGCAGGTTGGCCAGCAGGTTCAGCAGCTCGCGCAGCAGGCCGAAGTGGCGCGGCTTCTCCACGAAGTAGGCCGACACGAAGGTGGCGAGCGCGCCCGCCACGGCCGCGCACAGCGCCAGGCGCAGCGAGTTGCCGTAGCTGCCCCAGCCGCCGCCGTCCATGTTGCTGAAGTCGTAGTTCTTCAGCGAGGGCGTGAGCTTGTAGGGCCAGTAGCTGGCGAGCGAGGCGAACACGGCCATGCCGATCATCACGACGATGGCGATGGCGGTGAGCGTGCAGAACACGAGCAGTGCGCGGTCGCGTGATTTCACGGGCTCGGGTTGGTACGGCGTGGCGCGCGCCGACAGCGCGGCGGCCTGCTTGCGCCGCACGCGCCGCTCGATCAGGAACGACAGCACGGCCGGAATCAGCAGCACGAGGCCGACCACCGCGCCCATCTGGAAGTTCTGCTGCCCGACCACCTGCTTGTAGATGTCGGTCGCGAGCACGCCGGTCTGGCCGCCCACGACCTTGGGCACGCCGAAGTCGGTGATGACGAGCACGAACACGACCATCGCGGCCACGATGAGGCCGTAGCGCGACGAGGGCAGCGTGACGGTGCGGAAGATGCGCCAGCGCGAGGCGCCCAGCGTCTGGGCGGCTTCGTACAGGCGCCCGTCCGAGGTGGCCATGGCGGTGGTCAGGATCAGCAGCGCATGCGGCAGCGTCCAGAACACCGAGCCGAGCACGATGCCCAGCGGGCCGTAGATCGACAGGTCGCCCAGCAGCCCCTTGAACAGGCCCTGGTTGCCGAACAGGTAGATCAGGCTGATGGCCGGCAGCAGCGAGGGCGCGAGCAGCGGCATGAGCGCCACGGCGCGCAGCAGGCCCTTGGCGGGCATGCACGAGAGCGTGAGGCCGTAGGCGTACACGTAGGCGATGGCGGTGCACAGCACGGCGCTGATCACCGCGAGCAACACGCTGTTGAAGGCCGACTGCACGAGTGCAGGGCTCTCGAGGTAGCGCGCGAAGTTGGTCAGGCCGACGAAGCTGCCGGCGCGGTCGTAGAAGCTCTGGCCGACCAGCGCGCCGACGGGCAGCGCGACGATCACGACGAGCAGCAGCACGACGAGCAGCACGGCGGCGCCGGTGAGCCAGCGTTCGCGGTCGAAATGCATCGTGCGGGTTCTCGCGATCGGGGCGAGGGCTTCGGAAGGGGTGCTCATGTTGTTGTTCTTTTGGTGTCGTTGTTCAGGGCGTGTGCACAGGCCACCGGGTACTTCCCTCCGCGAATGTCCCCCGGGCTTCGTCCTCCTCCTTGATTTCGCTGCGGGAAGCACCCAGTGGCCTGCGCACACCGAGCGCGGTCGTGGTGCTGTTCGATCAACGACCGCACTGCGTCACGCTCACGCCGATGGGGTGCCTTGCGCAGCGAAATCAAGGAGGAGCCCGAAGGGCGGGGGACATTCGCGGAGCAAGGTACCCCGTCGGCGGGAGCGCGCCCCGAAGGACTGCGCACCACGCGACAAGAACCCCGCACACGCGACGTCATTTCATTGCGCCAGAACCGACAGCGCGTTCAAAGGCAGCTGGATGTGCACCATGCTGCTGGGCACCAGCGGCTCCTCGCCGCCGCTGCGCGCATCGGCGGGCAACTCGGCCTCGATCTCGATACCGAGCGGCTCGCAGGCCAGGCGGGCCGAGGTGCGGTTGCCGAAGAACTCGGTGTCGAGCAGGCGCGCAGCGAAGCTGTTGGTGCCGAGTTCGGAACCGAAGCGCTTCACCACCACATGCTCGGGGCGGATGCCCACGGTGGCTTGCGAACCGACGCTGAGGCTGCCGGGCGCGCAGAACAGTTCGCTGTCGCGCACACGCACCTTGCCGTCGGCCAGCACGGTGGCGGGCAGCATGTTCATGCGGCCCACGAAGCCCGCCACGAAGCGGGTGCGCGGCTTGCGGTACAGCTCGTCGGGCGTGCCCGCCTGCTCGATGCGGCCGTTGTGCATCAGCACCACGCGGTCGGCCATCGAGAGAGCTTCTTCCTGGTCGTGCGTGACCATGATGGTGACGATGCCCAGGCGCTTTTGCAGCGCGCGGATTTCGCTGCGCAGCGTGGCGCGCACCTGCGCGTCGAGCGCGGACAGCGGCTCGTCGAGCAGCAGCAGGCGCGGGTTGGGCGCCAGGGCACGCGCCAGCGCGATGCGCTGCTGCTGGCCGCCCGAGAGCTGCACCGGGTACTTGTCGGCATGCGCGGTGAGCCCGACGAGGTCGAGCATTTCGCGCGAGCGCTTGGCCATTTCGCGTGCCAGCGCGCCCGTGGGGTGCAGGCCGTAGGCGATGTTCTGCGCCGCCGTGAGGTTGGGGAACAGCGCGTACGACTGGAACACCACGCCGAAGCCACGCGCCGCGGGCGGCAGGCCCGCGATGTCCTGGCCGCCGAGCAGGATCTGCCCGCTGTCGGCGCGCTCGATGCCGCACACGATGCGCAGCAGCGTGGTCTTGCCGCAGCCCGAAGGACCGAGCAGGCAGACGAACTCGCCGGGCTCGATGTCCAGGTCGATGCCGTCGAGCACGCGCGTGGCGCCAAAGGACTTGCCGATGCCGCGAAGAGAAAGAAAGCTGGTCATGTGCGGCTGCCCGGAACCCCGATCACATCGGCTTTTTTTCAGCCTTGGCGTCGTAGCGCTTCGACCATTCCGTCAGGATGCGGTCGCGGTTCGCGGCAGCCCAGTTGAAGTCGTTCTTGGCCAGAAGCTTCTCGACGTCGCCCGGCACGAACTCCAGCTTTTCCTGGATGCCCGGCAGCGCGAGAACGGCGAAGTTCTTCGCGTACAGCTCGTTGGCCTGCTTCGTCACAGCCCAGTCGGCCAGCGCCTTGGCGGCGTCCTGCTTCTTGCTGGTCTTCATGATGCCGGTGGCTTCCATGTCCCAGCCCAGGCCTTCCTTGGGCAGCACGATGTCGATGGGGGCGCCGTCGCGCTTGGTCTTGTTGGCGCGGTATTCGAACGACATGCCGAGCGCGAACTCGCCGGCGCCGGCCTGGCGGCAGGGCTTGCTGCCCGACAGGCTGTACACGCCGATGTTCTGGTGCAGCGCGTCCATGTACTTCCAGGCCTTGTCCTCGCCCATCATCTGGATCCAGCCCGACACCATGAGGTAGCCGGTGCCCGATGCCGCGGGGTTGGGCATGGTGATCTGGCCCTTGTAGACCGGGTTGGTCAGGTCGGCCCAGCTGGTGGGCTTGGGCAGGTTCTTCTTCGTGGCTTCGGCGGTGTTGAAGCAGATGGCCGACGACCACACGTCCATGCCGACCCACTTGGGGGGGTTGGCCGTGTCGCGCATGGTGGGCTTGATGGCGTCCAGACCCTTGGGGGCGTAGGGCTGGAGCATGCCTTCCTTGTCCAGCAGCATCAGCGAGGTGGCGGCCAGGCCCCACACCACGTCGGCCTGCGGGTTGGCCTTTTCGGCCAGCAGCTTGGCGGTGACGATGCCGGTGGAGTCGCGCACGAACTTCAGTTCGATGGCCGGGTTCTCCTTTTCGAAGGCGGCCTTGTAGGCCTGCACCTGGTCGGCTTCGAGCGCGGTGTAGACCAGCAGCTCGGTGCGGCCCTTGGCCGAGGCGGCGAAAGCCAGCGAGAACAAGGCGGCAGGCACGGCGGCCCACATCAGACGACGATGCAGCATGGGAGATTCCCTCGAGGTAAGAACAGGCGGTGTACGCAAAAAGAAAACACGGCCGGGGCCGTGAACGCAGCGATGCTCGCAGCGCTATGTGACAAAGGTTTGTCACACGGCCGTACCCGCGCTGCGGCGTTTGCACTTTCGTCACACGGCTGTCATCGAGCGACGCGAGCCTGTACAGGCTGTCGCACCCGTTCTTTTGCAATCCCATGACACTCGACCTCGCCGAGATCGCTCGCCTGTTCGCCGAACGCGGCGCGCTGGCGTACGCGGGCGAGCCGGTGTCGCAGCTCGAACACGCGTTGCAATGCGCCTGGCTGGCCGAACAGGCCGGCGCCGGCGACACGCTCGTGACGGCCGCATTGCTGCACGACCTGGGGCACCTGCTGATCGCCGAGCACCAGACGCTGTCGCGCTCGCCCACCGAACTGGGCATTGACGACCGCCACCAGTACATCGCGCTGCCGCTGCTGCGCGGCGCCTTCGACGTGGCCGTGCGCGAGCCGATCCGCCTGCATGTGGACGCCAAGCGCTACCTGTGCGCGACGCGCCCGGGCTACGTGTCGATGCTCTCGCCCGATTCGGTGCGCAGCCTGGCGCTGCAGGGCGGCGTGATGGACGACGAGGCGGCGAACGCCGCCGCTCGCGCATTTCCTGGCGACGGCGGCGCGCGTGATGCTGCGCTGAGGGCTGGCGGGGCGAAGGGACGGCGGCCGACTTTCAGCCCCGTTTAAGAAACATTTGTCTACGATGGTTTCCTCACGAGGTCCGGCGCCCCTGCGCCTGCGAGGAAATCCGCATGTCATCTGTTCCATCCCCCACCATCGCGGCGCGTGCCGGCGCGTTCGTCCAGGTCCTGCGCCGCGTGCTGCGGCTCGCGGCGCCCTACTTCAGTTCGGACGAAGAAAAATGGCGGGCGCGCCTCATGTTCGCGGGCATCGTGGCACTGAACCTGGCGTATGTGTACGCGCTGGTGCTCTTCAACCAGTGGTACGGCCGCTTCTATGACGGGCTGCAGAACAAGGACGCGGTGGTGTTCTGGCGCGAGATCCGCGTGTTCGCCTGGCTGGCCTTCTTCAACATCGCGATCCAGGTGGCGAAGTTCTACCTGACGCAGCTGCTGCAGCTGCGCTGGCGCTCGTGGATGACCCGCCACTACCTCGGCCGCTGGATGGCCGACCGCACCTTCTATCACCTGGAGCTGGCGCGCTACGCGCACGCCGACGGCGCCACGCCCGACAACCCCGACCAGCGCATCCAGGAGGACATGCAGATGTTCACCAACGCCACCATGACGCTGTCGATGGAGATCCTGAACGCGGTGGTCACGCTGCTGAGCTTCATCGGCATCCTGTGGGGCCTGTCGGGCACCTTCGACCTGTCGCTGGGCGGCAGCACCTACCAGGTCGCCGGCTCGATGGTGTGGCTGGCGCTGGTCTACTGCGTGGTCGGCACGATCATCACGCACTTCATCGGCCGGCCGCTGATCGGCCTGAACTTTCGCCAGCAGCGCTTCGAGGCCGACTTCCGCCACCACCTGGTGCGCGTGCGCGAGTACAGCGAAGCCATCGCGCTCGACCGCGGCGAGACGGTGGAGCGCGGCCAGCTCGACACGCGCTTCGGCGCGGTGCTGCGCAACTACCTGCAGCTGATCAAGAAGCAGAAGAACCTGGTCACCTTCACCGCGATGTTCGGGCAGGCGTCGGTGATCTTTCCGTTCATCGTGTCGGCGCCGCGCTTCTTCAGCGGGGCCATCCAGCTGGGCGCGCTGATCCAGATTTCATCGGCCTTCGACAAGGTGCAGGAATCGCTGAGCTGGTTCGTCGCCAACTACGACCGCGTGGCCGTCTGGCGCGCCACCACCGACCGCCTGATCAGCTTCGACGATGCGATGCGCGCCCACGCCGCGCGCGAAGACGCCCTGCAACGCGAAGAAGGCGCCGCCGTGCTGGGCACCAGCGACCTCACGCTCGCGCTGCCCAACGGCACGCAGCTGCTGGCCGGCGCCGCGCTGGCGGTACGTCCCGGCGACAGCGTGCTGCTGCAGGGCCCCTCGGGCAGCGGCAAGTCGACGCTGTTCCGCGCCTTCGCGGGCATCTGGCCGTTTGCGCGCGGCAAGGTGCAGGCCCCGGCCGACGCGGTCTTCATGCCGCAGCGCCCCTACCTGCCCGACGGCAAGCTGCGCGAGGCGCTGACCTACCCGCACCCGGCCGCCGGCTTCAGCGACGACCAGCTGCGCCAGGCCCTGGCCGATGCGCTGCTGCCCGACCTGGTGAACCGGCTCGACGACAGCGACGCCTGGAGCCAGAAGCTCTCGGGCGGCGAGCAGCAGCGGCTGGCCATCGCGCGGGTGCTGCTGAAGAAGCCGGCGTGGCTCTTCGCCGACGAGGTGACCAGCGCGCTCGATGCACCGGCCGAAGCCGTGCTCTACCAGCGGCTGGCCGACACGGTGCGCGCGGGCGGCGGTGCGATGGTGTCGATCGCGCACCGCCCCGCCGTGGGCGATTTCCATGGCCAGCGCTGGACGCTGGTGCCGCAGGACGAAAGTGCAGCCGGTGGCGCGCGCTACCGGCTCGATACCTCTACAGCCGCTCAGGCCGCAGCGACGTAGCGCTCCCAGCCCTTCTTGCGCAGATCGCAGGCCGGGCACTCGCCGCAGCCGTAGCCCCAGGCCTGGCGGTGTTCGCGGTCGCCGAGGTAGCAGGTGTGGGTTTCTTCCACGATCAGGTCGACCAGCGGCTGGCCGCCCAGGCGGTGGGCCAGCGCCCAGGTCTCGGCCTTGTCGATCCACATGAGCGGCGTCTCGATCACGAGGCGGCGCTCCAGCCCGAGCGACAGCGCCAGCTGCATCGCTTTCATGGTGTCGTCGCGGCAGTCGGGGTAGCCCGAGAAGTCGGTTTCGCAGACACCGGTGACGATCACCTGCAGCCCGCGCCGGTAGGCCAGCGCGCCCGCCAGCGTGAGGAATAGCAGGTTGCGCCCCGGCACGAAGGTGTTGGGCAGGCCGTCGGCCTGCATGGCGAAGGCGACTTCTTCGGTGAGCGAGGAGCCGCCGAGCTGCGCCAGCGCGGCCAGCGTGAGCACGTGGTCTTCGCCCAGGCGCGGCGCCCATTCGGGAAAGCGCTCGCGCATCTTCGCGAGCACGGTGCCGCGCACGTCGAGCTCGACGCGGTGGCGCTGGCCGTAGTCGAAGCCCAGCGTTTCGACACGCTGGTACTTGGACAGGGCCTCGGCCAGGCAGGTGGCCGAGTCCTGGCCGCCGGAGAAGAGAACGAGGGCGGTGGTGTGCAGGGGCATGTCCGTCAACGGCGGGGCCGTTGTAGTGCAAATGCGCGATTTTCGCAGCCGATCGATGCTGCGGGCCGCCCTGTTCTGCACTGCTTCTAGAGAAAGCGCTCCAGCAGCTTGCGCGACGCGCGATCCAGCGCCTTCGCATCAGGAATGCGGAACTGTACCCCGTGCGCGCTCGCGATCAGCAGCGCGCCGCCTTCGAGCCGGCGGATGTCTTCCTCGGCCTTGAGCACGAAGCTGGTCTCGCCGCGGTCGGTGCTCACGGTCCAGGTGCTGGGCACGCCGAAGCTCGACACGCCGTGCAGCTTCAGCAAGGTAGGCGCGAAGTCGCGCACGGCGAGTTCTTCGGTCAGCAGCGCCTGGGTGGGCGCGGGCAGCTGGTCGACGCGGTCGACCCACACGAGTTCGCGGCCCTCGCTGCCGACGAGCGACACGCCCTCGTTGGGCGCGCTCAGCGGAAAGGCGCGCACGGGTGTCACGCCCACGTGGTGCTCGCCCTGCGCGTCAGTCAGCACGAGGCGACCGAAGGTGTCGCGTGCCAGCTGGAAATTGGTGTTGTCGTTGGTGCTGCTCATCACACCTCCCCTGCCGGATGGGCGGCGTGGCTCACGGCCAGCGGCGCCTGGGCGTTGGCGCGCTCGTCGGCGGCGCCTTCGCTCACATCGTCTTCGTCGCCCTGGCGCAGCTGCGCCTGGTACAGGCGCCAGTAGGCGCCCTGCTTGGCCATGAGCGCGTCGTGCGGCCCGACCTCGACCACTTCGCCGCGGTCCATGACCACGAGGCGGTCGGCCTTGCGCAGCGTGGACAGGCGGTGGGCGATGGCGATGGTGGTGCGGCCCTGCACGAGGTTGTCGAGCGCCTTCTGGATTTCCTTTTCGGTCTCGGTGTCCACGGCCGACGTGGCCTCGTCGAGGATCAGGATGCGCGGGTCGATGAGCAGTGCGCGCGCGATGCTGATGCGCTGGCGCTCGCCGCCCGACAGGCCCTGCCCGCGCTCGCCCACCAGCGAGTCGTAGCCGTGCGGCAGGCGCAGGATGAAGTCGTGCGCATGGGCCGCGCGGGCCGCCGCCACCACCTCTTCGCGCGTGGCGTCGGGCTTGCCGTAGGCGATGTTCTGCGCGATGGTGCCGAAGAAGAGGAACGGCTCCTGCAGCACCAGCCCGACGTGGCGGCGGTAATCGGCCACGGCGAAGCGGCGGATGTCGGTGCCGTCGACCTTGATGGCGCCGTCGGTCACGTCGTAGAAGCGGCAGATCAGGTTGACCAGCGTGCTCTTGCCCGAACCGCTGTGGCCCACGAGGCCGATCATCTCGCCGGGCTCGATGGTCAGGTCGAGGTCGTGGATGACGGCGCGCGAGCCGTAGCGGAAACCGAGGCCGCTCATCTCGATGCGGCCCTGCACGCGCTCCACCTTCACCGGGTTGGCCGGCTCGGGCACGTTGCTCACGTGGTCGAGGATGTCGAAGATGCGCTTGGCGCCGGCGGCGGCCTTCTGCGTGACCGAGACGATGCGGCTCATCGAGTCGAGCCGCGTGTAGAAGCGGCCGATGTAGGCGATGAAGGCGGTGAGCACGCCCACCGTGATGCTGCCGCGCGCCACCTGCCAGATGCCGAAGGCCCAGACCACGAGCAGGCCGATTTCGGTCAGCAGCGACACGGTCGGCGTGAACAGCGACCAGGTGCGGTTGAGCTTGTCGTTGACCTGCAGGTTGTAGGCGTTGGCGACGCGGAAGCGCTCGGCTTCGCGGCGCTCCTGCGCAAAGGCCTTCACCACGCGGATGCCGGGGATGGTGTCGGCCAGCACGTTGGTCACTTCGGACCAGACGCGGTCGATCTTCTCGAAGCCGGTGCGCAGGCGGTCGCGCACGACGTGGATCATCCAGGCGATGAAGGGCAGCGGCACCAGCGTGACCACGGCCAGCAGCGGGTTGATCGAGATGAGGATGGCCGCCGTCATGACGATCATCAGCACGTCGTTGGCGAAATCGAGCGCGTGCAGCGACAGGAAGACGTTGATGCGGTCGGTTTCCGAGCCGATGCGCGCCATGAGGTCGCCGGTGCGCTTGCCGCCGAAGTAGTCCAGCGGCAGGGTCAGCAGGTGCTCGTAGGTGGTGGTGCGCAGGTCGGCGCCGATGCGCTCGGACACCAGCGCCAGCAGGTAGGTGCGTGCCCAGCCCAGCCCCCAGCCGACCAGCGCCGCGATCAGCAGCCCGCCCAGGTAGAGGCCGACCCGGCCGGAATCGATCTTCTGCCCGTTCTGGAACGGGATCAGGATGTCGTCCATCAGCGGGATGGTCAGGTACGGCGGCACCAGCGTGGCGGCGGTGGAGATCAGGGTCAGGACAAACCCGAGGATCAGCTGCTTGCGGTACGGCCCGGCAAAGCGGCCCAGGCGCAGCAGCACCCAGGTCGAGGGCGGGGTCTGCAGCTCGGTGTCGGTGCCGTCCACTTCGAGAAGTTCGGGCACCTCTTCTGTCGCCTTCGCGACAGCGGGCGCGGCGCGCTGGCCGAAGAGCTTGAGCAGCTTGAGCGCCGCCGGCTGGCCGGCCAAGGTGTAGCGCCAGCGGGCGAGCTGTCCGGCGGGGCCGATGAGGTCGAGGGTTCCGACGCCTGCATGGTCGGAAAGACGCATTTCCAAGGCCTTATCGGTGAGTGGCCACTCACACCACTCGCCGCCGGGTTCCAGGGCGATGAGCCGCCGGTCGGTCAGCGCGACGAGGCCGGTGGCGAAGCGAAGTTGGTCGTCGAGGTCAACCGCAAGTGTTACCGAAACGTTTTCAGCGCCTGCGAGTCGGCTTTTCAGCACGCCTGAGACCGCCTCCGTTTCGCCCGCCTGGGCGCCGACTGGATCGTGATGTTGCATTGTGTTTATTTGACTCTTGCCCGTCGCGGGCCGCTGGGACCGCGTCATGGCGTCCTTGGTCGGGCGCCGATTCTGACCGATCGCCATGGGTGCGCTTGAAGGCGCCGTGGTGCTCGGCCAAAGCACATCGAACGTTTGCATGACCCGTTTCGACGACATCCAATTGCTGCGCATCAACTATTTGCGCGGTCCCAACCTCTGGACCTACCGTCCGGTGCTCGAAGTCTGGCTCGACCTGGGCCAACTGGAAGACTTCCCCTCCAACAAGATCGACGGTTTCACCGACCGGCTGACCACCCTGCTGCCGGCGCTCATCGAGCACCACTGCGGCGTGGGCGAGCGCGGCGGGTTCATCCAGCGCCTGACCGAAGGCACCTGGTCGGGCCACGTGCTCGAGCACGTCGTGATCGAACTCCTGAACCTGGCCGGCATGCCGACCGGCTTCGGCCAGACCCGCAGCACCTCGGAGCATGGCGTGTACCGCATGGTGTTCCGGGCCCGTGACGAGCAGGTCGCCCGCGTGGCACTCACCGAAGGCCACCGCCTGCTGATGGCGGCCATCAACAACGACCCGTTCACCGCCGCCGACGTGCAGACCGCCGTCGAGGCCGTCAAGGCCAAGGTCGAAGACTGCTACCTCGGCCCGAGCACCGCGGCCATCGTGTCCGCCGCCACCGACCGCGGCATTCCGCACATGCGCCTGAACAGTGGCAACCTGGTGCAGCTGGGCTACGGCGCCAACCAGCAGCGCATCTGGACCGCCGAGACCGACTACACCAGCGCCATCGGCGAATCGATCGCCAGCGACAAGGAGCTGACCAAGTCGCTGCTCGCGAGCTGCGGCGTGCCGGTGCCGCACGGCCAGGTGGTGGAGTCGCCCGAGGAAGCCTGGGAAGCCGCCGAGGACATCGGCCTGCCCGTGGTCGTGAAGCCGTCGGACGCCAACCATGGCCGCGGCGTGTCGCTTGAGCTGACCACGCGCGAGGAAGTCATGGCCGCCTTCGCGGTCGCCGAGCCCGAGGGCAGCGACGTGATGGTCGAGCGCTTCATCCGCGGCCACGAACACCGCCTGCTGGTGGTGGGCGGCGAGGTGGTGGCGGCCGCGCGCGGCGAGATCATCACCGTGACCGGCGACGGCACGAACACCGTGGCCGGGCTGATCGACAAGCAGCTCAACAGCGACCCGCGCCGCGGCGCCGAAGAAGAATTCCCGCTCGACGTGATCGTGCTGGCCACCGACGCCAAGCTGCAGCTGGAGCTCAAACGCCAGGAACTGGACGGCAACTCGGTGCCCGCCGCCGGGCGCGTGGTGACGATCCAGCGCAACGGCAACATGGCCTACGACTGCACCGACCTCGTGCACCCCGAGGTGGCGCACGCCGCCGTGCTCGCCGCCCGCGTGGTCGGCCTGGACATCGCGGGCATCGACATGGTCGCGCAAGATATTTCCAAGCCGCTGGGCCCGCAGGGCGGCGCGATCGTCGAGGTGAACGCCGGCCCCGGCCTGCTGATGCACCTGAAGCCGGCCATCGGCTCGCCACGCCCCGTGGGCCGCGCCATCTGCGACCACCTGTTCCCGAACGACGCGCCCGGCCGCATCCCCGTGGTGGGCGTGGCCGGTTCGCGCGACACCGCCGTGCTCGCACGGCTGGTGGCCTGGCTCATCAACCTCGGCGGGCGCCACACCGGCCTGGCCTGCCGTGACGGCCTGTTCCTGGAACGCCGCCGCGTCGACGCACGCGACAGCGCCAACTGGGACGCAGGCCACCGCCTGCTCGTGAACCGCGCCGTCGAGGCCGTGGTGATCGAGAACGGCGCCGAGACCATCCTGCGCGACGGCCTGGCCTACGACCGCTGCGAAGTCGGCATCGTGACCGACCTCGAAGGCTGCGAAGCCCTGGCCGACTACGACATCACCGAGAGCGACCAGATGGTCAAGGTGCTGCGCACCCAGGTCGACGTGGTGCTGGGCGAAGGCACGGCCGTGCTCAATGCCGACGAGCCGCGCATCGCCGCGCTGGCGCCGCTGTGCGATGGCGCCGTCATCCTGTATGCGGCCGACCCGCAGGCCGCCGCGCTCGCCGCGCACCAGGCCGAAGGCGGCAAGGCCGTGCTGGTGCGCCAGGACCGCGTGGTGCTGGCCAACGGCACGAGCGAATCGTTCCTGCCCGGCCTGGGCCGCCTGACCATCTGGCGCGCGACCCACGTCGGCGTGAGCCTCGAAAGCCTGCTGGCCGCCGTGGCCGCCGCCTGGGCCATGGGCATTCCGCTCAACCTGATCGGCGCCGGCGTCGAGGCTTTCGAAGCCGACCTGCAGGCGGCCCTGGCCTCGCTGCAGCTGTCGCAGGCCTCGCCCCTTTCGCCCCAACTACAACTGGCATGACACGATGCGCCGCCCCGCCACCCGCGGGGCCGGCGCCCTGGTCACACCGCAAGATCACCGCAACCGCGCGCCCCGTGCCGTAGCCCCATGAAAGTCACCCGCATCCGCGCCCTGCGCGGCCCCAATCTCTGGAGCCGCCACACCACCATCGAGGCCGTCGTGGCCTGCGAAGGCGACGAGAACGCCGTCGGCAAGCTCGACGGGTTCGAAGCCCGCCTGCGCGCCCGCTTCCCGACCATCGGCGAGCTGCACCCGATGGTGCTCGGCCAGCCGCTGGCGCTGGCCCATGTGCTCGAGAACGCCGCCGTGGCGCTGCAGGCCCAGGCCGGCTGCGCCGTCAACTTCGGCAACACCGCGCCCACGACCGAAGAAGGCGTGTACCAGGTCACCGTGCAGTACACCGAGGAAGACGTGGGCCGCCGCGCCCTCGCGCTGGCCGAGGAACTGATCCAGGCCGCGCTGGCCGACACCGCCTTCGACGCCGACGCCGCCATCACCGAGCTGCGCGACCTCGACGAATCGGAGCGCCTGGGCCCGAGCACCGGCTCCATCGTCGACGCCGCCGTGGCGCGCGGCATTCCGTACCGCCGCCTCACCAGCGGCAGCCTGGTGCAGTTCGGCTGGGGCTCCAAGCAGCGCCGCATCCAGGCCGCCGAGATCGACAGCACCAGCGGCGTGGCCGAATCGATCGCGCAGGACAAGGAACTCACCAAGCAGCTGCTCAACGCCGCCGGCGTGCCGGTGCCACTGGGCCGCCCCGTGTCCAGCGCCGACGACGGCTGGGCCGCCGCGGAAGAAATCGGCCTGCCGGTCGTGGTCAAGCCGCAGGACGGCAACCAGGGCAAGGGCGTCACGGTGAACATCACCACGCGCGAGCAACTCACTTCAGCCTACGACTCGGCCGCCGTGTACGGCGAGGTGATGGTCGAGAAATTCTTGCCCGGCTTCGACTTCCGCCTGCTGGTGGTGGGCGACCGCCTCGTGGCCGCCGCGCGGCGCGACCCGCCGCAGGTCATCGGCGACGGCAGCTCCACCGTGCGCCAGCTGGTCGACACCGTGAACCTCGACCCGCGCCGCGGCGAGGGCCACGCCACTTCGCTCACCAAGATCCGCCTGGACGACATCGCCATCGGCCGGCTCGAATCGCAGGGCCTCACGCCCGAGAGCGTGCCCGAGCTGGGCCAGCGCGTGGTGCTGCGCAACAACGCCAACCTCTCGACCGGCGGCACCGCCACCGACGTCACCGACACCGTGCACCCCGAAGTGGCCGCGCGCGCGGTCGATGCGGCGCAGATGGTCGGCCTGCACATCTGCGGCGTCGATATGGTCTGCGAGAACGTGCTGCGCCCGCTCGAAGAACAGCACGGCGGCGTGGTCGAAGTGAACGCCGCGCCCGGCCTGCGCATGCACATCTCGCCCTCGTTCGGCCGCGGCCGCGCGGTCGGCGAGGCGGTGATGGACACGCTGTTCGCCCCCGGCGACGACGGCCGCATTCCCGTGGTGGCCGTCACCGGCACCAACGGCAAGACCACCACCGCGCGCCTGATCAACCACATCATTGCCTCCAGCGGCCTGCGCACCGGCATGACGAACACCGACGGCGTGTACGTCAACGGCCGCCAGACCGACAGCGGCGACTGCAGCGGCCCCAAGAGCGCGCGCAACGTGCTGATGCACCCCGACGTCGACGCGGCCGTGTTCGAAGTGGCCCGCGGCGGCGTGCTGCGCGAGGGCCTGGGCTTCGACCGCTGCGAGGTGGCCGTGGTCACCAACATCGGCAGCGGCGACCACCTGGGCCTGAACTACATCACCACGGTCGAAGACCTGGCGGTGCTCAAGCGCGTGATCGTGCGCAACGTGGCGCCCGACGGCTACGCGGTGCTCAACGCGGCCGACGTGAACGTTGCCGCCATGGCGGCCGGCTGCCCCGGCAACGTGATCTTCTTCACCGCCGACCGCATGCACCCGGTGATGGCCACGCACCGCGCGCAGGGCAAGCGCACCGTGTACGTCGACCAGGACACGCTGGTGGCCGCCGAAGGCTCGTGGCGCGAACGCATCGCGCTGCGCGACGTGCCCATCACGCGCGGCGGCACCATCGGCTTCCAGGTCGACAACGTGATGGCCTCGGTGGCCGCCGCGTGGGCCGTGGGCCTGGACTGGGACACCATCCGCAGCGGCCTGTCGAGCTTCATGAACGACGCGGCCGGCGTGCCCGGGCGCTTCAACGTCATGGACTACCGCGGCGCCACCGTGATCGCCGACTACGGCCACAACACCGACGCCATGAAGGCGCTGGTGTCGGCCGTGGACACCATGCCCGCCAACAAACGCTCGGTGGTCATCAGCGGCGCGGGCGACCGGCGCGACTCCGACATCCGCGACCAGACCGCGATCCTCGGCCAGGCCTTCGACGACGTGATCCTGTACCAGGACGCGGCGCAGCGCGGCCGGGCCGACGGCGAAGTCATGGCGCTGCTGCGCCAGGGCCTGCAGGGCGCCTCGCGCACGCGCCAGATCGACGAGATCCGCGGCGAGTTCGTCGCCATCGATACCGCGCTGGCGCGGCTGCAGCCGGGCGACCTGTCGCTCATCCTCGTCGACCAGGTCGAAGAGGCGCTGGCCCACCTCGCGCAGCGCATCGCGCAGGGCTGATCCGCCCGCCCCGCAGCGCAGGAGGCCCGCCCTCCTGGCGCTGACGGACATGTCCCACACGCAGGGGCGCGTCCGGCCCGCTCCACGGCGTGCGGCTTGTCCCACAGCTCGGCCCGGGCGCCCGGCCCACACTGGGGACCGGTCGCGCCCTGCGTGCTTTTGTCTTCCTCATGTCCGCTCGCACGGCGCGCCTTTCCAGGAGCCCCGATGACGACCCATTCCCTCCGTTCCACCGTGTCGACCGCCGCCCTCGTGGCGTTCGGCGGCTTCTTCATGGCCTGTGCGCCGCTGGCCTCGGCCCAGGCGCCCGGCAGCGACGCGCGGATGCAAAAGGAGCGCGCCACCTGCGACGGCGTGCAACAGGACCGCGCGGCCTGCCTGCGCGAAGCCGGCGCCGCGCGCCAGGAAGCCGGTCGCCACGGCCTGACCACCCCCGGTGCGGAACGCGAAGACGCCAACGCGCTCGCACGCTGCCGCGAACAACCCGTGGCCGACCGCGCCGATTGCGAAGCGCGCATCCGCGGCGGTGCGCGCACCTCCACCGAAGGCAGCGTGATGGGCGGCGGCGTGATCCGCGAAACCGTCACCCCGCTGCCGCCGCAGCCCGTGCAGCCGGCGCGCTGACCGAGCGAGGCCGGCCTTCACCCCGATACGCCAACAAGGAGCACACCATGCCAAACAATGCGCGTTCGATGATCTTTGCCCTGCTCGCACTCAGCGGGCTGGCCACCACCACCATCGCCACGGCCGCCCGTGGCGATGGCGGCGGCAGCACCTACCAGCAGGAGATTGCGGTCTGCGGCCACAACCAGCAGGACCGTGCCGCCTGCATCCGCGAAGCCGGCGCCGCGCGCCAGGCCGCGGCGCGCGGCGGCCTCACCTCCGCGCCCGACTACCGCGCCAACGCCGTGGCCCGCTGCGGTCTGCAGCCGCCGGCCGAGCGTGCCGACTGCGAAGCCCGCGTGCTGGGCAGCGCAGGCAACATCCGCAGCAATGTCGATGGCAGCGTGATGGGTGGCGGCGTGATCCGCGAATCGGTCTCGACCCGCGTGGTGAACATACCGGCCGCCACGCTGCCGCCGCCGACGGCCGCCCCGATGCCGGCACCGATGCCTGCGGAACCGATGCCCATGCCCATGCCGCGCCCCGTGCCGGTGCAGTGACCCGGTGCGCATCGCCCGGAATGCGCCTCGGTGATAACACCGACGACACGTTCGCGGGCGATGCCCTCGTTTGTCATCAAATCGTCACAAAATACAGGCATGTGCTAGCTATAGTTCCCGGTCCCTGCCAACCGAGGAACACTTTCCCATGAATGCCATCAAGGTCGCTCGCCGATTCATCGAAACGGACCCGGCCAACGAATCGGCCAAGATCCTTGCCCAACTCGTGCTGGCGCTCGAAGCCGAACGCAGCTTCGAGTTGATCACGCTCTACAGCCTCGACTACAAGAGCTTCCAGCTTGCGATGGACATCCTGAAGGAGTGGCGCCTGGACCGCTACTACGCCAGCAAGTCCAAGCTGTTCGATCTCTCGCTGCAAGTCACCGAGCTCGAAGCGGGCAACAGCGCCGCTTCCTGAGCCCGTCCCATGGCGGTCCGGTACCTGGCGTACCCGGGCCCGCCTGTTTCATTTTCCCCAGCGCAACACCAACGGATCGAGTCGCCGCGCGGTCTCGATGAGGCCGGCGCGCGTCTCGGGATGCAGCGCAGGCAGCGGATGCCGCGGCGCTTCGCAGGCGATCACGCCGCCTTCCTTCATGAGCGCCTTGCAGGCCAGCAGGCCCGCCTGGCGGTTCTCGCAGTTGATGAGCGGCAGCCACCGCTGGTACAGCGCGAAGGCCTGGTCGCGGTCGCCTGAACGGTGCGCCTCGATGATCGGGCGGATGCCGTCCGGGTAGCCGCCGCCGGTCATCGCACCGGTCGCGCCGGCGTCGAGGTCGGACATCAACGTGATCGCTTCTTCGCCGTCCCACGGCCCTTCGATGGCATCGCCGCCCAAACGGATCAGCTCGCGCAGCTTCGACGCGGCGCCGGCGGTCTCGATCTTGAAGTACGCGACCTGCTCGATCTCTTTCGCCATGCCCGCGAGGAACGGTGCCGACAGCACCGTGCCGCTGGCGGGTGCGTCCTGGATCATGATTGGAATCGTCACCGCATCCGAGAGACGAGCGTAGAACTCGTAAATCTGCGGCTCCGGCACGCGGAAGGTCGCGCCGTGGTACGGCGGCATCACCATCAGCATCGCCGCCCCCATGTCCTGCGCGCGGCGGCTGCGCTCGGCGCAGACCTGGGTGCTGTAGTGCGTGGTGGTCACGATCACCGGCACGCGGCCCTTCACGTGCTCGAGGATCGTGCGCGTGAGCACCTCGCGCTCCTCGTCGGACAGCACGAACTGCTCGGAGAAATTCGCGAGGATGCACAGCCCGTCGGAGCCCGCGTCGATCATGAAATCGACGCAGCGCTTCTGGCTCTCCAGGTCGAGCGCGCCCTGTTCGGTGAAGGTGGTGGGCACCACCGGGAAGATGCCGCGGTATCGGGGGGTCATGGTGTGGGGTCAGTGTGAATGGCGGGGAACGGCCGAGCCTCTGCAGCCGACCAGGAAATCGAAGTCGCAGCCTTCGTCGGCCTGCAGCACGTGGTTCACGTAGAGCTTCTGGTAGCCGCCGCCGCGCGTGCTCATCGGCTGCGCATCGGAGGCGGACAACGAGGCCAGGCGCGACGCCATCTCTTCGTCGCTGATGTCCAGGTGCAGCCGCCCCGCATCGCAGTCGAGCTCGATCCAGTCGCCGTCGCGCACCGCCGCGAGCGGCCCGCCGTCGGCCGCTTCGGGCGCGACGTGCAGCACCACCGTGCCGTACGCCGTGCCGCTCATGCGCGCGTCGGAGATGCGCACCATGTCCTTCACGCCCTGGCGCAGCAGCTTCGGCGGCAGGCCCATGTTGCCGACCTCGGCCATGCCGGGGTAACCCTTGGGGCCGCAGTTCTTCAGCACCATCACGCAGCTCGCGTCGATGTCGAGGTCTTCATCGACGATGCGTGCCTTGTAGTGCTCCAGGTTCTCGAACACCACGGCGCGGCCCCGGTGCTTCAGCAGCTCGGGCGTGGCGGCCGAGGGCTTGAGCACCGCGCCGCGCGGCGACAGGTTGCCGCGCAGGATGCGGATGCCGCCGTCGGCGATGAGCGGGTTGTCGAGCGGGCGGATCACCTCGTCGTTCAGGCTCGGCGCCTCGCGCACGTTGTCCCAGAGCGACTGGCCGTTGACGGTGAGCGCGCCGGGGTGCGGCAGCAGCCCGTGCTCGCCGAGGCGGCGCAGCACGGCAGGCAGGCCGCCCGCGTAATAGAACTCTTCCATGAGGAAGCGCCCCGAGGGCATGAGGTCCACGATGGTCGGCGTGTGGCTGCCGATGCGTGTCCAGTCTTCCAGTTCGAGCTCGACGCCGATGCGCCCCGCGATCGCCTTCAGGTGGATCACCGCATTGGTCGATCCGCCGATGGCCGCGTTCACGCGGATCGCGTTCTCGAAGGCTTCGCGCGTGAGGATCTTCGACAGCGTGAGCCCCTCCTTGGCCATCTGCACCGCGCGCGCACCCGACATCTGCGCGAGCACGTAGCGCCGCGCATCGACCGCCGGAATCGCCGCGTTGTGCGGCAGCGAGGTGCCCAGCGCCTCGGCCATGCAGGCCATGGTGGAAGCCGTGCCCATGGTGTTGCAGGTGCCCGCAGAGCGCGACATGCCGCCCTCGGCCGAGAGGAACTGGTGCAGGTTGATCTCGCCCGCCTTCAGCGATTCGTGCAGCTGCCACACGGCCGTGCCCGAGCCGATGTCCTTGCCGTCGAGCTTGCCGTTGAGCATCGGCCCGCCCGTGACCACGATGGCCGGGATGTCGCAGCTGGCCGCGCCCATCAGCAGCGCGGGCGTGGTCTTGTCGCAGCCCGTGAGCAGCACCACCGCATCGACCGGATTGCCGCGAATGGCTTCTTCGACGTCCATGCTCGCGAGGTTGCGCGTGAGCATCGCGGTCGGCCGCAGGTTCGATTCGCCGTTCGAGAACACCGGGAACTCGACCGGGAAGCCGCCCGCCTCCGAGATGCCGCGCTTGACGTGCTCGGCGAGCTTGCGGAAGTGCGCGTTGCACGGCGTGAGTTCCGACCAGGTGTTGCAGATGCCGACGATGGGGCGGCCGTCGAACTCGTGGTCGGGGATGCCCTGGTTCTTCATCCAGCTGCGGTACATGAAGCCGTTCTTGTCGGCGGAGCCGAACCATTCGGTCGAGCGCAGTTTCTTTGTCATGGGGAAATGGTCAGCGGCGCGGGGCGCGCGAGGTGAAGAAGCGTTGGAGCAGGCAGAACACGAAGAGCAGCGCGCCGACCACGATGCGCGTCCACCACGAGCTCAGCGTGCCGTCGAAGGAAATCAGCGTCTGGATGCTCCCGAGCATCAGCACGCCGAAGAGCGTGCCCGCCACGTAGCCCACGCCGCCCGTGAGCAGCGTGCCGCCGATCACCACCGCTGCGATGGCGTCGAGCTCCAGCCCGAGCGCATGCAGGCCGTAGCCCGAGAGCATGTAGAAGGTGAAGATCACGCCCGCCAGCGCCGAACAGAAGCCCGAGAGCGTGTACACGCCCACGAGCGTGCGGCGCACCGGCAGGCCCATGAGCATCGCCGAATGCTCGCTGCCGCCGATGGCGTACACCGCGCGGCCGAAGGGCGTGCAGTGCGCAATGAAGATCGCAGCCAGCAGCACGGCGATGGCGATCACCGCGCTGACCGAGACCGAGGCCTCGCCCCAGATCGGAATGCGGATCTGCGAGACCTCCGAGTAGAAGGCGTTCGTGATGCTGATCGAGTCGATGCTGATGAGGTAGCACAGCCCCCGCGCGAGGAACATGCCCGCCAGCGTGACGATGAAGGGCTGCAGCCGGAAGCGCTCGATGAGCAGCCCCATGAATGCGCCGAACGCCGTGCCCATCGCCAGCACCAGCGGAATCACGATGGCCGGGCTCCAGCCGTGCTTCTCGACCAGCGAGGCCAACACCATCGTCGTGAGCGCGATCACCGAGCCCACCGACAGGTCGATGCCGCCCGAGAGGATCACGAAGGTCATGCCGACCGCGACGACGATGAGGAAGGCGTTGTCGATCAGCAGGTTGAGGAACACCTGCGCCGAGAAGAAGCCGTCGTAGAACACCGAGCCCAGCGTGGCCATCAGCAAGAACAGCGAGATGGTCGCGGTGAGCGGCAGGTATTTCGGATTAAGCCTTGCCTTGCTCCCGCGCACGGGCGCGGTTTGAACTGAAGGCGCCGCCTCGATCACCGCGCTCATGCCCTGCTCCCGTCATGCACCGGCCGCTGCACCAGCGACCGAACTTCCGCCCTGAACTCCGGCGACTGCATCAGCATCACCACGAACACCACGACCGCCTTCACCACGAGGTTGATCTCCGGCGGCACGCCCAGCGAATAGATCGCGTAGGTCAGCGTCTGGATGATGAGCGCGCCGATCACGCTGCCCACGAGGCTGAAGCGACCGCCCGTGAGCGCCGTGCCGCCGAGCGTGACCGCGAGGATTGCGTCCAACTCCAGCAGCTGGCCGGCGTTGTTGCCGTCCGCGCTCTTCACGTTCGAGCTGATCAGCAGGCCCGCCACGCCCGCGCACACGCCGCAGAACGCATACGCGCCGACGACCAGCCGCCGCGCCTGGATGCCCGCCACGCGCGCGGCCGTCGGGTTGATGCCCACCGCCTGGATGAACAGGCCGAGCGCCGTGCGCGTGATCGCCAGGTACAGCAGCACGAACACCGCCGCCACGATGAACAGCGAGAACGGCAGCCCCAGCAGGTAGCCGCTGCCGAGGAAGAAGAAGGGCTTGTAGTAGATCGTGATGATCTGCCCGTCCGCAATGAGCTGCGCGATGCCGCGCCCCGCCACCATGAGGATCAGCGTGGCGATGATCGGCTGCATGCCGACCTTGGCGACCAGCAACCCGTTCCACAGCCCGCACAGCAACGCGACAGCCAGCGCCGCAAGGATCGCGAGCGGCATCGGGAAGCGGCTCACGTCGCTGGACACCGAGCCGCCGATCATCCAGGCCGCGACCGCCGCCGCGATGGCCACCACCGCGCCCACCGAGATGTCGATGCCGCGCGTGGCGATCACCAGCGTCATGCCGAGCGAGACCAGCACCAGCGGCGCTGCGCGGTTCACGATGTCGATGAGGCTGCCGTAGAGATGGCCCTCGCGCCATTCGAGGTGCAGGAAGCTCGCGTTGAACGCGGTGTTGATGGCGAGCAGGAGCAGCAGCGTGATGACAGGCCAGGCGAGCCGGTGGCTCATGAGGGACGAGAGGCGGTTCATGCTGCTGCGATCATTTCGTAGACCTCGTCTTCGGTCGAACCACCCGGCAGTTCGCCCACCTTCTGCCGGTCGCGCAGCACCACGATGCGGTGCGCCACGCGCACCACTTCGCTCATCTCCGACGAGATGAAGATCACCGCCATGCCAGCGCGCGCGAGCCGCAGGATCTCTTCCATGATTTCCTGCTTGGCAGCCACGTCGATACCGCGCGTGGGTTCGTCCAGGATCAGCAGGCGCGGCTCGGTCGCGAGCCAGCGCGCGATCATGGCCTTCTGCTGGTTGCCGCCCGAGAGCAGGCCGATGGGCGTTTCGACACTGGCCGTCTTGATGCCCAGCGAGGCGACGAAGCGCTCGGCCATCGCGGTCTGCTCCGCGTGCGAAAGAAATTTCCGCGTGCCCAGGCGGGCCTGCAGCGCGAGCGCGATGTTCTCGCGTACCGACAGCTCGGCCACGATGCCGTCGGTCTTGCGCTCTTCGGGGCACAGCGCGAGGCCTTCGCGGATCGCATCGGCCGGGTTCGAAAAGCTGACGGAGCGGCCGTCGATCTTCAGCACGCCACGGTCGGGCGATTCGAGCCCGAACAGCAGGCGCGCAAGTTCGGTGCGGCCCGCGCCGAGCAGGCCGGCGATGCCGACGACCTCGCCGGCACGCACGCGCAGATCGGTGGCCTGCAACTGCCCGGCTTGACCCAACCCTTCGGATTGCAGCAGCGCGGGCGCCGCTTCATCGAATGCAGGCAGCGCGGCAGGTCGTGCCGATTGCGCCGCCAACTCGCGCCCCAGCATCGCTGCGATCAAGGCTTGCGGTCCGAGGTCCGCCGCCTTCCACTCGCCCACCCAGTTGCCGTTGCGCAGCACGGTGATGCGGTCGGACACCGCGTACATCTGGTTCAGGAAGTGCGTCACGAAGACGATGGCAAGTCCCTCGCCGCGCAAACGCCGAAGCACCTCGAACAGCTTTTCCACTTCGTCGTCATCGAGGCTCGACGTCGGCTCGTCGAGGATCAGCACCTTCGACGACACACCGAGCGCCCGTGCGATCGCCACCATCTGCTGCACCGCGACCGAATAGCTCGACAGGAGCCGCGTCACGTCGATGTCGAGCCCGATGCGCGCCAGCAACTCCACGGCCCGGCGGTTCACCGCCGCCCAGTCGATGCGAAAGGCCTGCAGCGCACCACAGCGCGGATAGCGCCCCGCGAACACGTTCTCCGCCACCGAGAGGTTCGGGCACAGGTTCACCTCCTGGTAGACCGTGCTGATGCCCAGCTTCTGCGCTTCCAGCGGCGAGGCGGGCCGGATGGCCTCGCCACCCAGGAACATCTCGCCGCCGCTCGAAGGCAGCACGCCCGTGAGCACCTTGATGAGCGTGGACTTGCCCGCCCCGTTCTGCCCCATGAGCGCATGGATCTCGCCCGGGTAGAGCTTGAGCTGCACGCCGTTGAGCACCGGGATGCCGGCGAACTGCTTGTGGATGCCCCGCAACTCCAGCACGGGGGTGATGCCGCTGTCGGTCATGCCTTCACTTGTTCTTGTTGTAGACGTCGATGAACACCGCCGCCAGCAGCACCAGCCCCTTGATGACCTGCTGGTAGTCGATGCCGATGCCCAGGATCGACATGCCGTTGTTCATCACGCCCATGATGAAGGCGCCGATCACCGCGCCCATCACGCGGCCCACGCCGCCCGAGGCCGAGGCGCCGCCGATGAAGCAGGCCGCGATCACGTCGAGCTCGAAACCCAGGCCCGCCTTGGGCGTGGCCGTGTTCAGGCGCGCCGCGAACACGAGTCCCGCGAGCGCCGCCAGCGCCCCCATGTTCACGAAGGTGAGGAAAGCGAGCCGCTGCGTCTTCACGCCCGACAGGCGCGCCGCCTTCTCGTTGCCGCCCAGCGCATAGATGCGCCGGCCGATGGTCGTGCGGTTGGTGACGAAGTCGTACACCACGATCAGCACCGCCATCACCACCAGCACGTTGGGCAGGCCCTTGTAGGTGGAGAGCAGGTAGCTGAAGAAAAGAATGATCGCCGCGAAGAACAGGTTCTTCACGAGGAAGAAAGCGTACGGCTCCTGCTCCATGCCATGCGCCTTGAGCTTGGCGCGCCCGCGCAGCTTGAAGAACACCAGCGCCGCGGCCGCCAGCACGCCCACGATCAGCGAGGTGGTGCGCAAGGTGTCGCCGCCGAGCGGATCGGGAATGAAGCCCGAACTCAGGCGCTGGAACTCGACCGGAAACGGCCCCACCGACTGCCCCGCCAGCAGCGCCAGCGTGAGCCCCTTGAACACCAGCATGCCCGCGAGCGTGACGATGAACGAAGGGATCTTGCGGAACGCCACGAACCAGCCCTGCGCGGCGCCGATGACGGCGCCCGCCGCGATGCTGATGAGCGCCGTCGGCACGAAGTGCCATTCGTACTCCACCATCAGCACCGCCGCGAGCGCACCGATGAAGCCGCAGACCGAACCCACCGACAGGTCGATGTGCCCCGCCACGATCACCAGCAGCATGCCCAGCGCCATGATGACGACGTAGCTGTTCTGCAGCAGCAGGTTGGTGAGGTTGAGCGGGCGCAGCAGCGTGCCGTCGGTCAGCACCTGGAACAGCACCATGATCGCGACCAGCGAGATCAGCATGCCGTATTCGCGCAGGTTGTTCTTCAGGAAGCCCACGTGGAGCTTCGGCGTGACGGCAGGTGCGGCGCCCTGCACCGCGTTGGCTTCAGGCAGGGACATGAACGGAACTCCCTGCGCTCACGATCGCATGCATGATGCGCTCCTGCGACGCCTCGGCCGCCGTGAACTCGGCCACGAAGCGGCCCTCGTTCATCACGTAGATGCGGTCGCACATGCCGAGCAACTCGGGCAGTTCGGAAGAAATCATGAGAATGCCTTTGCCCTCGCTCGCGAGCTGGTCGATGATGGTGTAGATCTCGTACTTGGCGCCCACGTCGATGCCGCGCGTGGGTTCGTCCAATATCAGCAGTTCGGGCTTCGTGAAGAGCCACTTGCTCAGCACCACCTTCTGCTGGTTGCCGCCCGACAGGTTGACCACCAGCTGCTCGACGCCCGAGCAGCGGATGTTCAGCGCCTTCTTGTAGTCGTTGGCCACCTTGAACTCGCGGCCGTCGTCGATCACCGCGCGCTCGGCAATCGCATCGAGGTTCGCGAGGCTGATGTTCTTGCGGATGCCTTCCTCCAGCACCAGCCCCAGGCCCTTGCGGTCTTCGGTGACGTAGGCGATGCCGTGGTCGATGGCCTTGCGCACCGTGCTCACGTCCACGGGCTGGCCGTGCATCAGCACCGAGCCGCTGATGCGCTGGCCGTACGACTTGCCGAACACGCTCATCGCGAGCTCGGTGCGCCCCGCACCCATGAGGCCTGCGATGCCGACGATCTCGCCCTGTCGCACCTGCAGGTTCACGCCCTTGATCTGTTCGCGGTCGGCATGCAGCGCGTGGTGCACGCGCCAGTCGCGCACCTCCAGCACCGTCTCGCCGATCTTCGGCGAGCGCTGCGGATAGCGGTGTTCCATGTCGCGGCCCACCATGCCGCGGATGATGCGGTCTTCGCTGATCGGCGCACCGCGGCAGTCCATCGTCTCCACCGTCGCGCCGTCGCGCAGCACGGTGATCGAATCGGCCACCTTGGCGATCTCGTTGAGCTTGTGCGAGATGAGGATCGACGCGATGCCCTGGCGCTTCAGTTCGAGCAGCAGCGCGAGCAGCGCATCGCTGTCGTTCTCGTTCAGGCTCGCGGTGGGCTCGTCGAGGATCAGCAGCTTCACCTCTTTCGCCAGCGCCTTGGCGATTTCCACCAGCTGCTGCTTGCCCACGCCCAGGTCGGTCACTAGCGTGGTGGGCGGCTCCTTCAGGCCCACCTTGGCGAGCAGCTCGCGCGTCTTCGCATACGCGGCGAACCAGTCGATGACGCCGCCGCTGGCGATCTCGTTGCCGAGGAAGATGTTCTCGGCAATCGACAGCAGCGGCACCAGCGCGAGCTCCTGGTGGATGATGATGATGCCCAGCTTTTCGCTGTCGGCAATCGTCTTGAAGCGGCGCAGCTCACCCTCGAAATGGATCTCGCCGGTGTACGAGTCGCACGGGTAGACGCCGCTCAGCACCTTCATGAGCGTCGACTTGCCCGCGCCGTTCTCGCCGACCACCGCGTGGATCTCCCCCGCGCGCACGGCGAGGTTGACGTTGCTCAGGGCCTTCACGCCCGGGAACGTCTTGGTGATCCCGCGCATCGCGAGGATCGTGCGCGCTTCGCCGGCCTGGCTCACTTGACCTGGCTTTCCTTGTAGTAGCCGCTGTCCACCAGCACCTGCTTCCAGTTGGAGCCGTCCACGCTCACCGGCTTGAGCAGGTACGAGGGCACGACCTTGATGCCGTTGTTGTAGGTCTTGGTGTCGTTCACCTCGGGCGCCTTGCCCGAGAGCATGGCGTCGACCATGGCCACCGTCACCTTGGCCAGCTCACGCGTGTCCTTGAACACGGTGGAGCTTTGCTCCTTGCGCAGGATCGACTTGACCGAGGGAATCTCCGCGTCCTGCCCCGACACCACCGGCATCGGCTGCGAGCCCGAGCCGTAGCCCACGCCCTTGAGCGACGACAGGATGCCGATCGACAGGCCGTCGTACGGCGACAGCACCGCATCGACGCGTTCCTTCGTGTAGTAGGCCGACAGCAGGTTGTCCATGCGGGCCTGCGCCACCGCGCCGTCCCAGCGCAGCGTGCCGACCTTGTCCATGCCCATCTGCTTGCTGCGCACCACGAGCTTGCCGCTCTTGATGTACGGATCGAGCACCGACATCGCGCCGTTGTAGAAGAAGAAGGCGTTGTTGTCGTCGGGCGAGCCGCCGAACAGCTCGATGTTGAACGGGCCCTTGCCGCTCTTCAGGCCCAGCGCCGCCTCGATGGATTGCGCCTGCAGCACGCCGACCTGGAAGTTGTCGAAGGTGGCGTAGTAGTCGACATTCTTCGAGCCCTTGATGAGCCGGTCGTACGCGATGACCTTCACGCCCTTGTCAGCCGCCTTTTGCAGCACGTCGGACAGCGTGGTGCCGTCGATGGCCGCGATGACCAGCACCTTCGAGCCCTTCGTCACCATGTTCTCGATCTGCGCGAGCTGGTTCGGAATGTCGTCGTCCGCGTACTGCAGGTCGGTCTTGTAGCCCTTGTCCTTGAAATACTTGACCATGTTCGCGCCGTCGGCGATCCAGCGGGCCGACGACTTGGTGGGCATCGAGATGGCGATGAGGCCCTTGTCCTGCGCGTGGGCCAGCGGCGTGAAGCCGACGACGGCGAGGGCCAGGCCCGCGAGCGAGGCCTTGAGGAAGTTGCGTTTCATGTCGGTCGGTCCTCAGTACTTGCGATTGGGAAACTCTTTGGCAGCCACTTCCATCGGGAAGATGCCTTCTTCGGTCACGATGCGCTTGGGCAGCGTCTTGCCGGCCTTGATGTCCTTCACCGCGCTCATGAGCTGCGGCCCGAGCAGCGGGCTGCATTCCACCGACACGTTGAGCTTGCCGGCGATCATGGCTTCGAAGGCGCCCTTCACCCCGTCGATCGAGATGATGGTGATGTCCTTCGCGGGCTTCATGCCGGCCTCTTCGATCGCCTGGATGGCGCCGATGGCCATGTCGTCGTTGTGCGCGTAGAGCACGTTGATCTTCTTGCCCTCGGCCTTGAGGAAGGCTTCCATCACCTCCTTGCCCTTGGCGCGCGTGAAGTCGCCGGTCTGCGAGCGGGTGATCTTGAACTTCGGGTCGGCCTTGATGATTTCCTCGAAGCCCTTCTTGCGGTCGATGGCCGGCGCCGAGCCCACGGTGCCCTGCAGCTCGACGATGTTCACCTCGCCCTTCTGGTCCTTCATCTTCTCGACCAGCCAGCGGCCGGCCTTGCGGCCTTCCTCGGTGAAGTCGGAGCCCATGAAGGTCACGTAGAGCGAGTCGTCCTTGGTGTTCACGGAGCGGTCGGTCAGCACCACCGGGATCTTCGCGGCCTTGGCTTCGCGCAGCACGGTCTCCCAGCCCGACTCGACCACGGGCGAGAACGCGATCACGTCCACCTTCTGCGCGATGTACGAGCGGATGGCCTTGATCTGGTTCTCCTGCTTCTGCTGCGCGTCGGAGAACTTGAGCTCGATGCCCGCCTCCTTGGCCGAGGACTTGATCGACTCGGTGTTGGCTGTGCGCCATTCGCTCTCGGCGCCCACCTGCGCGAAGCCGAGCACGAGTTTCTTCTGCGCGAGGGCGGACACGGGCAGCATGCTGCCCAGGGCTGCGGCGGCGAGCGCGGTGTTGAGGGTGCGGCGATTCATGGTCATGGTTGTCTCCTTCTTGATGAGTCTGTGATGTGTTCGGTCAGGCCAGCATGTAGCCGGTCTTCACCGTCGTGTAGAACTCCGCGGCGTGGCGCCCTTGTTCGCGCGGCCCGTAGCCCGACCCCTTGCGGCCGCCGAAGGGCACATGAAAGTCCACCCCCGCGGTCGGCAGATTGACCATCGTCATGCCGACCACGGCATGGCGCCTGAAGTGCATCGCGTGCTTCAGCGAATTGGTGCAGATGCCCGCGCACAGGCCAAAGGGCGTGTCGTTGCACAGCGCCAGCGCCTCGTCGTAATCGCCGGCGCGCAGCACGCAGGCCAGCGGCCCGAAGATCTCTTCGCGCGCAATGCGGTGTTCGGGTTGGGCCAGGAAGAGCGCGGGGCTCATGTAGTGGCCGGCGGTGGCGCGCTGCAGTGCTTCGCCGCCCCACACGTGCTCCGCGCCCTCTTCGCGCGCGATGTCGATCCACGCGAGGTTCTGCGCCAGCCGCTCTTCATCGGCCACCGGGCCGATGTCGATGCCGCGCTCCAGCGCGTGGCCGATCTTCAGTGTCTTCAGGCGCTGGCGCAGCTGCGCCACGAAGGCGTCGTGCACGGCGGCCTCGACGATGAGGCGGCTCGATGCGGTGCAGCGCTGACCGTTGGAAAAGTAGGCGCCCTGCACCGCGCAGTCGACGGCGCGGTCCAGGTCGGCATCGGCCAGCACCACCAGCGCGTTCTTGCCGCCCATCTCCAGCTGCACCTTGGCGCGCCGTGCGGCCGCGGCCTGCAGCACGCGTTCGCCGTTGGCGGCCGAGCCGGTGAAGCTCAGCGCATCGACCAGCGGGCTGTCGACCAGCGCCTGGCCCGCTTCGCGCCCGCTGCCCATCACGAGGTTGAACACGCCGGCCGGCAGCGTGGCGCGGCCGATGATGTCGGCGAGCGCCCAGCCGCAGGCCGGCACCAGTTCGGCCGGCTTGAAGACCACGCTGTTGCCGTGCGCCAGCGCCGCGGCGATCTTGGAGGCCGGCACCGCGAAGGGCGTGTTCCACGGCGTGATGAGGCCCACCACGCCGACCGGCTCGCGCGTCACGTCGACCTGCACGCCGGCGCGCACCGAGGCCACGTTCTCGCCACCGCCGCCGCGCAGGGCCTCGCCCGCGAAGAACTTGAAGATCTGGCCCGCGCGCGCCACCTCGGCCACGGCCTCGGGCAGCGTCTTGCCGACCTCGCGCGCCAGCAGCAGGCCCAGCTCGTCCTTGCGTGCGAGCAGTTCGGCGCCGATGCGGTCGAGCACGTCGGCACGCCGCTGCGGCGTGCTGTGGCTCCAGTGCGCGAAGGCTTCGCTGGCCGCGCGGATCGCCAGCTCGACCTGGCGCCGGTCGGCACGTGCGTACTCGGCCACCACTTCGCTGGTGTCCGATGGATTGACGCTGACACCGGTGGTCGCGCTGGTTTCCCAGCGGCCGTTGATGTACTGGCGCACGCTCTGCCGAAGCTCGCCGTGGATCACCGTGGCGTTGCCTTGTCTCTGTTGTTATGGGACTGGGGCGGAAGTCTAGAAACGATTTCGATATCGATCCAATCGTTTTTTAGACAAAATTCATATCAATCGGTGGATTCTGGAAAACCCCGTCAGACCTTCGTTCGCAGCCTCTTCATGAACACCTACAACCACTGGTTCATCCGCGCCCGCCTCAAGACCCGCCAGCTGCTGTTGCTGGTGGCGCTGGCCGAGGAAGGCAACATCCACCGCGCGGCGCAGGTGCTCAACATGACGCAGCCCGCCGCGTCGAAATTGCTGAAGGACCTGGAAGACGTGCTCGAGGTGCCGCTGTTCGAGCGCCTGCCGCGCGGCATGCGCCCGACCTGGTACGGCGAGACCATGATCCGCCACGCCCGCGTGGCACTGGCCAGCCTGAACCAGGCGCACGACGAGCTCACCGCGTTGAAGGCCGGGCGCCTCGGCCAGGTGAACGTGGGCGCCATCACCGCGCCGGGCCTCACGCTGATGCCGCCGGCCGTGGCGATGGTCAAGCGCGAGCAGCCCGACCTGCGCGTGTCACTGGAGATCGAGACCAGCCCGGTGCTGCTCGAGCGGCTCGAGCAGGGCAAGCTCGACATCCTCGTGGCGCGGCTGTTCGCCGAGCACGACAAGTCGCAGCTGCGCTACGAGGCACTCACCGAGGAGCCCGTGTGCGCGCTGGTGCGCCCCGGCCATCCGCTGCTGGGCGTGAGCGGGCTCACGCTGCGCGACGTGGTGGGCGCCGGCTGGATCGTGCCGCCCGCGGGCAGCGTGCTGCGCCACCGCTTCGAGCTGATGTTCCAGGAGGAAGGCCTGGCGCCGCCGGGCAACATCATCGAGAGCCCGGCGCTGCTGTTCATCACGCGCATGCTGCAGCAAAGCGACATGGTCGCGGTGCTGGCGACCGACGTGGCGCGCTACTACGCGGCGCACGGCATCGTGTCGCTGCTGCCGCTGGACATGCCCTGCCACATGGACGCCTTCGGCATCATCACGCGCACCGACCGGCTGCTGTCGCCGGCCGCGAAGGTGATGATGAAGGCGCTGAAGACCGCGAGCATGAGCGTCTACGGACGCAAGCTCGAGATGGACTGATCAGGTCCAACCCGCGTCCACGGTGAACTCTTGCGCGGTGCACATCTTCGCGTCGTCCGACGCGAGGAACAGCACCATGCGCGCGATGTCTTCCGGCATCAGCTTGTCGGGCAGGCACTGGTTGCGGTGCAGCGCCTTCTCGCCCTCCTCGTCGAGCCACAGCGCCACCTGCCGCTCGGTCATCACCCAGCCGGGCGACACGGTGTTGATGCGGATGCGATCGCGGCCCAGCTCCACCGCGAGCCCGCGCGTGAGACCGTTCACCGACGATTTGGCGATCGCGTAGCAGGGGTAGCCCGAGCCCTTGGTCTGCCAGCCCGTGGAGCCGAGGTTGATCACCGAGCCGAAGCCCAGGCGCTTCATGCCCGGCACCACCGACTGGATCGCGAACAGCGCGGGCCGTTCGTTGATGGCCATGCGGTTGTCGTAGTAGTCGGGCGTGACCGATGCGAGCGTGTGGCGGTCGTCGCTGGCCACGTTGTTGACCAGCACCGCGAAGTCGCCGAGCTCGGCGGCCGCGTCGGCCATGGCCTGCTGCAGCGCGCCGATGTCGCGCACGTCGCAGGCGCGCCACCACGGCGCGGCGTGGCCGGCCCCGGCGATCTGCGCGGCGAGCGCCGCGCTGGCAGCTTCTGCAATATCGACAAAGGCCACGCGCGCGCCCTGCGCCGCAAAAGCAGCGACGATGGCCGCGCCGCTGCCGCTGCCGCCGCCGGTGACGAACACGGTGCGGCCCTTCAGGCTGGGATGGATGGAAAGCTGGGGGGAATTCAAGGAAAAGGTCTCCAGGGGGCATCTCGTGACATTGCAAAATACATATCAATCGATTCAGTTATTTTCAATTTCTATTATCAATATGCCTTGATACGATCCGCCGCGTCAAGGCGACATGACCTACAGAAAGAACAAATGACCATGCAAGAGACAAGCGCCCCTTCTTCGCCGCTCGCAGCGCCCCGCGTGCTCGGCACCCCCGAATGCCTCTGGCCCGCCGCCGCCGACCTCGGCGAAGGCACGCTGTGGTCGGTGCGCGAGCAGGCGCTGTACTGGATCGACATCCTGCAGCCGCGCCTGTTCCGCTACGACCCGGCCACGGGCGCGCAGCGCACCTGGCACTTCGACGAAGAGATCACCGCGATTTCCGAGCGTGCGTCGGCGCCGGGCCTGTTCCTCACGCTGCGCCGCGGCTTCGCGCTGTTCGACACCACCGCGCCCGGCGACACCACGCAGCCGCGCTACCTGCACCAGCCCGAACCCGAGCGCATCAACAACCGCTTCAACGACGGCAAGTGCGACAGCCGCGGCCGCTTCTGGGCCGGCAGCATGGACTTCGACTGCAAGGCGCCCACCGGCGCGCTCTACCGCTTCGACGCCGACGGCCAATGCACCCGGCACGACGACGGCTTCGAGGTGACCAACGGGCCGACATGGTCGGGCGACGGCCGCACCATGTACTTCAACAACACGGCGATCAACACGATGTACGCCTACGACTTCGACATGGACGCCGGCGCGGTGTCGAACAAGCGCCTGTGGCACCGCTTCCCGAAGGGCGACGGCCTGCCCGACGGCATGACCACCGACGCGGCCGGCCGCCTGTGGATCGCGCACTGGGACGGCGCCTGCGTCACCTGCCACGACCCGGTGAGCGCCGCCGAGCTGTGCCGCATCGCGCTGCCCGCGAGCAACGTGACCGACTGCGCCTTCGGCGGTGCCGACATGCAGACGCTCTACATCACGACCGCGCGCAACGGCCGCACCGAAGAGCAGCTGCAGGGCGAGCCGCTGGCCGGTGGGCTCTTCTCGGTGCGCATCGACAGCCCGGGCGTGCCGGCGGCGCTGTTCGCCGGCTAGGCGCCCTCGCGCGGCTGCAGCGACGGCAGGTGCGCCGCCGCGAAATCGGCGAACAGCCGGGCCCGCGCGAAGCTGCCACGGGATGAAGGCCACACCGCGTGGACCGGAATCCTCGGCGACTCGAACTCGGTCAGCACCAGTTCGGCCTGCCCGCTGTCGAGCAGGTCGCGGATCTGCCACAGCGGCGTGAAGAACAAGCCCAGCCCGCTCAGCACGGCCGCATAGATCGCGGCGGTGTTGTCGGCCCGGAAGCGCCCCGTCACCTTGACGCGCTGCAGCGTGCCGTCGACCGTGAAGGGCCAGTGCGCGTCGCTGCCGTGCGTGGTGCGCACCACGCACTGGTGGTCAGCCAGGTCTTCGGGCCGCTGCGGCCGCCCGTGCCGCGCGAAGTACGCCGGCGAGCCGAACACCACCAGCCGCAGCTCGCCGAGCGGCTTGGCCGCCAGTTCGGAATCGGGCAGCTCGCCGATGCGGATGGCCAGGTCCAGCTCGCCTTCGATCAGGTCCACGAAACGGTCGGAGGCCGTGAGCTCGACCTCCATGTCCGGGTAGCGCTGCATGAACGCGCCGATCAGCGGCACCACGAAGGCCGGCGCGAACTGCACCGGCGCGGCCACGCGCAGCAGGCCCCGCGGCGACGCGAGCTGGCTGCTGGCCTCGACGGCCGCCGCATCGAACTCCGCCAGCGCGGCCCGCACGCGCCGGTGGTAGGCCAACCCCACTTCGGTGACCGACGACTGCCGCGTCGTGCGGCGAAGGAGCTGCACGCCCAGGCTGCGCTCCAGCACGCTCAGCGAGCGGCTGATGGACTGCACCGAGCGCCCCAGTTGCCGGGCCGCCGCGCTCTGGCTGCCGTGGTCGACGATGGCCACGAAGGCCCGGATGTCCTGAATCTGGTCCATGGATTCTCTCGGTCTGGATGAAGGTCTATGGCGGCGCGCGTGGATTCCCGATGGCGCCTGCCGTTCGTATCTTCGAGGCCTCGCGGTCGCAGGCCGCATTGCCAAAAAGCGAAGGAATCATTCCATGAAACAACGACACAGACCCACCGTGCGGGTGGTCGGCGCCGACGGTGCCGACGGCGCAGATGGGCTGCCACCTCGTCCGCGCACCTTAAACAACAACCACATCCAGGAGCTTGCCCAATCATGACCACCCGAAAACTGCCGGCCCGTTATGCGGGCATCGCCATGCCCTTCCTGCTGTCGATCTTCATGTCGTGCATCGTGGCGGGCATCTCCACGCTCAAGAGCGTGGGGCTGGCCTCGGGCCTGTTCCAGATGTGGATGGCCGCATGGGGCGTGTCGTGGCTGGCCGCGTTTCCCTCGCTGCTCGTGGTGCTGCCGGTGGTGCGCCGGATCGTCGCGGCGACGGTGCAGAGCCCGCAGCGCTGATCCGCGGTCAGCCGATGCCGAAGCGGTGCTCGGTCGTGCTGGTGAACACCTCGCCGGGGCGCAGCACGGTCGACGCAAACGCCGGCTGGTTCGGCGCATCGGGAAAGTGCTGCGTCTCCAGGCACAGGCCGTCGCCCTGGCGCAGGCTCGCGCCCGCGCTGCCGAGCAGGCTGCCGTCGAGGAAGTTGCCCGAATAGAACTGCACGCCGGGCTCGGTGGTGTGCACGTCCATCACGCGGCCCGAGGCCTCGTGGGCGAGGCGCGCGGCCAGGGCCACGCCGGTACCGCTGCGATCGCCGTCGAGAACCCAGTTGTGGTCGTAGCCATGCGCGCGCAGCAGCTGTTCGTGCCCTTCGCGGATGCGCGCGCCGATGCGCGTCGGCGTGCGGAAATCGAAAGGCGTGCCGGCCACCTCGCCCAGCCCGAGCGGAATGAGCGTGGCATCGACCGGGCAGTAGCGGCTCGCGGGCAACGTCAGCACATGGTCCATCACCGAACCGCTGCCGGCGAGGTTGAAGTAGTCGTGGTGGCTCAGGTTGAGCACCGTGGGCCGGTCGGTGGTGGCGCGGTAGTCGATGCGCCAGGTGTTGGCGGTGGCACTCAAGGTGTAGCGCACCGTCAGCTGCACCTCGCCGGGGTAGCCCTCTTCGCCGTCGGCGCTGGTGTAGCGCAGCTCGAGGGCGAGTTCGTGAGGCACCGGCACGATCTCCCAGTAGCGCTTGCCGAAGCCGGTGGCGCCGCCATGCAGCGTGTTCACGCCGTCGTTCAGGCCCAGCTGGTGAGCGGTGCCATCGAGCGTGAAGCGGCCCGCCGCGATGCGGTTCGCGTAGCGGCCGACGATGGTGCCGAAGTGCGGGTGCGGCTTCAGGTAGTCATCGAGCGAGGGCAACCCAAGCACCACGTTGGCGCTGCGCCCTTGCCGATCAGGCACGTGCAGCGCGGTGACGATGCCGCCGAGGTTGATGGCGCTCAGGCGCAGGCCGTGGCCGTTGTCGAGCGTGTATTCGGTGACGGGCCGGCCGTCGGGCATGGCGCCGAAGGGGCGCGAAGTGAGGGGTTCGATCATCGGGCTTGCGACTGCAGCGCCTCGCGCGCGCACTGCGATGCGGTGCGCAGGCCGATGCGGTCTTTCAGGTCGTGGAAGGTCGGCGGCTCGGCGTCGTGCGTCATCACCTCGACGCGGTGGCCCGCCTTGCCCACCGCGTCGGCAAAGCGCTGCTGCAGCGCGAACGGCGTGTTGCGGTCGCCGGGGTTGCCGATGAGCACGATGCGCCGCTGCGGGTCGCGCGGGATGCCGGCCACATGGTCCAGCGGGTCGTAGACCTGCGCGCTGCCCGTGGTGTCGGTGCGTCCGTTCTTCGATCGGCCGAGCAGCCGCGCGCGCTCCAGCAGGTCGAAGGCGCCCGAGGTGAGCACCGCGCAGGCCACGCGCGTGCGCCCGAGCGTGAGCAGCGCGGCGCCGGCCGTGGCGCCGCCGCTGTGGCCGAAGAGCACCACGCGCTGCAGCCGGTGGCGCTGCATCAGCGCTTCGAGCGCCGCATCGAGCGCATGGAACTCCACCGCCTCGCGCCGCTGGCGGTGGTCGCCCGACGAGCCGTAGGTGCCGGGGCGCGCCATGAAGATCCACGGCATGCCCGCGCGGTCGCTCGCGGCCTGCGCGTCAAGCGTGCGCAGCGGTTCGGTGTTGCCGGGGATGCGCGTGGGCGACAGGTTCATCACGCTGTCGCGGTCGCCCGAGAACTGCACGATGGCGATGCGCGCGTCGTCGATGTCGCGGCTCGCGAAGTAGCGGATGCACGACGGCCCCTCGACCGCCTGCACCCAGAGAAAGCCCGGGCGGTCGGGGCAGTTGGCGCGCACGGCGGGCTGGTTCCAGTGCAGCAGTGCGCCCTCGGCCGACGCGGAGGCTGCGGGCTCGCGCGGCGCTGCGGCCTTCGGCGCATCGGCACGCTGCGCGCAGGCCGTCTGCACGAGGGCAAGGAGCACACAGGCCAGGCGCGCGCGCGGGCTCATAGCTTCTGCAGCAGTTCGGAGATGAGGCCGAAGTCCGACTGCTGGCGGTCGCCCTTCACCAGCACCAGGTCGCCATCGCGCAGGAACTCGCCGAGGTAGCCGGTGAGCTGCGCGGCGTCTTCGAAGTGCGGGCCGAGCAGCTCGGCCGGCACCTCCTCGCGCAGCCAGCGCATCTCGGCGCCGTGCGTCACCAAGTGCTGGATGCCCGAGGCCAGCAGCGGCGCGGCCAGGCTGCGGTGCATCGCCTCGGCTTCCTTGTCGAGGTTGATGATGCGCCCGAGCACGCCGATCTTGCGCGTCACCGGCCCGTGCGCCGCATGCTGGCAGGTGCGCACGAACTCCATCGCGTTGCGCATCGACATGACCTCGGCGTTCCAGCTGTCGTCGATGAGCGTGGCCTGCACGCCGCCCTGCGTGCGCAGCGGGCGCAGCTGCATCACCGAGGCCGGCAGGCGCACGAAAGGCATGCGCGCGCACGCGGCCTCGGCATCGAAGCCCAGCGCCAGCAGCGCCGCAAAGGCCAGCGCCGAATTGCGCACCAGCCCCGCGCTCGCGATCGGAAACAGGTATTCGACCGTGCGCCCCGGCAGCGCGATGCGCACGCGGCAGCCGCCGTCGGGCTCGGGCCGCGTGTCGACGATGCGGATGTTGGCGTCGGGGCTGCTGCCCACCACCCAGATGGCGCCCGCCGTGCGCGCGGCCGCCCGCACCACCTGCATCAGGCAGGGGATGTGGTCGGGCACGATGGCCACGCCGCCGGGCTCCAGCCCGAGGAAGATGCGCGACTTGAACTCGGCCGTCTGTTCGAGCGTGGCGGTCTGGCGGGTCTGCGACAGGCCGATCTCGGTGAGGATGGCCACGTGCGGGCGCGCCAGGAGCGAGATCGGGCCGCGGTCCATCCACAGCGCGCTCTGCGCCATCTCGAGCACGCACACGTCGGCGTCGGCCGCGAGGTTGGCCAGCATCGCCGGCACGCCGACGCGCGAGTTGTAGTTGTCGATGGTGGTGTGCACGCGCGCCGCCTCGGGCAGCAGGTCGCGCAGCATGGCGATGGTGGAGGACTTGCCGACCGTGCCGGTCACGCCCACCACGCGGCCCTGGAAGCGCGCACGCGCGGCCACGCCCAGGTCGATCATGGCGCGGATCGGGTCGTCCACCTGCAGCAGCGGGAACGACGGGTCGAGACCGTCCACCGGGTGCGCGACCACGGCGCCCGCGAGCGCGTGCTGCAGCACGGGCACGTCTTCGTGGCGGTCGGGGTTGTCGGCGCGCGGCTTGCTGTAGTTCTCGTGCTTGGCGAGCGTGCGGTAGTCGGACGCGATGAACAGCGCCGGCTTCGGCAGCCGCGCCATGTGCGTCGGTCCGCGCACCACCGCGTTCACGAACCAGCCCGAAGGCGGCGGCACCAGCCACTGCCCGCCGGTGACGCGCTGCAGCTCGTCGGCGGTCCACACGGGCGACGGCTGCGGCGGGGCACCGGGGCGCAGCGCCGCGAGCACGGGCGCGGGGCGCTCGGGCAGCGGCGTCGGAAACTTCGGCACGCGCAGGCCGCACCACACGGGCAGCCGGCGCGCGCCCGGCAGGTCGGGCATGCTGCCGCGCACGCGCACCTCGATCTGCAGCACGTCGTTCTCGAGCAGGCCCAGGCGCGGCGCGCGCAGGCCGTAGCGGTCGCGGTAGATGCGTCCCGGCGTCCAGCGGCTGGTGGGCCACATCCAGTCGCAGGGGTCGTGGTCCATGGCCTCGCCCCAGGCCGGCATGGTGGTGCTGCGCATCGGCAGCGCGCGGAACTGCACGCGCAGGTCGGCGCTCACGGGCGCATCGGCAGTCCAGAACGACTCGACCCACAGCAGGCGCCGCCCGATGATCTGCGTCGGCGCGAGGCGGATGCCCACGAGGCGCAGCGGGCCGAACTGCAGCGGGCGAATCCTGGCGTCCTCGGGCACGGCATCGACCGACCACTCGGGCCGGGGCGCGAGCACGGGGCCGACCAGCGCGGGCGGGCGCGAGGCCGACAGCGGCGCCAGCGGTGGACGGCCGGCCGGCGCGGTGCGTTCGGGCGGCGACAGCTGCAGCGCGCAGCGCCCGTCGGGCCGCGCCGTCATCTCGGTGCCGAGCGCGCGGCACAGTTCAGCGAAGCGCGCGCTGGCGGCTTCGGCCGCCTCACCCGCGAGCTGCTGCGAGAAGCCGAAGCCCACGCCCACCGGCGTGAACACCACCTCTTCGACGCCGTGCGGCCCCAGGCGCAGCGAGAACACGCCGGAGTCCGCGAGGTCGTTGCGGATGGCGTCGAACAGCAGGTCGCCCGCGTCGTGCAGGATCGGCCGGCCCTGATGGACCTCGATGCCCTGCAGCACGTGCGCCGAGGTGCCCAGCACCGCGTCGGCGCCGGCTTCGACGATGGCATGGCCGACAGCGATCTCGGCGCGCGAGGGCGCGGTCTCCAGGTTCTCGCCCCAGTGCACGGCCACCAGCACCACGTCGGCTTCATGGCGCGCGGCGGCGATGCGCGGCGCGAGCGTGGCGCGCCAGGCCGCGGGGTCGTCGAGCGACAGCCAGGCGGCGCCAGGCAGCTTCGCGGTGGCCGCAAAGCGCGGCTGCGTGGCGTCGAGCGAGAACAGCGCCACGCGCAGCCCGCCGGCCTGGCGGAAAGCGGGGCTCAGCGCCGAATCGAGGTCGGTCCCCGTACCAGCGAACGCGATGGCGGCGGCGTTGAGCAACCCGTGCTGCTCCAGCAGCGCCTCGGGGCCGTAATCGCCGCTGTGGTTGTTGGCCGTGGCGACCATGTCGATGCCGGCCTCGGTCAGCACCGACAGCATCTCGGGGCGCGCGCGGTAGTAATAAGGGCCGCCCTCGTCCTTCTCGACGCCCTGCTCGCCCGTGGTGGCGACCACGCACTCGAGGTTCACGATGCGCAGGTCGACCTCGCGCAGCGCGGCGATGTCGCCCAGCATGCGGGCCGGGCCGCCGAGGTCGTGCATGCGGTAGTGCTGGCGCCGGCCCAGGTTGACGTCGCCGCCCCACAGCACGATGCCCTCGGCGCCGCGCGGCGCAGTGGGCTCGGCCGTGACCAGCGTGAGCTGCGCGCTCAGCTGCTGCGCCTCGCGCGCTTCGAGCAGCCGGTGGTAGGCCACGTAGCCCGACAGGTAGTGCTCCACGTCGTCGATGCGCACGCGGAAGCTGTGGTGCTTGATGAAGAACGAGCCCGCGATGCGGTCGGGATGGCGGAAGAACATCGCCAGCTCGGGCCAGAAGTGGCCGTTGGCGAGGTAGCGCGCGCGGTGCTCCAGCGCGCGGTCGAACTTGTGGCGATCGAGGCCCGCGAGCAGCGAGCGCAGGGCAGGGTCGGCTTCCAGCCGCAGCACCATCTCGCGCGCGGCCATCATCAGCTCGAGCAGCGTGGGGAAGGTGGTGATGCGCTCCAGCACGAAGTCCAGGTGGCCCGCCATGTTCTGCAGGCCGAACTGGTAGTAGCGCGTCTCGGGCTTGAAGCGCGTGAGTTCGTTGACGCAGTAGCTCAGCCAGTGGTCGTGCGCGCGCCAGTGGCCCGCGGCGATGAAATGCTCGAAGGCCTTCTCGACCACCGCGAGCCAGCGCGCGTCGCGCGTGAGGCCGTACAGCCGCATCAGCCCGAAGGCCGCCTCGCCGTCGTAATAGATGATGCGGTAGGGCTCCTTCACGTCGAGCCCCGGGTGGTTGAGCACGTGCACGAAGCGCCCGGTCTCGGGGTCCTGCATGGAGCGGATGCCCAGCGCCAGCTGCTCCATCAGCGGCTGGTACTGCGCATCGCCGGTGAGCTCGGTGTACTTCACCAGCGCCAGCAGGCACACGGCGTTGCCGCCGAGCTTGATCTCGTTGCCGATGTCGACCAGGAAGGCGGCCTGCGTGCCGTCGGCCAGCGTGGCGCGGCGGATCAGCCGCTGGCTCAGGAAGGCCAGCGCGCGGTCGATGGCGGCTTTCTGCGTGTCGCTGCGCGTGAGCTCCCAGCCTTCGAGCATGGCGTAGGTGGAGCTGGCGTGGCGCAGCGTGTTGTAGGTGGGAATCGCGCGGTCGAAGCAAGGGAACCAGCCGTAGTGGAACTCGCCCGTGGGCTTGACCTGCTCGGCCAGGTAGTCGCTCGCCGAATCGACCAGCGCGCGCACCTGCGCCGCGTTCCAGTCGGTGAGCGTGCGAAAGCCCGCGGCCTGCCCTTGCGCGGTGAGCGGCCAGGCGCCCTCGGCGTCGACGTACACGGCGCGCGTGGTGAAGCACCACACGGGCGCGGCGTCGTCGGTGGGGAAGTCGCGCTCGTCGCCGAAGCGGCGTTTCGTGTGCGTGCGCAGGTTGCCGCTGTTGGGCTCCGCGTGGTCGACCGTGCCGTTGTAGAGCACGGCGCTGCCGTGCATCTCCTGCGCGAGCAACGCGGTCTCGAAGCGCGCGTCGAGCGCGATGCCTTCGTTGAAATAGTTGCGCTTGGTCTGCGCCAGCCGCGCCTTCAGTTCGCCCCAGGTCATGGGCGTGGCGTGCTCGACGATCTCCGCGCGCAGCCGCTGCGCGGGCCGCTCGGCGCGCTGGGCCTTCACCGCCAGCGCCTCGGCGGCGGCCTGCCAGGCGGCCTCGGTGTCGGGGCCGCGGCCCATGACGACGCGGGCGCGGCTTTCGCCCTCGCCCATCGCGAGGAACACCACGCAGCCGGCCTCGTCGGTGGCGGGCGGGGCCGGGGGCAGCGCCCCGTCCGGGGTGGACAGGGCCTGCCTGGCGCGGTTCAACAGATCGGCGAGGGGGACGGGAGCTTGGTGAGTCATGCGCCGCGAATGATGACAGGCCAGGGCGCGGCCTGCCACTGCGGAAATCCGGGGCGGCGTCGGACCCGGGTCAGGCCCAGGCGTCGAACACCGCGCCGCGCACGGCCTCGACCGCCGCCGAGCGCTGGCCGCCGGCCGGCGCGACCCAGCACAGCCACGTGTGTGAGCGCCAACCGTTCCAGACCACGAGCTCGCCCTGGCGCTCGCCCTGCTCGGCCTGGTCCAGCCGCATCAGGCCCGCGCCCATGCCGCTGGCGACCATGCTGCGGATGGCGCTCTCGCCGTCGGCGGTGACGCCCTGGCGGTAGTCGCGCCCGGCCGAGGCGAACAGCTTTTCGAGGTGCGCGCGCAGGATGCACGAGGGCGGCGTGCCGACCCAGGTCAGGTCGGTGAGCTGCTCGAGCGTGAGCTCGGGGTGCGCCTGCGCCACCGCCAGCGGCAGGCCCACGGCCAGGTCGACCACGCCCAGGCGCCGCAGCTCGAAGCCTTCGAGCCGCTCGGCATCGCTGAGCACGTAGGCGCAGTCGAGTTCGCCGCGCTGCACGGCCGCCAGGGTTTCGTACGACAGCCCCTGCTTGAGCTGCAGCGTGACCTGCGGGTGCTGCTGCGCCAGCGTGACCAGCACGCTGCCCAGGCGCAGCGCCACCGGATCGACCACCGTGCCGAAGCGCACCACGCCCTGCGCCGCGCCGCGCAGCTGGTCGGCGGCCGACTGCATGCGCATGGCCGAGGCCAGGGTGCGTTCGGCCTCCTCGAGCAGGCGCCGGCCGGCCGCGGTGGGCGACATGCCGCGCGGCGTGCGCTCGAACAGGCGCACGCCGAGTTCGTCTTCCAGCGCCTTGAGCTGCGCGCTGGCGGCCGGGGCGCTGGTGAACACGCGTTCGGCGGCGCGGGTCAGGTTGCCCTCCTTCGCGATGGCGACGAAGGTCTTCAGTTGGTACAGCTCCATGACCGCGGATTGTGAGCGCGTGCGACGCGGTCGTCCGTTCGCTTTTTCGGAAGCCCCTGTCCAAAGAAACGAATGGCCTTCGCGGCGGCCCGTCCCCATCCTTCAGGCCACGCGCTCCCTCTTTTTTCTTGAAAGGCCTTCCCGTGTCCTCCCCTTCCTCACGCCTGCCGGGCATCGCGGCCCTGCTCTTCGCCACCGCCAGCTGGGGCAGCCTGTTCCTCGTCGGCAAGGGCGTGCTGCAGCACGTGGCGCCGGTGTGGCTCACGCTCATCCGCTACACCCTGTCGGCGCTGGTGTTCGCCGCGCTGCTGGGCCTGCGCGGCAGCGGCGGCTGGCACAAGCTGCGGCAGCACGCGGTGCCGCTGGCGCTGCACGGCTTTGCGGGCTTCGGCGTGTTCAGCATCCTGCTGTTCGTCGGGCTCTCGCACTCGGTGCCTTCGCACGGTGCGGTGCTGATCGCCACCACGCCGATCACCACGCAGCTGCTGCGCTGGTGGCTCGACGGCGTGCGCCAGACGCGCACCACCTTGCTGACCGCCGCGCTGGCGCTGGCCGGCGTGGCGACGGTGGCCGGGCTGCTGTCGCCCGGTGGCGCAGGCCTGTCGCACGACACGCTGCTCGGCGACGCCATCGCCTTCGTCGGCACCCTGGGCTGGGTGGTCTACACGCGCGGCGCGGCGCGCTTTCCGACGCTGGACACGGTGGACTACACCGCGCTCACGGTGCTGGCCTCGTGGCCGCTGCTGCTGGCCGTGGCGGTGGGCATGACCGTGCTGGGCGCATCGCCCGCGCCCGACGCGCAGGGGTTGCGCCTGTGGTGGCAGGTGCTGCTGTACGTGGGGCTGGTGCCGTCGGCGCTCGCGGTGCTGGCTTTCAACCACGGCGTGCGCGCGCTCGGCGCGGTCACGGGCACGGCCTTCCTGAACTTCGTGCCGGTGTCGGCCTTGCTGATGAGTCTGGCGCTGGGCAAGCCGCCCGCCACCCACGAGATCGTCGGCGTGGCGATGGTGGTGGTGGCGCTGCTGCTGCATGTGGCGGCAGCGAAGCGGGCGGCGACGCCGGTGGCCCCGGTTCGCGTGCCGGCGCCGGGTCAGCGCACCTGCGGCGTCACGCCCTGAACAGCGCTCAGCCCTCGGCGCGGCTGCGCCGGAAGATCGCGTAGTTGCCGTTCGCCATGCCCACGAGCACCTCGCCCACGTACAGCCGCGACTCCAGGTTGGCGACGGTGCGCCCGCGGTTGAGCAGCGTGGTCCTGCAGACGACCTGGCCCTCGAACACGGGCTTGAAGTAGTTCATCTTGATCTCGATGGTGGCGCAGATCTCGCCCGCCTCGAGCGTGGGGTACAGCGCCGTGCCCATGCCCGTGTCGGCCAGCGCATACAGCACGGCGCCGTGCACCACCTCGTGCGGGTTCAGGTGCTGCGGCGCGACGACCAGCGTCATGGTGCTGGCGCCGGCGGTGGCTTCCTCGCAGTGCAGGTCGATCAGTTCGGCGAAGGGGTGTTTCATGGCGATGAGAAATGAACGGACCGGCCGACTGTAGACCGCACGGCCGTCAGTCGCCGAGCGCGCGGTAGAAGTAGGTGGTGCCGCACGGCGTGCCGTCGGGCAGCAGCGCATAGCCGGGGATGGTGCCCACGCGCAGCCAGCCGCAGCGGGTGTACAGCCGTTCGGCCTCGGGGCTGGAGGTGTCGAGCACGAGCAGGGTCTTGCCATGGTCGCGCGCGCGCTGTTCGGCGCCCTTCATCAGCAGCGCGCCGAGGCCGTGGCGGCGCGCGCGACGGTGCACCAGCATCTTCGCGACCTCGCCGCGGTGCGGCTGGTTCTCGGGCTGCGCCAGCACCAGCTGCACGGTGCCGACGATGCCCGCGTCGTCCTCGGCCACGAGCAGCTCGCGCTCGCCGCGCGCCACGCCGTCGGCCACGTGGCGCCAGAAGGCCCGTGCACGCTCGGGCGTGAGCGGCTGCATGAAGCTCACCGAGGCGCCGCCGTCGACGCAGTCGATGAGCACGTCGCCCAGCGCGTTCAGCTCGGCCTCGGTCACGGAAGAAAGGGCGCGCAGGCGCGGAGTGGTGGCAGCAATCATGGTCATTTCCGGTTGGCGTGAGAAGGCGCGCTGGTGATGACGACAGCGTAGCGCGCCGTCTCGCGGGTGGGGTTGAAGTAGCTCGTCGGCTGGTCGAGCACGAGCGCGAGGCAGTCGCCCGCTTCGAGCCGGTGTTGCTGGTCGCCGACCGCGAGTTCGATGCAGCCTTCGAGCACCCACACCTGCTGGTGGATGCGCGGCTCGCGCGCGCCGGTTTCGTAGGCCACGCGCGCACCGGGCGGAAACAGCACCTCGACGATCTGGATCGGCGAGGCGTCGCCGCCGGCCGAGACGTTGCGGCGCAGGTAGCCCGAATGCGGATCGCGCCATTCGAGCTGGTCGGCGCGGCGCGACACCGGGCTGGCGGCCGGCGCGTCGGACTCGAACAGCGAGGCCAGCGGCACGCCCAGGCCGGTCGCGAGTTTTTCGAGCAGCACGGCCGTCGGACTGCTCTCGCCGCGCTCGATCAGAGAGATCATGGAGCGGCTGACGCCGCAGTGCGTGGCCAGGGCGTCGAGCGAGAGATCGCGCGCGGCGCGCAGGGCGCGCACGCGCTGGGCGATGCGGTCGTTGAGGCTGGGGGGTGACGCTGATTCTTCTTTCATATTGGATGAAATATCCAATGAAATAGAAATTCAGTCAACCCCGGGGTCGAAGCCGCTCGTCTCTGGCACAGAGACTTACTCGTCGAATTGACTGTTTTTTGGAAAAATATTCATGCCCATCGCTGAAATCATCCAACACATCACCACCACCGACGCACCATGAGCGCCAACGATCCCGCCCCCCTGCCCTCGGCCTTCGCCACCTTCGCCGACGGCCCCGCCGCGCCGTCCGCGCTGCGCGCCCGCATCACGGCCGCCTGCCGGCCGCCCGAATCGGAAGCGCTGGCACCGCTGCTCACGCAGGCCCGGCTGCCGGCCGACCAGGCCGCCGAAGCCCACGCCCTCGCCCACCGCATCGCCCACCAGCTGCGCCAGCGCAAAAATGGCGGCGGCCGCTCGGGCCTCGTGCAGGGCCTGCTGCAGGAGTACGCGCTGTCGTCGCAGGAAGGCGTGGCGCTGATGTGCCTGGCCGAGGCGCTGCTGCGCATTCCCGATGCCGACACGCGCGACGCGCTCATCCGCGACAAGATCGCGCAGGGCCAGTGGCAGGCGCACGCGGGGCACAGCCCGTCGGTGTTCGTCAACGCCGCCACCTGGGGCCTGCTGCTCACGGGCAAGCTGGTGGCCACGCACAGCGAGACGGGCCTGTCGGCCACGCTCACGCGGCTGATCGGCAAGGGCGGCGAGCCGCTGATCCGCAAGGGCGTGGACATGGCGATGCGCATGATGGGCGAGCAGTTCGTCACCGGCGAAACCATCGCCCAGGCGCTGGCGCATGCGCGCACGCTCGAGGCGCAGGGCTTTCGCTATTCGTACGACATGCTCGGCGAGGCCGCGCTCACGGCCGACGACGCGCGCCGCTACCGCGCCGCGTACGAAGACGCCATCCACGCCATCGGCCGCGCCTCGAACGGGCGCGGCGTGTACGGTGGGCCGGGCATCTCGATCAAGCTGTCGGCGCTGCACCCGCGCTACAGCCGCGCGCAGTACACGCGCGTGATGGCCGAGCTGTACCCGGTGCTGCGCGACCTGGCGCTGCTGGCGCTGCACTACGACATCGGACTGAACATCGACGCCGAAGAAGCCGACCGGCTCGAACTCTCGCTCGACCTGCTGGAGCGCCTGTGCTTCGAGCCCGCGCTCGCGGGCTGGCAAGGCATCGGCTTCGTGGTGCAGGGCTACCAGAAGCGCTGCCCCTTCGTGATCGACTGGGTGATCGACCTCGCGCGCCGCAGCGGCCACCGGCTCATGGTGCGCCTCGTGAAGGGCGCCTACTGGGACAGCGAGATCAAGCGCGCGCAGCTCGACGGGCTGGCGGGCTACCCGGTCTACACGCGCAAGGCCTACACCGACGTGTCGTACCTCGCGTGCGCGCGCCGCCTGCTCGATGCGCCCGACGCCGTGTACCCGCAGTTCGCCACGCACAACGCCCACACGCTGGCCGCGATCTACACGATGGCCGACCCGTCGCGCTACACGCCGGGCCAGTACGAATTCCAGTGCCTGCACGGCATGGGCGAGCCGCTGTACGAGCAGGTGGTGGGCCCGCTCGGGCGGCCCTGCCGCATCTACGCGCCGGTGGGCACGCACGAGACGCTGCTGGCCTACCTGGTGCGGCGGCTGCTGGAGAACGGCGCCAACACCTCGTTCGTGAACCGCATCGCCGATGCGTCGATCCCGCTCGACACGCTGGTGGAAGACCCGGTCGCGACCGTCGAGCGCATAGCTGCGCAGGAAGGTGCGATGGGCCTGCCGCACGCGGCCATTCCGTTGCCGGCCGCGCTTTACGGTGCGCAGCGCGCGAACTCGCAGGGCCTGGACCTCGCGAGTGAAGCCACGCTGCATGCGCTCGCCGCCACGCTGCAGGCCAGCGCGAGCGAGCCCTGGCGCGCGGCGCCGATGCTCGCCGCGCCACGCGCCGAAGACGAAGCCGGCCGCAGCTGGGCCGAGGTGCGCAACCCCGCCGACCGCCGCGACCTCGTCGGCCAGGTGCAGGACGCGGTGCCGGGCGACGTGGCCTCGGCCATTGCACAGGCCGAAGCCGTCGCCGCCACATGGGCCGCCACGCCGCCCGCCGAACGCGCCGCCGCGCTCGAGCGCGCCGCCGCCCTGCTCGAAGCGCAGCAACCGCGCCTGCTCGGCCTCTTGATGCGCGAGGCCGGCAAGAGCGGCGCCAACGCCATCGCCGAGGTGCGCGAGGCGGTCGACTTCCTGCGCTACTACGCGGCGCAGGCGCGCACCGACTTCGCCAACGCCACGCACCGCCCGCTCGGGCCGGTGGTGTGCATCAGCCCGTGGAACTTTCCGCTCGCGATCTTCACCGGCCAGGTGGCCGCCGCGCTCGCGGCCGGCAACCCGGTGCTGGCCAAGCCGGCCGAGCAGACGCCGCTGGTCGCCGCCGAGGCGGTGCGCGTGCTGTGGGAGGCCGGCGTGCCGCGCGCGGCGGTGCAGCTGCTGCCGGGGCGCGGCGAAACCGTCGGCGCCGCGCTGGTCGGCGACGCGCGCGTGCAGGGCGTGATGTTCACGGGCTCGACCGAGGTCGCGCGCCTGCTGCAGAAGACGTTGTCGACGCGGCTCGGCGCGCACGGTGCGCCGGTGCCGCTGATCGCTGAGACCGGCGGACAGAACGCGATGATCGTGGACTCGTCTGCGCTGGTGGAGCAGGTGGTGGCCGACGTGATGGCCTCGGCCTTCGACAGCGCCGGCCAGCGCTGCTCGGCGCTGCGCGTGCTGTGCGTGCAGGAAGAGGCGGCCGACCGTCTCGTGGCGATGCTGCAGGGCGCGATGGCCGAGAGCTGCATCGGCAACCCCGCGCGACTCGCGGTGGACGTGGGCCCCGTCATCGACGACGAGGCGCGCGACGGCATCGAGCGCCACATCGCCGGCATGCGCGGGCGCGGCCGGCGCGTGTTCCGCCAGGGCCGCGAGTTCGGCCACGACACGCGCCACGGCACCTTCGTGCTGCCCACGCTGGTCGAGCTGGAACACCTGGGCGAGCTGCAGCGCGAGGTGTTCGGCCCCGTGCTGCACCTGCTGCGCTACCGCCGCCGCGACCTGGGCGCGCTCATCGGCCAGATCAACGGCAGCGGCTACGGCCTCACGCTGGGCGTGCACACGCGCATCGACGAGACCATCGCGCAGGTGGTGGCGCAGGCGCAGGCCGGCAACGTCTACGTGAACCGCAACATGGTCGGCGCCGTGGTGGGCGTGCAGCCCTTCGGCGGCGAAGGGCTGTCGGGCACCGGGCCGAAGGCCGGCGGGCCGCTGTACATGGCGCGCCTGCTGTCGGCGCGGCCCGACGACGTGCTGGCGCGCGCCGTGGCGGGCGACGCACCCGTCTCACCATCGGCCGGCCTCGCGGCGCTCGAAGGCTGGGCGCGCGACACGGGCCGCGACGCGCTGGCCGCGCAATGCCGCCGCTTCGCCGGCCTGGCGCACGTGGGCCGGGCACGCACGCTGGCCGGCCCGACCGGCGAGCGCAACGTCTACACGCTGCAGCCGCGCGAAGCCGTGCTGTGCCTCGCCGATGCGGAAGCCGACCGGCTCGTGCAGCTGGCGGCGGTGCTGTCGGTCGGCAGCACCGCCATCTGGCCCGCCGATGCGCCCGGCGCGCACGCGCTGCTGGCCGCACTGCCCGACGAGGCGCGCCACGCGGTCGTGCTCGCCAACGACTGGCGCGCGCCCACCGTGGTCTTCGATGCCGTGCTGCACCAAGGCGATGCCGGCCACCTTGCCAGCGTGCTGCAGCAGGTGGCGGCGCGGCCCGGCCCCATCGTCGGCGTGCGCGGCTTCGCGCCCGGCGACACCGGCATCCCGCTCGAAAGCCTGGTGCTGGAGCGCGCGCTGAGCGTCAACACGGCCGCGGCCGGCGGCAATGCGAGCCTGATGACGATCGGGTGAACGGGCCTATTTGTCGAACGCCGGGTCGATCGGCACGCGGTAGCCGTTGACCAGCCGGTTCGTCTCGTTCGCCATGCCCACCACGGCCATCAGCTCGGCGAACATGGCCGGCGTCATGCCGGCCTTTTCCGCGCCCGCGTGGTGGCTCGCGATGCAGTAGCCGCAGTTGTTGGTGACGCTCACCGCGAGGTAGATCATTTCCTTGACCACCGGGTCGAGCGCGCCCGGCGCCATCACCTCCTTGAGGCTGGCCCAGGTGCGCTTCAGCGTGGCCGGGTCGTTGGCCAGGTACTTCCAGAAATTGTTGACGTCGGGCACGTTGCGCGACGCCTTGATGTCGTCGAACACCGCGCGGACCTCGTCGGAAGCGGCGGCGTGCTCGATGGGCTGGGGTTTCATGCGATCTCCTGAAGTGTGAATGTGCGATGCAAAGCAACATTTGCTTTCGGTACCTTCACATTTATTGTGAATTAGGTCCTAGGTTCACGCGCCCTGCGGTTCATACAGTCGAAGCGTCACACATCAAGCGCGCCATCAGGCGCCATCTCAGGGAGAAGAGAGAACCATGGAACACGTCACACAGCACGTGGGGGGCGGTGCGCGCGCCGCATTCGTCTGCAAGAAGAAAACCCGAGGCATCGCGGGCGCCGTGCTCGCACTGGCCGCCGGCCTCGCCGGCCCGTCGGCCTGGGCCGATGTGAGCCTGGGCGGCACCAGCTACACGACCGGCTCGGGCGCGGTCTGCAGTTCAGGCGGCGCCGGTCCCACGTGGGCCTGCCAGGTGCCCAACGCCAGCGGCGGCTTCGCGCTCATCACCGGCGTGCCGACCGACCCCGTGAACGGCGGCCCCGATGCCGCAGCCTTGCAAGGCATGGTGAGCGGCAACCTCGGCGGCGACGCACTGCTGCTCGGCGGCACGGCCGCCAAGGCCACCGGCTTCGGCAGCGTGGCGGCGGGCTCCGACACGCGCGCCACCGAAACCTACGCCACCGCCATCGGCTCCACCACCGTGGCCGCGGGCGTCAGCAGCACCGCGGTGGGCAACGTGGCCCAGGCCTTCGGCACCAACGCCACGGCCATCGGCGCCAACAGCACGGCCGTGGCCACCAGCAGCGTCGCCGTGGGCGACCGCGCCACCGCGAGCGACATCAATTCGACCGCGCTCGGCGCCAACACGCAGGCGCGCAAGAAGAGCAGCCTGGCGGCCGGCGACAAGGCGATGGCCGACGGCATCAACGCCGCCGCTCTGGGCGCGAACACGCAGGCGCTGGCCGACAGCGCCGTGGCCGTGGGCGACCGCGCCACCGCGAACGCCGAGTCGGCCGTGGCCGTGGGTCGCCAGAGCACCGCATCGGCCGCGTCCGCCGTGGCCATTGGCACGGGCGCGACAGCGAGCGCCGTCAATGGCGTGGCACTCGGCGCCGGCGCCACCGCCGACCGCGCAGGCATGAACGGCCAGCAAGAGCGCTTCTCGAACGTCGCCGTGGGCTCCACGCAGGGCGCGGTCTCGGTCGGCAGCGCGGGCGGCGAACGGCAGATCACGAACGTGGCGGGCGGCACGCAGGCCACCGACGCGGTCAACGTGCGCCAGCTGCAGGCCGTGCAGGCCGGCGCGGTCAACTACGTGACCAACGTGGACGGCAGCGTGAACCACAACCAGATCGTGCTGGGCAACGGACAGGCGCCCAACGGCACCACCGTGTCCAACGTGGCGCCCGGCGTGGCCGGCACCGACGCCGTGAACGTCAACCAGCTGAACGCCCAGGGCGCGCAGTGGCGCGACGCCATCCGCGTGAACCAGCGCGACGCCAACGCCGGCACCGCCGGTGCGATGGCCATGGCCGGCATGCCGCAGGCCTACATGCCGGGCAAGAACATGATCGCGGCCGGCATCGCCGGCTACGAGGGACAGAGCGCGCTCGCGGTCGGCTTCTCGAGCATCTCGGACAACGGCAAGTGGGTGATGAAGTTCACCGGCTCGGCCAACTCGCGCGGCAACGTCGGCGTCTCGGCCGGCGCGGGCTACCAGTGGTGAGCCGCATGAATCACCGCACTGCCATCGCTCCAGGCCACAGGGATTCTGCTTTCATGACACGCACCTTCCTGCCCATCGCCACGCTGCTGGCATTGCTCTCGATCACCGGCTGCACCTCCTACGTGAGCCGCGGCATCGACAACGACGGCAAGGCCGCCGAACTGGTCTGGCCCGGCGCCGACCAGCAGCAGACCTGGCAGACCGAAGGCAGCTTTCCCAACCGCGAGAACCTGCGCGCCATCGGCCCCGGCGCCACCAAGGACCAGCTCTACGCGCTCATCGGTCGCCCGCACTTCGACGAAGGCATGGCGGCCGTGCGCGAGTGGGACTACGTCTTTCACTTCCGCTCGGGCGGCGGCGCCACGAGCTGCCGCTACAAGGTGATCTTCGACACGGCCTACAAGGCGCGCAGCTTCCACTGGAACCCGGCGATCTGCGCCGAGCTGGCCAAGGGCTGATCAGCCGCCCTGCGGCGGCTCCGGCCGCCGCCACAGCCACGTCAGCACGACCGCCATCGAGCCGATGGCGACGCCCGCGAGCCACGGCTTGTGCGCCGTCAACACGATGACGACTGCGCAGAACGCCATCGCCGCGGTGGCGCTCCACTTGGCGCGCCGGCTCACGGTGCGGCCGTTCTCCCAGTTGCGCAGCAGCGGGCCGAAGAGCCGGTGGTTGAGCAGCCAGCGGTGCAGCCGCGGCGAGCTGCGCGCCGCGGCCCACGCGGCCATCAGCACGAAGACCGTGGTCGGCATGCCCGGCGCGACCACGCCGATCGCGGCCAGCACCAGGCACAGCGCGGCAAAGACCATCAGCAGCCAGCGCACGAGCAGCGGCAACGGCCGGGGCTCCACGGCAGCGGGCGGGTTCTGGGGGTCTTCGGCGGGCGTCACGGGCCGATTGTCTTTCTTTCTCTTTCACCGCACCGACGCGCTTGATTCAGATCAACCGCGCGCCGCTTTCGGCTGCCGATACTGGACTTTTACATCCACCTGCAAAGTTCTGAAGACCATGGCCCACCTTGTATGGAAGACCGAGCTCAATACGGGGATCCATGAGATCGACACGCAGCACCAGCGCATCGTGCAGTACATCAATGCGCTGGACGATGCCCGCCGCACGAACGACCGCCAGGTCGTGGGCCGGATCATCGAAGAGACCATCGACTACACCGCCTCGCACTTCGCGTTCGAGGAGGCCATGATCGAGGACGCGGGCTACCCCTTCACCGGCCCGCACCGGAAGGTGCACGAGATCTTCGTGCGCCGCGTCACCGAATTCCGCACGCGCTTCGAGCACGGCGAAGAGGTGCTGGCCGAACTGCACGACATGCTCTCGCGCTGGCTGTTCAATCACATCCGCCATGAAGACGGCGCCTACGTGCCGACCGTGAAAGCGCATCTGCACACCACGGATTCGTCTGCGGAAGTGCTGGTCCACGCGCAGGTGCGCAAGGCGGTGCAGCAAGGCGGCGCCGCGGGGCAGGTCAAGATGGGGTGGATGCGGCGCCTGTTCGGCGGCTGATGCGGCTTTGACGCCGCGCCACGGCCGCCGCGTCACTCCTCGACGAAGGCTTCTTCGCGCTTGGCCTTCACCGAAGGCAGCAGCACCACGATGAGCAGCAGCGCCGCCGCCGCCAGCAGCCCCGCCGACAGCGGGCGCATGACGAACACGCTCCAGTCGCCGCGCGACAGCAGCAGCGCGCGGCGCAGGTTCTCTTCCATCATCGGCCCGAGGATGAAGCCCAGCAGCAGTGGTGCGGGCTCGCACTTGAGCTTCAGGAACAGGTAGCCCACGATGCCGAAGATCGCGACCATCCACACGTCGAAGGTGTTGTTGTTCTCCGAGTACACGCCCACCGCGCAGAACAGCACGATCGACGGAAAGAGCCACTTGTAGGGAATGGTCAGCAGCTTGATCCAGATGCCGATCATCGGCAGGTTCAGCACGATCAGCATCAGGTTGCCGATCCACATCGAGGCGATGAGGCCCCAGAAGAGTTCCGGGTTGCTGGTCATCACCTGCGGGCCGGGCTGGATGTTGTGGATGGTCATGGCACCGACCATCAGCGCCATCACGGCGTTGGGCGGAATGCCCAGCGTCAGCAGCGGAATGAACGAGGTCTGCGCGCCGGCGTTGTTGGCCGACTCCGGTCCCGCCACGCCGCGGATGTTGCCCTTGCCGAAGGGCACCTCGCCCTGCTTGAGCTTGATGCGCTTCTCGATGGTGTAGGCCGCGAAGGCCGACAGCAGCGCGCCGCCGCCCGGCAGGATGCCCAGGGCAGAACCCAGCGCGGTGCCGCGCAGCACCGCGGGCGTCATGCGCCGGAAGTCTTCCTCGGTGGGCCACAGGCCCTTGACCTTGGCGGTGAACACCTCGCGCTCATGCTCGGGCACGGCCAGGTTGGCGATGATCTCGCCGTAGCCGAACACGCCCATCGCGATCGCGATGAAGCCGATGCCGTCGGTCAGCTCGGGAATGTCGAAGCTGTAGCGCGCCACGCCCGAGTTCACGTCGGTGCCCACAAGGCCCAGTGCCAGTCCGAGCAGGATCATCGTGATGGCCTTGAGCAGCGAGCCCGAGGCCAGCACCACCGCGCCGATCAGGCCCAGGATCATCAGTGAGAAGTATTCGGCCGGGCCGAACTTGAAGGCCAGCTCGGTCAGCGGCGGTGCGAAGGCGGCCAGGATGAGTGTGCCGACGCAGCCCGCAAAGAACGAGCCCAGGCCCGCTGCAGCGAGCGCCGGCCCGGCCCTCCCCTTGCGCGCCATCTGGTAGCCGTCGATCACGGTCACCACCGACGACGACTCGCCGGGCAAGTTCACCAGAATGGCGGTGGTCGAGCCGCCGTACTGCGCGCCGTAGTAGATGCCGGCCAGCATGATCAGCGCCGACACGGGCGGCAGCGCGTAGGTGGCGGGCAGCAGCATCGCGATAGTGGCCACGGGGCCGATGCCCGGGAGCACGCCGATCAGCGTGCCCAGCAGGCAGCCGACGAAGGCATAGACAAGGTTCTGCGCGGTGAAGGCCACGCCGAAGCCGATCGAGAGGTTGGTAATCAGGTCCATTGTTCTCTTGGATTTCTTGTTGTTCTGCGCGGGTCAGCCGGCGATGAAGGTGGGCCACACCTGGAACTGCAGCTTCAGCGCCACCACGAAGGCCAGGTAGCTGCCGAGCGCGAGCACGGTCGCGAGCAGGGTCACGCCCTTCCAGCCGAAGCTGTCGCCCGCCAGGCTCGCGATGAAGGTCAGCGCATAGATCGCGACGATGAGCCCCATCGACGGCAGGCCGATGCTCGGCAGCCCGCCGAGCAGCACGCCGAACACCAGGTTGGCGCCGATGATGAACAGCAGCGGCTTCCATGCGATGCGGCCCACCGGTTCGCCGTCGGCGGTCTCGACCGTGAGGGCCTTGAACGTGATCAGCACGCCCATGCACGCGATGAGGATGCCCACGATGAGCGGAAAGTAGCCGGGGCCCATGCGGGCGCCGGTGCCCACGTTGTAGGTCGTGGCGCCCCATGCGAAGGCCACGCCGAAGGCGCTGAAAAGCACGCCCGAGCAGAAGTCTCTCTGACTCTTGATTCTCACCGTTGATGTCTCCTGGAACTGCGTTGATCGGCACAGGATGTGCGTCAGCGATCCTAGGAATTCAGCGCGGCGGTGTGTATGAACAAAGCATTGCCATTCGGCAATGTTCGAGGCGCAAGAAGACGGAAAAAGGTGCCGCTCAGGCGTCCGCCGTCGGCAGGTCGATGCAGGCGCGCAGGCCCGGACGGGCATCGCCGAACTGCAGGCGCCCGCCATGCAGCGCCACCACCGCCTGCACGCTCGCGAGCCCCAGGCCATGGCCCGGCGTGCTGTGGTCCAGCCGATGGAAGCGCACGCCCAGGCGCTCGTACTCGGCGCTCGGAATGCCGGGGCCGTCGTCCTGCACGAACAGCTGCGCGCGCCCGTCGACCGTGTGCGTGCCGATGCGCACGGTGGCACCGGCCCCGCCGTACTTCAGCGCGTTGTCGAGCAGGTTGGCCGCCGCGCCCGCGAGCAGGTCGCGGTCGCCGAGCGCGATGGCGCGGTCGGCAGGCTCGCGCAACAACGCGATGCCCCGCAGCTCGGCCACCGCCTCGTACAGCTCCGCTACGTCGTCGGCAATGACATGCAGCGCCACCGGCGCGAACTGCTGGCGCCGCGCGCCGGCCTCGACCTCGGCGATCTGCAGCAGCTTCTCGAACATCACCGCCAGCTCCTCGAGCTCGCGGATGGCGGTGGCCACGGGCTCGCGCTGCGGGTGGTGGGCGTCGCCGAGCCCCGCCTCCACCGCACGCAGGCGCACCAGCACGCGCGTGAGCGGCGTGCGCAGGTCGTGCGCGATGGTGTTGGACACATGGCGCACGCCGTCCATCAGCGACTGGATGCGGTCGAGCATCGCGTTGATGTCGCCCTCCAGCAGCGCGAACTCGTCTTCCTGGCCCGAAGGCGCCACGCGCTCCTGCAGCTCGCCCGCCGCGATGCGCGCGGCCGTGCGCCGCACCGCGCCCACACTGCGCTCCAGCTCCTGGCGGAAGACGAAGGTGCCGCCGATGAGCAGCAGCACCGCCACGATGCCCGCCGCCGCGCTGGCGCTCGCCACCAGCGATTCGATCGACTCCTGGTCGCGCAGGTCGTGCCCCACCACGAGCATGCCGCCGTCGGGCAGCGGACGCATCACGAGGTAGGCGATGACGGTCTGGCCCGCGCGCACCACACGGCGGTGCACGCCGTCGCCCGCATCGGGCGCCAGCGAGGGCATCTGGTCGAGGTTGCCCGCGCGCTTGTTTCCGTCGCGGTCGGTGAGCAGGTAGATCTCGTTGTCGGAGTTGCGGCCGTCAGAAAGCGCATGGGCGATCTCGCCCGCCACGCCTTCGGCGCCGCGCGCTTCGTAGCGCACCACCAGCTGCTGCACGCTGGCGGCCACCTGCCGCACCATGCGCTGCTGCAGCACGCCGACGGTCTGCATGTAGACGATGGCCAGTGCGGCCAGCATCGTGATGGCCACGAGCAGGCCGTAGTAGAAGGCGAGCCGGAAGCCGACCGAGCGCCACAGCTGGCGCAGGGCCCGGGTCATTGCGGCGCGGCCAGCGTGTAGCCCACGCCGCGCACGGTGTGGATCAGCGTCGGCGCGCCGCCCGCATCGAGCTTGCCGCGCAGGCGGCTCACCTGCACGTCGATCACGTTGGTCTGCGGGTCGAACTGGTAGTCCCACACGGCTTCGAGCAGCATGGTGCGCGTGACCACCTGGCCCGGATGCATCATGAGATAGGCCAGCAGCCTGAACTCGCGCGGCTGCAGCGCGATCGGCCGGCCGCCGCGCTCCACGTGGCGGCGCGCCAGGTCGAGCGTGAGGTCGGCCAGCTGCAGCGTGCGGATCTCGGGCCCGCTGCGCGAGCGCCGCACCAGCGCCTCGGCGCGCGCCGCGAGTTCGGAGAAGGCAAAGGGCTTGGCCAGGTAGTCGTCGCCGCCGGCCTTGAGCCCGCGCACGCGCTCGTCGAGCGCGCTCAATGCGCTGAGCACCAGCACCGGCGTCTTCTTGCCGAGGGCGCGCATCGTCGTGAGGATCGACAGGCCGTCCACGTCGTTGGGCAGCATGCGGTCGAGGATGACCAGGTCCCACGTCTCGCCCGTGGCGCGCGCGAACGCATCCGCGCCATCGCGGCTGATCACCGCCACATGGCCGAGCGAACGGAAGCCTTCGGCGATGTAGCGCGCGTTGTCGGCATCGTCCTCGACGATGAGGCAGTTCCAGATGACGGTGGGGCCGAGCACGTCAGTCGGTGCGGCCACGGCAAGAAATACCCATGGATGGCGGTGCGCTTGGACTCAGGTTGTGCCCCTGGGATGCAGGGGCTGCGACATGAATCCTAGCCCAGGTGGAAGCGGGAAAAGCCTGCGCTTCATTACCGTTTGTCCATGAAGGCTGCGCGGTCCTGCTCTGCGAACGCCGGACCTGCGCAGCGCGGTCGCGTCACACGTTTATCTGATTGCGGGCGCAAAAGCTGTCTGCGATGTTGAGCCTCCACCAACACAGGGAGGTTCCTATGGGAAGGACGACCGAGCGCGCGCTGATCGCGTGCACCCTCGCGCTCTGCGCCTTGCAGGCGCACGCATTCAAGATGGGATTCCAGGGCCAGCTCGATGAGCTTCGCGCACAAGCATCGGGCAGCCTGAACGCCAAGCTCGACGACGAGCCTCATCGACTCCAGTTCGGTGACCCCATCCACGAGGACATGACCCAGGCCTCCATCGAGATGGCGGCAGCGAACGCCGACCGCATGCAATGCACCACCAGTCGCGAGAAGGTCGAGGCCTTCGTCCGGCAAGCGGCGCAACCCCGGCTCAGCCACGGCATGTGCTGCCACAAGGGGGCAGTTTCCAAAGCGTGCTCGGTGATAGGCATGTTCGGAGGCAACCAGGCCTTCGCCGACGTGCTCACACCGATGCAGTCGGGTGTTCGTTGGAACGACGACCCTTGCCACATGACCCACGAGGCCGTGTCCAGGGTGAGCTGGGCTCTCTGGATGACGGGGAACAACTACATGGAATACAACAACTCGAACTATGCGAGCCACTTCCACGAGCACCAGTTCCTGCATGCCATGGCACCTTCGGCCCGCAACGATCCCAAGCCGCTGGCGGCAAGGCAGACGCGCAAGCGCATCCTGATGTGGGCTGAGTTCGCCCTTCGGGTGGCCGACGGATCCATCCCGCCGAACACAAAGCTGAAAGATGTACGCGCGCTGCTCAGCACGCAGATGCAGCAGGACTTCGAGCTTGCATTCGGTGGCTACGGCCCACGCACCGTCGCCCTGTTGTTCACAGGCCTGGACGACGGCGACCCGCAGCTCGTGCGCCAGACCGCGCTGGGCGCGTTGTTTCACACCGTGCAGGACTCGTACTCGTCAAGCCATGTGGAACGGGCCAACGACCCGTTCAAGGACGGCACACCCGGTGTCCTGAACAAGGGAGACATCGTGCGCTTCTACACCTACCGTGGGCAGGACGGCGGCAAGCACGGCAAGGCAGACCGCCGCCCCCACGATCTGGCCGCTGCGCAGATCGATGACCTGCATCCCATGTCGATCGGCGCGCAGCTGCTCGCATGCACTGCCGCATCCCAGAACGCGCCCTCGCAGTGGGAAGAAGGCATGAAGATCGTTCAACGCAACTTCACGCTGCGGGACGCCGACATCAATCGGGCATCGACGCCTGGGAAAGACTACGCGAAGTAGCCTTTTTCGGCCCTCACTCCACCGTCACACTCTTCGCCAGATTCCGCGGCTTGTCCACATCCGTCCCGCGCGCACACGCCGTGTGATACGCCAGCAGCTGCAGCGGCACCACGTGCAGCAGCGGCGACAGCGCGCCGTAGTGCTCGGGCATGCGGATCACGTGCAGGCCTTCGCCGCTCGCGATCTGCGTGTCGCCGTCGGCCAGCACGTAGAGCACGCCGCCGCGGGCGCGCACTTCCTGCAGGTTGCTCTTGAGCTTTTCGAGCAGGGCGTCGTTCGGCGCCACGGCGACCACGGGCATCTCGCTCGTGACGAGCGCGAGCGGGCCGTGCTTGAGTTCGCCGGCGGCGTAGGCCTCGGCGTGGATGTAGGTCACTTCCTTGAGCTTGAGCGCGCCTTCGAGCGCGATCGGGTAGTGCAGGCCGCGGCCCAGGAACAGGGCGTTGTCCTTGCGCGCGAAGTCTTCGGCCCAGCCGATGATCTGCGGCTCGAGCGCGAGCACCGACTGCAGCGCGACGGGCAGGTGGCGCATTTCCTTCAGGTAGCGCGCCTCGTCGAGCGCGCTCAGGCGGTTCTTGGACTGCGCGATGGCCAGCGTGAGCAGGAACAGGCCCGCGAGCTGGGTGGTGAAGGCCTTGGTCGAGGCCACGCCGATTTCGACGCCGGCGCGCGTGATGTAGGCCAGCTTGCACTCGCGCACCATGGCGCTGGTGGCGACGTTGCAGATGGTCAGCGTCTGTTCCATGCCGAGCGAGCGCGCGTGTTTGAGCGCGGCCAGCGTGTCGGCGGTTTCGCCCGACTGGCTGATGGTGACGACCAGCGTCTTGGGGTCGGGCACGGAGTCGCGGTAGCGGTACTCGCTGGCGATTTCGACCTGGGTGGAGATCTTCGCGATGCTCTCGAGCCAGTACTTGGCGGTGCAGCCGCTGTAGTAGCTGGTGCCGCAGGCCAGGATGAGGATCTTGTCGATGTCCTGGAACACGCGGTGTGCGCTCGCGCCGGTGGCGCCGTCCTGGCCGATGCCGTCGAACAGCTCGGGCACGATGCCTTCCACGCCTTCGAGCGTGTCGCCGATGGCGCGCGGCTGCTCGAAGATTTCCTTCTGCATGTAGTGGCGGTAAGGGCCCAGCTCGGCCGCGCCGCTGTGGGCGTGCACGGTGCGCACGGTGCGGGTGACGGGCTTGTGGTTCTTGTCGACGATCCAGTACTTGCCCGGCTGCAGGTCGACCACGTCGCCTTCTTCGAGGTACACGATCTGGTCGGTCACGCCGGCCAGCGCCATCGCGTCGCTGGCCAGGAAGTTCTCGGTGCCGTCCTTGCCGGCGCCCAGGATCAGCGGCGAGCCGGCGCGCGCGCCGATCACGCGCTGCGGTTCGTCGCGGCAGATGACGGCGATGGCGTAGGCGCCGTGCAGCTGCAGCACGGCGGCCTTGACGGCTTCGAACAGGTCGCCGTTGTAGAGGCTGTCGACGAGGTGGGCGATGACCTCGGTGTCGGTCTGGCTCTCGAACACATAGCCCTTGGCCTCGAGCGCGGCGCGCAGCGGCTCGTGGTTCTCGATGATGCCGTTGTGCACGAGCGCGATGCGGCCCGGGCGCGCGGCGGGCGCGTCGGCGCCGACGCCGTGGCTGAAGTGGGGATGGGCGTTGTGCACGGCTGGTGCGCCGTGGGTGGCCCAGCGCGTGTGGGCGATGCCGGTGAGGCCTTCGACCTTGTCGTCGCGCACCTGCGTTAGCAGGTCGGCCACGCGCGAGGTGGTGCGTGCGCGGCTCAGGCCGCCGGCATGCACCGCGACGCCGCAGGAGTCATAGCCGCGGTATTCGAGCCGCTGAAGGCCCTGGACCAGGACCGGAACGATGTCGCGATGGGAGGCTGCGCCGACGATGCCGCACATGGGGTGTACCTTGTCTTGAAGAACAGAAGGGCTCGATGGTAGGGAGACGCCCAAGAAATATGGCGTCTAAATTTCCTAGATTTCGGACTTTTATTTCACAAAAACCCATAGATGGAGTTTTATTCCATAATTTCAATCCATATGGAATCAATCTCCCTCGACGCCATCGACCTCAAGCTGCTCGACGCGCTCCAGAACGACGCCTCGCAGACCAACCAGCGCCTGGCCGCCGAGGTGGGCATCTCGCCGCCGACCTGCCTGCGCCGCGTGCAGCGCCTGCGCCAGGAGGGGCTCATCGAGCGCCAGGTCGCCCTGCTCTCGCCCGACCGCCTCGCCACGGTGCTGGGCCACGGCCTGCAGGCGGTGGTGGAGATTTCGCTCGACCGGCAGGACGCCGCCGCGCTCGACGCCTTCGAGGCCCGCGTGATCGCGGACGACGCCGTGCAGCAGTGCTGGCGCGTGTCGCCGGGGCCCGATTTCGTGCTGGTGGTGGTGGCGCGCGACATGCCCGGCTACGGCGCGCTGACGCAGCGGCTGTTCACGGCCGACGCCAACGTGCGCAACGTGAAGGCGTTCTTCAGCCTCAAGCGCGCGAAGTTCGGGGCCCGCGTGCCGCTGGGCTGACGCGGGTTCCCGACCCGATCAGCGCTCGCTCGCCGCCTCGCGCAACGCTTCGAGGAACGTGCGCCGCCACCAGTGGATGTCCTGCGCCCGGATGCGCGACAGCAGCTTCTGGTGCCGCTCGCGCCGCTCTTCCAGCGGCATCTGCAGCGCCTGCTGCACCGTCTCGGCGGTGCCGTGCGTGTCGTACGGATTCACCAGCAGCGCTTCCTTCAGCTGCTCGGCCGCGCCGGCAAAGCGCGACAGCACCAGCACGCCCGGGTCGGCCGGGTCCTGCGCCGCGATGTACTCCTTGGCCACGAGGTTCATGCCGTCGCGCAGCGGCGTCACCAGCCCCACGGCCGCCGCGCGGCACAGGCCGGGCACGCGGCGCCGCGCCACCATGCGGTGGATGTAGCGCACGGGCATCCAGTCGAGCTCGCCGTAGTCGCCGTTGATGGCGCCGCACAGCGACTCGAGCTCCTTGCGGATGTCGGCGTAGGCATCGACCGTCTCGCGCGTGGGCGAGGCGATCTGGATCAGCGTGGCGCTGCGGCGGTTCTCGGGGTAGTTGGCCAACAGCTCGCGGAACGAGCGCACGCGCTGCGGGATGCCCTTCGAGTAGTCGAGCCGGTCGATGCCCAGCAGCAGCCGGCGGCTCGAGTACTCGCGCTTCATGGTCTCGTACATGTCGCGCGATTCCTTGGCGTGCGTGAGCGCCGCGAACTCGTCCACGTCGATGCCGATGGGGAAGGCGTTGCAGCGCACCGTCTGCCCATAGGCGCGGTACATGTCGTTGCCCAGGTACTCGCCATGGGCCTCGTTGCGCACGTAGTGCTCGAAGTGCTGCACGTCCTGCTGCGCCTGAAAGCCGATCAGATCATACGAGAACAGCGAGCGCATCAGCCATTCGTGCTGCGGAATGGCCGCGATGATGATCTGCGGCGGCAGCGGAATGTGCAGGAAGAAGCCGATGCGCTGCTTGCAGCCCATGGCGCGCAGCTCGGCGGCCAGCGGCATCAGGTGGTAGTCGTGGATCCAGATGATGTCGTCGTCCTTCAGCAGCGGCATCAGCTTGCGCGCGAACAGCTGGTTCACGCGGCGGTAGCCGCCGATGAAGCCGGCATCGAAATGCGCCAGGTCCAGGCGGTTGTGGAACACCGGCCAGAGCACGTCGTTGCTGTAGCCCAGGTAGTAGCTGTCGTGGTCGTCGCGGCTCAGGTCGAGCGTGGCCAGCGTCACCTTGCCGGCCTGCTGCTTGTGCATCTCGCCTTCGCCCGTGGGGCCGCCTTCGACGATCTGCCCGCTCCAGCCGAACCACAGGCCGCCGCTTTGCTGCAGGCTCTCACCCAGGGCCACGGCCAGGCCGCCGGCGGCGGGCTTGCGCGGGTCGGCCACGCGGTTCGAAACAACGACGAGACGACTCATATGCACGAATCCCAGGGAGCGGACAGGCGCACGGCCGCGTTGATGATGCCGACCATCGAATAGGTCTGCGGAAAGTTGCCCCACATCTCGCCCGTGACCGGGTGCGTGTCTTCCGACAGCAGGCCCAGCGGGTTGCGCGCGGCGAGCATGGTTTCAAAAATCTGCCGCGCTTCGGCCTTGCGGCCGATCTTGGCCAGCGCGTCGATGCGCCAGAAGGTGCAGATGTTGAAGGCGGTCTCGGGCTTGCCGAAATCGTCGGCCGCTTCGTAGCGGCGCATGTAGGGGCCGTCGCAGAGCGACTTTTCCATGGCGTCGACGGTGGAGATGAAGCGCGGGTCGCGCGCATCGATCAGGCCCACCTCGACCATCAGCAGGATGCTCGCGTCGAGCTCGTGCCCGCCGAAGCTTTCGGCAAAGGCCTGGCGCTCTTCGCACCACGACTTGGCGAGGATTTCTTCCTTCATGCGTGCCGCATGGCCGTGCCAGTACGCGGCGCGTTCGGGCAGCTCCAGCGTGCGCGCGATCTTGGCGAGCCGGTCGCAAGCGGCCCAGCTCATGAGGGCCGAGCTGGTGTGCACGCGGGCGCGCGTGCGCAGCTCCCACATGCCGGCGTCGGGCGTGCCGTACACGCGCACGGCCTGCTCGCCCACCGCCTCCAGGTGCGGAAACTCCGCCACGCCCGCGCGGCTGAGCAACCGGTGGTCATGAAAAGCCTGTGCCGCGCCGAGCACGATGTTGCCGTACACGTCGTGCTGGAAGTGCTCCTGCGCCTGGTTGCCCACGCGCACCGGGCCCATGCCGCGGTAGCCGGGCAGGCCCTCGACGAAGGACTCGGGCAGCTCGCGCTCCAGCCCGATGCCGTACAGCGGCTGGATGTGCTCGCCGTGCGAGCCGATCACCACGTTGCCGAGCCAGCGCAGATAGTCTTCCATCGTGCCCACCTCGCTCAGCGAGTTGAGCGCGCGCACCACGAAGAAGGCGTCGCGCAGCCAGCAGTAGCGGTAGTCCCAGTTGCGCTGGCTGCCCGGCGCCTCGGGGATGCTGGTGGTCATGGCGGCCACGATGGCGCCGGTGTCCTCGTACAGCGAGAGCTTGAGCGTGATGGCCGCGCGGATCACCGCGTCCTGGTACTCGAAGGGAATGGCCAGGCGCTTGCTCCAGGTGCGCCAGTAGGCGATGGTTTCCTGCTCGAACTTGCGCGCGGTGTCGGCGATGCCTTCGAGCAGCGTCTCGTCCACGCCGAACATGAAGTTGTACTCGCGCGAGATCACGAAGGGCTGGCGCGACAGGATGTGCGAGATCGACGCGTCGGTGTTCAGCCGCAAGGTCACATCGGGCCCGACATAGCGGATGTGGTTGCTGCCGCGCGTGACCTCGGTCGGCGCCGAGGCGCCCCACTGGAAGCGCGGGTCGAGCGCCACGCGGATGCGCGGCGCGCCGGCAATCGGGCGCACGCGGCGCACCATCATGAGCGGACGGAAGTAGCGCGAGCGGCTGTGAAAGCGCGGCGCGAAGTCGGTGATCTCGATGCCCTGCCCCGCGCTGTCGAACAGCTGCGTGCGCAGCACGGCGGTATTGGGCTCGTACCACTGCTTGCTGGAGGCGAAGTCCTCGATCTCGATGGCCCAGGCGCCGGCCTCCTCGCCGGGGTGCAGCAGCGCGTTGAAGACCGGGTCGCCGTCGAAGCGCGGCAGGCAGCACCAGACGGCGCGGGCGCGGGCATCGATGAGCGCGCTGTAGGCGCAGTTGCCGATCACGCCGACATTGAGCGAGGGCTCGGCCGGCAGCGCGAAGCCGCGCGGCGGGGCCGCAGCCACTTTCGCGGCGTCGACGGGCGCCTGGTCGTCGGGGCCTGCCGCGCCGGCCAGGGCGTCGCCCGCGCGGTCCTCGGGGGCCACCGGCAGTTGTTGTTCGCTCATGCGGGGCTCCTCCGTGATGCTTTGTGGTGATCGGGTGCGGCCAGCAGGTCGCGGGCCTGCACCAGCCATTCGTAGACCGCGCGCGGCGATTCGAGCCGGTGCAGCGCCAGGCTCGGCCCGGCGCCGACCTTGATCGCGACGCCGCCGCGCGGCTGCACGACGGCGAAGCCGCTCTCGTCGGTGGTGTCGTCGCCCGCAAAGACCGGCGTGCGGCCCGCGAACGGCGCTTCGGTCATGAAGGCTTCGATGGCGAGGCCCTTGTTCACGCCCGAAGGCTTCACTTCGAACACGAACTTGCCGTGCATGAGCTCGAGCTGCGGACGGCCTTCGATGGCGCGCGCCATCGCGTCGCGGCACACGGCCTCCAGCTGCGGCGCGAGCCGGTAGTGCAGCGCGATGGCGCCGTGCTTGCGCTCGACCAGCAGGCCTTCGTGGATGCGCGCGAGTTCGTTGGCCACGTCCAGGATCGGGACGAGGTCGGGCGGGCGCTGCTCCTGCATGCCGCCTTTGGCATCGCGGCGCTGCACGCCATGCTCGCCGGCCGCGGGCAGCCGCAGCGGCGCGAGAAAACGGTCGATGGCATCGATCTGGCGCCCCGACACCACGGCGAGCGCGCCACCGAGCAGGTCGCGCAGGTCGCTCAGCAGGGGCACGAGGGCGGGCGGCACCTCGATGGCTTCAGGCGTGGCGGCGAGGCCGACCAGCGTGCCGTCGAAGTCGAGAAAAAGGGCGGCGTCCCGGCCCGGCGGAGGTGGCAACTGGGCGTTGCTGCTGGAGGACTTTGGCATTGGGAAAAACCATAGCACGGCTCGCACGCGGCGCGTGTCGGCCAAAGTCCCGGCGTGCGCCGATGGCGGCGATTCAGTCGGCCGTGGCCGGCAACGAGGCCTTCACCGCCGCGATGCGCGCACGGTGGATCGCCTCGCCGATGCGCGGCCCCGTGGCGCCGGCCTGCTGCGCCTCGCGCGCCACCACGTCGGTGGCCACGGCCTGGGCGGCCGCGAGCACCGCGAGCAGGCGCGGGCGTTGCGGGTAGGCCGTGTCCTCGAAGCCGAGCCGGCCGCGCGCGTCGCATTCGCAGGCCAGCAGCGCCTCGGCGAAGCGCGCCGGCTTGCGGAAGGCGTCGCAGCGCTCCAGCAGGCGCACCAGCGGCGTCGCGTCGAGCGCGCCGCTGCGGTGGATGTTGCCGTGCTCGCGCGCCACCACCTCGGCCAGCTCGCGCAGCTCCACCGGCACGCGCCAGCGCTCGCACACCACCTGCAGCAGGTCGACGCTGCGCAGCTCGTGGTTGATGTGGCGCGGCAGCATGTCGGCCGGCGTGGTGCCCTTGCCGAGGTCGTGCATCAGGCAGGCGAAGCGCACGGGCAGCGTGGCGCCCAGCCGCGCGCTGGTGTCCAGCACCATCATCAGGTGCACGCCGGTGTCGATCTCGGGGTGGTGCTGCGCCGGTTGCGGCACGCCCCAGAGCCGGTCAACCTCGGGCAGCAGCACGGCAAGCGCGCCGCAGTCGCGCAGCACCTCGAACATGCGCGAGGGCCGCGTTTCCATCAGGCCGCGCGCGAGCTCCTGCCACACGCGCTCGGGCACCAGCGCATCGACCTCGCCGGCCGCGACCATCTCGCGCATGAGCGCCATGGTTTCGGACGCGACGGTGAAGTCGTCGAAGCGCGCGGCAAAGCGCGCCACGCGCAGGATGCGCACCGGGTCTTCGCGGAAGGCGTCGGTGACGTGGCGCAGTACCTTGTCGCGCAGGTCGCGCTGGCCGTGGAAGGGATCGGCCAGGGTTTCGGGGCGCGCCTCGAAGCTGCCGTCGGCGGCCACGTGCTCGGCGGGCAGCGCGATGGCGTTGACGGTCAGGTCGCGCCGCGCCAGGTCCTGCTCCAGCGTGACGTCGGGCGCCGCATGCACCACGAAGCCGCGGTAGCCCGGCGCGCTCTTGCGCTCGGTGCGGGCCAGCGCGTACTCCTCGCGCGTGCGCGGATGCAAAAACACGGGGAAATCGCGCCCCACGGGCAGGTAGCCGCGCGCCACCATGGCCTCGGGCGTGGCGCCCACCACCAGCCAGTCGTGGTCGGAAACGGGGCGGCCCAGCAGCCGGTCGCGCAGTGCACCGCCGACGAGAAAAATGTTCATGAGTGCAGTGTAGGGATACTCTCCCTGCACAAAAAGAACGGTCGTTCGATAATCGACGAGCGATGCGAACGACCGTTCGTAAATTCGCATCGCGCGAAGCACCGGTCGCTGGCCGGTGCCCCCGTGCGCGGGGCTGTTTTCAACACCCAAGGAGCATTCACAGCTATGAAGAAACTCACAACAACAGCATCGTTGGCATTGGCGGCACTCGGGGTCCTGGCATCGGGCAGCGCCCTGGCGCAAAACGCGGGCGACTGGGTCGTCGGCACCGGCTGGTTCCACCTGTCGCCGCAGGATTCGAGCAAGCCGCTGACCGTGACCTCGCCCGTGCACAGCGTGCTGGCCGGCTCGGGCGCCAGCGTCACCAACTCGGACACGCTGGGCCTGAACGTCGCGTACTTCATCGACCCCCACTGGGCCGTCGAGGGCGTGCTCGGCGTGCCGCCCAAGTTCAAGCTCAACGGCAGCGGCACGCTGGCGCGCGTGGGCGAACTCGGCCAGGCCCGCCAGTGGAGCCCGACCGTGCTGGCCAAGTACTACTTCAACGAAGGCAACGACGCCTTCCGCCCGTTCGTGGGCCTGGGTGCCACCTACGTCTGGTACAGCGACGTGAAGCTCACGTCGAACCTGCAGGGCGCGTTGGCCAGCCAGTTCCACGTGCGTCCGTCTTCGGTGAACACCACCGCCAAGCTCGACAGCTCGTTCGCGCCCGTGCTCAACGCCGGCGTGGCCTACCAGTTCGACAAGCACTGGGGTGTGTCGTTCTCGGTGTCCTACATCCCGCTGAAGACCAAGGCCAAGCTCACCACGACCAGCATCACCGGCCTGCCGGTGGCGCGCAGCGAGGCGAGCCTGAAGCTGAACCCGATCGTCACCTACCTGGCGGCGACGTACCGGTTCTGATGAGGTCCGGCGGGCCTCAGTCGCGCGAGGTGCGGTAAGGCTCGTCGAAAGCCACGAAGGTCTTCTCGGCCAGGGCGCCGTCGATCCACGCGGCGACGCCCGGCAGGGCCGCCACGCGCGCGATGTACGCGTCGATGGCCGGCGGCACCGGCAGGCCGTAGCCTCGGATGCGCATGCCCACCGGCGCGAAGAAGGCGTCGGCGATGGTGAAGGCGCCGAACAGCATCGGGCCGCCGTGGCGGTCGAGCAGCTCGGTCCACATCTGCACGATGCGGTCGAGGTCTTCCTGCACACCGGGCTGCTCGGCCAGGAGCCGTGCGCCCACCTCGGGCAGCGAGGCCTCGATGTTCATCGGGCAGTTGCCGCGCAGGTTGGTGAAGCCCGAGTGCATCTCGGCGCAGATGCTGCGCGCACGGGCCCGCTCGGCCACGCCCTGGGGCCACAGCTGCTTCTCGGGGAAGCGCTCGGCCAGGTACTCGGCAATGGCCAGCGTGTCCCACACGGCCAGGTCGCCGTCGACCAGCACCGGCACCTTGGCCACGGGGTTGATGGCGCCGATCACGTGCTTGAACTGCGAGGTGGCGTCGAACGAATCGAAGCGCACCATCACCTCTTCGAAGGGAATGCCGGCTTGGGTCATGAGCACCCAGGGGCGCATGGACCACGACGAGTAATTCTTGTTGCCGATGTAGAGCTTGGACATCTTTCAGGGTCTCCGGGTCAGTGCGGGAATGCGGGGCAAAGCCGTCGATGCTAGCCAGGCGGCGCGCTGCGATTGATGACGAAGGCGGCGCGAATTGATGCGGGCCGCTTCAGCGGTCGCCGTCCTGGCGGGATTCGGGCGGGACGATCACGCGCGGGGCGGAGGCATCTGCGGATGGTTTCACGACGCGCTCGATCAGGCCCACGAGGCGCGGCACCAGCGAGAGCACCGCGAGCGCCAGCAGCGCGCTGAACACGGCCGTGACCTCGCGGCCGAGCCCGCAGGCCATGCCGATGGCAGCCGTCATCCACAGCCCGGCGGCGGTGGTGAGGCCCTGCACGTGGGATTCGTCCTTGCCCTGCTTGAGGATGGTGCCGGCGCACAGGAAGCCCACGCCGGCCACCAGCCCCTGGATCACGCGGCTCATGTCGGCGGGCACGATGCCGGTCTGCTGCGGGATCAGCACGAACAGCGCCGAGCCGATGGCCACCAGCATGTGCGTGCGCACGCCGGCCGCCTTGCCCTGCTGCTCGCGCTCGAAGCCGAGCAGGAAACCCAGCACGGCCGCCAAGAGCAGCCGCACCGAGATGCGCGTGAGCTGCGCGACGTCGCCCGCGTCCGAGAATTCGGACGCGACGGTGTCGAGCACCTCGTCGCGCCAGCTCATGTCAGGGCAGGTCCTTGTTGGGCTCGGGCTCGTTGGCGTTGCGCGGGCCCACGCGGCCCAGGCGCTCCTTCAGCGACTGCGGCTTGCCGCTGATGATGGCGGCGTAGTTGGTGGTGTTGGCCAGCACCTTCTTCACGTAGTCGCGCGTCTCGTTGAAGGGCACGTTCTCGGCCCAGATGGCCGCGTCGATCACCGGGCCGTTGCGCCAGTTGCGCGGGCGGCCCGGGCCGGCGTTGTAGGCCGCGGCGGCCAGCGCCATCGAACCATCGAAGTCGTCGAGCGCGAGCTTCAGGTAGTTGGTGCCGATGGTGATGTTGGTTTCGCGGTCGTTGATCTGGCCGGGCGTGAAGTCGGTCAGGCCGATCTTGCGGGCGGTCCAGCGCGCCGTGGCGGGCATGACCTGCATCAGGCCCGAGGCACCGACGCCCGAGCGCGCGTCCATGATGAAGCGGCTTTCCTGGCGGATCAGGCCGTACACGTAGGCCGGGTCCAGGCCGATGTCCTGGCTCTTGCGCAGCACCGTGTCGTGGAAGGGCATGGGAAAGCGCTGCTCGACGTCGATCACACCCTTGGTGCGCTCGCTGGTGTTGATGCAGCGGTCCCACACCTCGCGCTGGCAGGCCAGGTCGGCGGCAGCCAGCAGGGCGCGGTCGTCCATGCCGCCCTTGTCGTGCAGGTTGGTGGCGTAGTTCCACTCGCGCGTGCCTTCGGAACGCAGGCCCATGCCGATGGCCTGCAGGCCGCGCTGCAGGCCCGGGTTGGTGCGCGCGGCGTTCTTTTCTTCGGGCGTGAGCGGCGCGGGCCGCGTGGCGGCCACGACGCGCTGGCCCAGCTCTTCGAGCGCCAGCATTTCGTAGAAGCCGCGCGTGCCGGCGATGCTGGTGTACAGCTCGCGGGCCTGGGCGCGGCGCTCGTCGCCGCCGGCGCTGCTGAGCGCGCGGGCCTTCCAGTAGACCCAGGTCGGGTCTTGCTGGGCGGCGTCGCTCATGGCGTTGATGGCGGGCGCGACGTCCTTCCACTGGCTGGCGCGCAGGGCGGCGCGCACGCGCCAGCCGAGCATGTCGTCGGACAGGTCGCTGTTCTTCGTGACGTTGCCGAAGTAGCTCACGGCCATCGGCGAGAGCTTGTTCGCGGCCGCGCGGCCGATGGTGCCCCAGACCCAGTTGCGCTCCTCGGCGGAGAGCATCGGGCCCCACTTGCCGTCAAGCTGCGCGGCGCCCTGGTCGGGGTCGGCCACCGCGATCTTGATGAGCGCGAGCACCACCAGTTCCTTGCGCGACTTGGCGGCGACGAAGGCGCGGCCGGTGAGGAACTTGGCGGCGCTGGCGTTGACCTCTTCGAACAGCGGCAGCGCATCGGGCGCGGCGATGGTGACCGCGCCGCGCGCGGCGGCGGGCCGGTTGGCCTCGATGGCCAGGCGCGCCTTCCTCCAGGCGTCGTTGGTCGTCATCAGGCGGGCCGCGACCATGCGGTCGGCGGCGGTGAGGCAGCCGTCGTCGCTGTCTTTCTGGGCGAACCAGTTGCGGCGCACCTCGTCGGCCTGCGCCTGCGTGGCCGTGCCGGTGCGCAGCGTGTCGACCAGCACCGCGTAGCAGCGCACCTGGGCGTCGTCGCCCATGCGGAAGCCGGCGATGTTGGCGGCAAAACCGTCCCAGTCGCGGCGCTGGCCGAGCAGCAGCAGCCAGTCGTTGCGCAGGCGGTCTTCCTGGTAGGTGTTGGGATAGCGCGCGTAGAAGTCCTGCACCTCGTTGGGCGCGGCTTCCTGCAGGCGGGCCTTGAGTTCCCAGTAGGCGGCCCAGGGTTCGAGCGCATGGCCGCGGGCCTGCGGCAGCAAGGCCGTGAGGCGGGCCTTGTCGCCGCGCTGGAAGGCCTGCTTCATCTGGACCAGCACGTCGTCGTTGGTGTTGTTCTGCGCGGCGGCGGGCTGTTGGGACAGCAGCGCGGCGAGTGCGAGAACGGCGGAAAAAACCAGGGCGGGCGCGCCGCGGCGCTGACGAGCGCGCGCGGATGCCAAAATGCTTGGGAACTGCATCGGGGGATTATGGACAAGTCAAAGGATGCCGACACCTCGGCCACGGCGAGTTTTCTGAAGGGTCAACTGCGAAAGGCACTCATCGAGCAGCGTCTGGCGCTGCCCGACCGCCTCGCGCGGGCCGACCTGCTGCAGCGCGTGATGCGGATCTGGCTGGTCGGCCGGCCCGACACCGTGATCGGCGCCTACTGGCCGATCAAGGGCGAGTTCGACCCGCTGCCCGCACTGCATCGCTGGAAGGAAGACGGCGAACTCATGGAGGAAACGCAGCGCCGCCGCATCGGACTGCCGGTGATCGACAAAGTTCACAAGACGCTCACCTTCCATGCCTGGTACCCGGGCTGCCAGATGGAAGAAGACGCCTACGGCATTCCCAAGCCCAAGGACACCGAGCTGATCGTGCCGACCCTGCTGTTCGTGCCCTGCGTGGGCTACAGCGCGGGCGGCTACCGGCTGGGCTATGGCGGCGGCTTCTACGACCGCACGCTGGCGGCGCTCGAGCCGCGGCCGTTCACCGTGGGGCTGGGCTTCACGAACGGCTTCCTGGAAGATTTCGAACCCGAGGCGCACGACCTGCCGCTGGACGCCATCTTGAACGACAACGGCGTGGTCTGGCCGACCTCCTGAGCCGGCTCAGTCGAGGTTGTCCACCGTGTCGGGGTCGGGCACCTCGCCGATGGTCTGGCGCGTGGTCACGGCCTGCGCCTCCAGCCAGTCGGAAAAGGCCTTGATCTCGGGCCGCAGCGCATTGCGCGGCCCCGAGATGAGCCAGTAGGCCATCGGCGAATCCAGCCGGTGCTGCGGCAGCACCTCGATCAGGTCGCCGTTGGCCAGGCTTTCGGCAATGAGCGAGCTGCGCGCCAGCACCAGGCCCTGGCCCGTGAGCGCGGCCTGCACCATCTGGTACGCATAGTTGAAATAGAGCCAGCGCTTGGGCTGCGCGCGCTCCAGCCCATTGACCTCGAACCAGCGCCGCCACGTGAGCCATTCCAGGTGCGTGCGGTGCGCGTCGCCCGCCTCGATGAGCGTGAAGCGGGCGATGTCGGCCGGCGTCTTGATCGGCGGGTTGCTCTTGATGAGCCACGGGCTTGCCACCGGCGTCAACGTTTCGCCGAACAGCCGCACGGCGCCGGGCGGCATGCCTTCGGGCGGGCCGTAGCGCAGCGCGATGTCCACGTCGGCCACGTCGAGGTCGACCGCGATGTCGCTGGCGTCGATGCGGATGTCGATCTCGGGGTTGTCGCGCTGGAAGGCCTCCAGCCGCGGAATCAGCCACATCGAGGCGAACGAGGCGAAAGTGGTGAGCGCCACGCTCTTGCGCCCCGCGCTCTGGCGGATCTGCCGCACCGCCATGTCGATGCGCGGCAGCGCCTGCTGCACCGACAGCAGCAGCTGCGCCCCGGCGCTGGTCAGCTCCACGGCCCGCGTGTGGCGCAGGAACAGCGACACGCCCACTTCCTCTTCGAGCGACTGGATCTGCCGGCTCACGGCCGACTGGGTGAGCGCCATTTCCTCGGCCGCGGCGCGGAAATTCAGGTGCCGCGCGACTGCCTCGAAGGCCCGCAGGTGCCCCGCGGAGATGGGCCGGGAGCGCAGGTGGGTTTGCGAATGTTGCATGGGTATGACTTTGGTGTGCGTTCCCGGCGCCCAGTTGATTGATGCGGGAATCGCATCAGTAGGCTACCTCGTTTTCATTGGACCTCCAAGGCCGCAAAAACGATCATTCATTCCCGAACTGCGCCAACCTCTCTGTCTGTCAAAGGCGCTTCGGATCAGCCAAGGAGTCCTCATCATGTCCACCGCCGTCTGCACCAACGAATCGCTCGCTTCCCTGTCCCGTTCCACCCGCACCGCGGCCATTCCGCCGGCCGTGCGCCGTGGCGCCTGGCAGATTGCGCCCGGCGAGGCGATGAGCCTGAAGGCGCGGTCGGCGAGCGTGCTGCGCGTCAAGCAGGGTCGCGTGTGGGTCACGCCCGACGCCACCGCCCACGGCCCCAGCGAAGACATCGTGCTGGCCCCGGGCGAGTCGCTCACCGTGGCCGCCGGCCAGCGCATCGTCATGGAAGCCTGGGATGGCTACGGTGCCACCTACGTGTGGGACCCGGTCTGACCGACCGCCTGCACTCCCGGCTCTTCTGAACAAAGGCGGCTTCGGTCGCCTTTTTCTTTGCCCGTCGTTTTCAATCGGTCAAATCGGTCAATCAGGTGCTGATGTCGAAGCTGGCGCGCAGCGCCAGGAAGTGCGCCAGCGCCGCCTCGCCGCGCAGGGCCCGCAGGCCGGAGACCGGGTCCGGGCCCTCGCATTCGGCCAGGCCCATCGCAAACCCGCTGTAGCGCCGGGCGGCCAGCGGGCCGTCGTGGACCACCACGAGCGCCACGTGGCGCGGATCGCGCTGCAGCCGCGCCATCAACCCCTGCACCGCCTCGCGCGGCCCCTCGAAATGCTGGCAGAAGCACTGGCCGTCGAACACCAGCAGGCCGGAGATGCCGTCCTCGGCATTGCGCGCGCGGGCCTGGGTGACGATCGCGCCCACGGTGGCGGGCGGCAGGTCGGGGGCGAGCAGGCTGCAATAGAGGAATTCGTACAGGAGCTCTGCAGAGGCTTGTTCTGGTGTCATGCGGTGCAAAAAGGGGACATCGTTTCGAGTCTAGGGGGCCATCCTGCGCCTCGAAATGTCAAAAGACATAGCCCCGCCAGCCTATAGTGCGGCGTGAAGTTCGAGGACTACCCCGTTGCCGCCTCCCCGCCGCAGGGTGCGAACCCCTGCGAACACTGCGCGCTGCGGCGCCTGGAGGCCTTCCTGCCAGTGACGGCGCAGCAGCTGGAGGCGATCCAGTCCTTTCGCACCGGCACCCGGCGTGTCGAGGCGGGCGGCACCATCGTCGACGAGCACCGCGCCAGTCCGCAGCTGTTCACGCTCTACGCAGGCTGGGCCTTCCGCTACAAGACCCTGAGCGACGGCCGGCGGCAGATCCTGGGTTTCCTGCTGCCCGGCGACTTCATCGGCCTGCAGGACGAGTTCGCCGACGGCCAGACCCACGGCGTCGAGGCCGTGACCGACGCCACGCTGTGCGCCTTCGCGCGCGAGCGGCTGTGGGCGCTGTTCCAGACCCAGCCCCGGCTCGGCTACGACATCACCTGGCTGGCCGCGCGCGAGGAAAAGCTGGTGGACGACCACCTCGTCACCGCCGGGCGCCGCAACGCCGGCGAGCGCGTGGCCATGCTGCTCATGCACCTGTACCGGCGCGCCCAGCGCGTGGGCATGGTGCGCGACGGCTGGGTGGAGTTTCCGTTCAACCAGCAGCACATCGCCGACGCGCTGGGGCTGTCGCTGGTGCACACCAACAAGACGATGCGGCGGCTGCAGCGCCTGGGCCTGTACAAGCTCGACGGCGGCTGGCTGCGCATCCTGGAGCCGCATGCGCTCGAAACGCTGGGCGACTACTTCGAGCGCCCCTTGCGGCCGATGCCGATGATCTGAAGGCGCCGCCTCAGCGCGCCGCCACCAGCTGCCGCAGGTCGCCCTGGTAGGCCTGCAGCCGCCGCACCGCCTGCTCGCGCTGCGTGGCGCTGGTGGTGTTGTGCAGCGCCGCCAGGTTGCGGCAGCCTTCCTGCAGCAGCGCCTGCTGCTGGTCGCGCCAGGGGCCGGGCGGCGGATCGGCGATGCGCTGGATGTAGGCATGCAGCGCGGCGCGGGCCTCGGCCGGCGAGGCGCGCGGGCCGCCGTTGCCGCCCTGGAAGCCGCGCAGCAGCACCAGCGCCTCCTGCTGGCGCTGGCGCCGCTCCTCGTACGCCAGCTTCGGGCTGAACACCGACTGCGCCACCTGCTGGCGCAGCAGCGCGCGCTGCTCGGTCGTCAGGCGGCCGTAGAAATCTTCCTGGCGCTCGAGGAACTGGTCGTAGCGTTTTTCCTGCACCTGCGCGGGGCTGCGGTCGAGCCAGTCCTTGCGGTACTCGGCGTTGTTCTTGGCGTACTTGCGCTCGAGCTGCTGCAGTTGGGCCTCGCTCAGGCTCAGCACGAATTCGGCGCTGGCGGCCTCGGCGCGCTCGGTGACGGCGAGCAGGCGCTCGCGCACGCGGTCGGCCAGCTGGCAGGCCTGGGCCGGCGTCACATCGGCGCTCGCCAAGCCCTGGGCCTCCTGCAGCAGGCCGATGATGCGCGGCAGCTCGTTCTGGCGGTGCCAGGCCAGCAGCTGGGCGAGTTCGTCGCGCACCTTGGGGGTCTGGGCGCCGTCGAAGTCGAAGTAGCCGTCGAGCCACCAGTAGCTCAGCTCGGGCAGGTTGTTGTAGGCGAGCTTGACCGCGCTGCAAGCCCCCAGGGCAGCGGCCAGCAGCAGCACACCGATAATTCGGGCCAGTCCAGCACAACGAATCCGGGAAGAAAAGCGCATGAATCAGACTCCGCAGCAGAGCAACCAGGGACCGGTCGACGTCGTCATCATGGCGGCCGGCAAGGGCACGCGCATGAAGAGCAAGCTGCCCAAAGTGTTGCATCGTTTGGCCGGCCGCGCCTTGCTGGCCCACGTGACCGACACCGCCGCGCGCATCGGCGCGCGCCATGTCGTGGTCGTGACAGGCCACGGCGCCGAGCAGGTCGAGGCCGCCATCAAGGCCACCGCCGTGAACGCCGCCGCGCTCGGCTTCGCGCGCCAGGAGCCCCAGCTGGGCACCGGCCACGCCGTGCAGCAGGCCACGCCGCTGCTGCCGGACGACGGCACCGTGGTGATCCTTTCGGGCGACGTGCCCCTGATCGCCGAGGACACGCTGCGCACCCTCATCGCTGCCAGCGGTGGCGAGCGGCTCGCGCTGCTGACCATCGAACTCGACGACCCCACGGGCTACGGCCGCATCATCCGCACCCGTGCCGGTGGCGAGGTGACGGCCATCGTCGAGCACAAGGACGCCACCGAGGCGCAACGCGCCGTGCGCGAGATCAACAGCGGCGTGATGGCCGCGCCCGCGCGGCTGCTCAAGGGCTGGCTCGCGCGGCTGGACAACAAGAACGCCCAGGGCGAGTACTACCTGACCGACATCGTGAAGTTCGCGGCCGACGACCGCGTGCCGGTGGTGGCGCATGTCACGACCGACGCGCTGCAGGTGGCGGGCATCAACAGCCCGGCCCAGCTCGCGGCCCTGGAACGTGCCTGGCAGCTGCGCCAGGCCAATGCACTGATGGAACAGGGCGTGCGCCTGGCCGATCCGGCGCGCTTCGACCTGCGCGGCACGCTGAGCTGCGGCGCCGACGTCGACATCGACGTCAACTGCGTGTTCGAAGGCACGGTGTCGCTGGGCGAAGGCGTGCGCATCGGCGCGAACTGCGTCATCGCCAACGTGCGCATCGAGGCCGGCGCGGTGATCCACCCCTTCACCCACATCGATGGCGAGAAGGCCGGCGTGACGGTGGGCGCAGGCGCGCTGGTCGGGCCGTTTGCGCGGCTGCGGCCCGGTGCCCAGCTGGGCGCCGAGGTGCACATCGGCAACTTCGTCGAGGTCAAGAACTCCACGCTGGCGGCCGGCGCCAAGGCCAACCACCTGGCCTACCTGGGCGACGCCACGGTGGGCGAGCGCGTGAACTACGGCGCGGGCAGCATCACGGCCAACTACGACGGCGCCAACAAGCACCGCACCGTGATCGAGGCCGACGTGCACGTGGGCAGCAACTGCGTGCTCGTGGCCCCCGTGACCATCGGCGCGGGCGGCACCATCGGCGGCGGCTCGACGGTGAACAAGTCGACCGAGCCCGGCGCGCTGACCGTGGCGCGGGGCAAGCAGGTCAGCTTCGCGAACTGGAAGCGGCCGCAGAAGTTGCCGAAGAACTGACGGCGGCTTCGGGCTCTGGTTCGGGGCAGGCGCCCTGCCCCGGACCTCACCAGCCCGTCAGCAGGCGCACGAAGCGCATCACCGGCCGCGCCGCCACCGGCGCCGTGGCCCGGGCCGTGCGCTGGGGCGCATGCACCCGCAGGTGCACCGCCGTCACCGCCGACACCTCGATCCACCCGCCCTGCGGCACGCAGTGCATGTCGCCCTCGCCGAGCAGCGTCTCGGTCATGAACACCGTCTCGCCCAGCCAGCCCGGCGGCGACACCACGCGGGCGCGGCCCTCGGCCAGCTGAAGCCAGGCGCCCGCATCGACGGCGGTGCGCAGCGACTGGCCGGGTTCGAGGACGATGGAATCGGGGGCTTCGGACAGGGTGGTGATCATGGCGGACCTCGGGTGGATGTGGGCTTCATCGTAGGAATTCCGTCGCCCGAAAAACAGGCACACCCGATGGCTATTGCGACCGGAACAGCCGGGCCGCCACGCCATCTGTTATGGTCTTTTTCCCAGTCAACTGCATCTGTTTTCGGATGCCCGATGCGGGGAACATCGACCCATGGACTCGCTACCGCTCTACCGCCAGCTCGCGGCGCACTACGTGGACGCGATCCACGCCGGTTCGCTCAAGGCCGGCGACAAGCTCCCCTCGCTGCGCAGCCTGATGCGGCTGCACGACATCAGCCTCTCGACCGCGCTGCAGGTGTGCCGCGCCATGGAAAGCGAAGGCTGGGTCGAGGCGCGCGACCGCTCGGGCTACTTCGTGCGCCGCCCGCAGCGGCTGGCCATCGCGGCCATGGAAGAACCCGTGTCCGACCTGCCGCCCGACCCGGCGCAGTTCGTCAACATGCGCACGCGCATGGCCAACTTCATGGCCCGCGGGCGCCTCAACGACGTGAAGCTCAACTTCGCGATCTCGCGCGCCGCCCCCGAGCTCTACCCGGCCGAGGCGCTGCGCAACGCGATGACGCGCGCGCTGCGCCAGCGCCCCGAGCTGCTGACCACGGCCTCCTCGCAAAAGGGCCACGAGCAGTTCCGCCAGGTGGTGGCCCAGCGCAACCTGCGCGTGGGCATGACCGTGGCGCCCGACGACGTGCTGGTGACCAACGGCTGCATCGAGGCGCTGAACCTCGCGCTGCGCGCCATCGCCAAGCCCGGCGACACCGTGGCCGTCGAATCGCCCACCTTCTACGGCCTGCTGCAGGTGCTCGAGAGCCTGGGCCTGCGCGGGCTGGAGATTCCCACCAGCCCGCAGACCGGCATTTCGCTGGAGGCGCTCGACCTGGCCATCCACACCTACGACGACATCAAGGCCGTGGTGGTGGTGCCGCACCTGCAGAACCCCATCGGCAGCGTGATGCCCGACGCCCACAAGCAGCGGCTGGTGCAGCTGTGCGAGAGCCACGGCATCGCGCTGGTCGAGGACGACACCTACAGCGACCTGGTGGAAACCGAGGTGCCGCCGCGCGCCATCAAGTCCTGGGACCGCACGGGCAACGTGGTGTATTGCGCTTCGTTGCACAAGGTGCTGGCGCCAGGCCTGCGGCTGGGCTGGATCACGGCCGGGCGCTGGCACGCGCAGGTCGAGATGCTCAAGTACGCGCAGACGCGCAACAACGAGGCGCTGGCGCAGATCGCCGCGGGCGAGATCATTGCCAGCGGCGGCTACGACCGCCACCTGCGCCGGCTGCGCGAACGCCTGCACACGCAGCGCGACCAGACGGCCGACGCCATTGCCCGCTACTTCCCGGCCGGCACCCGGCTCAATCTGCCGCGCGGCGGCTTCCAGCTGTGGGTGGAACTGCCCGAGCGGCTGTCGTCGGTGGCCGTGTTCGAGGCGGCCCTGCGCGAGCACATGCTGGTGGCGCCGGGCGCGCAGTTCTCGAACGCCTCGCGCTTCGACCACTACCTGCGCATCAACTGCGGCTGGCCCTTCAGCGAAGCGGTCGACGCAGGGCTGCGTCGGTTGGGACGGATCGTCGAGGAAGGCTGCGCGGCGCAGAAGCACCCGCCGGCGACGCTGGTGCGATCGCCGCGCGCCGCGGCTCAGTCCAGCAGCGCCAGGGCCGCGTAGTCGCCCACCTTGTCGCCGAGCCCGGCGGGCACCAGCAGCACGCCGCGCGTGAGCGGCGGCAGCTTGCCGTCGACCTGCGCCTGCAGCCGCGGCAGCACGAAGTCGCGGTGGTGCCAGAACACGCTGCCGCCCAGGCTGATGCGCTGCAGGTCGAGCGTGATGACGAGGTTGTAGAGCATCCGGCCGATCACGCGGCACAGCGCGTCGGCCTTCTCGAGTGCGGCGGCGTCACCGGCCGCGGCGGCCGTGAACAGATCGGCCGCGGGCTGGCCGAAACGGTGCGCGATCGAATTGCCGCCCGCCAGCGCTTCCACGTCGCCCAGGTTGCCGCAGCCGCACAGCGCGCCGCTGTCGTCGTCGACCACGAAGCTGTGGCCCGCATGGCCGGCGTTGCCGTTCTTGCCGCGCAGCGCCTTGCCGTCGACGCACAGGCCCACGCCCACGCCGGTGCTCCAGGTCGCGTAGGCGCAGTTGTCGAGCCCCTTCAGCGCGCCCCAGTGGCGCTCGGCCTCGAGCGCGGCCACGGCGTCGTTCTCGACGCGCACGCGGGCGAAGCGGCGCGCCAGCGGCGCCTCGACGATGGCCGTCATCCAGTTGTTGGGCAGCCCGCGCGAGGGGCCGGCGATGCCGCCGCAGATGTTGGGCGTGGCCAGCTCGACCATGCCGTCGTGCAGCTCGAAAGGCCCGGTCGACGACACGCCCACGCGGTCGATGCTGGCCGGGTCGATGCCCTGCTCGGCGCACACCTCGTCGATGAGCCGCAGGATCTGCACCGCCACGGCGTCGTTGTTGCCGGTCTTGGCGGTGGGCTCGCTGCGGCGGCCGATCAGCGGCGCGTCGCTCGAAGCGGAAAGGCTCACGGCGACCTTGGTGCCGCCGATGTCTACGCAGGCTCTCATTGCGGGGTTCTCTTCTTTCTCAGTCGTCGCCGCGCCGTGCTCAGAGCAGCCGCGCGACCAGCGCCGCGATCATGCTGAGCACCACCGTGCTCGCGATCGGCAGCTGCCAGTCGCGGCCGAAGGCGCGAAACTCGAAATCGCCGGGCAGCCGTCCGAAGCCGAAGCGGCGCAGCCAGGCGGTCAGGCCGCTCATGAGCACCAGCGCCAGGACGACGACGATCAGCCAGCGGAACATGCAGACAGTCTAGGCGGCCAGTACAGCCAGGGCTTGTCGGTGAAGTTCGGGTGTGGCTGCAGCGATCACGCGCTGGTCGGCGTTCAGCCCCAGCGGCCGGCCCTCCCAGTCGGTGACGACGCCGCCCGCGGCCTCGATCAGGCCCGCCGGGCCCAGGAAGTCGTAGGGCTGCAGGCCCGTCTCGACCACGAGGTCGATGGTGCCGCCCGCGAGTTGGGCGTAGCCGTAGCAGTCGCCGCCGAAGCGGCGCATCGCGCACTGGCGGCTCAGGCGGTCGAAGGCACTCCAGTCGGCCGGCGAGAAGATGTCGGGCGAGGTGGTCACGATGCGGGCCTTGGCGATCTCGGTGCAGCCGCTCACGCGCACGGGCTGGCCGTCGCGCGTGGCGCCCTTGCCGGCCTCGCCCACCCAACGTTCTTTCAGCACCGGCATGTCGACCATGCCCAGCACCACGCGACCGCCCTGCAGCACGCCGATGAGCGTGCCCCACAGCGGCGAGCCGGTGATGAAGCTGCGCGTGCCGTCGATCGGGTCGAGCACCCAGATGCGGTCGGCGTCGAGCCGCTCGGGGCCGTGCTCTTCGCCGAAGATGCCGTCGGTGGGCACGCGTGCGCCGAGGATCTCGCGCATCGCCGTCTCGGCGGCGCGGTCGGCCAGCGTGACCGGGCTTTCGTCGGCCTTGGTGATGATGTCCAGCGGCGTGCGGAAGTAGCGCATCGACTGGGCGGCGGCCGCATCGGCCAGCGCACCGGCGATCGCGGAAAGGTCGGGGGCGGAAGAGCTCATGGGAAGGAGAACGCGTGCCAAAAGCTGCGATTAGACCCGAGCCCACGGCCCTTGCGCCATCGCCGGGACATTCGTCCGCCCGGCCCCTTCACCTGCGGGCTAGCGCTGCTGGCCCCAGCGCCGCACCGTGAGCCGCTCCAGCGTGCGAAAGCCCAGGCTTTCCACCAGCAGGCCGATCAGCACCACCAGCGCCAGGCCCGCGAACACGCGGTCGGTGTACAGCTCGTTGCGGTTCTGGAAGATGTACCAGCCCAGCCCGCCCTTGCCCGACGAGGCGCCGAACACCAGCTCGGCCGCGATCAGCGTGCGCCAGGCAAAGGCCCAGCCGATCTTCAGCCCCGACAAAATCGACGGCAGCGCGGCCGGCACCAGGATCTGCAGCACGTAGAGCAGCCCCTTCAGCCCGTAGTTGCGCCCCGCCATGCGCAGCGTCTCGGGCACGCCCTGGAAGCCCGCATAGGTGTTGAGCGCCAGCGGCCACAGCACCGAATGGATCAGCACGAACACCAGGCTGCCGCGGCCCAGCCCGAACCACAACAGCGCCAGCGGCAGCAGCGCGATCGCGGGCAGCGGGTTGAACATCGAGGTCAGCGTGTCCAGCAGGTCGCGCCCGATGCGCGTGGACACCGCCAGCGTGGTGAGCCCGAAGGCCAGCAGCACGCCCGCGAGGTAGCCCTGCAGCAGCACGGCCAGCGAGATGCGCACCTTCTCGACCAGCTCGCCGCTGGCCAGCCCCTCGGCCAGCGCGCGGGCCGTGGCGGTGAAGGTGGGCAGCAGCAGGTCGTTGTCCTGCCAGCGCGCCGCCAGCTCCCACAGCACGGCGATGACGGCGAGGATCAGCCCCTTGCGCAGCCAGGTGTGCGAGGCCAGGCGCGTGGCCAGCGGCAGCGCGCGCTCCACCGGCAGTTCGGTGAAGGGTTCGAGCGTGTGTTCGTACTCGGGGCGGATGGGTGGCGTCAGGGTGCTCATGGGGTGCCCTGTTCTTCCTCGAAGAGCATGTCGTGGATGCGCCGCGCCGTCGCCTGGAAGTCCGCGCCGCCCAGGCTGTCCAGCGAGTAACCGTGGCTGTTGAGCTCGGCGCGCATGCGCCCCGGGTGCGGCGACAACAGCGCCACGCGGTTGCCCACCACCAGCGCCTCCTCGATCGAGTGCGTGACGAACAGCAGCGTGAAGCGCACCTCGTCCCACAGCTCGAGCAGCTCCTGCTGCATGCGGCGGCGCGTGAGCGCGTCGAGCGCGGCGAAGGGCTCGTCCATCAGCAGCACGCGCGGCTGCATCGCCAGCGCCCGCGCGATCGCCACGCGCTGCTTCATGCCGCCCGAGAGCTGGTGCGGGTGCACGTCGGCGAATTTCGACAGGCCCACCTTGTCCAGGTAGTGCAGCGCGCGCTCGGCTGCTTCCTTGCGCCCCAGCGTGCGCGAGGCGAGCAGCGGGAACATCACGTTCTGCTTCACCGTCTTCCACGGCGGCAGCTGGTCGAACTCCTGGAACACGACGATGCGGTCGGGGCCCGGCTGCGACACGCGCCGGCCGTCGAGCCGGATCTCGCCCTCGACCGGCGGGATGAACCCGGCCACGGCCTTGAGCAGCGTGGACTTGCCGCAGCCCGAGGGCCCGAGCAGCACGAAGCGGTCGGCGGCATGCACGTCGAAACTCACGCGGTGCGTGGCGCGCACCACGCGCTCGGGCGTGCGGTACTCGAGGCTGACGTTGTCGACCTGCAGCAGCGCCTCGTGCACGTACGGCGGCGCCGCGTCACCCGTGGCCACCACGCCGCGCCGCCGGGCCGGCCGCTGCGGCGCCACGCTGCCGCCGAGGAAGGCCGCGGCGGGTGGCCCTGCCAGGCGCTCGAGCCGGGACAGCATCGCGTCAGTTCCCCGAGGCCGTGTGCGCGTCGTCGAAGAAATAGTCCTTCACCGACGCCGGCTTGTTCTTGATCGCGCCCACGCGGTGCATGAACTCCGCGAACACGTAGGTGTTCTGCGGCGCGGTCTTGAACTGCACCTCGGGGTTCTTGATGATCTTGAGCAGCAGCTCGCGGTCGAGCTTCGCGTTGCTCACCTTCAGGTAGATGTCGGCCGCCTTCTCGGGGTTGGCCGTGACGAACTTCGCCGCCTCGTCGAGCGCGTCGACGAACGCCTTGTAGGTCTTGGGGTTCTCGTTGCGGAATTTCTCGGTCGCGTACAGCACCGTGGCCGACGACGGCCCGCCCAGCACCTGGTACGAGTTCAGCACGATGCGTGCGTTCGGGTTGCCCGCGAGCTCCTGCTCCTGGAATGGCGGGTTGCCGAAGTGCCCCGTGATCTCCGTGCCGCCCTTGATGATCGCCGCCGCCGCATCGGGGTGCGGCAGCGCCACGCTGATCTTGTCGAGCCGGTTGAATTCCTTGTCGCCCCACAGCTTGGCCGACGCGATCTGCAGCACCCGCGACTGCACCGACACGCCCACGGCGGGCAACGCGATGCGGTCCTTGTCCGTGAAGTCGGCGATCGACTTCACGTTCGGGTTGTTGCTCACCAGGTAGTACGGAAAGTTGCCCAGCGAGGCCACGCCCTTCACGTTCTGCTTGCCCTTGGTGCGGTCCCACAGCGTGAGCAGCGGCCCCACGCCCGCACCCGCAATCTCGATGTTCCCCGACAGCAGGGCGTCGTTCACCGCCGAGCCGCCCGAGAGCTTGACCCACTCCACCTTCGCATCGACCCCCGCGGCCTTCGCGTGCTTCTCGATCAGCTTCTGCTCCTGCGCCACGTTGAGCAGCAGGTAGACGATGCCGAACTGCTCGGCGATGCGGATCTGCCCTTCGGCGTGCGCGGCCAGGCTGCCGGCGAGAAGGCCGAGGCCGGTGACGAGCGCGGCGGCGCGGCGGGTGAAGCGGTTCATTGGAAAGTCCGGAAAAGAGAAAAGGAAGAAATCAGAACGGCGTGTCGCCCACGATGGTGGTGCGGTTGAGCCGGCGGCGCAGGTGGTCGGGCGTGCCTGCCGCGAGGTGCATCAGCGAACGGTTGTCCCAGAACACCAGGTCGTGCGGTGCCCACGTGTGGCGATACACGAACTCGGGCTTCACGCTGTGCGCGAACAGCTCGGCCAGCAGCGCGTCGCTCTCGTCTTGCGGCAGGCCGACGATGCGCGTCGTGAAGTGCTCGCTGACGAACAGCGCCTTGCGCCCCGTTTCCGGGTGCGTGCGCACCACGGGTTGCACGGCGGGAGCGACCTGATCGATCTGCGCTTGTGAAAGCTTCGGCCGCCATGGGTTCTTCGCACGCAGCTCCTCGTACTTCGCGAGGTAGCTGTGCTCCGCCTTCAGCGGCAGGATGCGCTGCTGCAGCTCGGCAGGCAGCGCCTCCCATGCCAGGTGCTGGTCGGCGAACAGCGTGTCGCCGCCTTCGCTCGGCAGTTCCTGCGCGTGCAGCAGCGAACCCAGGCTGGGATGGGGCTTATACGAAATGTCGGAGTGCCAGTACACGCCCGCGTCGCCGAGACCGATCGGCTCGCCGTTCTCCTTGATGTTCGAGACGATCAGGATCTCGGGGTGGTTCTTCAGCTGGAACTGGTGCAGCACGTGGATCTCGAGCGGCCCGAAGCGGCGGCTGAAGTCGATGTGCTGTGCGGGCGTGATGCGCTGGTCGCGAAAGACCAGCACGTGGTGGTCCAGGTGCGCGCGGTGGATGCGTTGGAAGTCGGCGGCGTTGATCGGCTCAGCGATGTCAAGCCCGACGATCTCCGCACCGACAGGCGCATCGAAAGGCCGCACCTCGAAGTGCTGCGCGGGCGCCTCTGCGGCGGGGGTAGCGCGGGAAAGAACGGCAGTCATGCCGCGAATGTAGAAGCGCGCCCTCCATTCCCCAACGAAGTCTTTGTTGCTTGCTTATGACCAACTCTTTCCGTTGAAAGCACAAGCCCCGGGCCGAGCGAAGCGACGGCCCGCCCGGCATCCAAGCCCCTCTGGCTGCGCCGAGGAGCGCAGCGTTTCGCGGATCAGGGCTCGCCCTTGTTTGCGAAGCGAGTTCTGCGAGACCCCGCGAAACGCGAGCACCGCAGGTTGCCCCGTAGCGAAGCGAAGGGGTCGCAGACAGTGGGGTCGCCTTTTCTTTGCTTACTTTCTTTTGGCGAAGCAAAAGAAAGTGAGTCGCCCGCCGGGGCGAGACCCGGCCTCGGGAAGCAAACCCTCAAAGGGTGTGACTCCGATCCCCTTCAGAGAAACCCACCGCGTCCCAGGGTTCACCGACAGCAAACCCCACCACCTTGAACAACTCCCCCATCTCATGCTCATGAATCAACCGAGCCGCCATCCCCCGCTGCGCCACAGTCCCCCGCTCCATCCGCCCCAAGATCCCGCAGTTCAAAAGAAACCGCGCCTGACTCGTATAGCCAAGCACAGCAAGCCCCGCCTCCTGCCCCGCCACAGCAATCCCCGTGAAGTCCACATGCGCCGTGATGTCCTTGTACCCCACCTCCGAAAGAGGATCGCCATCCGCCTGGTGCCCCCGGTGGCACATCACCGTCCCCATGTGCCGTTGCGGGTGGTAGTACTCGCCCTCGGGAAACCCGTAGTCGATGAGAAAAGCCGCCCCCTTCCCAAGCCGATCCGCCAGCGTCGCAATGAACGCCTGCGCCTGCGGATGCACCTCCGTGAGGTAGTCGTGCACCCCAGGCACCTCGACCGGCGGCCGCAACTCGGTCGGCCGGTCCGCCCACGTCCACCCATCCCCCGCCGGATTCCTCACCACCCCCCGCTCGAACCAGGCCCCCTTCACCCGCGCCAGCAACTGCACCGGCATCGCATCGAGCACTTCATTGCCGACCACCACGCCCTGCATGGACTCAGGCAGCTCCCCCAGCCATTCGACCCGCCCCGCATACCCCGCCAGCGCCTGCTGCTGCCGTTCGCGCAAGGTGCCCGACAGATCGACGATGCGATAGCGCACGTCGCCGCGCCCCATCTCGCCCAGCGCATGCAGCAGCTGCACCGCCAGCGCCCCCGAGCCCGCGCCGAACTCCCACACGGTGTCGGTGCCGGTCTTCTCCAGCGCCTCGAGCACCTGCACCGCGAGCGTGTGGCCGAACATCGGCGTCAGCTCGGGCGCGGTCACGAAGTCGCTGCCGGACGAGGGCATGTGGCCGAACTTGGCCGAGGTGTTGGCGTAGTAGCCCAGCCCCGGCGCATACAGGGCCAGGGCCATGAAGCGGTCGAAGCCGATCCATCCGCCCGCGCGCTCGACGGAGCGGGCAATCAGATGGTCGAGGGCGATGGGTAAACTGTTTGTCGTTGGCGTCGTCACGGCGCCATTGTCCTCTTCCTGTCTTCTGTCTTCTTCCTCCGAATGAGCGCCATCCCACCCTCCTCCCCCGATCGCCACCGCACCGTCCTCGTCACGGGCGCAGGCCGCCGGCTGGGCCGCGAGATCGCGCTGGCGCTCGCGGCAGGCGGCTGGCAGGTGGCGGTGCACTACCGCAGCTCGCGCGCCGAAGCCGAGCAGACCGTGGCCGACTGCGCCGCGCGCTCGGGCGACTCGGCGCTGTTCGAGGCCGACCTGGCCGACGAACAGGCCACGCGCGCCCTGCTGCCGCGCGTGGCAGCGCGCTTTCGCGCCGTCGATGCCGTGGTGCACAGCGCCGCCCTCTTCGAACACGACGACGCCGCCAGCTTCAGCTACGCGCTCATGGAACGCCACGCGCGCAGCAACACCGGCGCGGCCATCCTGCTGGCGCAGGCGCTGCACGACCACCTGGCCCGGCGCGACGCGCACGGCGGCGCCGTGGTGCACCTGCTCGACCAGAAGCTGTGGAACCCGAACCCCGACTTCCTGAGCTACACGCTCTCCAAGGCCGCGCTCGAAGCCGCCACCCCCATGCTGGCGCTGGCGCTCGCGCCGCGCGTGCGCGTGGTGGGCGTGGCGCCCGGCCTCACGCTGGCGAGCCACATGCTCGATGACGACAAGTTCGCGCAGCTGCACAAGCTGTCGCCGCTGGGCCGCTCGTCCACGCCGGACGACGTGACCGCCACCGTGAAGTTCGCGCTGGAGAACAGCTCGATCACCGGCACCACGCTGCTCGTCGACGGCGGCCAGCACCTCATGAAATTCGAGCGCGACTTCTCGCTCATGTGACGAGCACCACCACCATGTCCACGAACACACCGCACGGCCACCAGACACTCACCCTCCAGGGCCTGCGCTTCGACGCCAACCTGGGCATCCTCGAGCAGGAAAAGACCGCACCTCAGCCGATCCTGGTGGACGCCGAGCTCAACCTCGGCCCGCAGCCGCTGCTGCCGCAGGACGACGACATCTTCCACGTGCTGGACTACCGCAAGGTGCGCCGCATCATCATCGACGAGTGCACCGCCGAGCACGTCAACCTGCTCGAAAGCCTGATCGGCAAGCTCGCGCAGCGCCTGCTGCAACTGCCCGGCGTGCGGGGCGTGCGCGTGAAGATCGCCAAGCTCGAAATCTTCGACGACTGCGAAGTCGCCATCCGCATCGAAGCCGGGGAATGGTGATCCAAGGCAAAATCGGGGCTCTTTCCCCCGATTTGCCCGAAGTAGCCCCCCAATGAACGCCGTCTGGATCGACGATACGCCCGAAGCCGGTGCGCCCTCCAACTCGCTGAAGATCGAACGCGAGACGCACAAGCTCGAAAAGCGCCTGTGCCGCCAGGTCGGCCAGGCCATCGTCGACTACAACATGATCGAAGAAGGCGACAAGGTCATGGTGTGCGTCTCGGGCGGCAAGGACAGCTACGCGCTGCTCGACATCCTGCTCAAGATGAAGGCGCGCGCGCCCATCCATTTCGACATCGTCGCGGTCAACCTCGACCAGAAGCAGCCCGGCTTTCCCGAAGAGGTGCTGCCCAAGTACCTGAGCGAGCTCGGCGTGGCCTTCCACATCGAGAACCAGGACACCTACAGCATCGTCAAGCGCGTGATCCCCGAGGGCAAGACCACCTGCGGCCTGTGCAGCAGGCTGCGCCGCGGCATCCTGTACCGCGTGGCCGACGAGCTGGGCGCCACCAAGGTCGCGCTGGGCCACCACCGCGACGACATGCTGCAGACCTTCTTCCTCAACATGTTCTTCGGCGGCAAGTTGAAGAGCATGCCGCCCAAGCTGGTGAGCGACGACGGCAAGCACATCGTGATCCGTCCGCTGGCCTACGTGGCCGAAAAGGACACCGTGCGCTGGGCCCAGCACCGCGAGTTCCCGATCATTCCCTGCACGCTGTGCGGCAGCCAGGAAAACCTGCAGCGCAAGCAGGTCGGCGAAATGCTGCGCGAGTGGGACAAGAAGTACCCCGGCCGCGTGGAAAACATGTTCACCGCGCTGCAGAACGTCGTGCCTTCGCACCTGCTGGACGGAACGCTGCACGACTTCCAGGGTCTGAAGGCGACGGGCGTGGCCGACGAGAACGGCGACAAGGCCTTCGACACGCCCGCTTTCGACCTGCTCTCCCAGGCACCCTCAGCCCTGCGCATCGTCCAGGGCTGACTCGGGCAACCCAGGGGAATTTAGGGCACTTGGCCCGGAGACCCTTATGTATCGTGCGTTTTCAGCTCTATTTTTAGTAGCAACCCTGAGCGGCTGCGCCACCTCCTGGGTGGTCGACAGCAACGTCAAGAGCTTTGCCACGCCGGGCACGACCGTGCCGCCCGGCGCCACCTACCGCTTCGAGCGCCTGCCTTCGCAGCAGGCCGACACGGCGCGCCAGGAAGGCCTGGAGGCCATGGCCGCGGCCGCGCTCGACAAGGTCGGCCTGCGCCGCGACGACACAAGGCCGCAGTACACGGCGCAGATCGGCGCGCGCGTCACGGCGGCGCTGTCGCCCTGGGCCGATCCGTGGCTGTACGGGCCCGGCCCCTGGGGCTACGGCTACGGCGGCTACTACGGGCACCGCTGGTATGGCAGCGGCTGGTACGGCGGCCCGATGTTCACGCCGCCGGCCAACCCCTGGTACCAGCGCGAGGTGAGCCTCGTGCTGCGCGAGGCGGGCGGCAGCCACCGCGTGGTGTACGAGACCCGCGCGCGCAACGACGGCCCCTACAGCTCGAGCGCGGCGATCCTGCCGGTGATGTTCGAGGCCGCATTGCAGGGCTTTCCGAACCCGCCGCCCGGCGAGCGCCGCGTGAACATCGAGCTCACGCCGGCCGCCAAAAAATGACGCACTTCTAGAATTCGGACGGATGGAAGCCAATCTCACCCGCCTGATCGCCGTGCGCCACGGCGAGACCGCCTGGAACGTCGACACCCGCATCCAGGGCCACCTCGACATCGGCCTCAATGCCACCGGGCTCTGGCAGGCGCAGCGCGCCGGACAGGCGCTGGCCGACGAGCCGATCGCGGCGGTCTATGCCAGCGACCTCTCGCGTGCCTGGCAGACCGCCCAGGCCATCGCCGAGCCCCACGGCCTCGAGGTGCAGCCCGACCTGGGCCTGCGCGAGCGCGCCTTCGGCCGCTTCGAGGGCATGAGCTTCGCCGAGATCGAGGCCACGCTACCCGAGGACGCCCGCCGCTGGCGCGAGCGCGACCCCGAGTTCGAGCCCGAAGGCGGCGGCGAGAGCCTGCTGACCTTTCGCGACCGCGTGACGGGCACGGCCTCGGCCATCGCCGCGCGCCACCCGGGCCAGCTGGTGGTGCTGGTGGCCCACGGCGGCGTGATGGACGTGCTCTACCGCGCCGCCACGCGCCAGGAGCTGCAGGCGCCGCGCACCTGGCAGCTCGGCAACGCGGCCATCAACCGCATGCTGTGGACGCCCGAGGGCTTCAGCCTTGTTGGCTGGAGCGACATCGCGCACCTGGCGACGGACACGCCGCTGGACGAGACCACGACCTAGTGAGGTGAGCCGCTTGCCTCTCTTCGCCCCGGGCAAGACGCTCCCATGAGAAAAACGAATCCCACGCCCTCGGCGTACGCCAGCTGGGACGCCTCCCAGTCGCTGTCCGCACCGTGGATCGACGCCACGCACCTGGGAAGCTTCGTCACCCTGGAGGCCGGCGACACCATTGCGCGCGAAGGCGAACGGCACGACTACTTCTATCTCTTGCGATCGGGCTTCGTGCATTCCACGATCCACCGAAGCAACGGCGCGGAGTTCCTGCTCGAGATCTTCGGGCCGGGCGCGATCTTCGGCGAAGGCCCGGCGTTTGCCGACAGCCCCCGGCCGACGACGACCCGGGCGGTCGCGCCGGCCGTTCTCAGCCGCTACCGCCCCGCGGATGTCGCGCAGCAGTTTTCGGCGTTGCCCGAGCTCGCGACCTCGTTGATCCAGCTGCTCGGCTTCAAGAACCACATGATCGTTGCCAAGCTCGCCGGCGTGGCCTCGGCGGCGCCCAAGGAGCGGGTCATCGACTTGCTGCTGCGGGTGGCACGCCCGCCATCGGCGCAGGCACCGAAACAACTCACCGTGGATCTGACGCACGAGCAGATCGGCGCCATGACGGCCTTGAGCCGCGTCACGGTCACGCGCACGTTGAATGCGCTGGCGAGAGAAGGGCTCATTGAAACGCGGGCCCGGCAGGTCAGCATTCCGAATGCGCCGGCCCTGCATCGTTTCCGCGACGCGACACCGTAAGGAAAAAGCCCGCTTCCTGTATCGCTGGATACCGTCGACACCCTCACCCCCTCGCGATCATTCATCCCGTCACACACATGGGAAGAGCAGCGGCGGAGGGAATGGAGAGAGCCGCTGAGGAGAGAGGCCGGAGCGCCTTCAATGGGCGATGGTCCGGGTGTGGCGCAACGCGGGACTGCACAAGTCCTTCCTGGCCGGGTGGCTCACGCTCATGGCCATCCGGCATCTTTTGAATCGCCCTCAGGCGTGTGAGGCCGCGTGCCCCGCCGCAGCCTCGGCCTTCGCCTCGCCCGGCAGTTCCACCATCGGCCCGCTGCCGCTGTAGCGGTCGAGCGCCAGGTAGATCGCGGGCGTGATGTACAGCGTGATCACCTGCGAGAAGATCAGCCCGCCCACCACCGCCACGCCCAGCGGCTGGCGCAGCTCGGCACCGGCGCCCAGGCCCAGCGCGAGCGGCAGCGCGCCCATCAGCGCGGCCAGCGTGGTCATGAGAATCGGGCGGAAGCGCAGCCGGCAGGCCTCGCGGATCGCATCGACCGGCTTCATGCCTTCGGTGCGCTGCGCGTCGAGCGCGAAGTCGATCATCATGATCGCGTTCTTCTTCACGATGCCGATCAGGAGCAGGATGCCGATGGTCGCGATCAGCGTGAGGTCGAAGCCGAAGAGCTTCAGCGAAATGAGCGCCCCCACCGCCGCCGAGGGCAGGCCCGCCAGGATGGTGAGGGGGTGGATGTAGCTCTCGTACAGCACGCCCAGCAGCACGTAGATGACCAGCACCGCGAGCACCAGCAGCACGGCCTGACTGCCCTGCGAGCTCTGGAACACCGCCGCGTCGCCGCCGTAGGTCGTGATGATCGACTGCGGCATCTTCAGCTCGTCCTTGAAGCGGTCGATCTTCGCGGTCGCGTTGCCCAGCGGCACGTCGGGGCCGAGGTTGAACGACACCGTCACCGCCTGCAGCTGGCCCTGGTGATTGACCGAGGTCGGCCCCACGGTGCGCTTGACGGTCGAGAAGGCCGACAGCGGCACCAGCTTGCCGGTGGTGCTGCGCACCGACAGGCGCGCCACGTCTTCCTCGAACTGGCGGTCGCTGTCGGCCGCCGACAGGATCACCTGGTAGGTGTTGCTGGCGCCGTAGATGCTGCCGATCTGGCGGTCGCCGTACGCGTTGTACAGCGCGGTGCGCAGGTCGCCCACGGCCACGCCGAGCACGCCGGCCTTGTCGCGGTCGATCTCCAGCGTGGCCTGCAGGCCGCGGTTCTGCGAGTCGCTGGTGACGTCGCGGAAGTCGGGGTCGGCGCGCATGCGCTCCATGAGTTTGGTCGACCACGGCACCATCTCGCCGGCGTTCACGCTCTGCAGCGTGTACTGGAAGCGCGCCTTGCTCTGGCGCCCGCCCAGGCGCAGGTTCTGCACCGGCTGCATGTACACGGCAATGCCCGGAATCTCGCGGAAGCGCTGGCGCAGCGACTCGAGCACCTTGGCCATCTTGGGGCGCTCGCTGCGCGGCTTGAGCACCGCGAACAGCCGGCCCGAGTTCTGCGTGGCGGTCGGGCCGCCCACGCCGACGAAGGAGCTCACGTAGTCCACGCTCGGATCGGCCTTGAGCGCGGCGGCCACGCGGTCCTGCAGCGCCTTCATGGCGGTGAACGAGATGTCTTCGGCCGCCTCGGTGGTGATCTGGATCTGGCCGATGTCTTCCTCGGGGAAGAAGCCCTTGGGAATGCTGATGAAGAGCCAGGCCGTGACCACGAAGGTCAGCCCCGCCATGACCAGCATCAGCGCGCGGTGCCCGAGCGTCCAGTCGAGCGTGCGCATGTAGCCGCCGTGCACCGCGCGGTAGCCGCGTTCGAAGGCACGGCCGATGGCGGTGCCGGGCTCGGGGTGCTCTTCTTCGTGGTCGAGCGCGCCGGCCTTGCGCGGCACATGCTTGAGCAGCCGGCTCGCGAGCATGGGCACGAGCGTGAGCGACACCACGGCCGACACCAGCACGGCCAGCGCCACCACCACGGCGAACTCGTGGAACAAGAGACCGATCACGCCCGGCATGAAGAAGATCGGGATGAACACGGCCACCAGCGAGATCGAGATCGACACGATGGTGAAACCCACCTCGCGCGCGCCGCGCAGGGCGGCGGCCATCGGCTCCATGCCCTTCTCGACGTAGCGCATGATGTTTTCGAGCACCACGATGGCGTCGTCCACCACCAGGCCCACGGCCAGCGTGATGCCCAGCAGCGAGACGTTGTCCAGGCTGTAGCCGAAGGCGTACAGCAGGGCCACCGCGCCGATCAGCGAGATCGGGATGGTGGCCGCCGGAATCAGCGTGGCCACCAGCCGGTGCAGGAACAGGAAGATCACCAGCACCACCAGCGCGATGGTGCCCAGCAGCGTGAGCTGCACGTCGTGCACCGCCTCGCGGATGGAGATCGAGCGGTCGTTGACCATCTGGATCTCGACCGACTGCGGCAGCTCGGCCTTGAAGCGCGGGATGAGCGCGCGCACGGCGTCCACCACCTGCACGGTGTTGGCATTGGGCTGGCGCTGCACGGCCAGCGAGATGGAGTCTTGCCCGTTGAAGCTGCTGGCGGTCTTGACCGACTCGAAGCTGTCTTCGAGCGTGGCCACTTCGTCCAGCCGCACCGGCGCGCCGTTGCGCTGCGCGATGATCAGCTTGGCGAAATCGGCCGCCTTCATGAGCTGGCGGTTGGCCTGGATGGTGAGCGTCTGGCGCGGGCCGTCGAGCGTGCCGACCGGCGTGTTGGCGTTGGCCGAGTTCACCGCCTTGGCCAGCTCGTCGAGCGTGATGTTGCGCGCGTTGAGCAGGTCGGCGTTGGCCTTGATGCGCACCGCGAAGGCCTTGCGCCCGTACACGCCCACCTGCGCCACGCCGTCGATGGTCGAGAGCGTGGGCGAAATGAGGTTCTCGGCGTAGTCGTTGAGCTCCGACGGGTTCATCGACGGCGAGATCAGCGCGATGAACAGCACTGGCGCATCGGCCGGATTCACCTTGCGGTATGAAGGCAGCTGCGTGAGTTCCTGCGGCAGCTGGCGCTGGGCGCGCAGCAGCGCGGCCTGCACGTCGACCGCGGCGGCGTCGATGTCGCGGCTGCTGACGAATTCGAGCGTGAGCGAGGTCACGCCCTGCGTGTTCACCGAGCTGATGGTCTGCAGGCCGGGGATGGTCGAGAACTGCTTTTCGAGCGGCAGCGCGACCGAACTCGCCATGGTGTCGGGGCTGGCGCCCGGCAGCTGCGCGTTGACGTTGATGACCGGCGTGTTGTAGCTGGGCAGCGCCGCCACCGGGATGCTGAAGTACGCAAAGATGCCGATGACCACGACGGCCGCCGAAAGCAGCACCGTCATCGCCGGACGGCGGATGCAGAGCTCGGAGATGTTCATGCCCGTTCTCGCGCAGGCTGGACGTCCGACGAAGCGGCGCTACCGGGCGTGACACCCGTGGTGCCGTTGGCGGGTGCACCGCCCGGTCCGGCCGGCGCCTTCACGTCGATGCGCACCTTGCCGCCCGGGCGCACGTTCTGGCTGCCTTCGATCACGACCTGCTCGCCGGGCGTCACGCCGCTCACGGCCACTTTGGTGCCGAAGGTGTGCAGCACCTTGACCTGGCGGCGCGCCGCGTTGCGCTCGGCATCGACCACGTACAGCGTGGCGCCGTCGGACAGCATCATGAGCGCCGCGGCCGGCACCACGGTGACGCCGTCGAGCATGCGCACCGTGATGCGCGTGTTGACGAACTGGCCGGGCCACAGGCTCTGGTCGGCGTTGGCGAACACGGCCTTGGCGCGCACGGTGCCGATCTGCGGGTCGACCGTGTTGTCGACGAAGTCGAGCGTGCCGAACAGCGGCTCGCGCCGGCCCGTGACCAGCGCCTCGACCTTGGCGCGCGTGCGCGCCGCGGCCAGCAGGTCCTGCAGGTTGCCTTCGGGCACCGGGAAGCTCACGGCGATGGGGTCGAGCTGGGTGATCGTGACCAGCGACAGCGTGGGCTGCACCAGCGTGCCCGGGTAGATGTTGACGGCGCCGATGCGCCCCGCGATGGGCGCGCGCAGCGTGGCGTAGCCCAGCGCCACCTGCGCCGACTGCACGGCCGCGCGGTCGGCCGCCACGGCGGCGCGCTGCGCCTGGAGCTGCGACAGCGTGGCGTCGGCCGCGCTCTTGGCAATGAAGTTCTGTGCCACCAGGTCCTGGCTGCGCTTGTACTGGCGCTCCAGGTCGGCCATGGTGGCCTCGTCCTTCTGCTGCTGGGCCCGGGCGCGCGCCAGATTGGCCTGGTCGTTGCGGTCGTCCAGCGTGAAGAGCAACTGCCCTGCTTTCACGAACTGGCCTTCCTTGACGTGCACCGCGCTCACGGTGTTGGTGACCTGCGGGCGCAGGTCGACGCTGTTGAGCGAAACCACGCTGCCGTTGACCTGCACCGTGACCGGCACGTCCTGCTTCTCGGCCGTGGCCAGCGTGACCAGCGCGGCCGGAGGCCCGGCGTTCGCGGACTTGGCGTCTTTCGCGGCCGACCGATCGCCCGACATGCGCCACCAGCCGCCTGCGACGGCTACGATCAACACGCCCGCGAGGGCGAAGGCGGCAGATTTCTTCATGGGTTCTTGTGCACTTTGGGCTGACAGCAGCTATTGGAGCAGTGGCCGACGCACGGTGTTCACGGGCGCCGTAAAGAAATGTAAAGCAGGCCGACGCAAAGCCCCCGCACCACCCGCTGCACCCGGTATGAGGGAAAACACCCCCTCGCTAAAATCGCCGGTCCACAGCCTCTGGATATACCCCATGAACCGCTGCAAGACACCCACGAAAACGCTCACTTCCCTCGCTATCTGCGCCGCCCTTGCCGGCGCCGCCGGTCTTTTCTCCCTCCAGGCCAGCGCCCAGGACGAGGTGCCCCGTCCGCAGACCCAGAACGAGTCGCTCAACGGCGGGCGCAACTTCCCCATCGGCACGCTGCGCGGCAAGTTCATGGTGACCAGCGCCCCCGACGTCGAGCTCGACGGCCGGGCCGACCGCCTGGGCGCCGGCGCGCGCATCCGCAGCCCGCAGAACATGCTGGTGATGCCCGGCGCCATCATCGGCCAGAAGTACCTCGTGAACTACACGCGCGACGCCGCCGGGCTGCTGCGCGAGGTCTGGATCCTGACGCCCGACGAGGCCATGGCCAGCCGCGAATCGCTGAACAAGCCGTTCCTGAACATCTGGCCGTTCACCTCGAACGACACGCTGAACACGCAGTAACGCGGCCGGGCCGCAAGCAAGCAAAAATCCGCGGGCGCCACGCGCGCCTCGCAGCCCTTCCTCTTTGCGAAGGGCACAGAGAGCTCCCCATGAAAAAAGTATTCATCAAGACCTTCGGCTGCCAGATGAACGAGTACGACTCGGACAAGATGGCCGACGTGCTCCACGCCGCGCAGGGCTACGAGCCCACGCAGAACGTGGACGAGGCCGACCTCATCCTGTTCAACACCTGCTCGGTGCGCGAGAAGGCGCAAGAGAAGGTGTTCTCCGACCTCGGCCGCGTGAAGCACCTGAAGGCCAAGGGCGTGAAGATCGGCGTGGGCGGCTGCGTGGCGAGCCAGGAAGGCCAGGCCATCATCGCGCGCGCGCCCTACGTCGACATCGTGTTCGGCCCGCAGACGCTGCACCGCCTGCCCGAGATGCTGAACGACCGCGAGCGGCTGGACCGCCCGCAGGTGGACATCAGCTTCCCCGAGATCGAGAAGTTCGACCACCTGCCGCCCGCGCGCGTCGAAGGCGCCACGGCCTTCGTGTCGATCATGGAAGGCTGCTCCAAGTACTGCAGCTACTGCGTGGTGCCCTACACCCGCGGCGAGGAAGTGAACCGCCCGCTGGACGACGTGCTGGTCGAGATCGCCGGCCTGGCCGACCAGGGCGTGCGCGAGATCACGCTGCTGGGCCAGAACGTGAACGCCTACCGCGGCAAGATGGGCGACACGGCCGAAATCGCCGACTTCGCGCTGCTCATCGAGTACGTGGCCGAGATCCCCGGCATCGAGCGCATCCGCTACACCACGAGCCACCCGAACGAGTTCACGCCCCGGCTCATCGAGGCCTACGCCAAGGTGCCGCAGCTCGTCTCGCATTTGCACCTGCCGGTGCAGCACGGCAGCGATCGCATCCTCATGGCCATGAAGCGCGGCTACACGGCCATGGAATACAAGAGCACGGTGCGCAAGCTGCGCGCCATCCGCCCTGACCTGGCCCTGTCCAGCGACTTCATCGTCGGCTTCCCCGGCGAGACCGATGCCGACTTCGACAAGATGATGAAGCTCATCGACGACTGCCAGTTCGACAACAGCTTCAGCTTCATCTTCAGCCCGCGCCCCGGCACGCCCGCCGCCACGCTGCAGGACGACACGCCGCACGAGGTGAAGCTGGCGCGCCTGCAGACGCTGCAGCGCGTGATCGACGGCAACGTGCGCCGCTTCGGCGATGCGCTGGTGGGCAGCACGCAGCGCGTGCTGGTCGAGGGCGCGTCGCGCAAGGACGCCAACGAACTCATGGGCCGCACCGCCTGCAACCGCGTCGTCAACTTCGAAGGCGACGCCCGCCTCGTGGGCCAGATGGCCGACCTGCGCATCACCCGCTCGCTGGCCTACACGCTGCGCGGCGAGGTGGTCACGCGCGAATCGGCCCTGGCTGCCGCCACGGCGCTCGCCCACTGATGGCGAAACGTCCATCCGTCCGGGGCTCGTTCCAGCAGCTCCTGCTGTTTGCCTTCCTGCTGATCACCGCGCTGCTGGTGGGCGTGGCGCTGCGCTCGGTGCTGCAGTACGACGCGCTCGTCACGCAAAGCCGCGACGCCGCCGCGCGCGCGCTGCGCCTGTCGGGCGCCTCGCAGTCGCTGGCCGAGCGCAGCGCGGCCATGGAGCGCGCGGGACGCCAGTCGCTGGTGCTCAACGACGCCGTGCTGCGCCGCCGCTTCGACGAGGCGGCGCGCGAGGCCCACCAGGTGCTGGAGCGCCTGGAGCGCAACGGCCTGCCCGCCGCCGGCATCGACATGTGGCGCAGCCAGCTCGGCGTGATCGAAGGGCTGCTCGGCGGCAGCCCCGACAGCGCCCTGGCGCGCGAAAGCACGATGGCGATGCAGTTCCGCGAACTCGACGCGCTGAACACCAACATCGCCCAGCAGGCGCAGTTCCTGATCGAAACGCAGAACGACGCGCTGGCCAAGCGCATCGAGAACGCGCGCCGCCGGCTGATGCGCGAGGTGGTGGCCGCCAGCGTGCTGGCCGTGTCGCTGGCGCTGGCCTTCGGCATCTGGCTGGCGCGCCCCTTCAAGCGGCTCGAGAACGCCATCGTCGGCCTGGGGCAGAACCGGCTCGACGAGCCCATCGACATTCGCGGCCCGGCCGACGTGCGGCGCGTGTCGCAGCAGCTCGAATGGCTGCGCTTGCGCCTGACCGAGCTCGACGCCGACAAGGCGCGCTTTTTGCGCCACGTGTCGCACGAGCTGAAGACGCCGCTGGCGGCGCTGCGCGAGGGCGTGTCGCTGCTCGAGGACGGCGTGACCGGTCCGCTGAACCCGGCGCAGCTCGAGGTCGCGCAGATCCTGCAGCAGAACACCGTGTCGCTGCAGAACCAGATCGAGGCGCTGCTGCGCTTCAACGCCGCCGCCTTCGAGGCGCGCGAGCTGCGCCGCGAACGCACCGAGCTGCTGCCGCTGATCGAGGAGCAGATCGAGGCCCAGCGCCTGCAGTGGCAGGCGCACGGCCTGCGCGTGCGCGCCGAGGGCGAGCCGATCGCCCTCACGGTCGACCGCACCAAGCTCGGCACCGCCATCGCCAACCTGCTGTCGAACGCGATCCGGTTCTCGGCCGCCGGCGGCGTGATCACGCTGGCCGTGTCGGGCACGCCCGAGGCGGTGCACATCGACGTGTGCGACGCCGGCCCCGGCATTGCCGTGAACGACCGCGACCGCATCTTCGAACCCTTCTTCCGCGGCGAGCGCCAGCCAGAGCACACGGTGAAAGGCACCGGCATCGGACTTTCCATCGTGCAGGAGTACATTGCAGCCCATGGGGGCCGCATCGCCCTGCTGCCGGACGGCCCCGGTGCACGCTTTCGCATCGAACTGCCGCGCACGACCTGACCCCGGACACCCCACCCACACCGCCCCGCGCTTTTTCGACCCATGTTCCTTTCGTTCGTCCGCAGATCCACCTTCGCCAGGGCCATGGCCGTGCCATGCGCCCTGTTGCTGGCAGCCTGCGCCTCCCAGCCCAAGCCGCCGGCCGAAGCCGACGCGCTGCCGCCGCCCGTGGCCGCGCCGCGCGTGGTGCCGGTCGAAGCCGAGCCCCGCGCGCCGGCCACGCAGCCGGCCTCGCTCTTCACGCAGCTCACCCAAGGCCCTCTCACGGCCATGCTGGCCTACGCCGACAAGGTGCGCCCGCTGGGCGGCGCCGACCTGAGTGCGGAAATCGCGCGCGTCGGCGAACAGGGCGAAACGCCCGCGGCGCAGATGCAGCTGGCGATCCTGCTCGCACAGACCCGCGTGCCGGCCGACCTGGCGCGCGCGCTGGGCCTGCTGCAGCGCGTGATCGCCAACCCGGCGCCCGAGGCGCAGCCGCTGCATCCGCTCGCGCGGGCGCTGGCGGCGCGCTATGTGGAGCAGCGCCGCGTCGAGGACGACCGCGACAAGCAGGTGCAGCAGCTGCGCGACAGCCAGCGCCGCATCGACCAGCTCAACGAGCGCATCGAGGCGCTGCGCGCCATCGAGCGCAGCTTCGCCCGGCCGAACACGCCGGCACCCACGCCCTCCTCTAACGGAAGCAGATCCAATCCATGAGTACAGCTGGTGCCCGCCTCCTCGTGGTCGACGACGACCCGGACATGCTGCGGCTGCTCTCGATGCGGCTGGTGTCGGCGGGCTACCAGGTCACGGCCGTCACTTCGGCCGAGACCGCGCTCACGCAGCTCGAGATCGAGCACCCGCAGCTGGTGCTCAGCGACGTGCGCCTGCCCGGGCGCGACGGCCTGCAGCTGTTCGACGAGATCCGCAAGCGCCACCCGACGCTGCCGGTGATCCTGCTGACCGCGCACGGCACCATTCCCGACGCGGTCGAGGCCACGGCGCGCGGCGTGTTCACCTACCTCACCAAGCCCTACGACGCGCGCGAACTGCTCGAGAAGATCGCGCAGGCGCTGGCGCTCGGCGCCCCCGCAGCCACGCCGAGCAAGACCGGCGACGACAGCTGGCGCTCGGAAATCGTGAGCCGCAGCAACCGCATGGCCGAGCTGCTGGCCGAGGCGCGCATGGTCGCCAAGTCGGACGCCTCCGTGCTGCTGCGCGGCGACTCCGGCGCCGGCAAGGAGCTGCTGGCGCGCGCCATCCACAAGGCCAGCGCGCGCGCCGACAAGCCCTTCGTGGCGGTCAATTGCGGCGCCATTCCCGAAGCGTTGCTCGAATCCGAGCTGTTCGGCCACATGAAGGGCGCCTTCACCGACGCCCACGCCAACCACAAGGGCCTGTTCCAGCAGGCCGACGGCGGCACGCTGCTGCTCGACGAAATCGGGGACATGCCGCCCGCGCTGCAGGTCAAGCTGCTGCGCGTGCTGCAGGAGCGCGCGGTGCGCCCGCTGGGCGCGAGCCAGTCGATCGAGGTCGACGTGCGCATCGTCTCGGCCACCCACCGCGACCTGGACGCCGCGATGGAAGCCGGCCAGTTCCGCGAAGACCTCTATTACCGCCTGAACGTGGTGACGCTCACGCTGCCGCCGCTGTCGGCGCGGCGCGAGGACATTCCGCTGCTGGCCAACCACTTCCTGCAGAAGCTGTCGACCAAGTACGGCAAGCGGCTGTCGGGCTTCGCGCCCGAGGCGCTGAAGGCGCTGACCACTGCCGCGTGGCCGGGCAACGTGCGCCAGCTCTACAACGTGGTGGAGCAGGTCTGCGCGCTGTCGGGCTCGCCGCTGATCCCGCTGGCGCTGGTGCAGCGCGCGCTGCGCGTGCCGAGCGTGGAGGTGCTCACCTACGCCGAGGCCAAGCAGCGTTTCGAGCGCGATTACCTCGTCGGCCTGCTCAAGCTGACCGACGGCAACGTGGCCGACGCCGCCCGCCTGGCCGACCGCAACCGCACCGAGTTCTACCGCCTGCTGCAGAAGCACGAACTCACGCCAGGCAACTTCAAGGCCGACGTTGTCGCTCCCGGCGGGGACTCTGTCGCCGAGTAGCGACAGGCCTAAGTCGTTGATTTGAAAGGCTGTTTCCCGAGGGCCTCCCCGGCTTGTCGGGATTCGGCGACAAAAACGGGGGTTTCGGGGGCCCGGCAGGCCCCTCCCCCACGGAAAACGGTTTCAGATCGCGCCAAGTCGTTGATTTGAAAGCGTTTTTCCAGGCTGGCACAGGGTTTGCCCCTGTACTGGCATGACAGCACTTACCAGCCCATCTTTCGCACTGCGTCCGCAGCGCGACGGCCTGCGTCAAAAGCAGTTTTCCTCCTCGCGGCCCCGTGCCGCGGGCCATTCGCTGACCGCGCTCTCCGGCGTCGGCGGCGCCGCCACGGATTGCGTCTTCAAGCGCCTTCCGGCCATTGGCGACACCCCCCTCGACAAGCAACGTTGGTGAATGAACCGATGAAGCCGAACGACTTCTCCCACCTCAACGTCCTCGCCGAATCCGATTTCGCACGCCGCAGCGCGCTGCGCGAGGAACGCCACCCCAACGCCGTCACCGCACCGCCGCTGAACCGCGGTTCCATGGCCCCGCGCCCCTGGCGTGGTTTCTGGAACAGCATCGGCACCGCGCTGCTCGTGCGCCTGGGCGCCGGCCGCAATGCCGACAGCGCCCCCGCCGCCAAGCAGGCCGCCCCGGCCCCGCAGGCCTGGGAACGCGCCGCCGGCCAGCGCCGCCTCGCCTTCATGCTGCTCACGCTGCTGAGCACCGTGATCGCGTCGTCGCTGTTCGCCAGCGTGCAACCCGACTACGACAACGTCTGGCTCGAATACGGCCAGATCGGCCTGTACGGCCTGCTCTCGGGCTGGGTCGTGACCGGTTTCGTGACCGCCCTCATGGGCTTCTACGTCTCGGTGCGCGGTGACAAGCACGCGCTGTCGGCCAAGCAGGTCGCCAACCACCCGATGAACCCCGAGGCACGCACCGCGATCATCATGCCGATCTGCAACGAGGACGTGGCCACCGTGTTCGCCGGCCTGCGCGCCACCTGCGAATCGGTCGCCTCCACGGGCCACGCCAAGCAGTTCGACGTGTTCGTGCTGTCCGACAGCTACAACCCCGAGACCGCCGCCGCCGAGCGCGCCGCCTGGGAAGACCTACGCGCCGCGCTGGCCGAAAGCCCCAACCAGCCGCAGGTCGAGGTGTACTACCGCCTGCGCACCCGCCGCACGCACCGCAAGGCCGGCAACGTCGCCGACTTCTGCCGCCGCTGGGGCAAGGACTACCGCTACATGGTCGTGCTCGACGCCGACTCCGTGATGAGCGGCGACTGCCTGGCCTCGATGGTCAAGCTGATGGAAGCCAACCCCACCGCCGGCATCATCCAGACCGCGACGCAGGCCATCGGCCACGTCACGCTGCACGCCCGCGCCCAGCAGTTCGCTTCGCGCGTGACGGGTCGCCTGTTCACGCTGGGCATGCAGTTCTGGCAGCTCGGCGAGTCGCACTACTGGGGCCACAACGCGATCATCCGCGTCGAAGCCTTCATGAAGCACTGCGCGCTGGCCCCGATCAAGGGCACCGGCGGCATGTCGGGCGGCATCATGTCGCACGACTTCGTCGAAGCCGCGCTGATGCGCCGCGCCGGCTACCACGTGTGGCTGGTGTCCGACCTGGTCGGCAGCTACGAGCAGCAACCGCCGGACCTGCTGGCCGAACTCCAGCGCGACCGCCGCTGGTGCCAGGGCAACCTGCAGAACGCCCGCCTGATGGCCGAGCCCGGCATCCACCCGGTGCACCGCGCGATGTTCGTGACCGGCACCATGGCTTATGTCTCGGCCCCGCTGTGGCTCGCTTTCCTGACGCTGGGCACCGCCCTGTGGCTGAGCGGCTCAAGCCTCGTGTCGAGCTGGAACGTGCTGCCCGCCGAACTGGCCGGCCTGTGGGTCTGGACCCTGTGCCTGCTGTTCCTGCCGCGCGTGCTGGGCATCGCCGCCGTGCTGATGCGCGGCGAACAACGCCAGTACGGCGGTGTGTGGGGCCTGGTGAAGAGCTCGGTGCTCGAAGCCGGCCTGGCCATCGTGCAGGCCCCGGTGCGCATGCTGGCCCACTCGCTGTTCGTGCTGGTCGCCCTCACCGGCATCAAGCTCGACTGGAAGTCGCCCCCGCGTGAAGCCAACGCCGTGCCGTGGAAGGTCGCTGCCTCGCAGCTGGCCCCCATGACGCTGGTGATCGCCATGCTGGCCGTCGGCGTCGCCATGATCGACCCGAGCGCGCTGATCTGGCTCATGCCCGTCGGCCTGCCGCTGCTCCTGGCGATCCCGCTGACCGTGCTGACCAGCCAGATCGCGCTGGGCACCACGCTGCGCGACCGCGGCTTCCTGCTGATTCCCGAGGAATCGCGCTCGCCCGCCGTGCTGCGCCGCGCCTGGATGCATGCGCTGCGCCTGGCGCGCCCGGCGGCACTGGCCACGGCCTGATGCGATCTCAGCCCTGCGGCTGATCGCTCCAAAGAAAAAGCCCGCTTCGGCGGGCTTTTTGCTGGGCGGTGCGCGATGCGCATCGATATGTCAGAAGGGCAGCCAGCGGCGCCAGAACGGCGGACGGGATGCGCGGGCGCCGCGCGCCACCAGCGCCGCGACGAGCGCCTCGCGGCCGTGCTTGCGGGCGGCCTGCAGCGGTGTCAGCCCGTCGAATTCAGACAGCAGGTTCGGATCGGCACCGTGGTCCAGCAGGTAGCTGGCGATCTCGCCGTGCCCCTGGACCAGGCTGGCCACCAGCGGTGTGCACAGGATCTCGGGGTGCTGGTAGTTCGGATTCACGCCCGCACCGATGTGATAGCGCACCAAGTCGAGATCGCCGGTCAGCGCGCCCTGGTAGAGCTCTTTCCAATCGCCTGCGGACATCGCGGAGCTGCGCGCCTCTCTATATATGCATGCGTCGAGCGGCCGGGTCAGAACGGCAGCTTGCCGCCGCCTCCGCCCATGCCGGGCATTCCGCCCATGCCCTTCATGCCGCCCATCTTCTTCATCATCTTCATCAGGCCGCCGCCCTTCATCTTCTTCATCATGCCCTGCATCTGCTCGAACTCGTTGAGCAGGCGGTTCACTTCCTGAACCTGCACGCCCGCGCCGGCCGCGATGCGGCGCTTGCGCGTGGCCTTGAGCAGCTCGGGCTTGCGGCGCTCCAGCGGCGTCATGCTCTGGATGATCCCTTCCTTGCGGCGGATGTCGCGCTCGGCGCGGGTCATGTCGGCCTCGGTGGCCTTGGCGGCCATCTGCTGCGGCAGCTTGTCCATCAGGCTGGAGAGGCCGCCCATCTGCTTCATCTGCTGCAGCTGGCCGAGGAAGTCGTTCAGGTCGAAGCCCGCACCGCTCTTGACCTTGGCGGCCAGCTTCTGCGCCGCCGCCACGTCGACGCCGGCCGTGACCTGCTCGACCAGCGCGACGATGTCGCCCATGCCCAGGATGCGGCCCGCATGGCGCTCGGCATCGAACACCTCGAGGCCGTCGATCTTCTCGCTCACGCCGGCGAACTTGATCGGCACGCCCGTCACTTGGCGCACCGACAGCGCCGCGCCGCCGCGCGAGTCGCCGTCGGTCTTGGTCAGGATGATGCCGGTGAGGGGCAGCGCCTCCTTGAAGGCCTTGGCGGTGTTGATCGCGTCCTGGCCCTGCATGGCATCGACCACGAACAGGGTTTCGACCGGATCGAGCTCGGCGTGCAGCTGCTTGATCTCGGTCATCAGCACTTCGTCGATCGCCAGGCGGCCGGCCGTGTCGACCAGCAGCACGTCGAAGTAGTGGCGCCTGGCGTGGTCGAGCGCGGCGCGCGCGATGTCCAGCGGCTTCTGGTCGGGCGTGCTCGGGAACCACTCGGCGCCGGCCTGCTTGGTGACGGTCTTGAGCTGCTCGATGGCGGCCGGGCGGTACACGTCGCCCGACACGGTGAGCACCTTCTTCTTGCGCTTCTCGATCAGGTGCTTGGCCAGCTTGGCGGTGGTGGTGGTCTTGCCGGCGCCCTGCAGGCCGGCCATGAGGATCACGGCCGGCGGCTGGGCCGCGAGGTTGATGTCCGACACGCCCTCGCCCATGGTGGCGGCGAGTTCGCGGTTGACGATGCCCACCAGCGCCTGGCCCGGCTTGAGCGAGCCCAGCACTTCCTGGCCGAGCGCCTTCTCCTTCACGCGGGCGACGAAGTCGCGCACCACGGGCAGCGCCACGTCGGCCTCCAGCAGCGCCATGCGCACCTCGCGCAGCATATCCTGCACGTTGCTTTCGGTGATGCGCGCCTGGCCGCTCATCGTCTTGACGAGGCGGGAGAACTTTTCGGTGAGGGCGGTGGCCATGAAGGAAATACCTTGTTGTCCGCGGCAGCGGACCGATGGAAAGTCGTGAAAACCTGGAAGCGGTATGTGGGCCCGCTCTCTCGCGGGGGGTGTCCCCGGGAGGGGGTGGGCGAAGCGACGCGACGTGCGCGAAGCCGGGGGACGAGCCTATACACTCCACCGATGATTTTAGCGATCCCCTCCCCACTCGGCGTGGCGCTGGGCATCGCCACCGCGGCAGCCTACGGTTTTGCCGCTGCCGCCGGTGCGCGGCTCAGCCGCCAGACCACCCAATGGGCGCTCGGCATCGCATGGCTGCTGCACGCTGCGGTGCTCGGCCACGGGCTGATCGGCGGCGACCCTCGCTTCGGTTTTGCGCCGGCGCTGTCGGTCACGGCGTGGCTGGTGCTCACGGTCTACGCGGTCGAAAGCCGCCTGTACCCGCAACTGAAGGCACGCCGCGCGCTGGCCTGGCTGGGCGCGGCGGCCGTGCTGCTGGCGCTGCTGTTCCCGGGCACGCCGCTGCATGTCAGCGCCTCGCCCTGGCTGCCGCTGCACCTCGCACTGGGCATCGCCTCGTACGGCCTGTTCGGCGCCGCCGTGGTGCACGCCTGGCTGATCACGCGGGCCGAAAAGCAGATCCGCCTGGCCAGTGCCGACGCACAGGCCGGCGTGCCGCTGCTCACATTGGAACGGCTCACCTTCCGCTTCGTCACGGCGGGCTTCGTGCTGCTGTCGGCCACGCTGCTGGCCGGCCTGCTGTTCAGCGAACAGCTCTACGGCGCCGCCGGCCGTGCCTGGAAGTGGGACCACAAGACGATCTTCTCGGTGCTCGCCTGGCTCAGCTTCGCGGTCCTGCTGACCGGGCGCGCGCGCTTCGGCTGGCGCGGGCGCACGGCGCGGCGCGTGCTCTACGCGGGCGCGGCGCTGCTGCTGCTGGCCTACGTGGGCTCGCGCTTCGTGCTCGAAGTCGTGCTGACGCGCCTGCCCGCATGAAGTACCTGCTCGTCCTCGCGGTGGTGTGGGTCGCGATCTGGCTCTGGCGCAAGAACCGGCGCGAAGAGATGCGCGACGCGCAGCAGGAACGCGCCAAGAAGGCACAGCAACGCACGCCGGCCGTCGGCCCGCCGCAGGCGATGGTGCGCTGTGCCCACTGCGGGCTGCACCTGCCCGCGGCCGACGCACTCCCCGGGCCGGACGGCGCGGTGTTCTGCAGCGCCGCCCATCGCCAGGCCGGCACCTCCGCATGAGTTCGTTGCGCCGGTCGCGCGGCGAGCCGGCCACCGACTGGGACGTGCTCGACCTGGGCGCCGGCGACAGCACCGCGCTGCTGCGGCTGTGGCGCGGCTTCATGGCGGCACGCTGCTTCGTGGCGCTGGTGCTGGTGCTGCTGCAGGGCGTGGCCTTCGCCATCGGGCAGGCCGTGCAGCCGCTGCCGATCGTGCTGTCGGGCGGCTACCTCGTCCTGGCCTGGCTGGAGATGCGCTATGCGCACTTCGAACCGCCGATCCGCGGCTTCTCGACGCTCTGGCTGCTGACCATCGGGGTCGACCTGGGCATCTTCAGCGCCCTGCAGGTGCTGCAGGGCGGCAGCGTCAACTACACGCCGCTGTTCGCGCTGCCCGTGCTGATGAGCGCGGTGCTCGGCACGCTGCTCGTGGGCCTGGGCACCACGGCCACCGTGACGCTGCTGCTGCTGGCCGACGCCGGCTGGCACTGGCTGCAGCAACCCGGCGATCCTTCGGCGCGCTTCGTGCAGGCCGCCCTCACCGGCACCGGCCTGTTCGTGGTGGCGCTGCTCGCGCACGAACTCGCGCGCCGGCTGGCGCGCGAAGAAGCGGTGGCGCAGCGCAGCCGCAGCCATGCGCAGATGCAGGCGCAGGTCAACGACCTGGTGATCGAAACCCTCAGCGAAGGCGTGCTGGTGATCGACACCGACGGCCTGGTGCACGCAGCCAACCCGGCGGCCGACGCGATCCTCGGCCAGGGCCTGGCGCAGCTGCCACTGCCGTTCCCGCTGCACACCCAACCGGCCTGGCATGCGCTGGCCGCGCTGGCGCGCCAGACCTTCGCGCGCCGCGCGCCGCAGACCGAAGAGATCCCGGTGGCGCAGGCGCGCGGCGCGGCGCGCGAGGTGCGCGTGCGCACCCGGCTCACGCCCACCGACGACCGGCGCGCCGACAGCCTGTGCGTGATGTTCCTGCAGGACCTGCGCGAGCTCGAAGCCCGCATCCGCACCGAAAAGCTCGCCGCGATGGGCCGCATGTCGGCTGCGGTGGCGCATGAAATCCGCAACCCGCTGGCCGCCATCGCGCAGGCCAGCGCGCTGCTCAGCGAAGACCTGACCGACCCCGCGCACCGCAAGCTGACCGACATGGTGCAGCACAACGCGCAGCGCCTGGCGCGCATCGTGGACGACGTGCTCGACGTCTCGCGCGCGCGCCAGCAGCGCGTGCTCTCGCTGGGCGAACAGCTGGTGCTCGACCCGGCGGCGCAGATCCTGGCCGAGGAATGGATACGCCAGACCCAGCGCAAGGGCGTGCGCGTGGCGCTCGACGCGCAGGGCAGCGAGGTGCGCTTCGAGGCCGAGCACCTGCGCCGCCTGCTGGTGAACCTGCTGGACAACGCCGCGCGCTACGCCAGCCAGCGCGACGGCGCGATCCAGGTCATCACCACGGTGCAGCGCGCCGGCGTGCAGCGCGCCGCGTTGCTGGTGTGGAGCGACGGCGCGCCGCTGGAGCCGGCGGTGCAGCGCCACCTGTTCGAACCCTTCTTCTCGTCCGAGAGCCGCTCCAGCGGCCTGGGCCTGTTCCTGTGCCGCGAGCTGTGCCGGCGCCACGGCGCCACCATCGGCTATGAACGGCGCGCGCTGGTGCCGGGCGGCCCCGAGGGCAATGAATTCTTCGTCAGCTTCGCACCGAGCGAAAACCGGCTGACACAATAGCGGCCGTGAGCTCCCTCCCGCCTTCCGCCGCCGCCCCGCGCCCCGCGCAGATCCTCGTCATCGACGACGAACCCGACCTGCGCACGCTCTACGAACTCACGCTGCTGCGTGAAGGCTACCGGGTGGAAGCCGCGGGCAGCGTGTCCGAAGCCTGGCAGCACCTGGAGGCCGGCCGCTTCGACGCCGTGATCACCGACATGCGGCTGCCCGACGGCGAAGGCATGGAGATCATCCACCGCATCCAGAAAGACCAGCGCAGCGAGCGCTGCGTGGTCATGACCGCCTACGGCTCGGCCGAGAACGCGGTCGAGGCGCTGAAGGCCGGCGCCTTCGACTACCTCACGAAGCCGGTCGACCTGAAGCAGTTCCGCGCCGTGGTGGCGTCGGCCGTGCAGGCCAACCGCGCCGCGGTGGTCGTGCCGCAGAAGGCGCCGCCGCAGGCCGCCGGCCAGGGCGGCGAACGCCCCGACGCACTGGCCGTGACGCGCAGCGGCGCCACCGCGCTCGACCGGCTGGTCGGCGACTCCGACCCGATGCGCCTCGTGAAGTCGCGCATCGCCAAGGTGGCGCGCGGCATGGCGCCGGTGCTGGTGCGCGGCGAATCGGGCACCGGCAAGGAACTGGTCGCGCGCGCCGTGCACGGCTGCAGCCAGCGCAGCGAAGGCCCCTTCGTCGCGGTGAACTGCGGCGCGATCCCCGAGAACCTGCTCGAGGCCGAGTTCTTCGGCGCCAAGAAGGGCTCGTACACCGGCTCCTCGCAAGACCGCGACGGCTACTTCCAGGCCGCGCGCGACGGCACGCTGTTCCTCGACGAGATCGGCGACCTGCCGCTGGCCATGCAGTCGAAGCTGCTGCGCGCCATCCAGGAACGCAGCGTGCGCGCCATCGGCTCGACGCAGGAAGACGCGGTCGACGTGCGCATCGTGAGCGCCACCCATAAAGACCTGCACGCCGAGGTGCTGGCCGGCCGCTTCCGGCAGGACCTGTTCTACCGCCTCAACGTGATCGAGATCGCCGTGCCCGCGCTGCGCGAGCGCCGCGAAGACCTGCCTGCGCTGTGCACCGCGCTGCTCGCGCGCATCGCGCAGGATGGCGGCCTGCCCGTGCCGCGCCTGTCCGACGCGCTGTTGCAGCGCCTGGCCCAGCACCCGCTCGACGGCAACGTGCGCGAGCTCGAGAACCTGCTGCACCGCGCCGTGGCGCTGAACGACGGCGACGAGCTGCACATCGACCTGATGGGCGCGATGACGCCGATGCCGGCCGCGCCGCGCAGCGAATCCGCTGAAGCGCCGCCCGCCGTTGCGGTGGCTGCGGCCCCCGCGCCGGCGGCCGAACCCAAGCCCGCGCCGCCGCCGCTGCCTTCCGATCTGCAAGCCTGGCTCGACCAGCAGGAGCGCGAGATCCTCGTGCGCGCGCTGCACGAGAGCGGCTTCAACCGCACGGCCGCCGCCGCGCGGCTGGGCATGAGCCTGCGCCAGATCCGCTACCGCATCGCGCGCCTGGGCATCTCCACGCCCAACGGCGACGACGGTGCCACCGCGCATGCCGACGACTGACGACCCCGCCACGACACCGGCCGGCGACGACGGACTCTGGCGCGCCGGCTGGTACCGCTTCGCCAAGGCCCTGCCCTCGCCCAACTTCGGCCCGCGCCCCGTCGGCGCGCAGACCGACCTGATCGTGCTGCATTCCATCAGCCTGCCGCCGGGCGAATACGGCGGTGACGCCGTGCAGCAGCTCTTCACCAACCGGCTCGACTGGGACGCGCACCCGTACTTCCAGTCGATCCGCGGGCTCGAGGTGTCGTCGCATTTCTATGTGCGACGCAACGGCGAGCTCTGGCAGTTCGTGAGCTGCGAGGACCGCGCCTGGCATGCCGGCGTGTCGTCGTGGCGCGGACGCACCAACTGCAACGACGACTCCGTCGGCATCGAGCTCGAAGGCCTCGAGGGCGAGCGCTTCGAGGAGGCGCAGTACGAGACGCTGGCCAGCCTGTGCGCCGCGCTCGCGCAGCACTACGCCATCGCCCACATCGCCGGCCACGAGCACATCGCGCCCGGCCGCAAGCAGGACCCCGGCGCCGGTTTCGACTGGCGCCTGCTGCGCGAACAGCTCGGCTGGAATCCACAGATGTTTCCCGAGCAGGTGGTCGCGCGCTAATTTTTTCAATCGCTCCGTGGCCCGCGATGCGCCGCTCTCGCAGCGCAGCAATCTCGCAAGCGCAGGCACGCGACGTAGCAACCATGCGGCCTGCAGGCCCAAATCGCCTTGCAAGCCGCGCCCCGTGCGGGTTGCGCCACCATGGGCCAGTATTCACGCGGCATCGCTGGCGATGCGCTGGATGCGGCGCAATTCCTGTCAGGGTTGCGTCCATAGGAAAACACTACCTGTAGTGGCTTGTAGGGCACAGACACCCTAGATATAGTGTCTTCCCGTTCGGCAACAACGCCGACGCAAGGCCCGCGAGGCCTTGCCAACCAACAAGAATTGCACAACCGAGAGGAAGCGAATGCAAACTGCACTGAACACCCCGTCGACCCCCCGCGCCGTCCCCGCGACGCCGCAGCAGCAACAAGACACTGCGGGCTCGCCCACCGGTCAGAACCTCGCGCACTACCAGATCATCCGCCGCAACGGCGCCGTCGTTCCCTTCGAGCCGAACAAGATCGCCATCGCGATGATGAAGGCCTTCCTGGCGGTGCACGGCACCCAGGGCGCGGCTTCCGCCAGCGTGCGCGAGACCGTCGACACGCTGACGCAAGGCGTGATCCGCGCCATGGTGCGCTCGCGTCCGGGCGGCGGCACCTTCCACATCGAAGACGTGCAGGACCAGGTCGAGCTCGGCCTGATGCGCGGCGGCCACCATGAAATCGCGCGCGCCTACGTGCTGTACCGCGAACGCCGCACGCAGGAGCGTTCGAAGCAAGGCGAGCAGGACGTGCCCGCCGCGCCGGCGCTGCACGTGCTCGACAACGGCGAGCGCGTGGCACTCGACCTGAACGAGCTCAAGGGCCTGATCGAATCGGCCTGCCAGGGCCTGGGCGACAGCATCACCGCTGCCCCCATCGTCGCCGAGACGATGCGCAACCTGTACGACGGCGTGCCGCTGGACGAGGTCTACAAGGCCTCCATCCTGGCCGCCCGCACGCTGATCGAGAAGGACCCCGACTACACCTTCGCCACCGCGCGCCTGCTGCTGCACACGATCTTCAAGGAAATCATCGGCCGCGAAGTGATGCCGGTCGAGCGCGCCACCGCCTACGCCGACTACTTCCCGCAGTTCATCAAGAAGGGCGTCGAGAACGAGCTGCTCGACGAGAAGCTGCTGCAGTACGACCTGCCCCGCCTGGGCGCCGCCCTGAAGGCCGAGCGCGACAACCAGTTCGACTACCTGGGCCTGCAGACGCTGTACGACCGCTACTTCCTGCACGTGCGCAAGACCCGCATCGAGCTGCCGCAGGCGTTCTTCATGCGCGTGGCCATGGGCCTGTCGCTGAACGAAATCGACCGCGAAGCCCGCGCCATCGAGTTCTACGAAGTGCTGTCGTCGTTCGACTTCATGTCGAGCACGCCCACCCTGTTCAACGCCGGCACGCTGCGCTCGCAGCTGTCCAGCTGCTACCTGACCACCGTGCCCGACGACCTGGACGGCATCTACGAGTCGATCAAGGAAAACGCGCTGCTGTCGAAGTTCGCCGGCGGCCTGGGCAACGACTGGACCCGCGTGCGCGCACTGGGCAGCCACATCAAGGGCACCAACGGCGAATCGCAGGGCGTGGTGCCGTTCCTGAAGGTGGTGAACGACACGGCCGTTGCCGTGAACCAGGGCGGCAAGCGCAAGGGCGCCGTCTGCACGTACCTGGAAACCTGGCACCTCGACATCGAGGAGTTCCTGGAGCTGCGCAAGAACACCGGCGACGACCGCCGCCGCACGCACGACATGAACACCGCCAACTGGATCCCCGACCTGTTCATGCGCCGCGTGATGGAAAAGGGCACCTGGACGCTGTTCTCGCCCTCCAACGTGCCTGACCTGCACGACCTGTTCGGCGCCGACTTCGAAAAGGCCTACGTCGCCTACGAAGAGAAGGCCGCCCGCGGCGAGATCAAGCCCGCGCGCACCCTCCAGGCCTCGGACCTGTGGCGCAAGATGCTCACGATGCTGTTCGAGACCGGCCACCCCTGGATCACGTTCAAGGACGCCTGCAACGTGCGCTCGCCGCAGCAGCACGCCGGCGTGGTGCACTCGTCGAATCTGTGCACCGAGATCACGCTGAACACCAGCGACACCGAAACCGCCGTCTGCAACCTGGGTTCCGTGAACCTGCTGCAGCACCTGAAGGACGGCAAGGTCGACCAGGAAAAGCTCAAGCGCACCATCTCGACCGCGATGCGCATGCTCGACAACGTGATCGACATCAACTACTACGCCGTGAAGAAGGCGCGCGACTCGAACCTGCGCCACCGTCCGGTCGGCCTGGGCCTGATGGGCTTCCAGGACGCGCTGTACGAACTGCGCATTCCCTACGCCTCGCAGGAAGCCGTGCAGTTCGCCGACGAGTCGATGGAAGCCATCTGCTACCACGCCTACTGGGCCTCGACCGAGCTGGCCAAGGAACGCGGCAAGTACTCCAGCTACAAGGGCTCGCTGTGGGACAAGGGCATCCTGCCGATCGACTCGCTCGACCTGCTCGAGAAGGCCCGCGGCGGCTACGTCGAAGTGGACCGCTCGGCCACCCTCGACTGGGATTCGCTGCGCGCCAAGATCAAGGCCGACGGCATGCGCAATTCGAACTGCGTGGCCATCGCCCCCACGGCAACCATCTCGAACATCATCGGCGTGGACGCCTCGATCGAACCCTGCTTCGGCAACCTGTCGGTCAAGTCGAACCTGTCGGGCGAGTTCACCGTGATCAACCACTACCTGGTGCGCGACCTGAAGCGCCTGGGCCTGTGGGACGACGTGATGGTCATGGACCTGAAGCACTTCGACGGTTCGCTGCGTCCCATCGACCGCGTGCCGCAGGACGTGAAGGCGCTGTACGCCACCGCGTTCGAAGTCGAGACGACGTGGCTGGTGGAAGCCGCCGCGCGTCGCCAGAAGTGGATCGACCAGGCGCAGTCGCTGAACATCTACATGGCCGGCGCCTCGGGCAAGAAGCTCGACGACACCTACAAGCTCGCCTGGCTGCGCGGCCTGAAGACCACGTACTACCTGCGCACGCAGAGCGCGACGCACGCTGAAAAGTCGACGGTGCAATCGGGCCGTCTCAACGCGGTGTCGTCGGGCAACGACGCACCCTCGGGCATGAGCGCACTCGAAGCCGCCGCTGCTGCAGCGAAGGCACAGATGAGCGCGATGCCCGCCACCGACATCGCGTTCTGCGGTGTCGACGATCCGACCTGCGAAGCCTGCCAGTGATGTGCAAGTGAAGCGTCAACACACAAGACGCTTCGATCGATCAGCGAGGTGCTCGCACAAGTGAAAAGCGCGCGACGTTCAATCAATCAAGGCATTGACTGACGTCGCGCGATGCATGCGAGCAACATAACAACCCCATAAATGGCGCACGATGTGAACGAGCACTTTGCAACTCACATCGTTGCTCCGATAATTGCGCATTGGATTTTTCTATGTTGACCTGGGACGAAGAAGTCAAGCCCTCCTTACCAAAGGATATGCAACAAGGATTGCAGCAGCACCACGCATCGACCGGCGGTCTTTCCGCTGGCCGCGCGGTCGCCGCTCCGACTTCGTCGCTTGCACAACCCGCCACTGCCACCGCACCGGTGGCCGCCGCTGCAGGCCAGCGCGTCAAGGCTTCCGACAAGCGGATCATCAACGGCCAGACCGACGTCAACCAGCTGGTGCCGTTCAAGTACAAGTGGGCTTGGGAAAAGTACCTCGCCACCTGCGCCAACCACTGGATGCCGCAAGAGGTGAACATGACGCGCGACATCGCGTTGTGGAAAGACCCGAACGGCCTGACCGAAGACGAGCGCCGCATCGTCAAGCGCAACCTCGGCTTCTTCGTGACCGCCGACTCGCTGGCCGCCAACAACATCGTGCTGGGCACCTACCGCCACATCACGGCCCCCGAGTGCCGCCAGTTCCTGCTGCGCCAGGCCTTCGAGGAAGCGATCCACACGCACGCGTACCAGTACATCGTCGAGTCGCTCGGCCTGGACGAGAGCGAGATCTTCAACGCCTACAACGAAGTGCCGTCGATCCGCGAGAAGGACCAGTTCCTGATCCCGTTCATCGACGCCATCAGCGACCCGAACTTCAAGACCGGCACGCACGAGACCGACCAGACGCTGCTCAAGTCGCTCATCGTGTTCGCCTGCCTGATGGAAGGTCTCTTCTTCTACGTCGGCTTCACGCAGATCCTTGCGCTGGGCCGTCAGAACAAGATGACCGGCGCTGCCGAGCAGTACCAGTACATCCTGCGCGACGAGTCGATGCACTGCAATTTCGGCATCGACCTGATCAACCAGCTCAAGCTCGAGAATCCCGGCCTGTGGACCGCAGAGTTCAAGGCCGAGATCAAGGACCTCTTCATGAAGGCCGTCGAGCTCGAATACAAATACGCCGAAGACACCATGCCGCGTGGCGTGCTCGGCATGAACGCCTCCATGTTCAAGGGCTACCTGCGCTACATCGCCAACCGGCGCGCGCAGCAGATCGGCCTCGAAACGCTCTTCCCGAACGAGGAAAACCCGTTCCCCTGGATGAGCGAAATGATTGACCTGAAGAAAGAGCGCAACTTTTTCGAAACCCGCGTGATCGAGTACCAGTCGGGTGGTGCGCTCTCCTGGGATTGAATTTTTCGATACACAACAATTCATGAATTCAAGAATTGCCCTTGCCACCGACTGCGCCAAAGAGCGCGGCATGGACGAGGGCTCAGGTGTTCATGGTGCTGGGGCTCAGATTCCAACGCCATGAATCGCTTCACGCTCCCAACGCGCGTGGAGTGCTTCAATAGGTTGATTTTTTCAACTTGATCAAGGAGAAATAGAAATGGCAACTGCAAAGAAAGCGCCGGCCAAGAAGGCCGCTGCAAAGAAGGCTCCGGCTAAGAAGGCTGTCGCCGCGAAGAAGGCTCCGGCAAAGAAGGTCGCTGCCAAGAAGGCTCCGGCTAAGAAGGCTGTCGCCAAGAAGGTCGTAGCGAAGAAGGCTCCGGCAAAGAAGGTCGCGGCCAAGAAGGTTGCAGCCAAGAAGGTCGTAGCGAAGAAGGCTGCACCGGCGAAGAAGGCCGCTGCCAAGAAGGCTCCGGCAAAGAAGGCCGCCGCCAAGAAGGCGCCTGCCAAGAAGGCCGTAGCGAAGAAGGCGCCTGCCAAGAAGGCTGCTGCCAAGAAGGCCCCTGCGAAGAAGGCTGCCGCCAAGAAGGCCCCTGCCAAGAAGGCCGCGGCCAAGAAAGCCGCGAAAAAGCCCGCTGCCAAGCCTGCCGCTGCTGCCAAGAAGCCTGCTGCCAAGAAGGCCGCCGCGCCTGCGAAGGCTGCCGTAGCGCCTGCCCCTGCGGCGCAAACGACGCTGAATCCCCAGGCAGCCTGGCCGTTTCCGACGGCCAGCAAGCCCTGAGTGAATTCTCAGCGGCCTTGAAAGGCACGAAGCCCGGCACCGCAAGGTGCCGGGCTTTTTTCATGGGCGCCCGCCGCCGCCGAATCGCCGAAGCGATGCGGGCGGGTCGTCAGCAAATCACAGGTCGAGCGTCGCGCGGTCGATCTGGTAATTCTGCGGTCCGCGCTGCGCGATCTTGAGCGCGCCGATGCGGTTGCCAAGCGCTGCGCAGCGCGCCAGCGGCCATTCCTTTTCCAGGCCGTACAGCAGGCCGCCGCGCCACGCGTCGCCGCAGCCCGTGGGCTCGACCACGGCCGTGGGCGTCACGCCGGGCACGTGCTCGCGCTCGCCGCCGGTCCACACCTCGCAGCCCTCGGCCGCCAGCGTGACCACGAGGCCGCGCACGCGTTGCGAGATCTCGGCCAGGCTCCAGCCGGTGCGCTGCGACAGCATCTTGCCTTCGTAGTCGTTGACGACGACCCAGCTCGCGAGCTCGATGAAGTGGCGCAGCGCGTCGCCGTCGAACATTGGCAGGCCCTGGCCCGGATCGAACACGAAGGGAATGCCGGCGGCGGCGAACTGCTCGGCGTGCTGCAGCATCGCCTCCCGGCCGTCGGGCGCGATGATGCCGAGCTTGATGTCCTCGCGCGCCACCACCTTCGTGATGTGGGCCTGCTGCATCGCGCCGGGATGGAACGCCGTGATCTGGTTGTTGTCCGTGTCGTTCATGATCATCGCCTGCGCGGTGAAGGTGTCGTCGAGCTGACGCACGAACTCCGTGCTGATGCCCAGCGTGCGCATGCGCTCGGCGTAGTCGGCGCCGTCACTGCCCAGCGTGGCCATCGGCAGCGCCGTGCCACCCAGGGCGTTGAGGCTGTAGGCGATGTTGCCGGCGCAGCCGCCGAAGTCGCGGCGCAGGCCCGGCACCAGGAACGACACATTCAGGATGTGCAGCTGGTCCGGCAGGATCTGGTCGGCGAACCGGCCTTCGAAAGTCATGATGGTGTCGAACGCGAGGGAACCGCAAATCACTGCTGCCATGGGTGGACCGTAGGTTGGATGAGAAAGGGAACGAGCGGCGCGCGTGTCGGCGCTCCGCTCAGGGATAGAAAGCTTCGACGCGGTAGCCCGCGATCGGCGGCAGTGCGGCCGCCTCGCTGGCCGACAGGGTCAGCGGCAGCGAGGCCGCGCGGTCGACACGCGCCGCCAGCACGCCCGGCGCGCCGTAGTCGGCAGGCGTCAGCACGCGCCGCACGACGGCCTGCTCCTGCGTGTCGAGCAGCGACAGTTCGATCGCCGGCATGGCAAGCGGCACGGTCGCCGCATTGCGCAAGGTGAAGCTCAACCGGTAGTCGTTGCCGCCGCTCTTCTCGCGCGCGAAGGCCGCGCCCTCGATCACGATGTCGCCGATCTGGCGCAGCGCCGCGAGCTCGCAACCGGTGTACTGGCACAGCGCCGACAGGGCGGGTCGCAGGTTCGGCTGGCGCGCCACGATACCGTCGCGCTCGTGGCGAACGATCTGCACGATGAGGACCAACGCCGCGAGCACGGCCAGCAGCACGAGCAGGCGGCGCACGCCCTTGCGTTGCCAGAAGCCGGTGGCCTTTTCGGCGGGCTCGTCTTCTTCGGCGAAGGGATGGTCTTCAGGCGCCTCGAAGGTCGCGGAGAGCGAGAAATCCGGCTCGCCTTCGGCACGGATGCCAGGGCCCGGCAGCGGCGCGGCGGCCTCTTCGTGTTGCGCGTCACGGGCCTTGGCGTTCGCGATCTTGGCCGACTTGGCGCGCGCACGGCGCAGCGCCTTCTGGATCAGGAGCTGGTCGTGGTCCTTCTCTTCCTGCTCGCGCTCCGCGGCCGCGCCGTCGTCGTTCTCACCGGTCGCGGCAACCAGCCCGCGCAGCGCTGAGCCGCGCGGCAGGTCGGGCAAGGGCGGCGCAGGCGGCGGCGATGCGGGCGGCGGTGCGCCGAGGTTCAGGTCGATGTTCGGAAACGGCGGCAGCGAACTCGCGGGCGGACGCCATGCGGGTTCGGTGGCGTCGAGGTCGGACCAGGGCTCGTCCGCGGCGAGGCCGTGCGCGGGCAGCGTCAGTTCGAAAGGCAGCGGGGACGCAGCCGGCGCGACATTGGTGGCGGCGGTCGACAGCCCGGCTTCGTCTTGCGGGGCAGGCGGTGGCGCCTGCGGCTCGGACTCGTCGTCGAGAAAGTCGGCCTCCTCGACCGCCGGCCGTGCGGCCACCAGGTCGAGGCGTGCGTCGTCGAAAGACGCCACCAGTGCGGCCATCGACGACATCGGCGAAGGCGACGGCGTGGGCGCGGGTGCCGGCGCGGCGGGTGCGGACACCGCACCATCGGGCGCCTCCTGCAGGTCGAGCGTGGCATCGAACACGTGGCTGCAGCGGCCGCAGCGCACCCAGCCGTCCGAGATGCGAAGCTGGTCGCGCACCACCTTGAAGGTGGTGGTGCAGGCGGGGCAACGCGTGACGAGGCTCATGACCGGGCGATTGTAGGGTTGGGCCCTCGCCGTGCAGGCAGGTGCCCGGGGCGCCCGCGGTGCGAGCGCCCGGCCGCGCGCTTCAGCAGCGCGCGGTCATGAGGATCCAGCCGTCCTCGGTGTCGCTGACTTCGAGCGCGGCGTACGGCGCGTAGGCCGCCTTGAGCTCGTCGGCCTGGCGCTCGAGGATGCCGGCCAGCACCAGCGAACCGCCAGCGGCCACATGGCTGCGCAGCAGCGGCGCCAGCACCTTGAGCGGCGTCGCGAGGATGTTGGCGAGCACCGTCTGGTACTCGCCCTTGGCTGCTTCGGGCAGGCCGGCGTTCAGTTGCACGCCGTTGGCCTCGGCGTTGAGGCGGGTCGAGGAGACCGCGGCCTCGTCGATGTCGACAGCGTCGATGGTGCGCGCGCCGAACTTGGCGGCGCCGATGGCCAGGATGCCGGAGCCGCAGCCGTAGTCGAGCACGCGCTGATCGGCAAAGGCGCCCTCGCCTTGCGTCGCAATCCAGCGCAGACACATGCGCGTGGTCGGGTGCGTGCCGGTGCCGAAAGCCAGGCCCGGGTCGAGCCGGATCACCTGCTTGGCTTGCGCGGGCGGTTCGTGCCAGGTCGGCACGATCCAGAACTCGGGCGTGATTTCGACCGGCGCGAACTGCGATTGCGTGAGCCGCACCCAGTCCTGGTCGGGCACCGGCGCCACGCCGAGCACCGCGCAGCCTTCGAAGAAGTCCTGCAGCGCGAGCACCGAGGCCGCCTCGTGGGCGGCCGCTTCGTCGGGGAACAGCGCGATCACGCGCGAACGCTGCCAGCCCTCCTTGGGCGGCGGCATGCCGGGCTCGCCGAACAGGGCCTGCTCGGCATCGGTCTGCGCGTCGGCGTCTTCGACCGACACGCTCAGCGCATCGAGTGCGTCGAGCGCATCGCCGAGCATTTCGACCCGGTCTTCCGGCGCCATGAGGCGGAGTTCAAACATACAGGGCGTTGCGCGTGGACTCAGCGCTTGTGCGCTGCGAGCCACTCTTCCAGGTAGTGGATGTTCGTGCCGCCGCTCATGAACTTGGCGTCGACCATCAGTTCGCGGTGCAGCGGCATGTTGGTCTGGATGCCTTCGATCACCGTCTCGTTCAGGGCCGTGCGCATGCGCGCCATGGCCTGTTCGCGGGTGTCGCCGTACACGATGATCTTGCCGATCATCGAGTCGTAGTTCGGGGGCACGAAGTAGTTGGTGTACACGTGCGAATCGACGCGCACGCCCGGGCCGCCCGGCGGGTGCCACATGGTGATGCGGCCCGGCGACGGCGTGAACTTCCACGGGTCTTCGGCGTTGATGCGCACCTCGATGGCGTGGCCGCGCATCTCGATCTGGCGCTGCGTGAACGGCAGCTTCTCGCCGGCGGCGACCATGATCTGCGTCTTCACGATGTCGATGCCGGTGGTGAACTCCGTGACCGGATGCTCCACCTGCACGCGCGTGTTCATCTCGATGAAGTAGAACTCGCCGTTCTCGTACAGGAACTCGAAGGTGCCGGCGCCGCGGTAGCCGATCTTCTTGCAGGCGGTGGCGCAGCGCTCGCCGATCTTCTCGATCAGCTTGCGCGGAATGCCGGGGGCCGGCGATTCCTCGATCACCTTCTGGTGACGGCGCTGCATGGAGCAGTCGCGCTCGCCCAGGTAGACCGCGTTCTTGTGCTTGTCTGCGAGGATCTGGATTTCGATGTGGCGCGGGTTCTGGAGAAACTTCTCCATGTACACGGCCGGATTGTTGAAGGCCGCGGCGGCTTCCGCCTTGGTCATCTGGATCGCGTTGACCAGCGCCGCCTCGGTGTGCACCACGCGCATGCCGCGGCCACCGCCGCCGCCTGCCGCCTTGATGATCACCGGGTAGCCGATCGCACGGGCGATGCGCTTGTTGGTGGCGGCGTCGTCGGACAGTTCGCCTTCCGAGCCGGGCACGCAGGGCACGCCGGCCTTGATCATGGCCTGCTTGGCCGAGACCTTGTCACCCATCGTGCGGATGTTGTCGGGCGTCGGGCCGATGAACTGGAAGCCGCTTTGCTCCACGCGTTCGGCGAAATTGGCGTTCTCGCTCAGGAAACCGTAGCCGGGGTGGATGGCTTCGGCGTCCGTCACCTCGGCGGCCGAGATGATGGCCGGCATGTTGAGGTAGCTCAGGCCCGAAGGCGCCGGGCCGATGCACACGGCTTCCTGCGCCAGCTTGACGTACTTGGCTTCGCGATCGGCTTCGGAATAGACCATCACGGCCTTGATGCCCATTTCGCTGCAAGCGCGCTGGATCCGAAGGGCGATCTCCCCCCGGTTTGCAACCAGAATCTTCTTGAACATGCTTACTCGATGATGAACAGCGGCTGGCCGTATTCGACCGCCTGGCCGTTTTCGCCGAGGATCTGCGTGACCGTGCCGGCCTTGTCGGCCTCGATTTCGTTGAGGATCTTCATCGCCTCGATGATGCAGAGCGTGTCGCCCTCGTTCACCTTGCTGCCGACTTCGACGAAGGCCGCGGCGCCCGGGCTGGACGAACGGTAGAAGGTGCCGACCATCGGCGACTTCACGGCATGGCCGCTCGGTGCGGCCTCGACGGCAGGAGCCGCGGCGGCCGGAGCAGCAGCACCGGCCACGGCGGGCGCCGCAACAGCGGGCGCGGCGGCCAGGGTCTGCACGTACTGCACGGGGGCGGCACCGCCACCCTTGACGATGCGGACCTTGCCTTCGGTCTCGGTGATTTCCAGTTCGGAAATATTCGATTCGGACACCAGATCGATCAGTGTCTTGAGTTTGCGCAGATCCATGGGACTCCAGTGCCAGCTTTGCCGGTCTTTAGGAAAGAACTTGACCGAAAACCGTCGATTTTCGGCGTTTGGCGTCTAACGCCAGCTTGTGTATTTAAATTCTAACCGTGAACAAGTTGGCGTCGCCAAGCGTCCAGGTCGGTCGTTTCAAGCTTGCCCATTTTACGAGCCAGCACCGAACCGTCGGCATGGAGCACCAAGGTGAACGGCAGACCGCCCCCGGTGTTGCCCAGATTCTTCACCAGTTCCATGCCCTGCAAGCCGGCCAGCGCAGTCGGGTAGGTGACCGGCGTGCGTTGCAGGAATTTGCGTACGGCGCTGGGCTGGTCGATGGCCAATCCCACCACTTGCCAGCCGTTGGCGCCATGTTCGCGGAAAAAGGCGTCGATCATCGGCATTTCTTCGACACAGGGCGGGCACCACGTCGCCCAGAAGTTGAGCAGCACGGGCTTGCCGCGCAGGCTCGACAGGGCCAGCTCGCCGCCCTCGGGGCGCTCGAAGTGCTGGTCCCAGAACATGGCGGCATCGAGCTTTTCGCCGCCGGTGGCCGCGACGCCGCTGTCATTGCGCTCCCGCCACCAGGCGCCGGCAATGCCGGCCGCGGCAGCGACTGCCGCCACGCCGGCATACAGCATGCCGCGTCGTGTGGGCGTTGAAGTCATTACTGGTCCTTTTCTTGTTCAATGCGTCGGCGCAGCGCGTTCAGGTCGCCGCGCGGCGCGCGCCCCTGGGCGTCGGGCTTGAGGGCGCCGCGCAGGTCGTCGAGGTCGTACACCAGCAGATGCACCCCGATTTCCTCGCCCAGCGCCCGGCTCGGCGCGTGGACGCTGAGGGCTTCGACCTGCTCGCCATGGAAGCCGGTCACCATGCGCGGCTCGTAGTCCACGTGGTGATCGATCAGGGCGATTTCGGCCGACTTGGAATCATCGCAGAACAATTGAATATAAATGTCTGACAAACGTGTGGCCGTGCCATGCCAGACGGCGCCGCCCACATGCGGCCGGAACACGGCCATGCGCTCCATCCACTCGAGCGCGAGCAGGCGCAGCGCGTGCAGTTCCTGGGGCTGGGTGTCGGCGCAGAAGACCGCGATGTAGTCGCGCACCTCGGCTTCGACCTCGTCGTTGTTGGGCAGCGCGGTGCGCGTCGGGAGGCCGAGTTCGCGCAGCGCCCGGCGCTTGGCCGGGCCGTACTCAAGCCCCTCCTCGACGACGAGTCGGGCGGCAACGGCGGCGATTTCACGCTTGGACGTGTCCATCGGGGCATTTTGCCCGCTGCGGACGTCCCTCACATGAACATCAGTACGGCGCCCGGGGCGAAGCCGTCGGGGCACCCGCAGCGCCTCCCTAGAATTGGCCGATGCACATTCATATTCTGGGTATCTGCGGCACGTTCATGGGTGGCGTGGCCGCCCTCGCACGCGAAGCAGGCCACCGGGTCACGGGCTGCGACGCCGGCGTGTACCCCCCGATGAGCGACCAGCTGCGCGCGCTCGGCATCGATCTCATCGAAGGCTTCGGCGCCGACCAGCTGGCCCTCGCCCCCGACATGTTCGTGGTCGGCAACGTCGTCTCGCGGGCCCGGCTGCCCGACGGCAGCCCCAAGTTCCCGCTGATGGAAGCCATCCTGGACGCCGGCAAGCCCTACACCAGCGGCCCGCAGTGGCTGGCCGAGCACGTGCTGCAGGGCCGGCATGTGCTGGCCGTGGCGGGTACGCACGGCAAGACGACCACCACCTCGATGCTGGCCTGGGTGCTCGAACAGGGCGGCAAGGCGCCCGGCTTCCTGGTCGGCGGCGTGCCGCTGGACTTCGGCGTGTCGGCCCGCTTGGGCGACGGCCCGGCCTTCGTGATCGAGGCCGATGAGTACGACACCGCCTTCTTCGACAAGCGCAGCAAGTTCGTTCATTACCGGCCCCGCACCGCGGTGCTGAACAACCTGGAGTTCGATCACGCCGACATCTTCGACGATCTGGCCGCCATCGAGCGCCAGTTCCATCACCTCGTGCGCACCGTGCCCGGCACCGGGCGCCTGGTGGTGAACGCCACCGAAGAGAGCCTGCAGCGGGTGCTGGCCCAGGGCTGCTGGAGCGAACTCGCCCGTTTCGGCGACGGCGGCCCGGCCACGGAATGGCAGGCGCGCGGCACGCACGACGCCTTCGACGTGCTGCATCGCGGGGAGGTGGTCGGCCGGGTCGAGTGGGAACTCTCGGGCCTGCACAACCAGATGAACGCGCTGGCCGCCATCGCGGCGGCCGACCACGTGGGCGTGCCGCCGGCCGATGCGGCCCGTGCGCTCGGGCGCTTTCGCAACGTGCGCCGCCGCATGGAGCTGCGCGGCACGGTCGAGGGCCAGGGCGGCGCGATCACCGTCTACGACGACTTCGCCCACCACCCCACCGCGATCCGCACCACGCTCGACGGCCTGCGCAAGAAGCTCGACGACGCCGGCAAGCAAAGTGAGCGCATCCTCGCGGCCTTCGAGCCGCGCAGCAACACGATGAAGCTGGGCGTGATGGCCGCGCAGCTGCCGTGGAGCCTGGAATCGGCCGACCTGTCGTTCTGCCACACGGCCGGCCTCGACTGGGACGCGGCCGCCGCGCTGGCGCCGATGGGCGCACGCGCCCGGGTCGCCGGCGCCATCGAGCCGCTGGTGCAGCAGGTCGTGGCCGCGGCGCGGCCCGGCGATCACATCGTCTGCATGAGCAACGGCGGCTTCGGCGGCGTGCACGAGAAACTGCTGGACGCCCTGCGCGCCGCCCACGGATCATGAACGGCATGCGCGCGCGCGAGCTGATCGACACCCTGAAGCTCCAGCCCCACCCCGAGGGCGGCTGGTATGCCGAGGTGTTCCGGTCGGCCGCGAGCGTGACGCCCGCCGACGGCCGCGCGCCGCGCAGCGCGCTGACCAGCATCTATTTCCTGCTCGAAGCCCACCAGCATTCGCGCTGGCACCGGGTGCTGTCCGACGAAGTCTGGGTGCACCTGGAAGGCGTGCCGCTGGCGCTGTGGACCTGCGACGCCGCGATGCGGACCGCGCCGGCCCACGTGAAGCTGGGCCCGGTCGATGTGCACGGCACCCGGCCGCAGCACGTGGTGCCCGCTGGCCAGTGGCAGGCCGCGCGCCCGATCCAGGCCCACGCGGCGGGCGACTACACGCTGGTCGCCTGCATGGTCGGGCCGGGCTTCGACTTCGCCGATTTCTCGCTGGTGCCGCAGGGCAGCGACGAAGCGGCGTCGATGCGGCACCACTGGCCCGACCTGGCCAGCATGCTCTAACTAATAGCGCTTCAGCCCCGGCGCTGCTTGACGGCTTGAGACAAGGTCTCGAGCACCTGCACCGAATCGTCCCAGCCGATGCACGCATCGGTGATGCTCTTGCCGTACTCCAGGCCCGACAACTGGTCCTTGCCCGGCGTGAACTTCTGGGCGCCCGCCTGCAGGTGGCTTTCGATCATCACGCCGAACACGCGCTTCGAACCGCCGGCGATCTGGCCGGCGATGTCCTTGGCCACGTCGATCTGCTTCTGGTGCTGCTTGGAGCTGTTGGCGTGGCTGCAGTCGACCATGAGCGTGGGCGGCAGCTTGGCGGCTTCGAGGTCCTTGCAGGCCGCTTCGACGCTGGCGGCGTCGTAGTTCGGCGTCTTGCCGCCGCGCAGGATCACATGGCAGTCGCGGTTGCCGTTGGTCTGCACGATCGCGACCTGGCCGTTCTTGTGCACCGACAGGAAGTGGTGGCCGCGCGCCGCGGCCTGGATGGCGTCGGTGGCGATGCGGATGTTGCCGTCGGTGCCGTTCTTGAAGCCGATGGGCGCCGACAGGCCCGAGGCCAGCTCGCGGTGCACCTGGCTTTCGGTGGTGCGCGCGCCGATGGCGCCCCAGGCGATCAGGTCGCCGATGTACTGCGGCGAGATCACGTCGAGGAACTCGCTGCCCGCCGGCAGGCCCAGGCGGTTG